>Ga0129299_1002539_pt1 | contig 12100 bp, 8 predicted proteins | sample ConPoolayeCmetaG_FD_94477 | JGI IMG/M metagenome (GOLD analysis project Ga0129299, IMG submission 94477) | Hot spring microbial mat communities from California, USA to study Microbial Dark Matter (Phase II) - Cone Pool mat layer C metaG ... | reverse complement strand
CGTGCGGGCGCTGCGGGCGAGCAGGGCGACGGCCAGAGCGGGCGCGCCAGCCACCAGCTTCTCGAAGGCCTCGCGGGTGATCTCCAGCAGTCGCGTCCCCGGCGCGGCTCGTGCCGTCCCGCTTCTCCCCTGACCGACTCCCAACAACCCCAGCTCGCCGAAGAACGAGCCAGCCCCGAGCCGCTTACAGCGCTGCGCGTCGCCAAGCTGCAACTCCACCTCCCCGGCCAGCACCACGAACATGGAGTCCCCCGCCTCGCCCAGGGCAAACACCTGCCCGCCGGCGGGCAGCTCTCGCTCCACCGCGAACCCTGTCAGCGCCGCCAACTCCTCGGCGGTCACCGTGCTGTCGCCGCCGTGGGGAACGGCCTCGACCATTCTCGTATCATAGGGGGCGAGCACGCCGGCGCCAACGGCTGGGGGGGATCTCGTGGACAGGTGGTCAAATCTCGTGGTGGAAGTCAGCACGTTGGTGGGGAGCAAACAGTACCCCGCCGCGCTCCAGCTGCTGCGCGCGGTGATGCGGGAGGATAGCGACAACTTCTGGGTGCGTCACCAGCTGGCCGATACCCTGGTGCTGGCCGGGCGGGCGCCCGAAGCCCTGCCGATCCTCGACGAGCTGGCCGAGGCCTACGCCCGCCAAGGATTCCATGCCAAGGCTATCGCCGTGCTCAAGCGCCGGCAGCGGCTGGATCCCAGCGGCAACCCCCACCAGGACGACCGCATCGCCTCGGTGCTCAGCGCCAGCACGCCCAGAAGCGACTTCCAAGCCGCCCTCAAGCGCCCCGAAGAGACGCGTCTGGGCCGTCTGCTAGCGGCGGCCGAGGGGGCAGTGTCGAACCCACCGGTGGCCGGTGCCCAACCGGGGGAGGCCGCCACCGGCCCGCCTGCCACCCCGCCCACTGGCCTGACCCGCTCGCCCCTCTTCGCCGACTTTTCTGCCCAACAGCTGGCGGCGCTCATCGCCACCCTCGAGCTGGTCACTGCACAGCCGGGCGACATCATCGTCAGCGAGGGTGAGCCCGGCGGCTCGCTGTTCGTGCTGGCGGCCGGTCGGGTGCGGGTGTGGGCGCGCGACGCCAGTGGGCGCCACCGACTGGTGCGTAATCTGGAGGAGGGTGAGTTCTTCGGCGAGGTATCCCTCATCACCGGCCGCCCCCGCACCGCCACGGTGGTGGCCGCCACCCCCTGCGAGCTTTTGGAGCTGCACAGCGCCAACTTGCAAGCCCTGGGCGCACAACACCCCCAGATCCCTCTGATCATTCGCGAGTTCTGCGATCGCCGCCTAGCCTCCCAGGAAGAACGAGCGGCGCGTGGGCAGGCGCAGCCGTGATGGCGCCCGGCGAGAGCGACCTCCACGACCGCGGGCGGGGTTGCCTGCTGGGGCTGGCAGTGGGTGATGCCGTGGGAACGGCGGTGGAGTTTGCGCCCCGCGGCTCCTTCCCGCCCCTCACCGACCTGGTGGGAGGGGGACCGTTTCGGCTGGCGCCCGGCCAGTGGACGGACGACACTTCCATGGCGCTCTGCCTGGGGGTGAGTCTGGCCCAGTGCGGTGGCTTTAATCCCCGCGACCAGATGGAGCGCTACTGCCGCTGGCGGCAGGAGGGGTACCTTTCCTCCACCGGCCGCTGCTTCGACGTGGGGGGCACGGTGGCCCACGCCCTCGCCACCTTTCGCGCCACGGGGCAGCCGTTTGCCGGCTCCTGCGACCCTTGCTCGGCGGGCAACGGCTGCATCATGCGCCTGGCGCCCGTCCCCCTCTTTTACTTCCCCGACCAGGCGGCCATCGCCCACTACGCCCGCGAGTCTTCCCGCACCACCCACGGCGCCGCCGAGTGCCTGGACGCCTGCCAGTGGCTGGCCTTGGCCATCGCCCGGGCGCTGGCCAGCCGGCCCAAGGACGAGGTGTTGGGCGGCGACTCCCACTCGTACGGCTCGGCCAAGATCCAGGCGATCCGCGACGGGGCCTGGCGGGGCAAGAGTCGCGAGCAGATCCGCGGCTCGGGGTACGTGGTGGAGTCCCTGGAGGCGGCGGTGTGGTGCTTTGCCACCACGGGCAGTTTCGCCGATGCGGTGCTGGCCGCCGCCAACTTGGGGGACGACGCCGACACCACCGCCGCGGTGTGCGGCCAGCTGGCGGGGGCCTACTACGGCGCCTCCGGCATCCCGGCGGATTGGCGTGCGAAGCTGGCCATGGGGGAGTTCATCGAACAACTGGCCGGCCGCCTGCTGGCGGCCGGCCAGTGCCCTTGCGAACCAACTCCCTAGAACGACAGGGTGTACCCCGCTGCGACGCTGTGGAAGCGGCCGTCGCCACCCTCCTGCACGGTCACGCCCGCCTTATCGTCGAAGCGGTGGTAGCCGTACTGCAGAAAGCCGCGGCTGCGCCGCTGGAAGCGGTACTCGCCGTGCAGCGTCCCCGAGAGGTAGCGGTTGTCCTGCAGAGAGAAATCGCGCACCGGTACCTTGCCAGAGAGGATGCCCGCCTCGGCGTCGGTGAACGCCAGGGAGGGGATCAGGGTCACCCGCTCCCCTACCCCCACCGTGGCGCCCACCGAAAGGTGCCGGGCCTCGCTCTCGTAGCCGAACGCCGGGTCGAACACCTCGCCGGCCCACCCCTCTCGCCAGCGCCGCACGTTGGCGAGCACCAGGTGGGAGTCCTGCTCGCGCCGGGTGAGCTGCGCACCGGCAAACAGCTGCACCACCGGGGTGAGACTCGACCACCCGAACACCGACGCGGTGCTGGCTTTGACGTCCCAGCGCTGGTCCACCGCCGCCCTGCCCGGGGTGGTGAAGGCGAACTGCCGGTTCTCCGAGTCCTCCCACGTGCCCACCACGGTCACGCCCCGCTGGCCCTGCTTGGCGGTCCACCCCAGGCTCGCGCGCAGCCGCTGCCGCCGCGCGGGATCCGAGGGAGCGAAGGTGTGGTCGCTGTCCCGGTGCTCCCAGCGCGCCGACCAGCGTACCGGTCGGGCTGGCCGGCTGCTGGCGGAAAACCACACGGTACGGGGGTCCGAGCGCTTCCCCCACCCCAGCAAGCCGGCGGGGATGGCGTTGCTTCCGATGCCGTAGAGGAACTCCCGCTCGCTGTCCTCCCAGCGCGCCCCGCCCCGCAGCACGGCCACCGGCGTGACCCACGACGCCGCCGCCCCCCACACCGAGGTTTCGATGCGGCGCAGGAAAGGCGTCGAGAGGTTGCGATCCTGCAGTAAAAAGTGGCGGGGCTCCACCGCCGCAGTGGCCACGGGCGTGTCGTTGCGGCGCGTGCTCCAACGGGTGAAACCTTCCACAGAGACGGTCTCGTTCGGGTTGAGGTGCAGCGCCGCGCCCACAGAGGTAAAGCGCAGCCGACCCTCGTACACCGCCGCCTGCTGGAACGGGGTGAGGGAGTCCTGCCGCAGTTCGGTGCTGGAGCCATCCAAAAGCAGCATCAGCGGCCCCGCCAAGCGCTGCTCCATCACAACCTGGGCGCTCTTCTCCCGGGCGTCGGCAATGAAGTTGATGGTGTTGGGCGCCGTGTTGACCGACGGCTCAAAGCGGGCCACATCGGCGTTGGTGAAAAGGGGGGCGCGGTTGTCGAAGCGGTCGCTCGTCACTTGAAGCCACGTGAGGTTGCCCTCCCCCAGCGCCAGGGTGCTGCCCACGGCAATGCGCCCCACCCGCTGGTCGAGCTGCTCCGCGCGCCCGCGCCAGCGCGCCGGGTTGTTGCCGGCCGGCACCACCAGGTCCTCGACGACGCCAAAGACCCACATGAACTGGCGCTGCCCACCGCGGCGGCCCAGCTCCCCCTCCACCTCCAGCGCTCGCAGGCCGCTCCATGACGGCGACAGCGAGGCCGGGCGCACGTACAGCGCCAGGGCGGCATCGCGCCGGCGCCGCCGCAGATCATCGCCGGCGGCGAAGTCGTCGTTGAAGCGCTGGGCGTAACTGACCGTGCCCGGCGCCGCCACGGGTAAAAACTTCTCCAGCGGCCGCTGGTAGTCCTGCCACCCCACCTCCAGGCGCACCCCGCTGGCGGGGCTCCAGCGCCCCAGCCAGCGATCGTTCAAGAGGAACTGGTTGTCGTGATACAGCTCCAGGACGGGGGCTCCGGGCCGAGCGGCGTGGAGGGCCACGCCGAACTGGTCGAAGATCTCCAGCGCTCGATCCAGCCCGTTTTCGTTCTTGGGGTCGACGTGCCGATAGCGCTGCAAAAACCCCTGCTCAGCGCTGAAGGAATACCCCTGGGGGGCGATCTGCACGTACCCCTCACCACTGCCCGGTGCGGGGGCGGGATCCTCTCCGGCCCACCCCACCGTGCTTGCCACCGCGACGGCCCACGCCGCCAAAGTGCGAGACCACGCCGAGTGCGTCCCAATCATGGCTGCTCTCCTCATCTCGCTACTTCTTCAGGTGCCGGTCGCCGTGGGAACCGTGCACGGCGCCGTGACAGGTGGTGCAGCGCTGGTAGATGGCGCGGGAAAAGCGCGTCCCGCCGATCTCCGCGCCGTGGCGATCGTCGGGCAGGGCGTGGCACGACAGGCACAGGAACGGTTCGGCGGTGCGCAGCAGCGCCGGCGCCACCGAGCCGTGAGGGTCGTGACACGACTGGCACCCCTCGGCCACCGGGGCGTGTTCAAAGGCCCACGGCCCGCGCTTGTCCTCGTGACAGGAGAGGCACACCTCGCGCCCCGCTGCAAGGGTGGCGCCGCCGGCGTGGGGGTTGTGGCAGGAGGCACAGGCCAGCGCCCCCTCGGCCACCGGGTGGCGGTAGGGCATGGCCAGCGCCCCGCGCAGCTCGCCGTGGCAGGAGAGGCACAGTTCGGTGCGCTCGTCCTTCAAGTGACGACCCAGCACCGGCGCCCCCTCCCGGTTGGCGAAGCGGGCGCGCACCAGGCGTACCGGGGCCGGAGCGTGGGGGCTTTCGTGACAGGAGGTGCAGGCCAGCCCCGAGCGGCCGTGGGTGGCGCGCAAGAAGGGCGAGACCTTGCGGTCCTCCCGGTGGCACGAGAGGCACGCCCGCACCCCGGCGTTTTCTCCCCCCGCGGCAAAGGTAACCAGCCCCTCCGTGTTGCTGGGGTCCTGGGCATGCGCGGCGGCGGGCCCGTGGCACGCCTCACACCCCGCCACCCCCGCCCGGGTCTTGACCGTCGACCCGGCATGGACATTGCGCTCGAAGTGGGCAAACAACTCCCCGTGGCAGTCCCGGCACGCCTCGCTGCCCGCGTACCCGGCCGCCCCACCCCCCTGGGCCAGGGCCGACTGCACCGCCACCAGGAGCACTGCGGTGGAAAGGACCACGATCAACCTTGGCATCGCCTTCACCCCCTCCTCAACGGTCGTGCCCGCGCGGCTCATACCGGCACCAACCTCACCTTGGTGTCGTAAAACACGGCACTGCCCCCCACCACGTCGGAGAGCGTGGTGTTCTTCATGTGGTCGTCCAGGCGCATGGCGGCGTTGGCGTGCACCCCCGCCGCCCGGCGCCGGTCGCCGCGCACAGTGACCCCATCCACGATTTGGTCGTCGGCCCCGTAGGCCCAGTGGCCGTAGCCCAGCACGAAGTTAATTACTCTGGGGCGAATCTTTTCCGTCACCTTGAGGACGCCGACAATAGGAATCTTGGTGCCGTTGGCGAGATCCCACACCCCTTCCGGGTTGGTCGGCGAGATGACACGCACCTTCTGTCCGTGGCGGAGCCCCAGACGGTTCGCATCGCTGGGATGAATTTCGATCTCGTTGAGTGGTTTGTTGTTCAAGAGCCAATAGTTGGAGACGGTGCGGCTCTTGGTCATGAGCATGGTGCGAGAGGTGATGAGGACGAGGTCGTACCCCGCGTCGGGAAATGGGCGACCCAGGGAATCGGCGATGGGGAGATACCCTGCCAGTGGGCGCAACCTCTTACCCGTCATTGAATTGGTGATCGTCGCCGCCTTTTCGATATAAAGGTTCACCAGTTTGCCGTAGGCCGCCTTGGTTTGCCCCTTGGCAGTCCAGGCGTCGGCGTAGTTCCACCAGCGCCCGCCCCGGTTGAGCACGTACACCACCTTGCGCCACCAGGCGTCGCCCACCGCCGCCCGCCACTTCTCCGGATCGAACACCGAAGGTGGTAAGTGTTTGCGGGCGGCGAGGAAAATCCTGAGCTCTTCGTCGGTGGCGTCGGGACACACGTCGCTGCCCGAGGAGGAGTCTCCGAACGCCACATTGGCCACCATCTTGAGGTAGAAGTCCTCGGGGCGCTTGAGCGGCACGCCGGGGGCGAAGCCGTCGGGCCCAAACCCCGGCATCCCCAGGTATTCGGCCAGGGCTAGGAACACCGCCTCCATGGAGATGGGCATGGGTTCGCCGAACACTTCCACGGTTTCGGGGATGGGAGCGATGGCCGGCTGGCGCACCGGCGAAACCCGGTGCACGATGGACGGGTGGGTGCGATGGAACTCCCAGCGCTCCAGATAGGTGAGATCCGGGAAGATGTAGTCGGCATACAGGGAATGCTCGGAAATGACGATGTCCGACGAGATGAACAGGGGGATCTTGGCGGGATCCGAGAGAATAGGGATGAGGGCGTGCCCGGCCGGGAGGGCATACACGGGCGCCCCCATGTACAGGATGTACGCCTTGACCGGGTATGGGTAGGCGTCCCCCATGGAAGGGATCACTTCCTGGTACACGTCGGTGGCCAACGGGTACCACGGGCGCTTGGCCGGGTAACCGGAAAAGATCGTGCTTTCCTCGTAGGTGTTCTCACCCCGGATGATATTCAGCCCGAACCCGGCCACTCGGCGCGGGTGAGTAGAGAGGGTAAACGGCCGCCCTGTGCCGCCGGTTTCGCCGTACGATCCAGCGCCGTAGACCAGCCCCCCCTGCCAGTCCAGATTGCCAATGAGCAGGTTCAAGGTGTAGGTAGCCAGCACGTTGTAAAAGCCGTTGGTATGCTGGGAGACGCCACGGTGGATCTCCACCACCGCCTTCTTGCCGTGGGAGGTGAACTCCCGCGCCAGCTCGATGAGATCGGTGGTCATCACCCCGCATTCCGCCGCCCACTGGTCCAGGGTGCGCGCCGAAACCTCCTCTTTGAGGATTTGCAGGGCGGACTTGACGCGCACCCCACCCACGGTGGTGTCCACGAAGAGGTCACCCTCGGCCACCTTGCTGGCATCGTCGGACTTGAACGCTACCGGCTGGCCCCCGCGCAGGCAGACGAAGGTGTCGGCATCCCCGCCCAAGCCAATTTCTGACGCGCGCAGGAACTTGCCCGGCGAGCCGTCACTGCCGATTTTGACCAGCCACGCGCCGTTGCTCCAGGTGGGCTCGCCATCCGCCGCCGCCGCCGCTTTGTTGGCGTTCTCGAGGTAACGCCGGTCATAGCGGTTGTTGTCCAGAATCCAACGAATCATGCCCATGGCCAGGGCGGCGTCGGTCCCTGGTTCGATGGGGATCCACTTCCACGCCTTGGCTGCCGCCGGGTTGAAGCGGGGATCGACGACGGCAATCTTGAGCCGTCCCGAGGTGAGCCCGCGGCTGATCTTAGGCACCTTGAGAGGGGGACCGTAGTTCCCTTCGAAGACGTTGGCACCCCAGTAAATCACGAACTCGGAGTGGGAAACGTCAGCCATCCAGTAGAACTTGGCCCCGCCGCTCCACTTGCCGCCGCTTGGCTGGTCGGCCATGGCCTTACCGGCGAAGTAGATGGACCCTTGGCACACGGTGGTGTGCCCATGTCCGTTGACCGAACCGAAGCTGTCTCGCCAGAAGCGGCCAAAAAAGTCGCTACGCCCCGCCTTCAGCCGCCCCCAGTTGAACACCAGCTGGTTGTTCTTGGGGCCGAAGTCGGGGTGGTCGGGGTCGATGAGGACATTCAGGTGATCCGCCCATTTGGTCTTGAACTCGTCGACAGTCATGGTTTTGCTGCGAATCTTGGCGACGTCCGCGGCCATGGCGGAAGCCAAAGCCGGATCCCGCAGCGCCCAAATATCCTTAAGCCCTTCCACCCACCGCCCCTCCTCGCCGGGCACGTGGCTAAACAGGTACCCACCGTCGGCGATCTCCTGGATGGCTTGCTGGAAGGGGATGGTCATCCATTTCCCTTCACCCCGCTTGCCGGCGCGCTTGAGGACCTTGGTGATGCGGTAGGGGTCGTAGGCAGTCTGGATCCCCGACTGCCCCTTGGGGCAGGTGTACCCCTCCACCGGTGCCGCGGAAGCCGCCGGGGTGGTCCACGGGATGTGGGGATCCATGGTACGTGGCGCGTAGGGGTTGCCCTCCACCTTCACCGCCACCCCGTCCTGGATGCGCACCTTGATCTCGCAGCCGGTGTTGCACTGCAGGCAGGTGGTGTAGATGTAGTTTTCCGGCCGCGCCCCGCTGTACTCCCGCAATATCGGCGCCGCCTCCGCCGGGGGGTGGCCGGTGACCATGCCTGCCGCGGCACCACCCAGGAAGGCGCTGGAAGCCAGCAACTCCCGCCGATTAAGGCCGCTCTGCTGCGGCCCCTGCTCTCGGGTATTCCGCTCGCTCATGCTGTCTCCCTCCCCCTCAGTGGCAGGTGGCGCAGGCGTAGCCAGGCACGCCCTGCAGGCCATCCTCGACGTAATACACGCGCGGTTCGATCCCCGCCTCCTCGTGGATGCGGATGATGCGCTGAGTGCGCAGGAGTTCGCTCACAGTACTTGCGGGATCGGCCAGATCGCCGAAGTACATGGCGCTGGAAATACACACGCTGACGCAGGCGGGCAGCACCCCGCCCTCGATGCGGTGCAGGCAGAAGTGGCACTTGCGCGCCGCTCCCACCGGCAGCCCGCCGGCGTTGCGGTCCATGGTGCTCTGGTATTCGGTGAAGCTGCGGCGCTCGTACGCCTGCACCGCCGGAGTGCCCTCGGTGAAGAAGCGACCGTCATCCACGTGCACCGCCCGGTAGGGGCAGGCCTTGGCTGCCGCCTGGGCATAGGCACCCTTGAGCTTGGCGTAGTCGAACTCCACGATGCCGTCGCTGCGCTTGGTGATCATCCCGGCCGGCACCGCCCGCTGGCACGGCGGATCGTCACACTGCACGCAGTTGGTGGGCATGAAGACGTTGGTCAACTTGGGGAACGTGCCCGCCGGCGCCTCCGGCACACGCCGGTAGGAGCCCGCAGGTCCGGTGACGTTTTCCGCCCGGCAGGCGATCACGCACGCCTGACAGCCGATACAGGCGCGGGTATCGATCACCATCGCCCAGCGCCTTTTCGTCAGCGGCCGCTCCAACGCCGCGTGCAGCTCCTGTTGCATCTTCACCAGCCGGTTGCCCGGCGCCACCGGCAGTGACGCAGCCGCCTCGGCAGCGGCGCGGCTGGGCGCCCGGCGGCCCAACGTTCCGGCGGTCGCCCACCCCGCCACCGCCGCTGCGGAGGCGGCCAGCCACCCCATCACCCCCCGCCGAGACGGCGCGTCGTGCGCTGGTTTCCTCTCCTCGTCGGCTTTCATCCGTTCACCCCCCTTTTGGAATGCGTCGATTGCCCCCCAAATCGCGTTTTCGCCCCACTTCGCTCCTGCGTCAGAATATTACCCTTTGCTTACCTACCCTGTCAAGGGGCGACGAAAGCGTGACGCGGCCGTTTCCCTTTGGAGTGACGAAATCCACCGGCGAGAAGGGGGCGGCTAGCGGCGCGCGGCGGTCCCCATCAGGTAGACGAAGGTCACGGCCCAGTTGGCGAGCAGGGTGGTGAGGCCGAAAAGGAACATCCCCACGCTCATCAGCGCCCACCCCGAGAGGATGTTGCCCACCACGCAACCGGTGGCAAAGGCCGCGCCGACCCCCACCAGAGTGCCGCCTACAAACGCGGTGACCACCTGCTCCGGCGGCTTGGGGAGCAATTTCGCCTGGCCGGAGAGCCGGGCGGCCACCCAGGCGCCGGGGACCATGGCCACCACCACGAAAATCAACCAGCCGCTAACCTTCTTGGGTGCTGGCGCTGCTACCGCCGGCGCAGCGGTGGACTGTGGCCCGGCACGACCCGCTGCCGGGGCCGCCGCAGGCGCCGGGCGACCGGTCTCGACCACCACGGCATCGGTGAGCAGCTCGTAGGTATGCAGGACCCCGTGGGTGATCCCCAAGGGGTAGCTGCGGCCGCTGGCCACCGCCGACAGGAAGGCGGGGACCGCCAGCACACCGATGGCGATACCGGCCTGCCACGGTTGCCACGGCCGCCGCAGAAGGCCTCGTGACCGCGGCGCCATGCCTGCCCTCCGCTGCCCTGTGCGCCGCAGCCACAGCGCTACGGCCACCGTCCCCCCGGCGAACAGCAAGGCCAGTAGCCAGAAGGGCAGCCCTGTCAGCGAGGAAAGCGTCACCGGGCCGCCGTCGGCCGCCTTCACCACGTACCGCTTGAGCCAAAGATGCACCCCGCTGAGGGGACCGTGCTCCACCATGGCGATGCCCAGCGGCATGCCCACCACCGCTGCCATGGAGTTGAGGTTACCCCCTCCTGACTTGTACAGGCAACCGGAGATGCAACCGCCAGCCAGCACCGTGCCGGCGCCAAAGATGGCGCCGCCCACCAGCATGCTTGCCCACAGCAGCGGTTTGGGCTTGAGCGTCACCCACCCGAGCCGCTCCAGAACGGCAAACCCCACCATGGAGACGACGATCGCCACCCACAGGCCGGCCAGCTTGCGGGCGTCTCGGAAGAGCAGCACCTCGCTCATCGCCGAGGAGCCGCAGAGGTCCCCTTTCTGAAGCAGAAAGCCGAACAAAAACCCCACCGGAATCGCTGTGACAACCCACCACCCCGTGCGCCAAGCCCACACCACCGGCAGCAGCACCACAACCCCGGCCAACGCTACCAGCCACCCTCGCGCCCTCTCGTTACCCACCGTCGCGCCTCCCCTTGCCCTACAACGCTCCGTAGATCAGACCACACGCCGTCGCCATGACCACCACCAGCGTGCAGTAGGTGAAAGTCTTCCTCGGCCCCAGGTACGAGTTGATCACCAGCATGTTGGGCAGTGACAACGCCGGACCGGCGAGCAGCAGCGCCAGCGCCGGCCCCTTTCCCATCCCCGCCCCGAGCAGCGTCTGGAGGATCGGCACCTCGGTGAGGGTGGCGAAGTACATGAACGCCCCCACCACCGAGGCGAGCAGGTTGGCGGTCAGGGAGTTGCCGCCCACCGCCGACGCCACCCAGGCGGCCGGAATCAACCCGGCGTCCTCCCCCGGGCGCCCCAGCAACCAGCCGGACACCAGCACGCCAGCGAACAGCAGCGGCAAAATCTGCGTGGCAAACCCCCAGGTGGACTCCACCCAGCTCGACAGTTCTGTCTTCTCATACCAGCGCCATATCATCCACGCCAGCACGAGCCCCAGCACCGCCACCAGCGGCCAGTGGAGGCGCCAGATGAGGGCGAACACCCCCACCTCCCGGTTGGGCTCGCCCCAGTTGGCGAACACCAGGATGGCAATCATCACCGCCATGAACGCCGCGTCCTGCCACCCGGCCCGACCTCCTTCCGCGCTGTGGTACGCGAAGGGGTCGGGGCCGCTGGCCTGCCGCGCCGCCTCCTCGCGCCGAAAGATCCCCGCCATGGCGAGGCCGATCACCACCGCAAAGACCACCGCCCCCACCGCGCGCGCCACCCCCAGCTCCAGGCCCAGCACCCGGGCGGTGAGGATGATCGCCAGCACGTTGATGGCCGGACCCGAATAGAGAAACGCCGTCGCTGGCCCGAGCCCGGCGCCCCGCTTGTAGATGCCGGCAAACAGCGGCAGCACGGTGCACGAGCACACCGCCAGGATCGACCCCGACACCGACGCCACCCCGTACGCCACGGCGCGGGGGGCCGTGGCGCCCAGATAGCGCAGCACGGCGCCCTGCGAGACGAACACGCCGATCGCCCCGGCGATGAAAAACGCGGGCACGAGGCAGAGCAGCACGTGCTGGCGGGCGTAGTCCTTGAGCAGGAACAGCCCTTCCAGGAACGCCTGCTGCACCCGGCCGTGCTCCACCGGTAAGAAAAAAACGACCAGAAAAACCCCGACGATCAGCGCCAGCTTGGCGCGCTCGCTCATGGCGACCCCCACCTGCCCGCGTCAGGCCAGGCCCAACACGTGCTTTACCTCTTCGGGCTTGGGGATGCGCCCGAAGAT
>Ga0129299_1002536_pt1 | contig 12109 bp, 6 predicted proteins | sample ConPoolayeCmetaG_FD_94477 | JGI IMG/M metagenome (GOLD analysis project Ga0129299, IMG submission 94477) | Hot spring microbial mat communities from California, USA to study Microbial Dark Matter (Phase II) - Cone Pool mat layer C metaG ... | reverse complement strand
GGAGCCGCCCGAGGAGATCTCGCTGCCGGACCTGGACTCCGCCGGCATCGTCTCCAACCAGGATGAGTGCCGCGTATTGCTGGATGTGATCCCGCTGCCCGGGCGCGCGGCCGCGTTCGTTGCGGCGGAGTTCGATGCGGGCTTTGAGGAGGCGGCCATCCGCATGCTGCAGTTGCAGGCGCTGTTGCGCACGCGCGCCCGCGCGTATCACGAAGATCTCGCCGAGCTGGCCGAATCGACCCGCCGCGCGATGCAATCCCCGGGCGGGGACTGGCCCGCGGCGCGCATCTTCCTTGCCCGTTACCGGTCCGGCATGCGGCGCCTGCAGTACATCAACGCCGGCTTTCTGCCGCCGTTCCTCTTCCGCCGCACCGCGCTCGGCGCGGAGGCGCTGCGGCTGCGCCACACGGGTCCGCCGTTCGACGCGCGCAGCGACCTGCGCTGCGAGGAGGCCGAGGTGGAACTCGCGCCGGGCGATCTGCTGCTCGCCGTGTCGTCCGGCGTGCCGGCGGCGCGCAACGCCGCCGGCGAGGCGTGGAGCGAAGTCCGCCTGATTGAGGCCATGGCCGGATGGCAGCCGACGCCGGCCCAAACGCTGCTGGAACAGGCGGCCGCGTCATGGCGCGGATTTCTCGGCGGCGTCCCGCACCCGCCGCACCTGTTGCTGCTGCTGCGCCCGAAACCCTGAAGCCCGCTCAGCCCTTGCCAAGCACCACGCGCTCGATCGAGGCTTTCATCTTCAGCACAGCCGCCAGTTCCGCCTCGAAAACGGCTTCCGGCGAGGCGCCCTCCGGCGGACGCGCGCCGCTCTCAATGCCCCAGAAGCCGTGAAACTCGCTCGCCATGCACATCCGCAGCTTCTTTTCGAGGTCCCATCCGGGAATGTCCTTCACGCTGATGCCCCGCGCCCACGGCAGGGTTTTCTCGATCGCCTGGTAGTGGTCGTCGCCCTTGTTCCAGTTGCCCAGGTCCACCAGCAGCCCAAATTGCGGGTCGTTCACTTCTTTCATCAACCTCGCGAGCACATCGGGATCGGAGGATGCGCCGCCGTGGTTCTCGATCAGGATCTGGATGCCCGAGCCGCGCGCGTACGAGAGCAGATCGCGGAAGCTTTCCGCGGCGCGCGCGATGAGGCCCTTGTCCTGCCGCCAGTCCCCTTCCCCGCCCCGCATGTTGCAACGGATGGCGCGGCAGCCGAGGTAGTGGGCGACGTCCACCCACTTGCGGTGCGCCACCGCCGCGGCTCGCCGCTCGCTCGCATCCGTCCCGGCTGTGGGGTCTTCATCATCCACCATAATGAGCACGGGCGTAACGCCGGCATCGGCGAGGCTCTTTTTCAGGCGGCGCAGATAGCCGAGCGTCGGGTTCTCGAAAAACTGGTTGACGAACTCCAGCGCGTCCAGCCCCGCCTTCTCGCGCACGATACGCGGCATGTCGAGGTTCTTCCACACGCCCGCGCGGAAGCTGCGGTTGAACGACCACTGCGCCAGCGAAATGCGGTCCCGCGCCTGCCACGCCGCCGCTGCCGCGGGCGCCGCGGCCAGCCATTGTCTCCGGTTCATCTCCATCGGCGTCTCTCCCGGCAGGGATTCTATCTCACGGCGCCGCTCGCCGCTTGCAGCCTGGCGCCGCTGTGCCGCATCCTAAGGGCAGGGAGAGAGGGAGCGAGGGGATGGCAGCCCGCCTGGATGACGAAGCCCGCGCCATCGAGAAGCTGATCGCCGAGATCAACGCCATCGGCCGCCGCCGCGACCGCACCGGTCGTCAGGTGTTGTGGGCGTTCGGCATCACCTTCGCCGCGGCGCTGTGCCTGCTGGCGTGGGTGGCGCTGTTCGCCGGCCCGCCGGCGCGCGTCGTCAAGATGGACGGCCCCCGCGCGCCGGCCGTGCTGAAGCAGTACCGCGTGCCGCCGCAGCAGTGATGCCGCGGAAAGAGGAAGGCCCGGGAAGCGCCCCCTGGCCGCCTCCCGGGCCTCGTGCCGACTGAACTCAAGCGCAGAGTCAGAACTGGATGCGCGCCTGCACCTGAATCCACCGGTTGGTGGCCGAGGTCTGCGACACGATCTGGCCGAAGTCGGCGCGGTAGGGATCCGTGATCGGGTCGTTCATTTGCGACCGGTTCTGCACGTTCAGCGCGTCCAGCCGCAACTGCATGGTCATCCCCTCGCGGAGCGTGAAGTTCTTGGCGAGGTTCGCATTCCACTGGTTGGTCATGTCGCGGCGCAGCCCGCCGATGCGCGTCGGAAAGACGCGCACATGGTATCCGGCGGGCCCGCGCGCCTGCGTGCGCTCGAAGCCGTCCGTGTTGAACCACCGGTCCCACGTGCGGTCCACGTTCTTGATCTGGTTCAGGTCCTGCCCGTAGTAGAAGATATTGCCCCAGTTCAGCAGCGGCCCCGGCTGCCACTCGTAAGTGGCCGCCATCTGCCAGCCGCCGACCAGCGCATCCACCAGCCGGTTGGACCCGGACAGGAACTTCTTCCCCTTGCCGAACGGGAACTCGAACACGCCGGTGCCGGTGAAACGGTGCGGCCGGCCGTCGTTGCTCTCGCGCTCCGTGCGGAAGGTGTCGAATTCGTTGAGGAACACGTCGGCGTCGCGCAGCCGCATGCCCGTGTAAGCGAGGTTCAGGTTCCAGCCGCGGCTGAAGCGCTTCTCGAACGAGATCTGGAACTCGTGCGTTTTCGTGTAGGCCGTGGCTTCGCTGTTGTCGGTCAGGCCGTTGAGGTTCGGGAAGGCGCGCAGCAGGCGGTGCCGGGCGATGATGCGCTGCGTGAAGAAGCTGTTGGCGTTCATGTCGGCCCAGACTTCGGCAGGGAAATCCTGTGCGCGGAAGTTGCCGATGAAGAACGGATTCGTCACGTTGGCGTTCAACAGCCGCTGGGCGCTTTCGTCGCGCGCCAGTCCGCCGACCCACCAGGAGGCGGCCAGCGGCTGCAGCGGGCGTCCGGGGACGTTGCCCTGGCTGCTGAACTGGCTGATGCGGTCCGAATAGGTGCCGGCGTAGGCGACCGTGATGACCATCGACGCGCCGAACTGCCGTTGGACGCTCGCTTGCCAACGCTGCTGCCGCGGGTGCGGCGTATCCCAGGCGGTAAAGCCGAAGCCGCGCCCCTGGTACGCGTTGCCGCCCAGCCGGTTGCGCGTGGGTTCATCGAAACGCGTGCCGTCGGCGCGCACCGGGAACGGATCGTTCAGGATGCTGCGGAAGTTGTTGGGATTGGCGCCTGCCGGGAAGGGCGCCGTCGGCGTTCCCCAGGTCTGGCCGAAATCATTGGAGATGATTGTGCTCGTCGTGCGGGAGAAATTGAACTGGTTGGGTCCGAAGTTGAGCACGTTCAGCGTGTCGAAGAAGAGCCCGTAGCCGCCCCGGACCACCGTCTTCGAGTTGAGCTGGTAGGCGGCGCCGATCCGCGGCAGCCACATCAGTTCATTCCTGTAAAGCTGGCGCGGGGCGCCGTTGGCGCCAACGTAGGTGTTGCCGCCGGCGACCTTGAACTGCGATGCAGGCAGCTCCGGAATCGGGTTGGCGGCATAAGCCGCCTCCGCTCCTGCGGTGATCAGCGGGCGGAAATTCGGGTCCCAGTTGCCCACCATCCGGTTGAACCGCTCCGTGGCGCCGCGCTCGTATTCCAGGCGCAGGCCGAGATTCAGCGTCAGCTTCGAATTCACGCGCCAGTTGTCCTGGAAGAACCCCGCGTAATAAGGCGTGTGCAGCGCAAAGGAATCATTGGTGGCGATGGTGGCGTTGGTCGGGACGCCGAGCATGAAAGCCGCCCACGCCAGACCCAGGTTGCTGGCGGGCGTCAGCGTGTCGTCGTTGCGCCGCAGGTAGAACGAGTTGAAGGTGAAGTTGCCGCTCGTGTTGCCACCGCCGCCGCCCGTGCGGAACTGGTTGCGGTTGTCGAACGCGAAACGGAACGTGTGTTTGTTGGAGATGATCGTCCCCTCCGCCTTCGCCGTCAACTGGCGGTACCGGGTCCACACGGCGTAGCCGCTGGGGCTGACCAGCGAGTAGCCTTCCAGGTTCATGTAGGGCAGCAGGTGCTGCGAGCCGGCTTTCTGATCGAGGTAATCCGGCAGCCCGACACTCGAAGGTTTGTAGGACCAGGCCACTTCTTGCAGGTTGCCTTCGCGGAACTGGTTCAGGGCGACGTTGAAGTTCCACATCTTCGTCGCCGATTGCGTGTAGACGACGTCGATGTTGCCGCCCTTGTTGTTGCGCACCAGCCCGTTCTTGTTCAGGCCGCGCGCGGTCTCGTACACCCAGTCGGCGCGGTCCTCGGGGCCGAAGTTGTTCACGCTCCAGCGGCCGAACATGCGCCACTTGTCATTGATCTGGAAGTCGACGCGGTTGCTCACCGCGTAGTAATCCCAGTTGTAGGGCGTCTGGTTGGCGAGGTAGTTGTTCTGCGGCTCATCTCCCACGGCAATGTCGCGGTTGGGCTTCGGGTAGAACTTGAGGAACGCATCCAGGGCCGGGTTGGCGAAGCGGCTCTTCGGGATGATGTTGCCGGGGAACGGGGTGCGGATGAAATTGTTGGGGCGCGCGGGATCGCGCGTGATCGATGTCGGGTCGTGCACGATGAAGCGCTGCGGGCTGGTGCGCACCTGAAGCAGGTCGCTGAAGTCGCCCTCGCGGTTCCTCAGCGTGGGAACCGTGCGGTTGATGTTGGCCGCGTCCTCGACCTTGACGTCCTTGAAGCCGTTGTAGGTGGCGAACCAGAACAGCTTGTTCTTGCCGTTGTATATCTTCGGCAGAACCACGGGACCGCCCACCGAAACGCCCCAGTTGTTGCTGCGCCCCGTGGGCTGCTTGTCCTGGCTGCGCAGTTCGTTGGCCAGCGCCGTATTGCCTGCCGCCTCCGCGGCGGCGATGCGGCGGTAGTAGTTCTGCTTCACGAAGAAGGGCGTGCCCTGCCAGCGCTGCTGCCAGTGCTGCCAGGTCATGGTGCCGTGCAGGGCGTTGGTGCCCGACTTGGAGATCATGGTGATGGCGGCGCCCGAGGTCTGCCCGATGCCCGCGTCAAAGTTGTTGGTCTCCACCTTGAACTCGGCGATCGCGTCCGTGTACGGCAGATACGCCGTCCGGCGCGAGGGCCCCTGGTTGGGCGAGCCGTCCAATGTCCACGCGTTACCGCCGATGTTGCCGCTCACGTTGTAATCGGAGCCGCCGACATTGGAATGCAGCGCCAGGTAGTTGTTCACTCCCCCGGTCTGCACGCCCGGAGCGAGCTTGACGAGCAGGAGCGCGCTGTTACCCATCACCGGCAGCTCCATCAGCGATTTGTTGTCGATCACGCGGCCGCTGGTCACGGCGTTCGTCTCCAGCAGCGGCGCTTCCGCCACGACCGAGACCGTTTCCGTCAGCCCGCCCACTTCCAGCGTGACGGTCACCTCGATCCTGGAGGAAACCGGCAGCGTGATGCCGCGGCGAATCAGACGCTTGAAGCCCTGCGCCTCCACGGTCACCTCGTATTGGCCCGGGATCAGCAGGTTCAGCTCGTAGTAGCCGGCTTCGTTGGTTTTTGTCGCCAGCGCCACTCCCGTATCGGCGTTCCGCACGCTGACCGTGGCGCCCGTCACCACCGCCGCCTGGGGATCGTACACATATCCGAAAAGCGAGGAGCGGGTTTCCTGGCCCGCTACAACGCTTGCAAGAATGGCGCAGACAGCAAACGCCTGCAGTGTGTTGAGTCTCATTTTCACCCCTTTTCAATCACCCTTGCCTGAAGGCAATTGCTGGAGTTATATCAAATGGGCGCGAGGTCGTCAAACGGTTCGCGCTGCGCCCGAATTCCGGCGCGCGGCCCCGGCGGGCAGCGCGGGCATTGCGGCGCCGCTACTCGGCGGGGCGGGTCTGCTCGAGCAGCGCCCGGCTCCGGGAGCGCGAGTGGTTGGTAGCGGTTTCCACCGCGGAAATCAGCATCGCCCGCAGCCCGTGGCGCTCCAGTTCGTGAATCGCCGAGATCGTCACCCCGCCGGGCGTGATCACCTGGTCGCGCAGGATCGCCGGGTGGACGCCGGTTTCCTTCACGAGCCGCGCCGCGCCCAGCACGGTCTGCTCCGCCAGCCGCGTGGCCACCTCGTGCGAAAGGCCCATTTTGAGCCCGCCAGCGATCAGCGCCTCGATCACCATGTACACGTAGGCGGGTCCGCTGCCCGAGAGCGCGGTGACCGCGTCCATCGCCTCTTCCTCGACGAAGCAGACGACGCCGACGGCGCGGAAAATGCGCTCGACCAGCGCGCGGTGTTCTTCGGTGGCGAAGCTGTTGGAAGCAATGGCGGTGGCCCCTTCTTCAATCACCACAGGAATGTTGGGCATCGCGCGGAACACCGGCATGCGGCGCGCGGTGAGCCGTTCGATCAGGCGGATGGGCGCCACCGCCGCCAGCGAGATCAGGATCTGCCCCTCGTGCAGCACGTCGCGGATCTCCTCGAGCACGCGCGCCAGCACGCCCGGCTTCACGCTCAGCAGAATCAGGTCGCTCTGCGCCGCGGCGTCCCGGTTGCCGCCCGCCGTCGCGCGGACTCCGAACCGCGCCGCCACCTCCGCGGCGCGCTCCGGCGAGCGCGTGGTGGCGATGATCTCGCCCGGCTCGGCTACCTGCGCCTTCAGTATGCCGCCGATCATGGCGGCGCCCATGTTGCCCGCGCCAAGCACGGCAATGCGCTTCTTCTCCGGCATCGTGCTTATTGTAGCTGGCAAAGCGGACGCTGCCGGCCTCTCCGGCGGCGCGCCGGAAATCCCGCCTTCTGATATTCCACTTATATACCTTGACCTGATTCTCTTGATGAGGCATAATTCATCTGGTTGAAGCACCCGGTTGTTGCTTCTCCCCGTCCGAAGAATGCCGAGGGAGGTCCAACTGAATGAGAACTGTCTTTCGATTCCCCCTGTTGTGGATCTGCGCCACCGTGGTGGCGGCGGGTCTTGCCTTGGGCCAGTCTTTTACCGCAAGCATTCGCGGGACCGTGACCGACGCCACCGGCGCCGCGGTGCCGGGCGCGAAGGTGACAGCGACGGAAGCCGAGCGCAACATCCCGCGCACGACAGTGACAGACGAAGCAGGGCGTTATTTCCTCACCGCCCTCCCGCCGGGCAAGTACAACTTGTCGGTGGAAGCCAGCGGATTCAAGAAGTATGTGCAGAGCGATTTCCCGCTCGCCGTGCAACAGCAGGCCACCATTGACGTGCAGTTGCAGGTGGGCGAAGTCACCACCGCGGTGGAGGTAACCGGAACGGCGCCGCTGTTGAACACCACCATCGCAGCCCTGGGGCAGGTGGTTGAGAACAAGTACATTCTCACGCTGCCCAATATCGGGCGCGACTCGCTGGTGCTCGCCTACCTGACGCCGGGCGTGGTCGGCTCCGCGGGGCGCCGCGGCGACACCAACACGAATTTCGTGGCCAACGGCGCGCGCAACTCCACCTCGGATGTACTGGTGGACGGCGTGACGGTCACCACCGTGGAGCAGAACTCCGGCATTACCGACCTCAAGTACAAACCGAGCGTCGACGCCGTGCAGGAGTTCAAGATGCAGACGAACTTCTTCCCGGCCGAGTACGGGCAGACCGGCGGCGCCGTGATCAACATGGTCACCCGTTCGGGCACCAACGATTTCCACGGCACCGGCTATTATTTCTTCCGGCACTCGGACCTGAATGCCAACGGCTGGTTCGCCAACCGGGCCGGCAGCGCCCGGCCTTACTACCGGCGCGACCAGCTTGGCGGCGTGCTCGGCGGCCCGGTGAAAAAGAACAAGACGTTCTTCTTCGTGAACTACGAGTACACCAAGGCAAAGAGCCCGCTGAGCGCCAACGCCACTTTCCCGACGCCGGAGCAGAAGAGGGGCGATTTCTCCAAGACTTTCTTCGGCGACGGAAAGCTGATCCAGGTCTTCGACCCGTTCGACACATTCGTCAATGCTGCAGGGCAACTTGAGCGGCGTCCCTTCCCGGGCAACATCATTCCCGAATCCCGCTGGGACCCGGTGGCGAAGGCGGCGATGAAGTACTTCCCCGACCAGAACCAGGTGACCAACCCCATCACCAACACGAACAACTGGTTCGCGCAGGGCATCAACGAAAGCCCCGGCCACGGCATGCTGTTCAAGGGCGACCACAACCTCAACGACAAAATGCGGCTGACGGCACGCTACAGCTACGGCCGTAGCGACGGCAATCCGCCCAACCTCTTCGGCAAAGGCAATCCGGCGTTCACATTCAATTACGGCCCCAGCGGGACCCGGACGCACCAGGGCGTGGTGGATTTCACGCGCACGGAGACGCCGACGCTGATCTGGACGGTCCGCTACGGCCACACCTACTCGAGCTACTTCCGCAACCCGATGGAGCCGTTCGACCTGACGACGCTCGGGTTCCCCAAGTACATGAAGGACAACGCCTCCTACCTGGTGTTCCCGACGCTGGCGCCGGAAGGCTACACCGACATCGGCACAGAAGGCTGGCTCATCATGGACCGGCAGGAGGGCGTGCATCACTTCACCGGTTCGGTGACCAAGATCCTCGGTGGACACAACCTGAAATTCGGCGGCGAGTTCCGCCAGAATTACCTCGACTACCTCCAGCCCGGCTACCCCTCGGGCCAGTTCAGTTTCGGCTCGCAGGTCACCCGGCGGCTCCAGAACGTGGGCAACAACTATGAAGGCAACGGCTTCGCCACCATGCTGCTCGGCTGGGGCACCGGGGGGCAGTTCCACATCGACCCCAAGGCGTTCACGCGCTCCCGATACTCCGGCATGTATGTGCAGGACGACTGGAAGGTGACGCGCAAGCTGACCCTGAACCTGGGCCTGCGCTACGAGTTCGACATCCCGCGATGGGAGACGCTGAACCGCCTCAGCTACTGGGACCTCGATGCCCAGGCGCCCATCCAGGTGCCGGGCTTCGATCTGCGCGGCGTGTACCGCTTTGTGGACAACAGCCGCCGCTCGGATTTCAAAGGCGATTACAACAACTTCAGCCCGCGGCTCGGCTTCGCTTACGCCGTGGACAGCAAGACGGCCATCCGCGGCGCGTACGGGCTGCTGTATCAGCTGTCTCGCGCGACTGTGTACGGGCACACCGGCTCCGGATTTACAGTCAATGCCGGACCAACGTTCTCGCTCGACTCGAACGCCACCCTCTACGCACGGCTGAACAACCCTTACCCGGATGGCATGCTGCTGCCGCCGGGCAGCTCGCTGGGCGACCGGACGTTCCTGGGCCTCGGCGCCGGGACGGTCGTGCCCGACTGGAACCGGAACCCCGAGTATTACTCCTGGAACCTCTCCTTCCAGCGCGAGGTCGGCTGGCAGTCGCTCGTCGAAGTCAACTACACGGGCAGCCGCGGCGCGCACCTGTTCGTGCCGTTCACCAGCCTGACCCCGCTGTACCCGACCTACTGGAGCGAAGGCAGAAGCAAGCTCCAGTCCCAGGTGCCCAACCCGTTCTACGGCAAGATCACCGACCCGCGCGCGGTCAACCTGAACCGGCCGACGGTGCAATTGTTCCGGCTTTACCGTCCTATGCCGCACTTTGACGGCGCCTCGAGCGGCACGGCGGAGCCGCCCGCGGGCAGCAGCTTTTACCATGCGTTGCAGATGAAATGGGAGAAGCGGCTGTCGCAGGGCTTCACCTTCCTCGGCCACTACACCTGGTCGAAGATGATCGACGACAGCTCGATCGGCAGCGGCAATTATGCCTGGCTGGGCGGCAGCACGGCCATGCAGAACCCGCTCAACAGGAAGCTGGAGAAGTCTCTCTCGGCGCATGACATCGCGCACCGCGCGGTGCTGAGCGGCGCCTACCAGCTCCCCTTCGGCAAGGGCAAGAAGTTCGGCGGCGGCGCCAACCGCCTGGTGGATGCGCTGGTCGGCGGCTGGGAGGTCTCCGCCTTCTGGCTGTTGCAGGGCGGCAACCCGCTGCAGATTTCGCAGTCGGGCGGTGTGCTGTGGAACGGCACGCAACGGCCGAACCTGATCGGCGATCCTTCCACCTCCGGCCGCATGCAGGGCCGGCTGAACGGGTACTTCAACCCGGCGGCATTCTCGCGTCCCGACCCGGACACCTTCGGCACGGCGCCGCGCTACCTGAACTACCGGGGTCCCGGCATCCGCACGCTCGATGCGGCGCTGCTGAAGAACTGGACCACGAAGGAAGGCCAGCGGCTCGAGTTCCGCCTCGAAGCAACCAACGCCACCAACACGCCGGTCTTCAGCGACCCGGCATCCGCTTACGGCGCGGCCAACTTCGGCCAGATCACCGGCAACAAGGTGGGCGCGCGCAACGTCCAGCTCGGCTTCAAGTACTACTTTTGAGCCGGGTCGGTGCCTGAACCCCGGCCCGCCGCTTCCCCCGCGGCAGCGGCGGGCCTTTGTGCAGCCACGCGGAGACACGCCCGAGCTTTCGATCCTTGCGCGCTCGCGATGGGCACAGGGACGCCTGAGCCGTCAGCGGAAGCCGGTGTGATAGCATCTTCAGCTTTGGGAGCGCTTTGAAGGCGTCCGCCATGGCAGACCGTTTCTACCAGCATCCGCAGGCCATCGTCGAGTCAGACCGCATCGGCGCGGGCACCCGGATTTGGGCGTTTGCCCATATTCTTCCCGGAGCTGTCATCGGGAGCGAATGCAACGTCTGCGATCACGTCTTCATCGAAGGCGATGTCTTCGTGGGCGACAGGGTCACAATCAAGTGCGGAGTGCAGCTTTGGGCCGGCCTGCGGATCGAAAACGACGTCTTCATCGGACCGAATGCGACGTTCACAAACGACCGCTTCCCCAGAAGCGGCCGCCATCAGCCCCCTGACAGCATCCCTCGCACTGTGGTGAAGCGCGGGGCTTCGATCGGGGCCAACGCCACCATCCACCCCGGCGTCACGATCGGAGAATACGCCATGGTTGGCGCGGGCGCCGTCGTCACGCGTGACGTTCCCCGCAACGCCATCGTCGCCGGCAATCCGGCGGTCATCACGTCCTATGTCGGCCTCGAAGCCGAAGATGCCGAGAGCCTTCTGCAACACAGGCCCGGGCCGGGCCAGGCACGCCTCTCCGTCGGCGGAGCACGGCTCATTCCGCTGCCGGGCGCCGCCGATCTGCGTGGCAGCCTGGTTCATGCGACCGTGGCCAACGAGATCCCGTTCGAGGTGCGCCGCATCTTCTTCGTTTATGGCGTGCCGACCCGCGAGGTTCGCGGCGAGCACGCCCACCGCGCCCTGCACCAATTCCTCGTCTGCGTCCACGGATCCTGCCACGTGATTGTGGACGACGGCTCAAGGCGCGAGGAGTTCGTCCTCGCCGACCCCGGCGCGGGGCTCTACCTCCCCCCCATGGTTTGGTCCATCCAATACAAGTTCTCTCCCGACGCGGTCCTCGCCGTTCTCGCTTCGGCGCCCTATGACCCGGCGGACTACATCCGCTCCTACGATGAGTACTTGCAGATCATTGGCAAGGGTCCCGAGCAGGCCCCGGACAGCGGGATAGCGCCTCCACCTTACGGGCGTGACGGCTCGTAAGCGGCCCCGCTGCTTGACGCCAACCCCGGCGGGCGGCTGTTCTCCCGCTCAGACGCGCTCGGTGTCAGTTTGGCCGGTGGTGGTTCAACAGCCTGTCGCCTCGGCGCCACAGCCGCTGCCGTGCGCGAGACCCGCGGCCATTCCCTCAACGGTCCCCCAAGGGCGCATCGATCCTCGTCCCGCCCTTTCGCCTTTGATTGGCGCCGGAACCGCGAGATCTCCGGTTTCCTTTGCGTTTTTTTGGAGCAAAGGCTTGTATCACCACGGGGAGTTATAGTATGCTTAGTACGATCACTGATTCAGGCTACGGCTCCATACCTGACGAGCCGCCCTTGAAAGTGGAGGAGAAATGAACAGAATCGCGAGGCTTTCGCTTGTTTCGATTGTGTTGGCACTGGCGGCCACAGCTGCCCCGATCCCTGGTCTTGTCAGTACTGGAGGTTCCACACCTGGAACACAGGATCCCGCGTGGCAGTGGTTCTACACGCCCGTGGCGACAAACACCTACAACTTCGTGCCGGCCTGGGTGACGGACGACACATCCTATCCTTTCCCTCACTGGGTCGCAAATGATGCGAATTCGAAGTGGATCTC
>Ga0129299_1002535_pt1 | contig 12109 bp, 12 predicted proteins | sample ConPoolayeCmetaG_FD_94477 | JGI IMG/M metagenome (GOLD analysis project Ga0129299, IMG submission 94477) | Hot spring microbial mat communities from California, USA to study Microbial Dark Matter (Phase II) - Cone Pool mat layer C metaG ... | reverse complement strand
TTCGGTGTGAAACTGGCCCACAGTCGGCTGGGGAAAGGACACATCGTAAGCCAGCATCCCTCTGCCTGAGATGTCAACGGCCATGAGCACGAGGGCTTCGTCCATGGGCAGGAGGCAGTGCGCATAGCGCACGATGCCCCGTTTGTCTGCCAGTGCTTCCTTCAATGCGCTGCCCAGGCAGATGCCAATGTCTTCTATGGTGTGATGGTCATCCACTTCGCGGTCGCCTTTGGCCTCGATGCTGAGGTCGAATCGGCCGTGTACGGCCACATGGGACAACAGATGGTTCAGGAAGGGGATGCCGGTGATCAGTTCATAGCGTCCTTCGCCGTCCAGATTGAGCTCCAGGCGCACGTCGGTCTCGCGGGTCTGCCGGTAAACGCTTGATTTGCGCATGGTCATTTCCCTCCGACCAATGCTTCGGCCCGCTGAATGATGTCCTGGAGCTGCTGCGAGGCTGCGGTCTGGCCCATTTCACCCAGTTCATCGGCCAGCGCATCTACCATTTCAAAGAACTCCGGCCCAATCTGGTCCAGGTTTTCTTTGAGCACCTGCTCTGTTTCTTCGGCAGTCCTGGTTTCCATCAGGCGATTGACCAGCTTGATGACCGGCGGGGCATTGTCGCGCACCAGTTGCATGGCCCGGTCGCCGATCTGACGCAGTTTTTGGACGGCATTGCGCTGGCCGGTCTGAGCGGCCTGCTGGAGGTTGGCCGACAGGATTGAGAAGAACGTGTCATCCAGCAAGGGCAGCGATTCCTGCAGGATGGCCTCGATATCGGCGGCCTGCAACAGCCGCCTCAACAGGTCGGCCCGTTCCTGGAGCGCTTTCTTGAGCTCGTCATCTTGTCTTTCGGCGATCGCCAGAATCTGCTCCCGCCGTCTGGTCAGACGTTGCGCTTCTTTGGGCGGCGCGGCTTCGATCTGGGCCGTCAGGTCCTGGAAGAAGGCGTAGTCCATGTATGGCCGCCCGACCCGCACCAGCTCCTCGACCTCGGCGTCATCTTGGGCCGCCACGAGCCGGCGCAGCAGCTCGTCTTTGGCGGCGATGATCTCTTCACGGTATTGCTTCTCGGCTTTCAAGATTTCCTGGCCGACTTCGGTCAGCGGCAGCAGGGCGATGTATAGATCGGTCAGCTCTTGCGCCGCCTTGCGTTGGGGTTCGGTGCGGGCTGCGGCGATGAGGCTGGACAGCATTTGGAAGAACTCGGCGTCCAGCAGGGCTTTGTTCTGAGTCACCAGAGACTTCAGCTTCTCCTGATCGGCGCGGGCCTGCAACAGTTCGTCAATCAGCGCGATCTTGGCTTTCTGTGCCGCGATCATCTCTTTGGTAATCCCGTCGGCCTCCAGGATCGCTTCGGCCATGCTTTCGGCGGTCAGGAACATTCTGGGCTGAAACAGATAGGCCTTGCGTTTCTCTGGCGGCAGGCTGTTCATCAAGGCGTTGGTCAGGGTGCCGATGGTCTTCTGTATGTCGGCGCCCCGCAGATTGGCGTTGGCCGGCGTCAGGCAGAACAACAGTTGCTTTGACCCGTCATGATACAGAATGGGCGTGGTCAGGCCCATGGCATTGCCGCATCTCGGGCATTGAAATACGTTGAGTTGCCCCTGCAAGAACCTGACCTTGAGGTCCGGCCGTTGTTCGGCGTCAATGATGCTGTCGACCGGCGCGGACATTTGGTGTCCGCAGAACGGACATTTGACTGAAACCAGTTGCTGAGTGATTGCCATTTTTGATCCTTCCTTAGCGTAAGTTTTGGAGCACGTCCATTAGAATATCGGTCTGCTCAGGCGTGCCCACACTGACCCGTATGCAGTCGTCCAGGCCAGGCTTGTTGTAGTAGCGGAGCAATACGCCACGCTTCTCCAGGTTTTGTTTAAGTTCTTGAGCGCTCCGCCCCACGACACGACATAAAATGAAATTGGAGCGGCTGGGATAGGGCCGCAGGTAAGCGACGGTCTGAAGCAAACGGTAGAGGCGTTCCCGCTCGGCGATGATGCGTTGCACATTACGGAGCAGGTAATCCACGTCGTCCAGCGACGCCAATACAGCCGCCTGAGCAGCGACGTTGATGTTGTAAGGCTGTTTGATCTTCCACAGGTGCTTCATCAGGGGCAGGGGGAACAGCCCATAGCCGATCCTCAGGCCGGCCAGCCCGGCCCATTTGCTGAACGTGCGCAAGACGACCAGGTTGGGATACTCGGGCACCCAATGGGCGACGCTCTCCTGCCCGCTGAACTCGACATAGGCCTCATCAACCACGAGTAGGGCCGGCAATGTGAGCAGGCGACGCAGCCCGGCCTGCGGGACCATGCTGCCGTCGGGGTTGTTGGGGCGGCAGATGAAGATGACCTTGATGCGTCCGGCGGTCGGCCGCTGATCGAACTGCGCTTCGATGGCCTCGACGGCGACGGAAAAGTCGGCGCGGCGGGGGACCTCGACGACGCGCGCGCCGCACACGCCGGCCAGAAATGAGTACATGCCAAACGTCGGTGGGCAGTTGATGACGGCGTCGCCGGGCTCAATCACGAGCCGCAAGATCAGGTCGAGCAGCTCATCCGACCCGTTGCCGCACAGGATGTGTTCCTTGTCGAGGCCCAGGTATTTCGCCAGGCCATCGCGCAGCAGCGTCTGGCCGGGGTCGGGGTAGATGTGTTTGTACGGAAAATTGGCGATGGCTTGCGCGGCTTTGGGCGATGGCCCGTATGGATTCTCGTTGGCGTCCAGCTTGGTGATACGGTCGGGGGCGAAACCCAGCCGTGCGCTGAGCACCTCGAAGGGCGCAATGGGCGTGTATTCCTCCAGGCCGGCGATGTCTGGGCGGACGAGCTGAGCGATGAATTCGGCTGGCTCGAAGCTTTGGCCCTCGACGACCGAGCCAGGCACTTGTACAACAGATTTCATTTTCCCACCCTGAGCCGGCAGCGTACCGCGTTGGCATGTCCCGTCAGGCCTTCAGAGTCGGCTATCTCAGCGGCGGTGGGCGACAGGGCCTGTACCTCCTGCGGGCTTACGTCGAAGATGTTGATGACCTTAACAAAGTCCAAAACGGTTAACGCGGAAGCAAAGCGGGCCGAGCCGCCGGTTGGCATGATATGGCTTGGCCCGACCACGTAGTCGCCCAGTGCTTCGGAGGAATACTCTCCGAGAAAAATTCCGCCGGCGTTGTGTACGCGGTTCAACCAGCTCAGCGGGTCTTCCACGACGAGGCACAGGTGCTCAGGCGCGTACTCGTTGGCCAGTTCGATGGCCTGCTCCAGCGACTCGGTGAGCACGATGCCTCCCTGTTGCTGGAACGACTGCAGGACGACCTCCTGTCGGGGCAGGTCGGGCAATTGCTTGACCACGGCTGCTTGCGTCTTCAGGGCCAGTTCGGCAGAGGGAGTAAGCAGGATCGCCGAAGCCAGCGCGTCATGTTCCGCCTGGGCAATCAAATCTGCGGCGACCCATACGGGGTTGGCCGTGTGATCGGCGACGATCAGCGTTTCGGTCGGGCCGGGCAGGCCGTCGAGCCCCACCAGACCGTATACCTGTCGCTTGGCGAGCATCACGAACAGGTTGCCTGGCCCGCAGATTTTGTCCACGCGCGGTATGGTGGCCGTGCCGTAGGTCAGGGCAGCGATGGCCTGTGCCCCGCCGGCCTTGAACACGGCATTGACCTGGGCGATACGGGCCGCGCTCAATACGGCGGGATGCAGCCTGCCTGTGCGGGAAGGGGGAGTGACCAGGATGACTTCCTGTACCCCAGCAACTCGCGCCGGTATGGCAGCCATGAGCACGGAGGAGGGATAAGCGGCTGAGCCGCCGGGCGCGTACACTCCGACCCTGGACATGGGCCGCATGACCTGGCCCAGGTGGCTGCCATTCTTCTGCTCCACCCACGATTTGACCTGCCGCTCTTTCTGCGCCAGGTGAAACGCGCGAATTCGTTCCGCGGCTAATTCGAGTGAGGCACGCAATGAAGGGGGCGTCTCATTCCAGGCCTGCTCGATCTCCTGTTCGCTTACGCGGAGCTGGCTCAGCGAGGCGCCATCCAACAACCGGGTGTAACCGATAACCGCTTGGTCGCCGAACCGGCGGACATCGGCGATGATTTGTTGCACGGCCTGCACGGGCGTCAGCGGCTTGCCAAAGACTTGAGTCAATTTTTTGGCGATGTGTGTGGGCACTTTAACGTCGTCGAATGGCACCCGTTTCAAGATGGTCGCGCGCGCCTGCTCCACCTCTCGAATGATCGGTATTGACATGCTTGCCCTGTTCCTCACCTTGAGACAATGATAAGGGGTATCCGAGGATACCCCTTCCTTAGAGGTCTATCTGCGAATATGCTCCCTGCCGCTATGAAATATAGCAGAATACGGCAGAAAAGTCAAGGAGAAATAACTATTGCGGCTCAGCGTGACGGGATAGGGCGGCGTTTCTTCGCCCATGAGCGGCGCGCCCACGCGCCGTGAGGGAGCTCAGGATGACGGGGGGGACATTTTCATACCAGTTTAGTACGGTACCGTGCGACTTTTGTCGTATACAAGATCGATCGATTCTACTACACTAGAAGACAGGAACTGTTCGAAGGGGTGACCTATGGCAAGAGATTGGGCTGTGCCCGAGATTGACCTGGCACGCTGCGACCGCTGCGGACGCTGTGTGGAGCTATGTCCGGCGGTGGCTGTAGACATGGGCGCTGATGGGCCGTTCATCGCCCGGCCGCAGGACTGTACCTATTGTGCTGAGTGCGAGGAGATCTGCCCCCAGCGGGCGATCCGGGTGTGGTATGTGATCAGTTGGGACAAGAGCCGTAGAGACACGAAAGAAGGAGTATGAAATGCATCCTACAAAAAGGAGGTGAACAGGGAGGATGTATGCGACGGATTTGATTTGGGTGGTGTATTCTGTGCTGTTGGTGCTTATCGGGCTGTTCATGCTGTGGTTTGTCTCCAGAGTGGGGGCCAAAGGGGGGTGAGTACACGTGGAAAGAAAAGAGTTTCTGTGGCTGATTTTCCTGGTCGTGGTCTTCTTGGTTTTCAACGTGGTCACTTTGTCGCCGTTGGTGCCCTGGCAGCGGTGGAACTTGTGGGGCCAGGCGACGCCGGATAGGCGGGTGGAGGTCACCTTCGAGAACTACCAGATCGGCCTGCCGGCGACAGGCATCGAGATAAAGCAAAACGAGCTGGTCGAATTCATGGCCACCTCTAAAGATGTGACCTATGGATTTGGCGTGTTCCGACCATCGGGCGCCATGCTCTTCCAGATGCAGGTGCTGCCGGGCCACGAGAACCGCATCCGCTGGAAGTTCGACGAGCCAGGCGTCTACAGCGTCCGCTCGACGGAATACTCCGGGCCGCGGCATCCGGAGATGTTCGTGGCCGACGCGATTCGGGTCACGCCTTAGACCTGTGCCCGTCGGCAGAACACTGTGCTGCTGGTTCGTCGTCAAGTTGTTTACATAACTTTAGGAGGAAACAGTAAATGGTAAGGATAGGCTGGTTGGAGAAATGGACGTTGCGCTTTGCCGTGGTTGGCCTGTTGTTCCTCGCCCTTTCCGGCTTCGAGGGTATCCTGATGCGCACCCAGTTGTTCTCGTCCGATTTGCTGCATGGCTTCGAGGCGACCATGAGTGCGTTACGGCCGGGCGAGATGGCTGGCGCATCGGTCGCTGAGCTGTTCTACGCCATGCTCACGGCGCACCCTATTGTCGGCATCTACGGCTTCGCCTACATGTGCGTCATGGGCGCGTTCTATTTTCTGGTGCCCTTCCTGCTGCAGAAACCCATACGCTACAGGGCGTTGGTCCCGGTCAATTTCGTGCTGCAGATTGCTGGCGTCATGATTTGCTGGGCGTCAGGGTTTTTCGGGCTATTCAACGCACTTTACACGCTCTATTGGCCGCTGCCGGTGAGTTATGACCGCACGCCGCTGGCGGGCAGCGTGGCTTTCGGCTTCGGGCTGATCCTCATCGAGGCCAATGTATTGTTGTTTGCCTTCAATTTATTCGCCACCGTGCTGAGCAAGAGCAACCCACACCCCTACAACTTCTGGGAATTTCTACGTTCGGCCTTTGGTATCCCGGTCATCCTGCGTCGGCTGGGCATCAAAGTGCGCGACGACCATCCGCGCTACACCGAGCTGCCGGTCTTTTTGGTAGCGGTGGGCCGCGGCTCAATTGACACGGTGATCAACGCCGTCGTGTTGCTGACCGCCGGGGTGTTGATCCTCATCTATGGATTGCCCGCCTTGCTGGCCAACGTGAGGTTCAACCCGGCCTCAGTGGATGCCTTGCTGTATAAGAACTGGTTCTGGTGGGGGCTGGACATGGTCGCCGATGGCAATGTGCTGATGTATACCGCCGGCACATGGTACCTGCTCACGCCGCTGCTCACCGGGCGCAAACTGTATGGCGAGACGGTGGTGCGCACGGTCATCCTGTTCGATTTGCTGGTCTCGATGTTTGTGTGGAGCCATCACCTGCTTTCGGATATGCCGCAACCGGGCTTCATGCGCCTGCTGTCCGGCCAGTTCGTCACCTGGGGCGAGTTCTTCACCATGGGACTGACCATCTTTGCCGTGATGATGACCATCTGGCTGGCCCGTCCGCTGCGTTTCACGCCGGCGTTGAAGTTTGTCATGGCCTCGCTGTTCGGCTTTTCGGTCGGTGGGGTGGCCGGGCTGATCCAGGCCAACACCGGCCTGAACCTGATTGTGCACAACACCCAATGGGTCATCGGCCCACATGCCCACTTCCTGTTGCTGGGCGGCCTGGGTTCGTTGCTATTCGCGGTGATCTACGCTCTGTTACCGCTGTTGACCAAATTGGAGGTGCCCAACAACGCGCTGGTCAACATCCACCTGTGGGGTTGGGTCATCGGCACGCTGGGCATGACCTACTCGATGGGCCTGGCCGGGGCGCACGGCATGTTGCGCCGCACTTTGTACGCCAACGGGGAGTTCCAGCCCTACATGCTGGTCGCGTTGGCCTTCAGCCTGCTTATCGCGGTGGGATTTGTGGCGTTCCTGCTGAACGTGCTGGGCACGTTGGGCCTGCGCCGCGTGCTAAGCCTGGTGTTGCCCGACAGTTGGCTGGGCTTGCAGCCGGTTCCAGCAGAGGCATAATCTGGACTTAAATGAGATGCCTCGCTGCGCTCAGCATGACGGGGGCGGCGGGGCGGCGGCTCAGCATGACGCAGTTGAGGCTTCTGTTAACTCACCTGAAATTCTGGATGCACCCCATTTGAACGCATGATTTGACGCATTTATGATAATTATGGTAGAATGTATAACAGGTCTGTGCTGTTTCATCGTATCTTTTATGGAAATGACCCGGTACGTTCATCTTGGTCGCTCACCCACAGAAAGGAGCAGCAACAATGTCTCGTAAGAAAGTGCAATGGTTCGTAGCGTCCCTGTTGATCGTGGTCCTGCTGCTGTCCAGCGCGGCGGTGGTCATGCCCGCTCTGGCTGGCGAAACCCGCAGCGGAAAAGATGTGAAGGTTGCAGCAGACGAAGTCATCCCAGACGACCTCTATTGTTTTGGCGAAACCATTATCATTGACGGCACGGTGAATGGCGACCTGATTGCCACGGGCGCAGAAGTTCGGATCAACGGCGAAGTCAAAGGCGATGCCATTGTTGCTGCCAAGACTATTGTGGTCAAGGGCAAGGTCGGGGACGACGCTCGCCTGGCCGCTTTTGATATACAAATCTTTGAAGAGGGCCAGATAACCGACGACGTGAATGCCGCCGGGTTCAGTTTCATTGCCCGCTCCGGCAGCCAGATCGGCGGCGACGCCTATTTGCTCATCCGTCAGGCCGAATTCGCCGGCCGCCTGGACGGCAACTTGGCCGCCAGCCTGGATGCCCTGAAAATTAGCGGCAGCATCGGCGGCAATGTGACAGTCGAGGTCAGCGCGCCAGAAGCGGGGCCCGAACAAATCGCGCCTCTGGCTCAGTTCCTGCCCATGCCTCTGCTGCCCTCAGGCCTGTACATCGCTGACACCGCGACCATCAACGGCAAACTCGCCTACACCAGCCCGGCTGAGGGGATCATTTCGCCAGGCGCCAAGATCTCGGAACAAGTCTTTCAGACGCCTGTGCCTGAGGTGACTCCGGAGGCCCCAGAGGTGGAAAAGGTGGCGCCCGAGGCTCGCGGGGCGGCGGGTCTTCTGCTCGGCGCGCTGTGGTGGTTCATTGATTTTCTGCGGCGATTTATCGTCCTGATCGTGTTCGTGCTCCTGTTGGCCTGGCTGCTGCCTATCGCGCCTGATGTGGCCCGTAAGCTCCGAGAGAAACTGTGGCCCAGCCTGGGTTGGGGCTGTCTCATCGAGATCATCTTCTTCGTCGCCATGCCGATCATCTTTGTCATCATCATTGGCATCGGCATCTTGCTGGGCATTCTGACGCTTGGCGGGCTGCAGGGCTATTTTATCAGCACCGCTCTGCTTCTGCAGGGCCTGGCGGCGGTGATATTTGGCCTGGTCACTGCTTACATCACCAAAGTCATCGCGGCCCACTGCTTTGGCCGATGGCTATTGGAGAAAGCGAACTCTCGACAGGCCAGCGGGCCCGTCTGGCCGGCCGTTCTGGGCGTTGTGGTGTTCGTCATAGTAACGTCTATCCCGGTAGTCGGCTGGATCATCGGTTTAGTGGTGACGCTGTTCGGGCTGGGCGCGCTGTGGCTCTGGCTTCGTGAGGTGTGGTGGCCCGGCAGGCAAAGCCTTGCCGGTCAGCCGATGGTTCAAAGCCCCGCCGATTCAGCTCCACCGACGGCTTCCGCGCCCCTGATCGGTGAACCCGCTGCCAACCGCGAAGTGGCAATCGCCGAGGCGTTTGAAGAAGCGCAGGACGAAAGCTGGACATCCAGAACGGGTGCCGCACTGCCCGGCGAGGAAAGCAGTTCAAACTGGGAGGGTGAAGATAGACCATGACGCTTCAAGACACTGTGGCCTGGCTGCTCGCGGTCCTGAGGCGATACATCCATATCGAGACTGTGCGCGGCGAGCCGTTCATCGTCGCCGGACGGAAACTGATCCCCTCGTCACAGGTCGTGCGCCTCGGCGGCGCGCGGACAGGCGGTGGCGGGGGCTTCATCTGGAACCGGCCGACGGCCATAACTGAGGAAATTGGCGAAGGCATCTACCGTCACTATCCCGTCCGCGATGAGACCCTGCGCGCAGTGCTCAGCATTCTGGCCGCAGCAGTCGTTTTCCGCCTGGTGCTGGGCGCAGTCGCCAGGCGCAAGTGAACAGTGAGCCATTGGCAGCAGTCAGCCACCAGTCTGTCGCGCCTGTCTGGGGCGTGGGAATTCGGCCCGCGCCCTACAACGCCTGCGACGACAATTCTCCATGAGATGCTGAAGGCTGATTGCTGACTGCTTAATCGTAGTATCCGACCACCAAATGGAGGTGAAATATGTCACAAGAGACGTCAGATGAACGACCCGACCCATTCGATAAAGTCCGGCAGACCATTCTTGACATATACGGCCGGTTCCTATCGGTCGCCCGCGCCGACACCTGTTTCGGCGACCCTATCCAGGTAAATGACAAGACCCTGATCCCCGCCGCCGAAGTGATCTGCGCATCAGGGTTCGGCGTTGGATATGGTGAGGCCGACGAAGAAGCTGAGGAGAAGGAAGCCAATGCGGGCGGCGGAGGCGGCGGTGCAGGCTTCATCCGGTCTCGCTCTGTGGCAGTGATCGTCGTCTCACGGGAAGGCATCACCGTCGAGCCGGTCGTAGACGCCACTCAAATCGCCCTGGCCGGAGTGGCCGCGACCGCGTTCGTCGGCTACTGGATATTGCGCCTGATGAAGAACGTGGGCGAGGTGCCGGAAAAAGGCAAAGGTCCGACGCTGAAGTCGTTCATGGGCATCGTTAAGTAGCTTGCGCCCGGACTATCTGTTAAAACCAAAGCCAGCCGACGCCACTTGACCTTCCCATAAATATCAGTTAAAATTGTTAACAGCGTATAACTTTTTTTACTCTTTTCACGTCTCACAAAAGGTCATGGTGGTCGGTCTAAGTCGGAGCAACGAAGACTATCTGGAAGCAATATTGGTCCTTGGCCTGAAACAGGGCATCGTCCGCGTCAGAGATCTGGCGGGTCACTTGCAGGTCAAGGCGCCCTCTGTCGCCACCGCGGTCAAGAAACTGGCCGCGGATGGTTTGGTGCGCCACGAGTACTACGGCCATGTCGAGCTGACCGCGCAAGGCCTTGAGCTGGCTGAGGCCATCCACCGCCGACACAGGCTGCTTTTTCGCTTTCTGCACGAATTCCTCGGCCTCGATGAAACCACCTCAGCTCAGGATGCCTGTGAAATGGAGCACTGGCTCAGCCCACAGACCATCGCGCGCATCATTCAGTTCCTGGAGTTCATGGAGGCCTGCCCTTATGACGAAGAGCCGCCCTGGCTCGCTGGCTTTCGCTACTTCATCGAAACCGGACAGCTATTGTCGCCCTGTCCACACGGGGTGCAATCGGACCATCTTCGAGCGGAGGAAGATGATCAGACGCCCGCGACGACAGCCGAACACAACAGCCTCACCCTGGCCGACCTGCCCGCCGGCCAGGAAGCCGAAGTGTTGCAGGTCGGCGGCGAAGCCGGGCTGCGGCGGTTCCTGCTCGAACTCGGCGTCGTGCCGGGCGCCAGAATACAGGTCGTCAGCGTCCCATCGCCTGAAGGCCCCATCGAAATCATCGTGCGGGGCTACCACGTGTCGCTGCAGAAAGCCGAAGCATCTCGCATCACAGTCAGGCGACCATGATGGCGTTCATCTGCCCCAACTGATCTGCTCATTGGTCACGCCGCGGCCGCCATACTCCGACGACCACAGCGGCGGGTCATACGTCCCGCCTATGTCGGCCACCTGGCGCGCGTCGCGGCCATCCGGCCGCATGATGTAAATCGCCCAGACGCCGTTCCTGTCCGACACGAACGCCAGGGCATCGCCCCACGGCGACCAGGTCGGCAACATCTCGTTCGATGGGCCATCGGTCAACCGAACTGGCTGCGCCCCTGGCGCAAGCCGCCCCTGTCCATCAACCTGCAAGGTATACAGGTCCCAATTGCCGCTCCGTTGCGACATGAACACAATCGTTGTGCCATCGGGCGACCAGTCCGGCGCTGTGTCGGACGGCTCCAGCGTCAGTATCTGTGGGATGGCGCCTTCGCTGGCCACCGTGCGCAATCCACAGCGGTTCAGGTCAAAATCGCAGCCGCGATACACGATGTACCGCTGGCCGGGCGACCAGGCCGGGTCCTCGCCAATCAACGACTCGACCAGGCCATCCTGATTGGTGAACTTGATCTCCGTATCGGCGCCATTCCGATACAGCCGCCAGCGGCGGTCCGACTCGCGCTGCGAGCACAAAATCACATCGCCGCCGTCCCCCCAATCCGGCCTGGAATCCTCGTGGTAACCGCTGATCCCGGCCTGATTCTGGCCGTACAGATCAAAGGACTGGATGCCGCGGTAGCGGTCCCAGCCGCGCACGGCTATCCGCGTCCCATCGGGCGACAGCGCCGGCTCGCTCACCGACTGCTCAGCCGTCACAATCCATCGTTGTTGCCCGTCTGCCGTGACGACCTGCACCTCGTAGACTTCTCGCCCCGGATTGTACAGCGAGAACGCGATTTTGCCCCGCGCCATATCGGCCGATGGCCCGGCCTCGTCCACCGCTTGCGGCGTTGGCGGCGCCGCCCCGGCCAACCGCCACACCGCCAGCAACCCGATCAACACCAACACCACACGCCAATCAGACTTCCAATGCCACATCATTACCCCTCCTCATCCGCATAGAGACGTTGCATTGCGACGTCTCTACACAATCTCACCCCGCCCCCGCCCCCGTCATGCTGAGCCGCGGAGAACAGCGGATGCGCAGGATAGGACGGATCGGGCGGCAGGGCCACAGCCTCGCTACCGCCCCCGTCATGCTGAGCCGCAGGCGAAGCATCTCGCGCTGGCAGGCGTTGAGATTCTTCGCTTCGCTAATAAGAAACTACCCTGCCGCGTCATTCTGAGGCGCGCCAGCGCCGAAGAATCTCAGCTTCACAGGCGGCGCGAGATGCTTCGCTTCGCTCAGCATGACGGGAGAGGACGGTGTTTCTTCCCACA
>Ga0129299_1002534_pt1 | contig 12113 bp, 5 predicted proteins | sample ConPoolayeCmetaG_FD_94477 | JGI IMG/M metagenome (GOLD analysis project Ga0129299, IMG submission 94477) | Hot spring microbial mat communities from California, USA to study Microbial Dark Matter (Phase II) - Cone Pool mat layer C metaG ... | reverse complement strand
CATCTATTATTTTATTCTTTCCTTTCGACCGGCGTTAAAGGTGGAGCGTACCACCGGGAAGACTCCTTTCGGCTGTCGTGCGCCTGGGCAGACGATTTTCACCATCATCACGGGAGTCGGTCATGGCTCAATCGGCAAGTGCGGAATATATCGCCAACACTCCGTACACAAAAATAAACAGCGGCCTGCTTGCCTATATCGCAAACCTGGAAAATATCGCGTCTGTTGCTCCGCCGGTGGCGCGCGCCATTATCGGCGAGCTGGAAAATCAGCGCTCACACCTCAAGCTCATCGCAAGCGAAAACTACTGCTCCCTTGCAACCCAGGCCGCCATGGGCAACCTACTGACCGACAAATACGCCGAGGGCATTCCCATGCACCGCAATTATGCGGGATGCGAATATGTGGACACCGTCGAGGCTTTCGCGGCCGAACAGGCCTGCAAACTCTTTGGATGCGAGCATGCGTATGTGCAGCCGCACAGCGGCGCCGACGCAAATATGATAGCATTCTGGGCAATATTGACTAACCGTATCGAAGTGCCGCACCTGCGAAAACTAGACATAGACGATTCGCTCAAGCTCAGCAAGGATCAATGGGACGCTTTACGGAAAGAACTGGGCAACCAGCGGCTTCTGGGGCTCGACCTGTATTCAGGCGGCCATCTGACCCACGGATTCCGTAAAAATATTTCGGCAAAAATGTTTGACGCATATACCTATGCGGTCGATAAAAAGACCCACCTGCTCGATTACGACCAGATTGCCGACCAGGCGAAGAAAGTAAAGCCTCTTATTCTTTTAGCCGGCTACAGCGCCTATCCCCGCGCGATCAATTTCAGGATAATGCGCCAGATCGCCGATTCCGTGGATGCGGTATTCATGGTCGACATGGCGCATTTTGCGGGACTGGTTGCCGGCGGTGTTTTTACCGGCGATTTCAATCCCATACCGCACGCGCATGTCGTGACAACCACAACGCATAAGACGCTTCGCGGGCCGCGCGGCGGCCTTGTGCTCTGCACGGCCGAGTTCGCGGACAGTGTGGATAAGGGCTGCCCGCTGGTCATCGGCGGGCCGCTGGCCCACGTGATGGCGGCCAAGGCGGTCGCTTTCACGGAAGCGCTTGAGCCGTCTTTCAAGGAATACGCCCATAAAATTGTCGACAACGCGAAAACCATGGCAGAGGCATTCATCCGTGAAGGGATGAACATCACCACCGGCGGCACCGACAACCATCTGATGGTGCTCGATGTCACCTCATTCGGCATTAACGGCCGTCATGCCGAGAGCGCGATTCTCGAAAGCGGCATCACGCTCAACCGCAACGCCATTCCGTTCGATCCCAACGGCGCATGGTATACCAGCGGCCTTCGCATCGGCACGCCTGCGATTACCACACTCGGAATGGGAGCGGCGGAGATGAAGGAAATCGCGGCGATCATCAAGTTGATTTTGTCAAACACCAAACCGCAGGCCATCGAATCCGGCAAGAACGCCGGCCGGCCGAGCAAGGTCAAGTATGCGCTGGATGGGAAAGCGCTGTCCGAAGCCCGGGCCCGCACCACGGCGCTTCTAAACCGCTATCCGGTATATCCGGAACTCGATGTGGATTGTCTGAAAAAATATTTTGCAGGATAGCAGCCGATGTATTGTATCCCTTGACGGTTGAACAGATCAAAATCTTCCCGCCGCATATGCACAAGCTCAGATTTACGACATGGCACTTGAAACGCAAACCGCACTCTGGCGGATAGGGGGAGCGCTTTTCGGGTTTTCAAGTTTCTGTCTGGCCTGACAAGAAACGCCCAGTTTCCGCGCAATCTCCCCGTGCGATTGTCCGCACCTCAAATTTGTGCAGATGATACGCGACGGATATATGAAGCGCGACGGCAATCCGCTCGTGGATGCACGCCCCCGTAGGTTTGCATTATCTCAATTATTGGTAACACATTGCTGTTTATCGCATTACAGCGACTATCGTCATACAGGCAATTAAAAAATGCACTGTATATTGTGGTTACCCACGAAAACACGCGATGCGGCAAACATGGAACCTAAATTCCGCGGCCGGATGTGGCGTTGCGGCCGTATTTATTGAGCGCTCCGGGGCTTCAGGCGGCTTGGACATATTCCCGTCCCGCCTAGGCGGGACGGGGTGATATGCCCTGCGCCGCCTTCACCCCGTATCATCTCAACATCGTACGGCCTCGCATTCACCCCAACTGCGGAATTTAGGTTAACAACGCTGGTTTTGAAAAATTATACCATATTTTAATAAAACCATTGATTTTTCATCACGCTTGACTTTTATTATATATATAGAGCTATATATAGAGCAATCAGGGACTATCATTCCTAACTCATTTAAAATAATCCCGGTTCTTAAAACAAAGGCAGGAAGATGCTGATTGACAGAATTGTTTTGTTCCTTGTTAGTGCATGTGTTGCAATTACTGTCGTTGTGGCAGTCATTTTTCATAATAGAAATCCTAAAGAAGGAAAATAAAAACAGCGGACGGACGAATTTCTGAGATTATAAACGATCTTTTCGCTGATTTATAAAAAAAAGAGGTCTGATATGCATAATTATCCCGACACAAACGGCTTTTTTGTAAAAGGCGGGAATTTAAATATTTATTTGAAGCAGATATCCAAGCACCCGCCGCTTCCCGCGGACCAGGAAGCGAAACTCGCGCAGCGGATCCGCAAGGGAGACGAGGCCGCGCTTGCGCGCCTGGTGAAAGCGAACCTTCGTTTCGTGGTCAGCGTTTCGCGCAATTACCAGAACCAGGGGCTTCCGCTCGAAGATCTTATCAACGAGGGCAACCTGGGGCTGATACGGGCGGCAAAACGTTTTGACGAGAAAAAAAATTTCAAATTCATTTCTTACGCCGTGTGGTGGATACGCCAGAGTATCCTGCAGGCGCTTGCCAACCAGTCGCGTATCGTCCGCCTGCCGCTCAACTGCGTGGGCAAAATCTACAAAGTCGGCAAGGTGCGCGAGCGCCTTGAACAGAAATATTTCCGCATGCCCAACGAGCGCGAGGTGTCGGAGGAGGCGGGGCTTGAGGAGGCGGACGTGACCAAGACGGTCAAAATCGGCAACCGCCATAGTTCGCTGCACGATCCGGTTTCGAAAAACTCGGAAAAGACAATCATGGAATGCCTGGTCGACGATAATCTGGAGAGTCCCGACGAAGAGGTGCTTCGGGAGGCGCTCCAGGAGGAAATCGACGAACTTCTGAAAACGAAACTCACCCGCAACGAGCGGTTCGTCATCACCCGCTATTTCGGCATCGGTCAGGAGACGTCAAACACGCTCGACGAGATAGGCGAGCACTCGAACCTGACCCGCGAGCGCGTGCGCCAGATTAAAAACAGCGCGCTGCAGAAACTTCGCTGCGCCCACAAGGCAACATTTTTGCGGGAATACATCGCCGGGTAATCAAGTTTGGAGTAAGGGAGTGGTGGAGTAATGTATTCGCTGCCATGCATATTTACGGCCTATTACCCACCCATTACGCCAGCACTCCGCTCATGCGTGCATTGGTGTAGAATGTGACACTGCAATCCATGGCGGATCCTACCCATATGAATCACCGATGCGCCATGTACATCATATGAATTTCCGTATCCGGCTTTTCTGCTGTTTTTTTTTCCTCTCGGCCGTAGTATGTGGTTTCCAGCAGGTTGAAACAGAGCATTTTGTCGTGGTATTCGATCAACCGCAGGCCTACTGGGCGAACAAGGTGATCGAAGCGGCCGAGGACGTATGGGACGATCTTATCGCTGCGTATGATATCCGCGGCCAGTACCAGAAAGTGTATATCTACGTGATTGACCCGGGCGATTTCCCGGGAGGGTTCACCTACCCCACCCGCAACCGTGTCACGATATACACCACCCAGCTTGAGCTCAATATACGCAGCACCGACGGGTGGGTGCGTAACGTAGTGACCCACGAGCTCGCCCACGTGTTCTCTATCAAGGCGGCAAACAAGGACTTCATGTTCGACAATTTCACGGTCTCATCCTATTCGCTGTACCGCAATCCCGACTGGTCGGCGTCGTTTCAATATTCCAACCTTGTCGCGCCTGCGTGGTGGATTGAAGGCGTGGCCCAATACGAGGCGTATAAGAACGGCAGCGATCGCTGGGACACGCACCGCGACATGTTCCTGCGCATGGCCGCGCTCGAAGACGACCTTCTCAGCTACCGCGAAATGAGCGATTTCGACAACCGCGGCGGATTTTACCCCGAGATGGTGTACAACCAGGGCTTTTCGATGATGCTGTTTCTCGATTCGCTCTACGGCGAGAAGCGCGTGCGGCAAATCGCAGCGTCGAAATCGTTTTTCCATTTCAACGAATCGCTGCTCAAGGCAGCAGGGCTCACCGGGCCAAAGCTCTACAACCAATGGAAAACGCACCTGCGTAAAAAATACCAGCATACCGCCGATTCCATCACCCCGTCGCTTCGCGAGGGCACGAAAGTGTTTGACGGCGGGTTCTGGGACTTTTTCGGCACGCGCTCCCCCGACGGCCGGTATATCGCGCTGGTGTCGAACATGGGCTACGATGTGCTCTCTCCCCGGCTGTACCTTCTTGACACACGCACCAATGCGCTTGAGCGCGTGCATACCAGGCGACTGGTACCGGTGCGGCATGCGCCCGCGCCGCCGCCCTTGCCAGGCCGCTCGTCACTGCCGTCGATTCTCACCCGTGGGGTCTCTCCAACACAGCTTGCCTCCGCGGGCGGCGCCGGCATACCGGCCGCCGACGAAGCCGGCCGCATTCCCACGGTGTATTCGCGTATCGCGTGGTTTGCCGACAGCAGGCGGCTGTGCTACTCGCGGTGGACCGAGGGAAGCGAGGTGCGCGACGTATACGTGTTCAACCTTGACACACGCACGGAACATCAGGTCACCTGGCATGCGCGGGCAAAGGACCCGGCGCCGTCGCCCGACGGCACCACCATCGCCTATATCCAAAACACCGGCGGCATGCAGAACCTGGCGCTTGTGGGCGCCGATGGCAAAAACACGCGCTTTCTGACCAATTTCAACAACGGCACTCAGCTCTACAGCCCGTGCTGGACACCCGACGGAAAAAAAATCATCATTGGGATCATGCACGGTGAAAACCGCGACATCGCGATTGTCGACGCCGCGGCCGAGCCGTTCGACCGCGGCCGCAAGCAAACCGATTCCACCTTTTTTCCGGATTCACTTAATTTCCAGCGTGACCTCAACTTGATGCTTCTCGTGCACACAAAGGCCGATGAGCGCGACCCGTGCATATCGGCCGACGGCGCGTACCTGTATTTTTCGTCGGACCGCACCGGCATTTTCAATATCTATCGCATGGATCTGCGCACCTGGACGGTCGAGCAGGTGACCAACGTGGTCGGCGGCGCGTTCGCGCCATCCATCGACCGCGCCAACGCCAGGCTTCTCTACACCGGGTTTCATGCCGCAAACTACAGCCTCTATGAGCTTGATATGACAAGAACCGACTCCGTCCAGCTCGTGTTTGAGCGCCGCGATTTCAGCAGGCGTTTCACCACCCCGTTTCTGTTCGACGCAAAGCCGGGCAACGGCCAATATACCGAGGAGAAATACAAGCCCCGGTTCACCATCTGGCATTTCGGGCCGTTTCTGTCGTTGGCGCCGGCATTTGTGACCGACACGGTCGGGCTGTCGCAGTTCCACACAGGGTTTAACATCTACGCCGGCGAACTCTACGGCATGGCAAACATGGGCGGCAGCGTGTATATCGCCAAGCATTTCGACAACAGCGCAGGACCATCGTGGGGTTCGCAGGCGGTCGTGGCGCTGGAAAATCCGGAAGTGTTCGGCGAGAACCGGACATTCGCGCCTAAACTCCTTGTTCATGCGGCGCGCGCGGTCGTACGGGATGAAGAGACGTTTGAGCCGACGTACGGTGACGACCTGTACCGGTATATTCCTTCGGAATACTCGGTGTTTATCCCGCCCGATACGCTGGTGGCGGTGTATGCGGATGAAACATCCGGGCGATTCTATTCCGAACGCGTGTTCACGCACTACGGCGCAACCGGCTCGATTTCGATTAACAGCCGAAACACCGCGGCACTGTCCTACGAGCGGTACCGCGATTACTACAACGCGGATGTCCACGGCCTGGTGCGGCGATGGCAGGCGCGGGCGTATACGATACCCAACGGCCGGCGGTATGATTTTCCGGTGTATGATATCACCGACGACGTGCAGAATGACGGCAGGCAATCGCTCCTGGACACGCTTCTCGACAACTACAACGGCGCTGAGCCATCGACCGATATGCTCGAACTCTACGATCATTTCAACCTGTACCGTGACCACCGTCTTACCGGCTCCTACCGTTTCAGCCGCATCGAGCCGTCGTTTTCCATACCAATGAACGCAAGCCTGTTCTCGGTTTCCACCGAACTTATCAACGCATCGTACAATGTCGGCATTCACGCAGGACAATTCGGCGAGGACGATCAGCCGGGCGGGGGGGCGGCGCTCTACGGCTACGGCGCCGACGGTGGACAGGCGCCGTTATACTCGCCGGTCGAAAAACAGCAGGACTACATGCGCGTGGAGCTTATGGGTTTCGAACGTTTTCCGTTTCCAGGCAACAGTGTCCTTTCCCGACTTCCCAGGCCCTTTACACTGCGCCATTTCGCGACGGCAACACTCATGGCCGGCTCACTCAACCGCGCGCTGCCGGTGAACGGAAGCGTCTACCCGCTTCAGTACCGAATCAGCCATTTCCTCAAAGGCTATCCCTATTCGTTCGATCCCTATGACCCGGCGATGCGGCGGCTGTATTTCAAGGTGCTCAACACGCGGAACGGCCCGCTCGATTCGGCGAACGTTGATTCGATTGCGTTTGTGACAATGGTGGATGCGACGCAGGGCGATATCATGTGGGGCAACAGCGTTGCATATTACGCCGTCGAGTATTCCATCGAGCTTCTTCGCGGCGCAGCCATCGGACCGCTGGGCATGCTTTTCAAAGGCCTGTATGTTACGCCGTTTTTCGAGGCTGCCGCCGTATGGAACGCACACTGGCGGGATTTTGAATTGAAGCGTTTCGTCCCGCTCAGAGCGGTTGACGGCGAGGTGGTATGGCGGCGGGGGTTTCTGCGCGACGCAGGACTGCGGCTCGAGCTCCCGCTCACCTTCCTCGATACATGGAACGCCTTTCTCGCGTTCACCTGGGCGCGGCGGCTCGACCTTGACGACGCGATACTTGAGGTGAAAGCCGACGGAACGCTGGTAGGTCTGCCCAAGAACCGGTTTTCGTTTGCGGTGCATGTGTGGTGAGGAGGGGGGAAAGCTATTTTTTTCTTTTTCTGAGCGACGCCCAAAGGATATCGCCATGAAAATTATCCATTACGTAGAAATCGAGAATTTTAAAACTTTCGGGAAAATGATCCGCATCGATCTTGCTCATCCTGCGGTGCTTATCGGACCGAATAATGCAGGAAAGACCAGCGCTATTCAAGCGTTATCCCTCTGGAATCGTGGTATTAAATCCTGGTATGAGAGAAAAGGACAAACCCGCTCTAAAAAGCCGCGGGAAAGGCTTTCGGCCGGAATAAACCGGTTGAATATCCTCGATGTACCTGTATCTGAAACAAGATTCTTCTGGAATGACACGCGAACCAGAAAAGGCAATACTCCAATAGAGCTGACCATAAATCTGGGAATTGAATACAAAGGCGAAGTCTCCGATTGCCGCTTTATATTTACGTCCAGAGATTCCGAAGTTATTTACTGCAAGCCGTGCAGGGAAACGATCCAGAAAGAGGAACTACTGGAATATGCCGCTCACTTAAAGTTTAATCTGCTCTATCCGATGTCGGGAATAATGGCGGGTGTTTCCGCGGAAACGGAAGAGCCCCCCCTTCCTGACGGCCGCATAGATGTTTACCTTGGTCAGGGGCAAACGGCACAGGTATTAAGAAATATCTGCTATAAAGTCATTGAACAGGACAGACAGAACGGCCTTCATGATTGGGATACAATCGCATCGATAATGAAAAGAATGTTTCTGGCGGAATTGAACAAACCCGTATTTAACGAATCCCGCGGCAATCTCCTCTTGACATATAAACAGCATGACGTCGAAAGAGAACTGGACATATCGCTTGCCGGCCGCGGCATGCAGCAGATACTTCTCATCCTCTCATATTTATATTGGCATAAAGGCAGCGTATTATTGATTGATGAGCCTGATGCGCACCTTGAGATTCTGCGCCAGAAACAGGTATTTGAACTATTGCGAGAAGTTGCGGCAGCAAACAAAAGCCAGGTCATTATTGCCACCCATTCCGAAGTCATTCTGGATGAAGCCGTTGACTCCAACCTTACCCTGCTCATAAATGGTCAAGCGGTAAATCTTGCAACTCAACATGACATGAAGAGCTCGTTACGAACATTCGGAATCGACCATTATTACCGGGCGAAGGTATGTCCGCGTATCCTGTATGTCGAAGGAAGCACCGATTTTGAAATCCTGAAATCGCTTGCAAAAAAACTTCATCATCCTTCATATAACATTCTTGCCGACAAGCTTAATTGTTACTATACACAAAACATTTCATCAGAAAACAGCCTTGAAAACCGCCTGGACAGGGCGGGAGGGGCGTATGGAGATTATCGACAGCATTTTTATGCGATACGAAGATTCGTCCCGGACTTCAGAGGCGTGGCAATTTTCGACAGTGATTTAAGGAACCCCCAAGACGCGATAACCCCGGAACTGGCCGTCCTGTATTGGCGTGATTATGAGCTTGAAAATTACTTCATCAGCCCGGATATAATTATTGCATTTATCGAATCGTATTACGGCGCCGAAATGCAGCTGTTCAGGTCGTCAGCGCTTATCGATATAAAAGAAGTGATAGACGCTTGCCTGCTGGAAGATTTATTCAAAGGCGACAAAGACCAACTGCAGGCATATCACGCGGCAAATACAGCCATGAAAAGGACCTTGCTGCGCGGCCTTAAAATGAGTTCTTTTGCGGATAAAATTTTCACACAATTTGCACAACGCCAAAAGCAGCCGGTATTACTGAATAAAGGAGAATATTACCAGTTGATCGAGTATATCGATCCGAAAGACATTCCCGATGAAATTCATGAGAAGCTGGATACAATAGCCGAATATCTCGCCATTTGAAAAGAGGCGTAGGGTGAAAAACCATACAATTGTTTTCGTACGATATCTGCTGTTCGCTGCGTGTTGCATGGCCGCTGCACTTCATCTTTCTTCCTGCGCCAGCGAGAATACGATCGGCTCCATCGACGATCGGCTGAACGACTCGATAACCGTGATTCACGATACGTCGGTTGTTCACCGCACGGTGCACGATACGCTCTATGACGATACGCTGACCGTATACGACACTCTGTGGGCTCCCCGCGACACGTCGGCGGCTCTCTATTTCGGCCTTGTCTACGACATGAGCGGTTACGGCGCGCCGGCAGAACCCTATGACAGCGCGTATGCCTCGTTGTTCGCGTTGAGCGATCCGCGCCGCAGCGACCTTGCGGTCTCGGTTAACGCAACGCCGCTTCCCCCAGCCGACAAGCAGCGAAACATCTCGATGATGCGTGTTATTGATGGCTATCCGATATACCTGCCGGTCATGCACAGCGTCATATACGAAACAATATTAGGAACGGCTGGCAGTTATGCCTTTCATATCATCGTTCCGATATACCCGTCCGACACCGCGCTTCCGACGCTCTACGATACGATAACCGATGCAGTCGCGGCGCCGGCGCTGTTCGACACCTTTTCGTTCGCCGGTCCCTCGGGCAGCTACGCCGCCACAAGCGATACGCGTATCGCCGACCGCTATTTCCTTATCGACAATACCTCGGACGTGACAATACAATGGCACACAGCGGCTGATTTCTACATGGTTGGCGTTTACAAGCTCGTGCAACCGCCGGGCTCTTCATATCCGATGGCCGTCGGGGAACCGCTCGAGGAGTTCATCGCAGATTCCCAATATACCATCCCGGCAAGCTTTTTGCGCCTCGATTCCTTTACTCCCGACTCCCTTGTGTATGATTTTGTCAGCGTGGAACTTGTTCCGATTAACGGTCCGCCGCCCTCGCAGTGGGACACGCTGCCGTCTTTCGAGTCGCAGGGACTGTTATTCGCCCTGCCCGCCGGCTATGTCTATGAAATTCTCGTGCCCACCGTGCCTGATACCGGGCTTGAGAAACGAAGCGCAGGGCTTGGGAAAACACACGGCGGCTTGAGCGGACGCGAGAATATCGCGCAGCGCGTGCTGAGCACGATGTTCAAAAGGTTGTCAAAATAGTCCCATCCGCCGATTTATGGAGCGACAGTCGTTCATAGCGGCGGCAGGGATACGGCTCGGCATCAGAACGCCTGGCCCATGTCGACATGAAGCGCGCCGATGGGATCGCCCGCACGGCGGTCGATAAGAAGCCCGGCGTCGAACCGTACTATCCCGATGGGCAGTTTCACGCGGACGCCGGCGCCGGCGCTGTAGCGCAGGTCGTTGAGGTCGATACTGCGGGCTGTTTTGCCAAGGGTTGCCGCGTTCGCATTCCACACATTGCCGGCGTCGAGAAACAGCGCGCCGCTCAGGGCACGGTAGATCGGAAAGCGCGCTTCAAGCACGTTGAGCGTGAGAAAAGCGTTGCCGCCCGTGGGACTACCCTCGGCGGTGCGCGGTCCGGCTTCCTTTTCCCAAAAACCCCTCAGCGTGGTGGAGCCGCCGGAGAAAAACCGTTCCTGTATCGGCATAATGCTGTCGGCGCCATAGGTATCGGCTGCGCCCAGGCGCACGGCACTGGCAAACACCAGCGGCGTGCCCAGCGTAAAACAGCCCCGAAGCCCGCATTGGGCTTTCACGAACTGGTTGGCGCGGCCGCCGCCGCCAAGCCCGGACACTTCCAGATCAAGCGTGGCATACACGCCGGATGATGGCTCGAACAGGTCGTTGCGGCTGTCAAAAATGAGTCCGGCCGAAATGCTGTTGGTGTTTTTCACCGCAACAGTGTCGCTCAACCGTTCTTGATCCACGGAACGTCTCAGCGTGACGTCCTCGAAGCGGTGCCGCGCGTAATATTGTCCCATCATCCCAATCCGGCCGCTGAATCCTTCCTTCGTCTCGCCGAATGTCCCTTCGTATATATCACGCTCCTTCTGCCATCGATACGACGCAGCCAGGTCAAGATTGACCGGCAGGCCGGCGAACCAAGGAACTGTCACCCCCAGCTCTGTCTTGCGGATCATGAGGCTCACGTTCCCCGACATCCACACTTTGTGGCCTAGGCCGAACAGGTTCGCATATCCGATCTCGCCTTTCCCGCGCAGGCCCTCGTACGTATGAAATCCGCCGCCGAGTTCAAAGGAGAAAAAATCTTTCTCTTCGACAACCACCCTGACAATCCTTCCCTCTGACGGCGACGCGCTGTCGCCGCCTGCCGCGGAATCGGCGTCGAACCGTATGGCCGCAAGGTTAAAGAGCCCTGTCCTGTACAGGCGGTCCACGGTTGTCCTGATCTGTTTCCTCCTCAGCGTGTCGCCGGCCTCAAACATGCATTCCCTCAGCGCAACGCGGTCGCGCACGTTGCGGTTTCCCTCGGCCGTTATACGTCCCACCAGGACGGGTTCGCCTTCGGAAACGGTAAAAGCCACCTGTGCCGCCAGTGAATCGCCGCTTAAGACGATCGCGTAGTCGACCTGCGCCTCCAGAAACCCGTCGTCGGCGCAGCGGTTGTATATCGCCCGGCGGTCTTCTTCGAGCAGATCAATCCGCAACGGTCCGCCGATGCGTGTCGAGCGCGTCAATTGCGCCATATATTCACTGGTATGCGCTGATGCGCCGTGCACGGTCACGGCGCTCACGATGGTGCGCGGCCCTTCGGCGATGGCAATCGTGATTGCGACGCGGCGGCGAAGGCTGTCCATGCGCACATCCACAGGTTCAACCGTTGCTTTCAAAAACCCTTGGCGGCGATAGAAATATTGAATCGAGGCGACGTCTTTGCGCAGTTTTGAACGCGAATACGCGGCGCGCTTGAAAATGGATGGGGCGGCAAGCGACAT
>Ga0129299_1002532_pt1 | contig 12120 bp, 7 predicted proteins | sample ConPoolayeCmetaG_FD_94477 | JGI IMG/M metagenome (GOLD analysis project Ga0129299, IMG submission 94477) | Hot spring microbial mat communities from California, USA to study Microbial Dark Matter (Phase II) - Cone Pool mat layer C metaG ... | reverse complement strand
GTTTGATTGGCTGGATTCGCGCGCAAGGATGTGGCTACGATCTAAGCCCGCTCATCGCCAATTGAGGTTACCTTGGGATTCGGCAAATCTAATGTCGTTTCCCCAAACTTCGAACGGTCACCGCTTTGTGCGGTGTATTTCAGTTTGGGGGCAAATCCGCTTGAGCTATAAATTTCGCCGCCGTGCTCTTGAGCAATCCCCTCTCATCCCCCTGTCCCCTTCTCTCCCCGCGACGCGGGGAGAGAAGGGGGATGACGGGGTGGTAGCGGGCGGCGCAGCCGCCCGCCACCACCCTCACTTTCAAAATGCAAGTTTGTGCCCGTGCCGAGTCTAACTGCTCTCTGTGGGGCGTTTGAACATATACCCAACCCCGTGCTCTGTCAAAATATATTTGGGATTCGAAGGATCCTCTTCAATTTTATTGCGCAGGTAACTGATATAGACGCGCAGGTATTCGGTTTCATTACCATATTCAGGTCCCCAGACTTTGCGTAGCAGATCGGTGTGAAGCATCACGCGCCCGGCATTTTGCACCAGTTGTGCCAGCAGTTTGTATTCGGTAGGTCCCAACTTGATGTCTTTGCCGCGCACCGTGACACGGCGTTGTTGCAGATCCATCACGAAATCGTCGCACACAAACGGCGGACGCGCTTGCACTTCATCATTCGAAGCGGCGCGACGTAGCACTGCCTCCACGCGTGCCAGGAGTTCGTGCACGCTAAAGGGTTTTTTCACGTAATCATCAGCGCCCGAACGCAAGCCCCTCACTACGTCCACATCCTGATCTCTGGCAGTGAGCATAATCACCGGCACGGAGGAGAACTCGCGAATCTTTTGCAGCACGTCAAAACCATCCATTCCCGGCAGCATAATGTCTAGAATGACCAGATCCGCGCCTTCTTTTTCCACGAGTGCCAGCGCACTGGGTCCATCCATTGCGGTAATGACCTTGTAGCGTTGTGCTTCCAGATTCGACCGCACTAACTTGACCAGATGAGGCTCATCATCCACAACCAGAATTTTGGCGGGGCGCATTTTAATCGCTCCTGAAGATACACTTGCAAAAATTATAACAGACAAGAACCTGTACGTCAAAAACGGTTTTGTGGTTCTGTTTGCCGGCTTTGTTGTTTTGGACTATAATTTTATCTGTTTATCCACGCAATTCTCGCTGGAGGAGTAAGCCAACCTTGAAATGGATCACGCTGCGACACAACGGTGTAGCCTTCCCACCGCCTTACGATTATCGGGGACTCGTTGTGCGCATCAAAAACGAATGGGTGAAACTGACGCCAGAGCAGGAAGAGATGCTGATGGCGTGGGCAAAGAAAAAGGATACGCCTTATGTGCTCGATCCAGTGTTCCAAAAAAATTTTCTGAACGATTTGATCGAGAGACTAGACCCGCGCTTTAGCGATATTACTCTGGCAGATATTGATTTCACCGAGTTGCATGCGATTGTCGAACGCGAAAAGACAGCCAATCTAACGCCCGAAGAGCGCAAGCGACGCTCAGCGGAACGCAAGCGCGAGCGCGAAGAACTCCAAGCCCGCTACGGCACTGCGCTGTTGGATGGTCATCCTACCGAGGTCGGCGCGTATCTGGTGGAGCCGCCGGGAATTTTGATGGGACGCGGTCAACATCCGTTGCGTGGCAAGTGGAAGCCGCGCGTGCAGCCCGAAGATGTGACGCTCAACCTTGACGAAGACGCGCCGATTCCTCCCGCACCCGAAGGGCATCACTGGAAAGAAATCGTCCATGACCACGATTCAATGTGGATTGCCTCGTGGTGGGACACGCTGGCGAAAAAGCGCAAGTACATCTGGCTGGCGGAGACATCGCACCTGCGACAAGCGCGCGACAAGGAAAAGTATCTCCAGGCGGCTAAACTGGAAACGCACATCGAAAAGGTGCGCGCCGAAATCGCCCGACGTATGGAGTACGAAGATACTCTTGCGCGCGCCGAACTCGACAAACAACGCGCCCATCTCGAGGCACAGCGGCGGCGTCTGGAAGAGCAACTGTTGCGCGCGCTGGAAAATAACGAGGCTGCCAAACGGACGAAACTCGAAAACGCGCTTGCCCGCGTGCGACGACAGGAAGAAAAACTAGAGCGGCGCGCCGCAAGAATTCATATCGCCGAGATGAAAACGCGGCAACTGGCAACCGCATGCTATCTGATTGATCGGCTGGCGATGCGCGTGGGTGACGAAAAAGACGAAGACGAAGCTGATACGGTCGGCGCCTCCACCTTGCGCGTCGAACATGTGCGCATCGGTCGGGATTACATCGAGTTTAATTTCCTCGGCAAGGACAGTGTCGAATGGCACAAAGCCTTGCCGTTGAATCACGACGCACTGCTCCTCGCGCGCAACTTGCAAGACTTGATGCACGGAAAACAAGCCGGCGATCAAATTTTCGATCAGATTAGTTCAACGCATATCAATCGTTTTTTGAACAGTATCGTTCCGGGCTTGACTGCCAAGGTGTTTCGCACTTATCATGCCACCTACACGGTTCGTGACTATCTTATGCGTGAGGGGAATCTGGCTACCACGGTACCCGACTATCGCAAAGAGTACGTTGCCAGACTTGCAAATCTTGAAGCCGCGATTGTCTGCAATCACAAGCGTACGCCGCCGAAGAATTGGCAGGAAAGTCTAGCCAAGCGCGAGTTGCAAGTGCAACATTTGCGCGCGGCTCAACCGAATCTGGAGAAACTGTACGCCAACGTCGCGGCGCGCGAGCAAGTTGTCGCCAGACTGTTAGCCACACAACCTGATCCACAAAAACTGGCGGCGCAAGTTCAAGCGCGTCAGCAAGCGCTGGACAAGGTACTTGCCGCGCAAGACGCGCTGGCGAAACTAGCGGAGACGATTCAGGCGCGCCAGACCGCGCTGGAGCGTTTGCTTGCCACCTACAAGTCGCTTGAGGCGGACGCGCGCGCGGCGGAGAAGCAGAAACAAGCCGCGCTGGCTAAACTCGAACAAGCCAAACCGAAATCGAAAAAGGCATTAGCGGCGTACAATAAACGTCTGCGCGCGGCGCGCCGCGCTGTGACCGAAACCAAACAAGCGTACGCGGCAAAACTCAAACGACTCAAGGAGCGCATCGCGCAGGCGCGCCAGGCGCTGGACGCGGCGACAAAGGCAAAACGCGAACGCGAGCGACAGATGGCGAAACGTCGCGCGCAGGCAGAAGCCGCACTCCAACGCGCACAGGACGCGCTGACCACCGCACCTCAACGGCATGCCGAACGACTCGCCAGAGCACAGGCGGAACTGGAGCGCGCGCGTCGCGCGCCAGAAATCGCGCAAAAGAACTATGCTGAACGCGTCGAACGCGCTACACTCCAACTGGATCTGGCAAAACGCACGCGCGATTACAACCTGAGTACCTCGCTCAAAAACTACATTGACCCGCGCGTTTACAAAGCGTGGAGCGAGTATGTCGAGTTCGATTGGAAACGTCTCTACACCAAAGCGTTGCAGAAAAAATTTGCGTGGGTAGAACGTGAACGGGTCCAGTGGACACGTGGAGAGTGAAAAACGACCTTCCCGCTGCGCGACAGCGGGAAGGTCGTTTTTGTACGCGTTCGGCTCGGGCGACTTTTAGCCGATGCGCACCTGGGCGCCGCGTGGACTCACTCCGAGGACGCGCGTCGTGCCGGTGATGTTGAGGCGTTGCGCTGTTTGCAACATCGCGCGCGCGACCGGCTCGCCGGGATGATCGGTGAACGCGATGATGCTGGGACCCGCGCCAGAAAGTGCAACGCCGCGCGCGCCCGCCGCTCTAGCCGCCTCGAAGAGCGCGAACATACCCGGCACAAGTTTCGCACGATACGGCTGATGCAACCGATCCTGCGTTGCGGCGGCAAGCCATTCCCAGCGCCGCTCGCGCAACGCGGCAATCCAGAGCGCCACGCGACTGGCATTGTAAATCGCATCCGCGCGCGGAACGCGCTGGGGTAAAACACGGCGCGCGTGTTGGGTCAACACAATCGTATCGGGAATGAACAACACGCAGCGCAACTCACGCGGCACCGGAAAACGCGCGACCGTCACCTGATGGCCGTCCATCGCCGCAACCATCAAACCGCCCAGAAGCGCGGGCGCCACATTATCTGGATGTCCCTCGACGCGCGTCGCCAGCGTCACCAGTTCATCGCGCGAAAACCAATCTCCCAAAAGCGTGTTCGCCGCGAGCATTCCCGCGACGATCGCTGCCGAACTCGAACCGAGACCGCGCGCAATCGGAATACGTGTCGAAATGTGGATGCGCACGGGGGGTCGCTTGTGCTTTGCCCACCGATACACCACATCCATTCCATACACCACCAGATTGGTGCGATCGCGCGGAATCTCGACGCCCGGCGGACAATCGCATTCGATTTCTACCCCGCGCGCAATCGGCTCGATAATGAACGTGTTCCACCAGTCGAGTGCCAGGCCCAGACAATCAAAACCCGGTCCCAGATTAGCGGTCGTCGCCGGGACGCGAACGCGGATTTTGGTGGGCGGATTCTCGCGTGCCGCTTGCATACTCTCTCCATCGCTTAATCATAACTCGAGACTGTGCGCCAGAGCCTCGATGGTTGCCGGTATCGCTGGTGGCAGATGTGCCTGTGCGAGGGCACTGTCCGGGTCCTTGAGCCCACTGCCGGTCAACACACACACGATGCGCGCGTCGCGCGGCAAACGCTGCGCGCGCGCGAGTTTCATAATTCCTGCGACGCTAGCCGCCGCGGCAGGTTCACAAAAGACACCTTCGCGTGCGGCAAGGAAATGATACGCCGCGAGAATTTCGTCATCGGTTACTGCTTCGATCAACCCGCCCGATTCGTCGCGCGCGCGCGTCGCGCCGTGCCACGAGGCAGGATTGCCGATGCGAATCGCGGTCGCGATGGTCTGCGGATGTTCGATGGGCACGTCGTGCACGATGGGCGCAGCACCTGCCGCTTGAAAACCGAACATTCGCGGCAGACGTGATTTGCCCAGACGATGGTACTCGGTAAAACCGCGCCAGTAGGCGGTGATGTTGCCGGCATTGCCGACCGGCAGCGCGAGAATGTCCGGCGCATCGCCCAGCGCGTCCACGATTTCGAACGCGCCGGTCTTTTGCCCTTCGAGGCGATACGGATTGAGCGAGTTCACCAGAGTAAGCGTGCCTTGCTCCGCCAGTTCACGCACGAGTCGCAGCGCGGTATCAAAGTTTCCTTCGATGGGCAACACACGCGCGCCATGCATCAACGCTTGCGCTAGTTTGCCGAGCGCGATCTTGCCCGCGGGAATGACCACCGCACAGATCAACCCCGCGCGCGCGGCGTACGCCGCGGCACTCGCCGCTGTGTTGCCGGTGGAAGCGCAGATGACCGCGCGCGCTTGACTCTCCAGCGCTTTGGCAATCGCCACGACCATCCCGCGATCTTTAAACGAACCTGTCGGATTACAACCTTCGAGTTTCAACCACACCTCGGCATTCACCTGCTGTGAAAGCGTCGGTGCGCGAACGAGTGGCGTGTCACCTTCGCCGAGCGAAAGCAACGGTGTGTTCAGCGTCACCGGAAGATACGCGCGAAAAGTAGCCAGCACACCTTTCATAGGATTTGCGATTTTCGATTGCCGATTGGTGATTGTTGCATCGTTGGATAGTTGGATAGTTGGATGGTTGCATCGTTGGATAGTTGGATGGTTGCATCGTTGCATCGTTGTATCGCTTCGTCATTCGTCATTCGTCATTTGTCATTCGTCATTGCCCTCTGGCTCATTGGCACATTGGTTCATTGGCTCATTGATCAATCGGCCGTCGCGGCTCGGCTTTGCCCACCGTTTCGCCGAGGAGACGCGATTTTTGATACGCTGCCCAGACGGCTTTGGAAAGGACAGTGCGTAGCGAGCCTTTCTCCAACTGATAGATTGCCTCTGCCGAAGTGCCGCCGGGCGAGGTGACCATATTACGCAGTTCCGCTGGATGCAGACCGCTTTTCTCGGCGAACAAGATCGAACCGCGCATCGTCTCGATGACAATATCGTGCGCCAGATCGCGCGGAAAGCCCAAGTGTACCGCGGCATCAATCAATGCTTCGAGGACCATAAAAACGTAGGTCGGACCAGTGCCACTCACTGCGGTTGCCATATCCAGATATTTTTCCTCGTCCACCCAAACTTCTTTACCCAGCGCGCCAAAGACCGCGCGCGCATTGTCGCGCTGAGTGTTCGTCACGGCAGGTGTGGCTGTCCACACCGTCAATCCCGCGCCGATTTGCGCGGGCGTGTTGGGCATTGCGCGCACAATCGCCTGATGTGCCAGGCCTTCGCACAATGTTCCCAGGCGTCCGCCGGCGATAATCGAGATGACGAGTTGTTCTGGACGAAATAGCCCCTTGAGTTCATCCAGCACGCGCACAAGTGCCTGTGGTTTGATCGCCAGGACAACAAGGTCACTCGCCTGCGCCGATTCGCGATTGGCGATGGTGGTGTTGACGCCATAGCGCGCCGCGAGTTCCGCGCGACGTTTCTCGCGCGGTTCACTCACCGTGATGCGTTCAGGCGCGATGATGTGATCGGTCAGTAGCCCGGAGATCATCGCCTCTGCCATTACGCCGCCACCAATGAAGGAAATGGAAGAAAACATCGCTTTCTCCTGAGATGTGACCGAGTTTGCAATTGCGGTAATTACTCAGCCGTGCTATCCATTGCGAAATAGCCCCACCTCCTTGCCCCCTCCCCACGCCGCTCTGCAGCGTGGGGAGGGGGAATCAGTAAGGGAGTGGTGTGAGGGCGGGCGGCTTTGCCGCCCGCCCTCACACCACTCCCTTTCCCCTTTCTCTCCCCGCTTTGCGTGGAGAGAAGGGGGCAGGGGGATGAGTGGGGTTATTCCCGTAGAAACAGCGAGCGATGCCGGGGCTGAGTAGTTACCAGTTGCGGAAGATATAACATAGGGGCACAGTATTGTGCCCCTACAATGCGTCCCTGCATTGTTATGCCGGGAATTCTGCTGCTGTTTCTGCGACGATGTGCGCCGCTGCGGTTCACGGGCGTCTTTCTAACACGTACAACGCACTCGCGCCCAGTATCGCCACGAGCAACAAGATGGCATAGTTGACGGCCAGATTCCCTTGCGCGCACACGAGCGCTGCAAGTCCCAGCGCGCCTGAAACGAGATACAAACGCACAACCGCCGCGCGTCGCGTCAAGCCGCGCGCTACAAGGCGATGGGAGGTGTGGTCGGTGCCCGGCGTAGTCAACGGATTCACGCCGCGCCGTAGACGCGAAATCACGACCAGTGTGGTGTCGAAGATCGGCACGCCGAGAACGAGAATGGGGATGAACCAGGTCGCCGTGACAGGCAGGTGCAGAAAGCGCAGTTTGATGCCAACAGCCGCCAGCATAAAACCAAGAAACAAACTACCCGCGTCGCCCATAAAGATGCGCGCGGGGTTAAAGTTGTACACCAAAAAGCCCAATGCCGCGCCGAGTAACGCCGCACTCAGCATTGCCACCAGATATTGCCCGTTCAGCGCGGCAATCGCCAAAAAGAATCCTGCCGCGATTGCCGCGACTCCGCCCGAAAGCCCATCCATATTGTCGAGCAGGTTCAGCGCGTTGGTGATGCCAACGGTCCAGAGTATCGTGAGAACCACATTGACAAGTGCATTCGGCGCGAGTTCGACACTGACGCCAGTCAACACCAGTATCAACGCGCCGCCGATTTGCCCCAGCAATTTCCAGTGTGCCGCCAGTCCCACCCGATCGTCCCACAAGCCCAGAAACGAGACCCAGGTTGCACCAACGATAATGCCGATCATCTGCGGCACGTAAAACCGCTCGGCGAACAGAATCAACGCGAGGATGAACGCGCCATAGATGGCAACACCCCCAAGGCGTGGCATTGGGGTCGTGTGAATCTTGCGCGCGTTGGGACGATCCACCACATCGGTACGCAAGGCGAGCCAGCGCGCTAGCGGCGTGGCACCGACAGCAAAAACTAGAGCCGTCGCAAAAATCAAAATCAACGTGGTCATTGGCTATTTGCCCAGCGTTTCTATCCACGCTTGTAGGGCGGCTTTGTCTGACTGTGGGGCAAGAGCGAGCGCGGCTTGCGCCGCCTGACGCGCCGCATCGAGTTGGTGCATCTTGTAGGCGTTGAGCGCGACCTGAAGATTCTGCCACAATCCCTTTTCATTTTCAGGGGCGAGTGCTGCGGCTTGAAGGATGGCGCTTGCCGCTTCGTCAAAGCGTTGTGTTTGTAAACTCAACAGCGCGATGTTTTTCTGCGCATCGTAATCTTGCGGTGCCAAGCGCGCGAGGGCTTGATATTCTGGCAACGCAAATTCCGGTTGACCGCGCGCTTTCCACGTCTGCGCGAGCGCGCGCCGCGCCGCGACATCATTCGGTGCCTGGCGGACGGTTTCAATCTGCCTTTGGAGTGTGAGAAGTTGGACGTAAAAATCTTGAAAGCGTTGAAACTCTAGCGTCCGTTGCGGTGAGAGGAGGTTGAGCAGAGCGCGCATTGCGACGACCGCTGCGTCAATCTGTCCCGTCTCGGACAAAAAGTTGACGAGCGCCAGCCGCACCATCACATCGCTGGGAGCAATCTCTACCGCGCGTTCGAGTGCGCGACGCGCCAGCGCGAGTTGATTCGTCCGCTTGTACAAATCGGCAAGCGCAAGGTGCGGGAACGTGGCGCGCGGATGTTGCACACTGGCGGCTTGAAATGCCTCGACCGCGCGCGCCCAGTAAGCAGGCATCGCCAGTATCTGCATCGCGGCGGCGTTGGGACTGCCGTTGGGTTCTGCCAGCGGGTTGGGATCGCCGGGGATAGCACGCAGATAATTTTCTGCCGCGCGCGCCACATCGCCCTGGAGGCGATAGTACTCGCCAAGCAAAAAGTATGTTTGAGCAAACTGATCATCAATCGCCAGCGATTTTTCCAGCAGCGCGCGCGCGCGCGCCCAATCACCACTTTGCGCGTGGGTTTGACTCCACTCGTTGTAGAGGTAAGCCGTGTTGGGGCTCAGGCGGGTTGCCATTTGATAGTATTCGGCAGAGCGGTTGTAGCGCTGCGTTTTTTCTGTGGGATCGCTAACGAGTGCTGCCGCATTGCGGTGCATCCGCGCGAGATTGGCGGTGTGATCGGTGTTGAGGGGATTGAGTCGTTGCGCGGTCAACAAGATTTTTTCCGTTGTCGCGATACGCGCGGCGCGTTGCGTCGGGTCGGTGGTGGCACGCGCCGATTCCAGATAGGCGCGTCCGAGAAAGAGCGCGTAGAAATCCTGCGTCGGTTGCAACGCCAGCGCGCGCTGATACGCTTCGATACTGCGCTCGAACGCGCCGATGTTATCGTAGTTGAGACCGCTCTTGTAGTGAATATCGGCGGCGATGCTCGCATAGTTGGTCAGATAAATCAGCACGGGCAAGCCAAAGAGTAGCACAGGAGTGAGCAGCACCCCGCGCGCACTTGCCCACGCCGCCGGCCGCGGCGTGACATCTACCCATAAACCGAATGCCACGACCGCAATGAACAGAAACAGCGCGAGGTAATACCAGCCGAGCAGAGTGACCAGATTCGCGGTGAGATCGCCGCTGCTGATGAGCAAACGCGATTGCATCAGCACGAACCACAGCCACGCCGTCAAGGTCAAGATGATGAACAGCGCAATCTGGTACAGCAAGATTTCGCGCCCGGTGCGCACCGAGTATTCTTCGCCCAGTCCAATCAGTCCCGCCATCAACCAAGTCAATCCAAACAGCAACGCGATGCCATACGAAGCCTGTCCATCTTTGATAAAGAGCGCGTGCCAGACCAGTTCCACCGCACTGATCACACCCGCCTGATTGGTGATGAATTCGTAGGCGAGTGTGACCGCGATGAGTGTCATCACAGCAGTCCACGCGACGACCGGCACGGGTGACGCATCGGTGGTGTTGCGGGAAATATTTTCAGACGCGCGGCGTCGCTTGCGCCGCGGGGTGACCTGTCGCGCCAGTGTTTCTGGTATGACGGGAGGCGTCGGCACAGTAACGAGTTTGTTCATCCCCAGAATCACCAGCAGCGCGAGGTAGAACCAGAAATACGTGCGCGTCGCCACAATCGCAATGCCAAAGTGAATTTCGATAAAGTGACCGATGAGCGCGGCGAGGAGCGCGCACAGCCACAGCGCGCGCGAGGTGTCGTTCCCCGTGCCGATGTCCGCGCGCCGCAAGGCAATCACCACGAGAAAGATAAAGAACCCGACGATCATCCCGAACGGCAACGCGACGCCGCTGAAATGCCAGCCGCGCCATACCCCAAAGACGAGTGTCATCAGCACGCCACCCGTCAACCAGAGCGCGATAAAGGCGTTACGTTCAAAAGTCGTACGAATGAACCCCAGCCACTTGAGTCCAAAGTAAAAGATCGAAACGAAGAGAAGAATGTACGCGCTCAAGCCGATCACACCGGTCATCACCAGCGCATCGAACGTTTCGTTGTGTGAACGATCCGGCGACGCCGTCCGCGCTTCCAGACGACCCAGTTCTGGAGGGTAGAACGGATTGAACACAACATACATCGCTTCGGGTCCATAGCCGATCAAGGGGCGCACGGCGTTAAAGGGATCGTCGCCGGTGAGGGGCGACCACAGGGGTTGATGCGGCAACACCAGTTGCAGCGCGCCCTGCCAGATCAATTCGCGCACGCGCCCCGTGCCGGTTTCTGTTTCAAAGACGCGTCCCAATCGTCCCACATACGGCAACTGCTTGAGCGGTTCGAGCGGCGAAGCGGGCAGATTGAACACGACCAGAAACGCGCTCGCCACGATTGCCAGCGCGATCGCACCGAGCATCACGCGGCGCGCACCCTGCACGAGCGCGTACAACACGATGAACGTGAACAAGCCGCCCGCCAGCCCCAACCAGGGACCACGACTTTGCGTGAAAAAGAGCGCGACCGTAAGCGTCGCAAGTAAAATCGTGTACGTAGCCAGCAGGAGCAGATCGCGCAAATTTTTGCGCGCGACGCGCGCAAACACCAGCGTGCCTGCCAGACCGCTCAATGCCAGAGTTGTGCCGAGGGTAAAATCGAACAGCCACACCAGAATCAATCCACCCAGCGCAATCGCCGCGAGGGCTTGTGGCACGCGCGGCGCGTGGGCGGTGTGGGCGACGCGCGCCAGTGTCTCCAGCCAGCGCGCCAGCGCGAGCGGGAACACCATAATCATATACGCCGCGACGAAAATCGAATTGCCCATATGCGCGGCGATCCGCTCGACCGTATCGCCACCCCAGGGGAGCGGATCGAGACGAAAGTGTTGCAACAGTCCATAGAACGCAATCGGGAAACTGACGGTGAGAATCGTGTTGATGGCGCGATCGAGTTGCGCGCGGGTGCGTAACGTGCTGGCGGCAATTACCGAAATGACGATGTACGAAAACGTGGAATAGGTACCCTGCAAACGTTGATACGAACCCCAGAGACTAATGCCAGGCACGATCGAGAACAGGGTGGCGATGACGTAAACAATGACGAGTGCGAGGACAGGAAGCGTAAAGGGGTTTTCGCGCGCGAGCGCGCGCAGTGCCGCGCGCCACCAAGGGCGTGTGGGCGTATTGCCGGGTGGCGTGGCGCGCCAGCCACTCTCCGCGAACTTGACCAGCCACGCGCCCACCATCACCAGCGCGATCGAGCGGACAAGTGTGGCTTTGTCGGGTTCAAAGACGCGGCTGGAGTAGATGTTGAAAAAAAGTGGTGCGACCACCAGAGCCGCCAGCCAGCCAGCTTCCAGCAGTTTGTCGCAGTAGAGAGCCAGTCGTGTGGTCATCACTGCGCATCATACTCCAAGTGGAGGCAAAAATCAAATCAAACAATAAGTTTGCACACACCGCGCACTCGTGTTATACTCCAAACGGTTTAGATTTTTAACTTTTAACTGTCCCGCCTCTGAGTTTCGCTCGCCGTCACTTGGAAACTGACGGCTCACGCGAGCCGATGGCAAAGTGTAACATCGTTCCCTGGGAACAACCCCTCTCATCCACCTGCCCCCTACTCTCCCCGCTTCGCGGGGAGGGCAGGGGGAAAGACGGGAGGAGGGGTGTGAGCGGGCGGCGCAGCCGCCCGCCCACACCCCCGTCCCCTTGATTC
>Ga0129299_1002531_pt1 | contig 12123 bp, 8 predicted proteins | sample ConPoolayeCmetaG_FD_94477 | JGI IMG/M metagenome (GOLD analysis project Ga0129299, IMG submission 94477) | Hot spring microbial mat communities from California, USA to study Microbial Dark Matter (Phase II) - Cone Pool mat layer C metaG ... | reverse complement strand
GCCCAGATTGTCGAAACTATCGCGTACCTGGAGGATTTGTTGGCCAATCCTCAAAAGATTCTGTTGCTTATCAAAGAAGACGCGCTTCATCTGAAACAGAAATATGGCGACGAACGCAGAACGAGGATTTCAGCAGACGATGCAGAAGAACTGAGCGAGGATGATCTGGTTATCGAAGAAGAAGTTCTGGTTTCAATCACCCAGCGCGGATATGTCAAGCGTGTGTTGGCCAAGTCTTACCGCAGTCAGGGGCGAGGCGGCCAGGGAGTGACCGGCATGGCGACTCGAGAAGAGGATGCCGTGCTCTACATTCTAGCGGCTTCTACATTGGATGATGTCCTGTTTTTTACCGACAAGGGGCGGGTTTTTCGCCAAAGGGTGTACCAGCTTCCCGAGGCAGACCGTCAGGCCAAAGGCGCCGCGTTGATCAATCTCCTATCGCTCGATGCAGGGGAAAAAGTCACCGCCGCGGTTGCCATTCCATCTGTCAACTCGACGGGCTATCTGGTCATGGCTACCATCAAGGGCAAGATCAAACGGATCAGCCTGGAAGAGTTCGCCACCGTGCGCGCAGCCGGCCTGATCGCTATCAGCCTGGACGAAGACGATCACTTGGGCTGGGTTCAGGTGACAGATGGTAACCAGGAAATCGTCATAGTCACTGAGCAGGGCAAAGCCATTCGCTTCAACGAACGGGAAGTGTCGCCTCAAGGCCGCATAGCCGGCGGAGTGAGGGCGTTGCGCCTGGCGGAAGGCGACCGCGTCGCCAGCATGGATATTGCCACCGCCGGCGGCGACCTGTTGGTCATCACCACTCGCGGATTTGGCAAAAGGACCCCGCTTCAGGCTTATCCTCTGCAGCACCGTGGCGGCAGCGGCATATCAACCCTGTCTTCTTCTGCCCTGAAAACGGCCGGGGCGATAGCAGCGGCGCGCGTGGTCCAGAAGGACGATGAGGTCGTGTTTGTCTCCAGCGAGGGGATGGTCATCCGACTCGAAGTCTCCACTCTGCCGGTAAGCGGGCGCGCGACGAGAGGGGCTCGCATTATGACCCTGAAAGAGGATGACCGTGTGGCTTCCATGGCGCGCGTGGGGAGACCCAGGATGTTTGAGCCGGCTGGCAATGGGAACAACGGCGATTATCAGCATGTGGTTTCATGACCGCAGTGCAAAGAAATAGAAAGAACCTCATGGTACACGGCGTGACCGGGAGCATCTGACACGATGTATGGCGTCGAAGATACAATAGCAGCGATCTCCACCTCGCTTGGCGAGGGGGCTATCGGCATCGTCCGCATGAGCGGTGCAGATGCCCGTCGGATTGCCGGCAATTTGTTTGTACCTGTCCAACGCCGTCTGTCGTGGCAAAGCCATCATCTGTACTATGGCCATATTGTCGAGCCGGATACGGGGCAGACCATTGATGAGGTATTGGTCGGGTATATGCAGTCGCCTCATAGTTATACCCGTGAGGATGTGGTGGAGATCAATTGTCACGGTGGGATCGTCGCTTTACGGCGGATTCTGCATCTGTGCCTGCGCGAGGGGGCCAGACAGGCCTTGCCCGGCGAATTCACGTTGCGGGCTTTCCTGAATGGCCGACTGGACCTCAGTCAGGCTGAAGCGGTCCTGGATATTGTCCGCGCGAAAACAGACCTGGGCTTGCGGCACGCCGTCGGGCAGCTTGAAGGGCATCTGTCTGCCCGTGTGAAGGCCCTGCGCGCCAGACTGCTGGATACGCTGGCCTATCTGACGGCAACAATTGACTTCACCGAGCAAGAAATTCCATTTCGAGACATAAGTCCCGACCTGGCTGAGGTGCGAGAGAATTTACGTGAGCTGCTGCGCAATGCGGACAGGGGCATTATTTACAGGCAGGGAGTCAAGGCCGCGATCATAGGTCGGCCGAATGTGGGCAAATCCAGTTTGCTCAACGCCCTCCTGCGCACGAACCGCGCTATTGTGACGCCGATTCCAGGCACAACTCGCGACACGATCGAAGAGACGCTGAGCCTCGACGGCGTACCTGTGCTCCTGGTTGACACTGCCGGTTTGAACGCTCAGACCGCAGACATGGTTGAGCAGTTGGGCATCGAACGGAGCCGCCTCGCCTTGCAGGCAGCCGATGTGATTTTGTGGGTCATTGACGGAAGTGAACCATTGACCGAAGCTGACCAGGCCATAGCCTCTCTGCTCGTTGACCGCCCTGCACTCATCGTGGTCAATAAGATTGACCTCCCACTCATTGCACAGGTCAATGGCCTGCTCCCCGAGTCAAGGAAGGTCTACCTGTCGGCTCTGACGGGCGCCGGTCTTCCTGACCTCGAACGGACCCTTTTGGATGTGGTGCTCGGGACCGGAATGACAGCGGATGATGCGCCATTAGTCAATAGCTTACGTCACAAGCAGGCCATCGAGCGCGCTTTGAATCATGTTGCCGCTGCTGCCCACTCATACGACAGCGGATGGCCCGCCGACTGCATTACGATCGATTTGGCCGCAGCCTGTGATGCGCTGGGCGAAATCACCGGTGAGCATGTGTCCGACAGTCTCCTGGAAACAATTTTTAGCAACTTCTGCATAGGGAAGTAGGATGATGCCATGACAAACACACACCGGCTCTTGATAAAGGTTCTGGCAGTGGCGAACATTTTGGTTTACATCGGAGCAGCGTGGCTGGTGTGGTATGTCTGGCCTGTGCTGACCGAACTGCCCACCGAGGCCGCCCCCAGCAAATACATCTTCCCTGTAGAGGCGCCCACAGAGATGGCCGAGTTAGAGCGCAACGAACCGAACGATGAGGAGCTGATCCTGCCGCTGCCGTCACGTACGTCTGAGCCTGCGGCGCAACCTCCTCCGACTCAGAGGCCAGCGTTGGCTGGGGCAGTTCTCACACCGACCCCGACGTCACCCACGTTTCTGTGGCCATCTCCGCACGCGGATGGCCCTGTTGCGGCCATCGCCGGCGGGTGGGGTGTGCCTACCCCTATGCCGGTGGTTTCTTTGTCTCCACAGCAGGTCAATATCCTTTTCATGGGGGCGGACTATCGCCAGGGACAAAGCCATTGGCGCACCGATAGCCTCATCGTGGTTACGGTTGATCCGTTGAAGGAACGTATCCGAATGCTCTCGATACCTCGCGATTTGTGGGTATATATTCCCGGTTACGGACACGAGCGTATCAACACGGTAGATTTTCTCGGTGAGAGGATGGGCGTAAACAACGGCCACGCTGATTTGCTCCGCCAGACTATAGAACTCAATTTGGGCATCCCGATACATTATCACGTGCGCGTCAATTTTGACGGCTTCGAAAAGATCATCAACACTCTAGGCGGGGTCACAGTTCAGGTTGATTGCCCGCTGGAAGAGACCTTCAGAGACCGCCGCTCGCCTACGGGATGGAGCCGCTTCGCTATACAACCGGGCATCCATCACATGGACGGGCGGACCGCTTTGCTATATGCACGGTCTCGCAAGACGACCAGCGATTTCGACCGGGCGCGACGCCAACAAGCGATCATGAAAGGGGTCTGGCAGGGCGCATTGGCGGCTGACGTCATCAGCGACGGCCCCAGATTATACACCATTCTGAAAGATTCGGTGGAAACTGACCTTAGTTTGCAAGACATGTTGGCATTGGGCTACGTCGGCATCCGGGTTCGTCCTTCGGGTATTCGCTCGTATTTCATCGATCACACGATGGTGCAAAGTTGGATAACGCCGGCCGGGGCAGCAGTACTCTTGCCCATTCCGTCACGCATTGCAGAGACCGTCAACAAAATGTTCTCAACTGACGATGTGGCCGACCAGACCCAGCAGAGAGTGGATCAGGAAAGCACGAAGATCATGGTTCTAGACGGCATTGGCAATCCTGAGCTGGCGAACCTGTTGGCCTCTCAACTGAGATGGAAGGGGCTGAAAGTGGTCAGGGTACAGCCGGCAGACCGAACAGACTATGTGCGCAGCGTCATCATAGACAATGGGACAAAGAAGAAAGCGCAGAGCCTAAACATGCTGTGCGCTCTCCTGGGCGTGCAGCCGGATGCCGTCCAAACGGGACGAGAGCTGAACAGCAACGTAGACTTTGTGGTGATCATGGGCAAGGATTATGACCCATGTCAGGCACGCTGACGTCATGGCTTATGTGAATATAGGCTGCTTTTGATATTCAATTTATTTTGAGGAGGTCTGGCAGAGCTGGAATCACTGGAACGTGTGCGGATGATGCTGGACATTATTGAGGACAAGAAAGCCAGCGATGTTTTGGTCCTTGACATTCGAGAAATCTCTCTACTCGCAGACTATTTTGTTATTTGCACCGTAGAAACGGCCCGTCAAGTCGGTGCGATAGTGGACGCCATTGTCCCTGAAATGAAAAAACTGGGGTTATATCCTCTCGCCGGCGTAGAAGGAACCCTCGAATCTGGCTGGGTGCTCATTGATTTCGGTGACATTGTTGTTCACTTGTTCAGTCCGGAAAAACGGGCTTTCTACGCTCTGGACAAACTGTGGAAAGACGCCAAAACAGTGGTGCACATTCAGTAGATTTGTTAATAATTTGCGTTTTCATCAAGTCTGTTGTACACTGAGTTGACGGAATGTAACACAGCCTAAGTACGGGCACAGCCGTAAAGGTGCGTGCTTTTTGCAGAAGTGACTAAAAGGTCGCCGTTCTGTTGCCGAAAAAGCCAGGCGCACAAGGCAATAGATTGTCTTGGCCGTTGGCCATTCAGGCTTGTAGGTTTGCGCAAAGATCGTGGGGAAATACTTGACCCCTTACGTGTCTCAGGTCACATTGAGCGTTGACGAAACGCAAAATGTGTTTGCCCAGGCCGATCTTATTTGTCGCTTATGTTGAATAGTGATTACACTTACCCGCTGTCGCTACTGGTGTGAACCAATCGGTTATCGTGAGGTGTGTCACAAGCAAGAGTCTATATAGACGACAGACTGACGCCAAAAAAGCATACGGCGTTCCGGCTGTACGTAACGGCCCCTCCCGAAGAGAAAAGCCAGTGGTGTCGGTGGGTACAAAGAGCATGCAAGTCTTATTGACGGCTGTGACTGTAAATGGTCACGGCCTTTTTCGTTTTGGGGCAATGGCAAGGACAATTACATCGCTCGAATTACAGAAGAACAACAAGGAACGGGTGAACGTTTTTCTAGACGGCGAATACGCGTTCAGCCTTTCTTTGATTCGCGCGGCCCAACTGAAACGCGGTCAAGCCCTGGCTGACGAAGAGGTGCAGCGATTGTTGGCCGAAGATGAGCGGGCCAGGGCGTATGAACGCGCCCTGACCTATCTGAGTTATCGCCCGCGCAGTCAGGCAGAAGTAGAAAGATACCTGTTGCAAAAAGGCTGGAGCGAGCTTACCGTGCGTGAAGTAATCGAGCGGCTGGAGCAAGAGAACCTGCTCAATGATAGAGAGTTCGCCCGCTTCTGGGTTGAAAATCGGGAACGGTTCCGTCCGCGGGGGCGGATGGCTTTACGATATGAAATGTTGCACAAGGGTTTAGAACGAGACATCGTCGAAGAGACTTTGGAAGACTTCGATGAAGAACAGAGCGCGTATTCGTTGGCGCGCGCTCGCGCCAAACATGAGACAGGGCTTTCTCCCAAAGAGTTTCGTTTCAGGTTGGGACAATACCTGGCGCGTCGGGGGTTTGATTTCTCCGTCATCGAGACTGTAGTGAGCAGGCTGGAAAGAGAGGCAGGCCAGCTTGGGGATGATGATGGAGAGGACGTGTGATTTGCTTTGCCCGATGTCGCCTTTGTCCCGCCACAATTTGACAGATTCTGACAGTGAAAGGTAGGAAATGATAAATATGGCAATGTGGTTAATCTTGCAGAGGCCTGTAGCCAGCGGCGTCGGCTGGCTGATTGTGTTGGCCATCGCTGTAGTCGCGGTAGCCATTGGAGTTGTGGCAGGCTATTTCATCAAAACGTACTTGGTGCGTTCCAAGATCGAATCAGCCGAAATCGAAGTGGCTAAGATGATCACTGAGGCCGAAACCAAATCCAAAGAGCTGATACTGTCCGCCAAAAGTGAGGCATTGAAGATCCGCGCCGAGGCTGACGAAGAAGTCAAGCGAGAGCGCAGAGACCTCCAGAGACAAGAAGAGCGGTTGCAGCAGCGTCGCGAGTCTTTGGATCGAAGGATGGAAAACATCGAAAATCGGGAGCGTAAGCTCGAACAATTGCAGAGCCGCTTGGATAAGCAACGCAATGAATTGGACAAACTGCAACAGAAGCGATTGGAAGAATTGCAGCGAGTCGCCAACTTGAGCGAGGAAGAGGCCAAGCAACTGTTGCTGCAAGCCGTGGAAGACGAAGTGCGCCAAGACTCCGCCCGAATTATTCGTGAGATACAGGCAGCTGCCCGCGAGGAAGGTGAGCGCAAGGCGCGTGAGATCATCACGCTCGCCATCCAACGTTGTGCAGCCGACCAGGTTACAGAAACAACTGTCTCGTCAGTTCCCTTGCCATCCGATGACATGAAAGGACGAATCATTGGGCGGGGAGGACGCAACATCCGCGCCATTGAAAACATCACCGGCGTGGATTTGGTGATTGACGATACGCCTGAGGCGGTCATCCTGTCCAGCTTTGATCCGGTGCGTCGGGAAGTGGCGCGAGTCGCGCTCAACAAATTGATCGTAGACGGGCGAATTCATCCGGCGCGCATTGAGAAGGTGGTCGAAAAGGCCCAAGAGGAAGTCGAGGCCATTATTCGGGAAGAGGGAGAACGGGCAGCATTGGAGGCAGGGGTGCCCGGCTTGCATCCCGAACTGATCAAGCTGTTAGGGCGACTGAAGTTTCGTACCAGCTACGGACAAAATGTCTTGACCCACTCGATTGAGACTTCGATTTTGGCCCGAATCATGGCAGAGGAGCTGGGCGCTGACGTGGCTGTGGCGAAGGAAGGCGGCCTGTTGCATGACATCGGTAAAGCGGTGAATCACGAAGTTGATGGCCCCCATGCGACAATTGGCGCAGAGATCGCCAGGCGACTGGGAAAATCGGCCAAGATTGTGAATTGCATTGCAGCTCACCATGGCGAAGAAGCATCCGATACCCTGGAAGCCATCCTGGTCTCAGCGGCTGATGCCATTTCTGGCGCTCGCCCTGGCGCTCGCCGTGAGAGCCTGGAGACTTACATCAAGCGGCTCAAATCTCTGGAAGAAGTGGCCAACTCTTTCCAAGGGGTGGCACAGTCGTTTGCAATTCAGGCGGGTCGGGAAGTCCGCATCATCGTGAAACCAGAAGAGATTGATGACCTGGAAGCCATCAGGTTGTCCAAGGACATCGCCAAACGAGTAGAGGAAAGCCTGGAATACCCGGGCCAAATCAAAGTCACTGTGATCCGTGAAACGAGAGCGGTAGACTACGCCAAGTAGATTGCCCCACCCTGTAAGCTGCGAGCGCGGGCCTTTTCACCAGCAGTCTACAAGAAAAGAGGAGCCAGGCAGTGCCTGTCTCCTCTTTTTGGGCTTACCATGTCTCAGCCGGATTCCCAATCATCTGGGCAAAATCGGCAGGGTCGAACCGCCCACCGGCAGAATGGTCACCTCTGCATTCGGTTGATATTTCGCCGCAACTTGAAGGGCCTCCTGTACGGTCGGCGCGTAGATCATTTCCATGTCGGCCAACTTCTCAGGTGCGACGCCATCGGTGACCACGATGAGCTTCTTGGTTTTGAGGAGCTCACGAACGCGCGCGGCCATCGGCCCGCCGGTAGGGGAAGCTTTGCCATTCCCGACCCATTCGATCACCACCTCCGGCGCGGGACGCTCCGCCAGAGTCTCATAGAACAGTGGCCCCGGCCCCTCGTCACAGGCCGACATCAGGATCACAACGCCGCCTTTCTTCGTCACAATATCAGCGTTCAACAGGGCCTTGCCGGACTGAATCAGGTTTGACTCGAGCGGATAGCCCGAAGTAATCGTGACATCCGACAGCTTCGGCACCGGCACGCCGAATACCTCTTTCAGGGCAGCTATGGCCGCAGCCTGGGCCGCCTCGGTCTCGCCGGCGAACACTTTGTAGATTTCCTGGTCCTGGTTCAAGACCACATCAATCTTCATGGCGAGTTTGGCAAGACGCGCCGTTTCCAGCATGTCTTCCCAGATCGGGTTGCCTTTGGTTATATCGGCGATGGTGTTCGGGTCTGAGATCATGTGATGGTTGTAAGCAATGGTCTTACGGCTGCAAATGCCTGGCAGAATGATCTTCGGTCCGCCACCATAACCGGCAAAATAATGTGGATTACACAGCCCGATGCCAATCACCAGCCCTGCGGCTGCCGCCAAACTGTTGATGTATACCTTATTGCCCCGGCTTGTGGTCCCAACGTAGGTCAGTTTGGACTCATCATCAGGGTCGTGCATGGTGAAACGGAAACGTTCGTAGGCCTCATCACCGATTTTCCTGCGAATGCCTGCCTCATTAGGGGGCGTGTGAGTCCCGCGCGCCATAATAATATCAATATCCTCGTCCTTGACGCCCAAGTCGGCCAGCACCTCGATTAGCGGCATGAGCACCTGATAGGCAGGCGTGGGTCTGGTTTGGTCATCTACAAGGATGGCGACTTTAGGGTTCTTAAGCGGGAACAGGCTTTCAAGCCTGGGCATCCCCACGGGATTATAGATTGCATTCTTGACGGCAGCCCTGACATCTTGCGCGGCCGGCACCGAGCTGGGCTCTGCCATCGCCAGCAACTTCCACCCTTCCGGCAGGGTGAAAGTCAGTGGCTCGTTCTTGAAATACCCTTTACCTTCGATAGACATACGAGATACCTCCCCCCAAACAAGTTGGAAATATATTAACAGAGATGTCATATAAGACAAATGAACGACCCTGTTCACGTTTGCATTTGTCAAAATTATCGCACAGGCTGCCGCAAAAGTCAAATCTGTCCAGCAAGGGTCATTCAGTAAATCAGGGACTTTTTTGACTTTGGCCGTAATCTATGATATGCTAATTTTGAATTTAGGTACAATCATCATATCATCTTGCCATTCATGCGAGCAGTCCCGCACACTGGGGGAACGTGGACATGGACGATCAGGTTTATGGCACAGTGCAATATGAAAGGTTATGCGAGCAGGTAGCGCGTCAAATCCAGAACCTGATTGTGGAAGGGCGCTGGCAAGCAGGCTATCAGCTCCCCCCGGAACGTGAACTGGCCGAGAAATTCGGCGTCAGCCGCACGGTCATCCGTGAGGCGATCAAGGTGCTGGGGGCCAGAGGACTGGTCGAGGTGATACCGGGACGAGGCACCTTCGTTACCAGCCTGGACATGAAAGCCGTCTCTTTGTACATGGGCCTGCTGGTGAAAGCCCGCAATGCCTCGTTGCTCCAATTCCATGAAATCCGCTCGGCTTTAGAGGTCGCGGCAGCGGGCGCCGCTGCCGAACGGGCCCGACCCGAAGAGCTCGCCCAGTTGCGTGAGGTGGTGGAACGCATTGACCAATGCCTGGCAGCCGATGCGAAAGAAGAATTCATCCAAGCCGATGTGCAATTTCATGCCATGCTGGCCGACGCCAGCCATAACCCGCTTTTCCAGGCCGTCCTCGACCCCATTATGGGGACGCTGGCCGACATGCGCCGCATTACGTATCACATCGCCGGTTCGCCGCAGCACGGACAGATCTTCCACCGCCGCATTCTGGAGTGCATCGAACGAGCAGATGCGGAAGGTGCCCGAGAGGCCATGCGCCAGCACATGGCTTTTGTAGCAGAGGACATTGAGACCGCCGAAAAGGAAATCGCCACAGCCAAAGCCGAACGCGAGGCCAACAATTAGAACTCACGCCCAATGGAAAAGGTATATGAGTCGTTCGTCGACAATATTTTTTATACCCCTTGACAGAACGCACGATTGGTGGTAAAATATTATATAATCCCAACAACAGTTCCTGGACTGCGGCCAATTGGTCTCCCCCTCTTCTCCTTTGCCATGGCTATTCAGTTGGGGGAAAATTCCAACACCGCGTCCCGCGTTTGTCCTAGAAAGGAGGCTAAGTCAGGTTTAAGAGCAGAACTTCTTTTTTCTCAGACATTCCACCGTTCCACGTCGTGTGTCTTTTGGCTTTTTTCACTCACCAAAGGAGGTTTCAGACATGACCAGGCTATTTCGTTTGATGTCCGTTGTAGTGTTGGTTGCTATGCTGTTGTCTTTGCTTGTCTCGACGAGCCCAGCCAGCGCCCAGGAGCCGAAGCCCTTTGAAGGTAAGACCATTCGACTGCTCTTCAATGCCGACCCCTACGCTTTCGCCACTCAGAAGATCCTGGCCGACCTGGAAGCCGCGTCAGGCGCCAAGATTGTTTTAGATGTTCAACCCTATGATGCTCAGCACCAGAAAATCCTGTTGAATTCCCAAAGTGCCGAATCGGCCTATGACCTTGTGGCTGTTGACATCGTGTGGGAAGGCGAGTTTGGAGCAGGCAACGTACTGACCCCGCTGGACGATTTCATTGCCAAGTCCGACATTGACTTAAAGGACTTCCCCGAAGCGATGCTGAAAGGCGCGCAGTACGAAGGCAAGCAAATGGGCATTCCCTTCCAACCTCACCCCGAAATCCTGTGGTACCGGAAAGACCTGTTTGAGGCGAAAGGCATTAAGCCGCCTGAAACCACCGATGAATTGCTTGCCGCCGCTGCGGCTTTCCATGACCCGGACAACGGCTTCTATGGCATCGGCTGGAACGGCGCCCGCGGTCAGGCCCTCGGCCAACAAATGGCGCACTTCTACGCCGCCTTTGGTCAGCCCCCGTTCGATGAGAACATGAAACCGACCTTAGACACGCCGAACGCTCTGCGGGCCGCGAACTATGCGCTGGAATTGATGAAGTACTCGCCTCCTGACATTCTGAACATGGCCTGGGACGAGCGGGCGCGGCTCTACGCTCAGGGCAAGACGGCAATGATCTACGAGTGGGCTGCCCGTACATTCATGATCGAAGACCCGGAAGTCCTGGCGAACACGGGTTTCATCCCCTCGCCCCACGCACCTGATATGCCGGCCCTTACCCCGATGGGCGAATGGACGCTGTCCATTCCTTCCAACGTGAAGGACAAGGAGTTGGCATGGGGATTCTTGAAATGGCTGACCGAGTGCAATCAGCTCAAAGCATTGGCCCTGGCTGGCAACGGCGGTATGCCGCGATACTGCATCATCCGAGACCCTGAACTGCAAAAACTGTACCCGGCGTTCGAGGCCGTGGACAAGATGGCGACCGAAGGCCTGCTCCAGATGTGGATGCGGCCCGCCATCCCTGAATGGCCGGTTCTGGCTGACACCTACGGGACGGTGTTCCACGAGATGCTGGCCGGCTCTTTGACACCAGAGCAGGCAGTCAAGAAAATGCAGGAAACCATGCTGCAGGTCATGACCGACGCGGGCTACTACGATTAGCCGCAGGAGTTAGCGTAGTCTCTTCCAAGGGGTAGGGGGGTGCTCTCCCTACCCCTTCCAGTTGCGACAGTTTGATGGCATCCGAAGGGGTTTTGCGCCTGCGTATATCGCGGTCAAATCCGCTCTACGTCAGCCCTACTTCTATTCGGAAGCCTGAGGAGGAAATAGATGTTCGGACAAGTCCAGAATTCCAGAGCCGCCAAGCTCAGAACAGGTCTGATTCTCATCGCGCCTGCCTGTGTGATCTTGGCCACGATCAATCTATACCCGTTCTTCTATGCGCTGTACCTGAGCTTTCACCGATACAATCTGGCCCGAGTCGCCAAAGGCGCCAAGTTCATCTGGTTCGGCAATTATGGCGCAGCGTTTTCAGACCCGCGCTTCATCAACAGCGTAGGGCGGACGCTGACAATTGTTATCGCCGCCGTCGTAATCGAGTTCGTCCTCGGCTTCATTATGGCTTTGGTTCTGAACAGCAAATTACGCGGCATGGACACCATCCGCAAACTATCCATTGCGCCAGTCACCGTCATGCCCGTCGTGTCCGCACTGATCTGGTTCTACCTGTTCAACCACCGATACGGGCTAATCAATTGGGCCATCGGGTTGGTGGGCATCCCCGCGCAGCCCTGGCTGACAGACCCGGCCTTAGCCACGCTCTCGATCATAGTCGCCGATGTCTGGCAGTGGACGCCTTTCATT
>Ga0129299_1002530_pt1 | contig 12126 bp, 11 predicted proteins | sample ConPoolayeCmetaG_FD_94477 | JGI IMG/M metagenome (GOLD analysis project Ga0129299, IMG submission 94477) | Hot spring microbial mat communities from California, USA to study Microbial Dark Matter (Phase II) - Cone Pool mat layer C metaG ... | reverse complement strand
TAATAAGGCAGATCCCCCACCAGCACGACGGCGCGGTAGCCGATCGCCCTGGCCCGCCCCAGCCCTTCGAGGATGAGCTTCAGCCCCCATCCCTGATTGACATAAAGCGGGGCGATGGCGAGCGGCCCGAGCATCAGCGCGCCCGGCTCCCCGCCAATCGTCACCGGCGCAAAGTGGATCGCGCCGATGGGTTCCTCGCCGTTCATCACGGCAAGGCACAAGCGCGGCTCGAGCTCGCCGCCCTCGCGCACGCGATAGGCGGTGCGGGCGAAGCGGCCGGGTCCGAAAGCGGTTTCGTGCAGGCGCTTGATCGCAGGCTGGTCGGCCTCACTCTGCGGCCGAAGCAGGAATGGTGGGTTGGTCATGGTTTGAGCGAGAACGGCGAACGGTTGACTGAGATGCTGTGAAGCCGCGCCGACGACGACCAAACCGGTATCGTGGCGCGTGAATGTTAGCGCAGCGCCAACGGGCGTCGTCGCAGGCCGCGCCCGGTATTCATGAAAGCCGGTCTATCCGCTCGCGTCATCATGGGCGACGGCGTTATCACGAAGCCGCGCGGCCGTCCAGAAGAATTGCCGGCACTTACCAATGGCTGGATGGCGCCTCGCCACGTCGGATTTCCGCAACGCGGCGCACCGTGCCCGGGTTCGTGTCACCGGGCAGGCCGTCGAGAGGAAAGAACCGCTGCTCCGCAATCTCATAGGTCGGTGCGGGGATGGACGGCTGCCGCCATTGCCTGACGATGAACACCGCCACGTGATCGCTGCGCGAGGCATGGAAGTTGGCGAACATGCCGTGCAGGGTCGGCCGCCCCTCGATGATGATCCCGGTTTCCTCGAACACCTCGCGCGCGAGCGCCTGCTCGAGCGTTTCGTTCCACTCGACGCCGCCGCCGGGGAAGTGCCAGCCGGGCCGGTAGCCATGCCGAACCAGCAGAACCCGGCCACATTCGTCGAGAATCACGCCCTGCGCGCCAAGCGTCATGCCGCGCGTCAGCCTCCAATAAGGCATCAGCACGCCTTGAACGATCCGTTTTCTGACCATCAGCCCGCTTCATCCCCATCCGTTGCACAACCAAAAGCCGTGCCGCTACGCATGAGGCATTTGCGGAAATGGTTCTGGACACTCGCCATCGCCCGCCGACACAATTCCGCATGAATGATATCGGGAGGAACAATGACGCGCCGTTTCGACTGGACCCTCATCGTGCTGGCAGGCGCCATCATCATGGCGATAAACATGGGCATACGCCAGACCTTCGGCCTTTATGTGGTGCCGGTGAGCCAAGACCTGGGGCTGGGCCGCGAAGTCTTCTCGCTGTCGATCGCGCTGGTGAACCTTGTCTGGGGCGCGGCCTCTCCGTTCGCCGGCGCTGTCGCCGACAAATACGGCTCGGGCAAGGTCATCCTCAGCGGTTCGGTGCTCTACGCGATCGGCCTTGTCATCATGTCGGCCGCGCCGAACGAAGCGACGCTCATCTCAAGCGGCGTCTTGATCGGGCTCGGCATCTCCGCAACCGGCTTCAGCTCGGTGTTCGGCGCAGTGGGACGCGCCGCACCCCCGGAAAAGCGCCAACTCGCCCTCAGCCTCACGACGGTCGGCAGCGCGGTGGGCCAGTTCCTCGCCCTGCCCTACGCGCACACGCTGATGGACGTTCACGGCTGGGCCTTCAGCCTTCTCGTGCTGGCGGCAACCGTGGGCCTCATGGCACTGCTCGGCACGATCCTCTCCGGCAAGCCCGTCGACACAGGCGAGAGCAAGCAATCCCTTTCGCAAGCACTCAGAGAAGCCTCCGGGCATCTCGGCTTCTGGCTGCTGACGGCGGGCTTCTTCGTATGCGGCTTTCATATCGCGGTGGTGGCCGTGCATCTTCCGGCCTTTCTCTCGGATCAGGGTTTTCCCGCCCAACTCGGCGTCTATGCGCTAATGCTTATCGGCCTGGCCAACATCGCTGGCAGCTATCTGTGCGGGCGCGCGGGCGAGATCATCGAGAAGCGCCTGGCGCTCACGCTGCTCTACCTCAGCCGGGCGGCGATTTTCGCCGCCTTCCTCGCGTTTCCGGTGACGCAGACCGGCGTGCTCGTCTTTTCCTTAGCGCTCGGCCTGTTGTGGCTCGGCACGATCCCGCTGACGAGCGGCCTCATCACGGTGTTCTTCGGCACGCGCTGGCTGTCGATGCTCTACGGCATCGTCTTCCTGTCGCATCAGATGGGAAGTTTTCTGGGCGCCTGGCTGGGCGGTGTGATCTACGATCACTACAAGTCCTATGACGTGATGTGGTGGCTGTGCATCGGGCTCGGGCTGGTGGCTGCGCTGCTGCATTTCCCGATCCGAGAGCGGCCCGCCACCCGGCTGCAAGCGGCGCAGTGATCATGCGCGCTCGCATTGAGCACCTGAAATGGCCTCTGTCGCTTGCTCTCGCCGCTCTCTTCGCTGGAGCGGGCTATCTCGCGCTGACGCGGGGCGAAGCGATCCTCCTCGATCTGAGCGCCGCCATCTTTGCATGCTTTTGATTGTCTTCTCCTACGGAAAGCGCTATCGACATGGGCCTGAAATCGGGCTTGGTCGATCGCTGGCGCATCGAGCCTTACATCCGCATGTTTGAGGAGTTTTCACATGGCGCAGGGCAGCCAAACCGTCATCCAGGAAGACACCACCATCGTCGGCTCGGTCAGGAATTGCCGCCACATCGAAATCCGAGGCTACATCGAGGGTGAACTCGTGGCCGACGAAGTGGTCGTGCGCGAGGGCGGGCGGCTGCACGGAAAGGTGCGCACCGTCACCGCCGATATCAGCGGCACCATGCAGGGCAACGTCGTGGTGAAGAATCTCATCACCATCCGCAGCACCGGCACCGTCAACGGCAATGTACAATACGGCCAGATCTCCATGGAGATGGGCGCGGAACTGAGCGCGGAGCTGCGCAATGCCCCGCCCCGCCTCGCCGGCGATCTCAAGGTTTCCGTCGCGCGCGGCCGTTCCGTGCTCATCACGACGGAAGACCTCAACGTCTTCGATCCCGACAACAAGCCCGAGGAGATCACCTGCACCGTGTCCAACCTGCGCAACGGGTTCATTGCCCTGACGAGCGCAAAGAACACCCCCGTGGATACATTCACCATGGCGGATATCGAAGGCGGCAAGGTGCTGTTCGTGCACGACGGCTCGAGCAGCGATCAGGCAAGCTTCGATGTGGTCGCCTCCGACCCGAGCGGAGCGAAATCGGGCAAGCCGATGACTGTGAGCATCGACGTGGTGTCGCGCGGCTAGATCGGCGGCCTTGTAGACGCTCACGCCCCGCTTGCATCGCCTCAGACGCTCTTGGCCATCTCGCGCAGGCGGTATTTCTGGATCTTGCCGGTCGAGGTCTTGGGGATCTCGGCAATGACCACGTAGCGCGGCACCTTGTATCCCGCCAGATGCGAGCGGCAATAGGCGATGATCTCCTCCTGGCTGACGCTGTGGCCGGGTCGAAGCTCCAGGAAGGCGCAGGGCGTCTCGCCCCACTTCTCGTCCGGCTTGGCGACGACCGCTGCGATCTGCACAGCGGGGTGTTTGTAGAGGACATCCTCCACCTCGATGGAGGAAATGTTCTCGCCGCCCGAGATGATGATGTCCTTCGAGCGGTCCTTGAGCTGGATATAGCCGTCCGGATGCATGACGCCGAGATCGCCGGAGCGGAAATAGCCGCCCTCGAAGGCTTCCCGGGTGGCGGCCGGGTTCTTCAGGTAGCCTTTCATCACCACATTGCCGCGGAACATCACCTCGCCAAGCGTCTCGCCATCGGCCGCAACCGGGGCGAGCGTCTTGGGATCGCGCACGGAGAGCTCTTCCAACGCCACGTAGCGCACGCCCTGGCGCGCCTTCAGCTGAGCCTGCGCGACCCTGTCGAGCCCGTCCCATTCCGCTTTCCACTCGTTCACGGTGGCAGGGCCATAGACCTCGGTCAGGCCGTAGACATGGGTGACGTTGAACCCTGCGTCACGCATGGCGGCAAGCACCGCCTCGGGGGGCGGTGCGGCGGCAGTGATGAACTCCACGCGCTGCTCGAGCGGACGTTTGACTTCAGGCGCGGCGTTCAGGATGGTGGACATGACGATGGGTGCACCGCACAGATGCGTGACCTTTTCGGCGGCCAACAGCGTCCAGATCGCATCGGCGCGCACATAGCGCAAACATACCTGCGTGCCCGCCATCACGGGGATGGTCCAGGGGAAGCACCAGCCGTTGCAATGGAACATCGGCAGGGTCCACAGATAGACCGGATGTTTGCCGATGCCGGCGGCCAGAATGTTGCTGAGCGCGAGCAGATGCGCGCCGCGGTGGTGATAGACCACGCCCTTGGGATTGCCGGTCGTGCCCGAGGTGTAGTTGAGCGCGATCGCGTCCCACTCGTCATCCGGCATGCGCCAGGCATAATCGGGCGTGCCGCCAGCGATGAACTCTTCGTAATCGATGCGACCGAGCCGCTCGCCCGGGCCGCCATAGGTCGGATCGGAGTAGTCGATGACGAAGGGCTTCACCGCGCAGCGCGACAGCGCATCCTTGATGACGGGCGAAAATTCGGTGTCGGTGATGAGCACCTTGGTTTCGGCGTGATCGAGCATGAAGGCGATGATCGCTGCATCGAGACGGGTGTTGATGGAATGCAGCACCGCCCTCGTCATTGGCACGCCGAAATGCGCCTCGATCATCGGCGGCGCGTTTGGCAGCATCACCGACACCGTGTCCCCCTTGCCGATGCCGAGCCTGGCGAGCGCGGAGGCGAGTTGGCGCGCGCGGGCGTAAAGCTCCGCGTAATTGCGCCGCATCGGCCCGTGGATCACGGCGGTGTGCCGCGGGAAGACAAGCGCCGCGCGCGACAGGAACGACAGCGGCGTTAAGGGCTGATAATTGGCCGGATTCTTGTCCAGCCCTATTTCGTATGGGTTCATGAATCGTTTCCTCCCCGCAAACATACTTAGGTGTTAAACAAAGATAACCAAATTCGCATCGGCTTGAAAATACGCACAGAGGCGAAAGCGCAATTGCCTTGACAACCATCAAGGACAAGCAGTCCTCGCTGCTGTATCCATGCCTCTGAATGGGAAGGCGGTAGGCTCGATGGCGAAGCGCATCCTCATCATCAACGGACATCCCGATCCGCGCCCCGAGCGATACTGCGTGGCCATAGCCGAGGCTTGCGCGGAAGGCGCACGCGCCGCCGGCCACAGCGTCGAGACGATCGCCATTGCCGCCTTCGAGTTCGCCCCGCTTCAATATTGGGAAGACTGGAAGACCGGCGAGGCCCCTCCCCCTCTCAAGGCCGCGCAGGAGAAGATCGGCTGGGCTGATCACATCATCTTCATCTATCCCCTCTGGCTCGGCTGCATGCCTGCCCTCACCAAGGCGTTCCTCGAGCAGACCTTGCGGCCCGGCTTCGCCGTCCCTTACGATTATGCTGAAAAATTGTTCCCCGGCCTCCTCAAGGGCAAGAGCGCACGGATCATCGTCACCATGGGCATGCCGGCCTTCATCTACCGCTGGTACTTCTTCGCCCACAGCAACAAGCTGCTGCGCCGCAACATCCTGAATTTCTGCGGCATCTCGCCGGTGCGCGAAACGGTCATCGGCAACATCATGGGGATGGACGACGCAGCACGGCGCGCCTGGCTGGAGCGGGTTGCGGGGCTGGCGGCAAAAGCGGCTTGAAACCCGCGCTTTGCGCGCAGCCCCCGCGAGGGTGAAATCTTGCAAAGCGGGCATGCCGCGCCTGTGCTAGTCTCACCCATGCAATCATTTCACCTCAGGCATCATTGGGAGGATGCGCCAGCCATGCCGGTCACACAGCTCATTTACGCCTCGCGCCCTTTCGGCTTCGACAATCTCGCGCTGGCAGGCATTCTCGCCGTCGCCCGCCGCAACAATGTCCGCGACGGCATTACCGGCGCGCTCATCTGCCGCGAGGACATCTACCTTCAGCTGCTGGAGGGCGGGCAAACCGAGGTTAAGGCCGCCTTCGACCGCATCATCCGCGACGACCGGCACACCGACATAAAACTGCTATGGACCGGCGAGACCGAAACCCGCCTGTTTCCGCACTGGGCGATGCGCGACGATCCGGCCCGCTCCTGGATGTGGACCGCGCAGGAAATCCGTTCCGGAGCACTCGAGAACGCCACCACAGAGGAGGCGCGAGGCGTGTTTGTGCGGCTGTCGGGCGAACCGGCGGCGACTTGAAATCTTCGCCCCCGCCAAACAATGCGGGTTTAGCGGCGGGAGCGGTCCCTGGTGATCGAGTTGACGAGAACGCCGATCAGATAGAGCAGTATGAACGGCAGAATACCGACAACAAAAATCATGATGAGCAATTCAAGCATTCGATTCGTCTCCTGAATTCGCGCGGTGCGTGCCCGCTTTTCTGGTTGGACGATTTTCAATACAGTTCGTATCGTTCTTTGGATGCCCACAGCACATACGTTCCTTTGCGACGCTGCACGGCGCATTCCCTCTCTTGATCCACGCGGCGCAAGGCCCTATCGCGAAGACAAGCGATGCCTTAAAATGACGAAAAAATGAAAAAAGCAGGGAGGGCCGGTATGAGCCGTTATCACGAAGTTTACGCGCGCTGGCTGCGCGATCCGCAGGGCTTTTGGGCGGAGGCGGCGGAAGAGATCGACTGGTTCAAGCCGGCTGAGCGCATCTTCGATGCATCCCAGGGCCAGTATGGGCGCTGGTTCACGGGCGCAATCTGCAACACGGCCTACAATTGCGTGGACCGGCACGCCGCCACGCGCCCCGGGCAGCCCGCGCTCATCTATGACAGCCCGGTCACCGGCCAGAAGCGCGCCTTCACCTATGCGGAGCTTCTGCGCGAAGTTTCCACCCTCGCCGCGGTGCTGCGCGACAAGGGCATCGCGAAGGGCGACCGCGTCATCATCTACATGCCGATGATCCCGGAGGCGGTGTTCGCCATGCTGGCCTGCGCGCGGCTCGGGGCCATCCATTCCGTCGTGTTCGGCGGCTTCGCGGCGAACGAACTGGCCACCCGCATCAACGACGCCAAGCCGAAGCTCATCCTCTCCGCCTCCTGCGGCATCGAGCCGGGGCGCATCGTGAAATACAAGCCTCTGCTGGACGGGGCGATCCAGCTCGCCAGCCACAAGCCGCACGCCTGCATCATCAAGCAGCGCCCGCAGGAGGAGGCCGCACTCAAGCCGGAGCGTGATTTCGACTGGGCCAAGTTGGTCGATGAGGCGATGGCGGCGGGCCGCACGGCCGATTGCGTGCCGGTGGCGGCGACCGATCCGCTCTACATTCTCTACACCTCCGGCACGACCGGTCAGCCCAAGGGCGTCGTGCGCGACAATGGCGGGCATATGGTCGCGCTGAAATGGACGATGAAGAACCACTATGGCATCGACCCCGGCGAAGTTTTCTGGGCCGCCTCGGATGTCGGCTGGGTGGTGGGCCATTCCTACATCGTCTATGCGCCGCTGCTGCACGGGTGCACCACCATCCTCTATGAAGGCAAGCCCGTCGGCACGCCGGATGCCGGCGCGTTCTGGCGCGTGATTTCCGAACACGGCGCCGCCGCGCTGTTCACCGCACCGACAGCCTTCCGCGCCATCAAGAAGGAAGACCCGGAGGGCAACCACCTCGCCAGATACGACCTGTCGCGCTTCCGCACCCTGTTCCTTGCCGGCGAGCGCGCCGATCCGGACACGGTGAAATGGGCCGAAACCCTGCTCAAGCGCCCGGTCATCGACCATTGGTGGCAAACGGAGACCGCCTGGGCGATCGCCGGCAACCCGGTCGGGCTCGGCATGCTGCCCGTCAAGCACGGCTCGCCAACCGTGCCGATGCCGGGCTACGATCTGCGCGTGCTGAACGAGGGCGGGCGCGAGGTCAAGCGCGGGGAGACCGGCTCGCTGTGCGTGCGTCTGCCGCTGCCGCCGGGCTGCTTCCCGACGCTGTGGAACGCGGATAGGCGCTTCCGCGACAGCTATCTCGCCGACTTCCCCGGCTACTACAAAACGGCGGATGCCGGCTACATGGACGAGGACGGCTATGTTTACGTGATGTCGCGCACCGACGACATCATCAACGTCGCCGGCCACCGCCTCTCCACCGGCGCCATCGAGGAGGTGATCGCGAGCCACAAGGACGTGGCGGAATGCGCGGTCATCGGCATCGCCGACAGTCTCAAGGGCCAGGTGCCCGCGGGTTTCATGGTGCTCAAGGCCGGGGTCAACCGCCCCGTGGCGGAGATCGAGCAGGAAGTGGTGCAGCTCGTGCGCGACCGCATCGGGCCGGTTGCGGCGTTCAAGCTCGCCATCGCCGTGCAGCGGCTGCCGAAGACCCGGTCGGGCAAGATCCTGCGCGGCACCATGCGCAAAATCGCCGACGGCGAGCCCTTCGCCATGCCGGCCACCATCGACGATCCGGCCATCCTCGACGAAATCGGCGATGCGCTGAAAGCCCGGGGGCTTGCCGTCAGCGGAGCTGCGGCCTGAGTGCTTCGGTGATGGTATGGCTGGCGGCGAGCGCCGCTTTGCTCCAGAGCGCGGCGCGGGTGGCGGCAAGATTTGCCTGCGATTTCAGGATGAGCCCGTCCTTGAGCACCTTCAGATGATTGGCGGCAAGCGTTGCCCCCGTCGTGGTAATATCGACAATCGCTTCCGCCGTGCCAGCCGCCGGGGTTGCTTCCGTTGCCCCCAAACTTTCGACGATGCGATAGCTCGACACGCCCCGCGCGCGGAAGAAGCGGCGCGTTAGATTCATGTATTTGGTTGCGACGCGGAAGCGCCGCCCATGCACGCGGTAGAACAGCTGCGCCGCCTCCTCCAGATCGGCCATGGTGCTCACATCCAGCCAGCACTGCGGCACCGCGACAACCACATCCGCCATGCCGAAGCCGAGCGGCAGCATTAGGGAGATGCGCTCGTCCGCATCGGCCATCTGCTCGCGGATCAGATCCTCGCCGGTCACGCCAAGATGCACCTCGCCCCGCTGCAGGTGCCGCGCGATCTCGGAGGCCGAGAGAAAGGCGACCTCGGCGCCGATGACGCCGCGGATACGCCCGCGATAGCCGCGCTCATTGCCGAGCTTCTCGATGGGCAGGCCGCAGCGGGCGAACAGCGCAAGCGTATCCTCCATCAGGCGGCCTTTCGATGGCACGCCGAGAATAAGCAGTTCCCCGTTCATGGCCTTGCCCTGCTCACTGCGCCGAGCAGCCGCTCGGTATAGATCGCCGCGCCGACTGCCGGCACGGATCTGCCGCCGATCGCCTCGACCAGCCGGTCGTAGCGCCCGCCGCTGGCAATGGGCGCCGGGATCGCCGGATCGGCCGCGTCGATCTCGAACACGAAGCCAGTGTAATATTCGAAGCGCCGGCCGAGATCGGCATAGAAGGCGACATTGCCCCTGCCCCGCTCCAGCTTGTCGACTGCGTCGAGCCGCGTCTCGAAGGCGGCAATTGCAGGCTCGATCACAAGGCCGTGACGGGCAGCGAACGCCCGCAGCGCCGAAGCCGCCTCCGCGGCAGGCACGACCAGCGCCAGATAATCCGTGACGGCATCAACGAGGCCCTCCGACAGCGGAGCCTCGCCCAGATCGGCCTTGGCCGACATCAGCCGCCGTGCAATTTCATAAAGCCCGCGCGCGCCGATGAGCGGTATGCCCTGTTCCTCGAGATAGGCGTTGATCCGCTCCTGCGTGAGCGCCGCATCCGTCGGGTCAATGAGGGCAAGCAGCGGCTCCGGCGCAGCGCCCGCCATGGTATCCCGGCTCGCCAGCCGCTTGAGCAGGCGGTTGAGACTCTCCCCCGACCAGTAGGCATGCATAACCCTGTCGCGCCAGCGCTGCGGCATCGGCAGGGCCGCGATCACGCTGTGGAAAAGCCCGATATCGCCCAGGCGCAGCCGCATGGTGCTGAGGCCCGCGGCGCGCATCGCCTCGATGGTGAGGCCGAGCACCTCGAGATCGGCGGCAAGCGGGTCCGCAACACCGAAACATTCGATCCCCGCCTGGCGGAATTCGCGCGGGCGCATCGGGTGCTCGGGTTCGCGCTGATAGCGGAAGGCAGGGCCGTTATAAGAGAGCCGCGAGACTTGCGCGCCCTCTTCCGCGCGGTCGAGGAAGATGCGGGCGACGGGGATGGTGAGATCGGGCCTGAGGCACAGCTCGTTGCCGTCGAGATCGGTGAAGACGTAGGTGCGGCTGCGGATGTCCTCGCCGACGCGGTCGAGGAAGATGTCCGCGGGTTGGAGGATGCCGGGCGCCACACGCTCGTAGCCCGCGGCGCGGAAGATCGCCATCAGGCGCTCCGCCTGGGTCTCCAGCGCGTCGAAATCGCGGGCGCTCTCGGCGGGCATGTCAGGCGCCGTGGCGGGCGAGAACCTTGCGCACCTCGGCGACCAGGTCTGCAGCCTTGACGGAGATTTGCGCGGGCCGCGCCTCGCGCCACTCGGCGTTGTCCTCTATCATCTCGGCGAGGCGGCGGCCCTCGATCAAATCCTTGATCTGCACCTCGCCGCGCGCGCGCTCGTCCTCGCCCTGGATGACGACGCAAGGCGCGCCGCGCCGGTCGGCATATTTCATCTGCGCCTTCATGCCGCTTTCGCCGAGATACATCTCCGCGCGCAGCCCCGCATGGCGCAATTCCTGGGTGAGGCGCTGGTAGTCGCCGATGCGCGCGCGATCCATGACGAGCACGACGACGGGGCCGTGCGCATGCGTAGCCTTCAGCTTGTCGAGGTGCTTCAGCGCGGCATAAAGGCGTGACACGCCGAGAGAAAAACCAGTGGCGGGCACAGGCTGCGAGCGGAAGCGTGACACAAGGCCGTCATAGCGCCCGCCGCCGCCGACCGAACCGAAGCGAACCGGCTGGCCTTCCTCGTCCTGCGCATGGAAGGTGAGTTCGGCTTCGAACACCGGACCGGTGTAATATTCGAGCCCGCGCACGACGGAAGGGTCTGCGATGATCCTGTCGTCGTAGCCGCTTGCCGACCAGGATGCCCGCATGTCCGCCAACTCAGCATCGCCGGTTTCGCCCCGCTTAAGAAAATCCAGGATTGCGTCGATCTGTTTTTTCGCCAGCTCGGCGCCCTTGGTGAAATCGCCGCTCTCGTCCTTGCGGCCCTTGCCGAGCAGTTGCTCGACGCCCTGGAGCCCGAGCCGGTCGAGCTTGTCGATGGCGCGCAGCACGATCAGGCGGCGGCCGGCATTCTCCTGCCCGCCGAGCCCGATGGCCTCCATCACGCCGTCGAGGATCTTCCGGTTCGAGACCTTGATGACATATGATCCGCGCGGGATGCCAAGCGCCTCGAGCGTGTCGGCGGCGAGCATGCACATCTCGACGTCGGCGGCAGGGCTGGCCGTGCCAACGGTGTCGGCATCGAACTGCATGAACTGACGGAAGCGGCCCGGCCCCGGTTTCTCGTTGCGCCACACATGGCCATACTGGTAACGTCGGAAGGGTTTGGCGATCGCATCGTAATTGGCGGCAACGTAGCGGGCAAGCGGCGCGGTAAGGTCGTAGCGCAGGGACAGCCATTGCTCGTCCTCGTCCTGAAAGGAGAAGACGCCCTCATTCGGCCGGTCGGTGTCGGGCAGGAACTTGCCAAGCGCGTCGGTATATTCGAAGGCGGGGGTGTCGAGCGGGTCGAAGCCGTAGCGCTCATAGACGGAGCTGATCGTGGCGATCATCTCCCGCATAGCACGCATTTCGGCCGCGTCGATGTCCCGCATCCCCTTGGGCAGGCGTGCGGCGGTGCGCTGGGAAAGGCTTTTGTCTGACATGCAACAGCGACCGGCATAGGTTCCCCGCCTCGACCAACCGAAGCGGAAGCTGGAACAATTCGAATATTGACCGTGTTGCGAAGTTCTAGACGAATAAAGCGGGCGCGGCAAGAAAAGCCACACTTTGTTGCTCATTTCGGCCGCGCTCTGTTGCCGAATTTTCGAGCGAGGAGACTGATCGGATTATGACAGGATGATGTCTTGCAACCCTATGTTGCAAGGCTCGAAGCCCAAATAGAATAAACATCTATGGCAGGCGAAAGCTTTGTTCGGGCTTTGCTTGCCGTTTTGAGTGCGACCCGAAGGTCAGACGGCGTTATGCCGATGCACCAGCTTTTCTATTCT
>Ga0129299_1002529_pt1 | contig 12126 bp, 10 predicted proteins | sample ConPoolayeCmetaG_FD_94477 | JGI IMG/M metagenome (GOLD analysis project Ga0129299, IMG submission 94477) | Hot spring microbial mat communities from California, USA to study Microbial Dark Matter (Phase II) - Cone Pool mat layer C metaG ... | reverse complement strand
TCGGGATCCTTCAGGGCGTAGACGATCTTGAACCGCTCCGGATGGGCGGCGATGGCCGGATACAGGTAACGGGCGGTCGTAGCCGACCATGCGAAATTGTCGTGCACGACATGCGTTGCGCCCTTTTCTTCTATTGTGGCAATCACCTTTTCTACATCGTGCGTGAATGGATACACCAGCCCCTTGCGCTTGGAGCGCAGGTAAAACAGCTCGGGCTTGCGGCTCATTACAACCGCATTGGGCGGCGTATGAATCCGCACCCAATCGGCGCAACTGTAAAAATTGCGCCAGTCCGGGGTGGGTTCTTTGCGTTTACCGGAATTAACCAGACCGTAATCAAGGTTGAAGGCCATAATAACCGCCGCCGCGGCCCATACGGTCAGGGGCGTATGATAACGAGATGGTGCAATGGTGCCCGAAGAGAGTCGGGAGAAGAAATCCCCCGGCGGGCGTGGTACGCTCGGGTCGAAAAAACTTACCAGAGCGTCAAGACCGTAAAGCAGCATAAGATAGAGAAACGGGATAATGCTTACCAAAAAACGTTCGCCGGCCCATTGCGGTTGCCACATGCAGAGGATACCGGCGTATAAAAGCAGATAGATTCCGACAAACCGCTTGCCGGGGATAAAAAACGCGCGCAGCCACCCGATAATAATACACCCCAGAGACAAGGTGGACAGAATCCTGCCGACAAAAGGCGGAAGGTTATGGGCAAAGGGGATGAGTGCGCCGCGTACCAATATTCCGCCGTAGCGGCTAAGGTTCTGCAGTATGCGCGTTCCCATCTCGGCGGGCGTCACAAAACCCGCATCCGGATCATAGCTGTTGCGCTGGATGAGCTGAACGAAATAGGGATCCGAGGGAACAAAACTGCGAAAGATTGCAATGGTGCAAATAAGGCCGACGGCATGCATAAGCGCCAGTCGGTAATGCTTCGACCAGATATTGTCGATGATCCAAGCGGCGGAAAACGCCAGCCCGATGCTGCGACAGTTGACCGGCATGACGGAGACGGTCACCGTGAGCCAGAATATGAGTCCGCTTGAGGGTTTATCGAGACTTTTTTCCCTCAGATAGAGAGCAAGTAGCGAAAAAAACAGATAGGGGATCTCGCTCATCAGTATCAGACTGTATTCGGCGATAAGTCCCGATGTTGTCACAAGCGTCAACAGCGGCCACAGCAGGTGGTTGGGCTGTGTGCGGTAAAGGAGGTAACACAGCACAACGGCGAGAGAGCCGATAATGGCAATGATAATTTTGGGAAAAATGTAGTTGTCTGAAAACAACTGCGCGAAACCAAGAAGCGCCGGGAACAGGATGGGATACTGGGGCTCCACGGGCGCTTCCGGTTCTCCGATATTGCGATATCCCCGTCCTTCAATCAACGCTTTCCCCAATGTCAAATATTTCGCGTTGTCGCCATTGGTACAAAGCTGCGGCGAGAACTGCCATGCAAACAGTAGCAACTGCAGGACGATAAGGAATCTAATTCGTACCGATTCACCTATCGTGCTGAAAAGATGCAGGCGCGGGGGCACAACGTCCAGCGTATTCGCCTTGAATTTATTCGTCATATTCGGGTGTCGCATGCTGTGACTTTGGCGAAAAAAATGCCGCTGGCAAGAAAGGGATGAAAATACTATTTATATCCATTACATCGGCTGAAAAAACTTGAAGAGTTTCCCTTTATGAGTGCTGCGTCCCTTGACTGCGCTTGGCGCAGGCCTGTGCGGTGCACACCATTTCCCTTTCATGGCGACGGGGCGCCATCACTTCGGAGGCAATGGATGTGAAGGGGCGGAAGAAGCCGCAACAGAACTTCCCTGTTCCTGCATATCGTTGAGCGGCGCCTTTTCCACTCTCCTGAACACAAAAATACCCGTATTGGGGTGCAGCACTTTCACCGGCACGAAACTGTGCCATGGAAGTTCGGGGCGCGTTTTATCCTGGGCGAATACACCGATATGCCGGTCGAGGATATAACTATACAGGCCTCGCGAGAAAAAATCCAGCCGCTTTGCGTGCGCATCGCTCATGCCGAAGATAACGAGCCAATGGGGAAAATACTCGTCGGTATATGCCGGGTAACCCGCCTGCCGCAGGCGTTCAACCGGCAGCGTGCCGGTCTCCCGCTTGAGCTGGCTGCCCATAATCAGCGAGTCGCCCACATATAAATGGAATACCGTCTGGGTGTATTCAGGAAGCGAATAAACGACATCGTCCTTTGCTGCGCACATGCGCATGCAGGCGACCGCAGTATCATAGGGCGTGATATATTTCTTATTATGAATCTCGTATATAAAGCCGGGCAGGGGCCAGCGAACCGGCTGGTTGCCCAGATTGAATGTCAGCAGTGTGCTGCACAGCATCAGCGCGCAAACAACGGCGGCAAATACCGCGCCGAATCCCCGGTGCAGCACCCCCAGGAACACCGCCATGCAGCCGGCGCAAAACGGAAGAAGGGGATACAAAAAACGGATGTCCGCCAGTCCGCCGCTCACCCCCGACCATGTGGCCGTCTGAAAGGAAAACATCGAAACGCATACGGTCATCAGTACGATGAATGTGAGCCATTCGTAAAATACCGGCGGTATAATGTTCCTGCTGCGGCGGTAACGGATGATAAAGAAGAGAAGCAGCGCCGCGGCAATGAAGGGGAAATATCCCGCAGCATCAAGTTCACGAAAATTCCAGAATATCAGCGCCGGCTTGCTCGAAAGCGGCGGCTTGCCGATGTCCGGCCGCTCCCAAATTCTGAAGATAACGGCATAAGGAATGATGGTGACGGCGGCAATGGCGCCTACGCCGATGCTGTAAGCCCATTCACGGGCTTTGAAATCCTGGCGGTGAAACAGCAGGTGCACCGCAACGAGCGATAAAAAGAAGCATATAAAAATGAGGCCGTGGCAGAAGAACAACAGCAGAAGCGCAACGAATTCGGCTATAAAATAGAGTATGCTTGGCCGCCGAAGCAGCTTTAAATACAGGTAATAGGCCACAAGCATCAGCAACAATGCCAGGGAATAATAGCGCGCCATCCTGCTGCTGAGAAGAAACGAATACGAAAAAGCCGTCAGAAGAAAGGCATACCATTGTACGGACGGTTGACGGGGGAACACTTCATTCAGTACAAGCCAGAAAACTGCCAGCGCCAGCAGCCCGCAGCATACGAACGGAAAACGGGCCGTCCAGTCAGAGACGCCCAGCAGCTTGAACGACAGCGCCGTCAGAAGGATGTGCGGCAGACTTTCTCGGGGGCGATAATCATCATACAGCAGCGTCCCTTCCCGGAAGGAAAACAGGTTGCGGCCATCCCATCCGCTGAACTTGCCTGTCCTGACCAGCGTCTTTGCAAACACACAGGTGGTTGCCTCGTCATCCCATGCACGATGTCTGCCGAGACCGCAGAATAGCAGGTAGCCGACAACGATAAATACCCCACCGAGATACAGGGGTGTTCTCGTCTTGATACGTGCAACAGCGCACAGCTTGTCGGCGCCTTTGTTCAGCGTGCCCGCTGCCCACGCGCCCGCCCATTTCATATACTCCATCGCATTGTTCACCCGCCCCCCCCTCAATAGCAGCATGCAAGGCTTCGCCAGTCAGTAATCGGCGCGCGTCCGGCGTTATAGCGAAACAAAATAGCTATCACTCCATAGCATGTCAAATGCGGTAAATAAGCAAGGATTATATCTATATTATCGATTAATATAAAGAGGAAATTTCCAGGTTCAACGGCAGGCACGCGCTATGAAAGAAATAATCAGGGCTCTTCGACTCGACCAGGCGGCCAAGAACCTTCCCATCTTTCTTCCGCTTCTGTTCGGCAGAAAACTTCTCGCCATTCCCGAACTGTTGACCGTCATGGCGGGTTTTTTCATTTTTCCTCTTGCCGCCGGCGCCGCATACCTTTTCAACGACATTGTCGACATCGACCGGGACAGACAACATCCTGTGAAATGCGGCCGCCCCCTTCCATCGGGCAGGATGAGCGCTGCCGCGGCCTGGAGCTCCTCGGCTGTTTTGGCCGTGCTTTCCCTTGGCCTTTCGTTCGCTCTTAATCGGCTATTCGGCGTACTGATAGCTCTGTACCTGACCGGCAATATCCTCTACAGCCTCCTCTTAAAAAAAATTGTCATCGTCGATGTCTTCGCAATAGGAGGCTTCTTCCTCATCCGCCTCGCCTGCGGCAGTGTGCTCTCGGGCGTTGTGCTTTCTCACTGGATTATCCTGGTGACATTGCTTTTGTCATTGTTCCTCGGATTCAACAAGCGGCGGCAGGAAATAGCCGCCGCCGGCTCCAACCCATCTTCCTGCCGTCTTGTCCTGGCGGATTACTCTCCGTATTTTATCGATCAAATAATCAGCGTTCTCACGTCCTCTATCGTTGTCGTTTATATGTTGTATACGGTTGACGAACGCACGGTGCGCCTGTTCGGCGACCGGCGCATGGTATTGACTATCCCCTTTGTATATTATGGCATATTCCGGTATCTCTACCTGGTGCACAAAAAGAATTTCGGCGGCGATCCCTCGCATGCGCTGCTGACCGATCGGCCTATGCTCGTCAATCTTATTGTATGGGCGGCAGTCTGCTGCATGCTCATTTATATGCCCGGGTAATATGAAAATCCTTCTTATACGCCCTCAGAACACCGGCAACATCAATACCCGTCTGCCGGAAAGCCTCAACAAGCGCCAGGGTGTGCTCCCGCCGCTGGGTTTGGCGTATATCGCGTCATTTTTGCGTTCGAAAGGCTGTGATGTCCGGATTCTGGACGCTATTGCCTTGAACCTTACGCTGGACGACCTGCGCCACTCTATCGAAGACTATCATCCGGATATCGTCGGCGTAACGGCGATGACGTCGACGCTGTTCGGCGCGCTTGACGCAGCACGCATAGCCAAGGAAACGGGGTGCATCGCCGTTCTTGGTGGACCACAGGTGTCGGCATATCCCGTCGAAACTCTTTCCTACCCCTTCGTCGACTACGGTATCGCCGGAGAGGGTGAACTGCCGTTCTGGCAGCTTGTCGAAGCCCTCAATCGGGGTGCGGCCGTTGATTCCGTACAAGGATTGGTGTACCGCAAGAACGGTGCGGTCCATGTCAACAGCCCGTCGATTGCCGCCGACCTGGATGCCCTGCCGTTTCCAGCCTTCGACCTCTTACCCATGAAACGCTATGACTCCATCATCGGCCGATCGCCGGTATGCACCATGGTTTCAACGCGCGGATGCCCTTACCGGTGCCATTTCTGCGCCAAACAGCCTTCGGACAGAAAATTCCGCTGCCGTTCGCCCCATAATGTAGTTGATGAAATGGAATTTCTGGTGAACCGCTTCGGCATCAACGAGATTATGTTCTACGACGACGTCATTACGGTGAGGCGCGCGCATATCGAAGGCATGTGCCGTGAAATCCTGGCGCGGAATCTGAAGGTCTGCTGGGAAAGTCCGGCCCGCGTCGATACGGTGGACGCTTCGTTACTTGCACTTATGAAAAAAGCGGGATGCATCCGGTTGAGATACGGAATTGAGTCCGGCGACGAACGTATTCTTGCTCTGATGAATAAAAAGATTACGGTGGAACAGGTGCGGGAAGCGGTGCACCTGACCCGTACAGCGGGCATAGAGACATTTGGATACTTTATGATAGGCTACGCCACCGAAACACCCGAAACCATACGAACGACAATCTCCTTTGCCTGCTCGCTCAAGCTCGATATGGCAATGTTTACCGTGGTAACCCCGTATCCACATACCCCGCTCTACGAGATGGCGCGCAGGGAAGCCATGCTGCGGGACGATTACTGGCGTGAATTCACTCTCGGTAGAAAAAACGGCGAACGCCTGCCGTATTTCGTTCCCGACGCACCAGAATGGGTCAAGCGGGCGTACATGCGTTTCTATCTGAACTGGCGATATATCCTACGTCAGATGCTGCGTATCCGTTCCATAGAACAGGTATGGAAATGCTTTCGGGCGTTGTGGGGTATTGTCAGGATATAATGCGCGACATACGTTTCGACCACTTTCAGGCTGCGAGTGCGCATACACAACGGCGAACCTCGTCTGCAGGTGCAATCACACACCATCATTCTTGTTTGTACTATGCGGCGTAACCGCATCATCCCCACGCCGGCATGGGCGCCTTCTCCATGTACATCCTGCAGCAGCGCGACAACCCGTCGCTTCGCGGCAAACCCGTGAACGCGGGTACACGGCTCGGCACGCGCGGCGCCTTATCGGCGTGGGTATCACCAACCTTGACGAAGTTGAACAGACCGACCTATCCGTCGCCGGCCCGAAAAGCGAAACATGGGAGGCGCCGGAAGCGGCGATGAATTCGATGGCAAAGAGATTCGGCGATTCGTCGATATTTCTTGCCGGCGAAATGCCCCGATACAAGCTCACACGAACGCGGCTATCGATTATCTTTTTGGTAGAGAGCGAGAGGAATATGCTTTGCTACATACATGTACAAGTATATTTATGCATACCAAGCAGAATGCGGATACACAGCGCCCTACCCGACGGCGCTCTGCGCCGCGACGACGGCGCCGCGCCGGGCATACGTATGCGAACGCATCGCCTCGTAGAGCAGCCTGATATCGGCGGGAAGAAGATCGAGGTGTTCTTCTTTCGCGGCGGCATGATTCAACTCGCCTGAATAAAACCGGGCGATGCGCGCATGGAGGTCCGACATATCAAGCGGCAAGCCGAGATCGGCACACAGGCTTGACAACTCAAATTCGAGATTGCGGTTCAGGGAGTCGTAATCAACAACATATATCGGAACCCGCCGCTCGCTGGAAAACAGCCGGACGTTGTATTCGTACCACAACCGCACACCGGCTTCCACGGGCAGTCCGTCGCGAAGCTTCAGCGAGCCGGCCACGGCTATCGGATTGCGCAGACATACAATGAGCGCCGTCAGGTCCGGGCAATACTTCTCCCACAGCGAAATGGTCAGGCAGATGCGGGGGTCCTTGATGACATCACCGTTAAACGTCCGGCCGAATTCCGCGAAATGACGCGCGTAGCGTGCGCCCGTGGATGTAATGGCGTTTGCCGATGGAGGCTGATACCACGTGCCGCCGGCTTTTGTAATAATCGTTTCGTTGATCGCAATCACACTGCGGTTTTCAAAATGACCTTTTTGATTATCTGCGCGGGGGTCGGTTAAAAGAGGATGACTTGTGCCTAACGACAGACCGCATTTTTCCAAAAGGCCTGTTACACAGCTTGTACCGCTCCGATGCATTCCCGTAACAGCAATCATTTCAACCCCTTAATAAGTACGCCATGTTCTCCTTCACAAAACATACCTTGTTATTATTATCGGCATCGGATGAAAAAACTGAACCGGTCGGGTAGAAAGGCCGAAAAAGCTCCGGCGTCAGGCCGGAGATGAGAAATGAAGCCCGGAGAGTTGACGGAGGAAGGGGAACAGCATGGCGTATTCATTCCTATGAGGGACAAAATCCGGATCGCCGCCGGCAATTTTCTTCTCAAGATCGCTTACTGACACGGCAATAATCTCCGCAACCTCTTCGGCCTGCGGAATACAGTCCGACGGCTTGATGTCACGCTGAACCACATATATATCAACGATTTCGTTATCGTGTCTAAATCCATCGCTATGGGAATCCCGTACCATGCCGAGGTATCGAAGTTCCAAGGGGGAAATCTTCAGCCCCAGCTCCTCCTGCGCTTCGCGGATAGCCGCCTGGCGGCTGGACTGTCCCGCCGCCACATGCCCCGCGCACGAGACGTCCCATTTGCCGGGATATGTTTCCTTGCTCCGGCCGCGTTTCTGGACAAGCAGGCCGCCGCGGCCGTTTTCTATCCACACATGCACCGTGCGATGCCAATCGCCGTCCCAGTGCACTCGGGAGCGTTCTTTGATCCTGCCGGCTTTATTGCCGTTTTCATCGAGCACATCTAGGAACTCGCGGTCGTTCATTTGAACAATTCTCAGGGCTATCAGATTGTTAACCTGTCCGGTTCCCAAGGCGGGATTGCCGTCACGGGGTTACACCGAGTCGTATTCCGACATCCACCATCCGAGCGGACGGAGGAATTCGAATTTTTTCATCCGGCCGGGAAAGACCGGCAGGGTATCGAAAAATCCCAGTAACCTCTCGATGATGAGGTTCCTGTCGTCATGATTCTCCGTTTTTTCAAGATCCGCAATTGCCTCCGCTTTAGTATCCGCCGCAAGACGCCGGCGCACTTCGGGCATGAGTTTTTTCCATGTCGTGTCTGTGTTGATCACACGAATTTGAGAATTGTTCTGCACCGTGAAATTGGCCGCACTATGATGCAGCATCTGCGCAAGCCCGTCATGCGTATACGGATAGGTGACATCCACATGATTCAGTTTTCGGCTCCGCATGTACCGAGCCAGCAGTGCCGTTGCCGTCAGGGGGTCGCCCTGAATCTCCACCACCCATCGCGCATTTTCTTTCAAATAAATCAGATAGGCGTTCCCCCGGCCGCTCTCCGCGGCCATACGGCCGTATCCCCGCCGCCGGGAAAGATTTCTCCACGACTGCATGTCGCGGACTACTGCGGTTTCAAAACGGTTGTAGATTCGCACGAGCGTCCGATAATCGCGCGCGAGACCGCTTGAAACCGTACACTGCGGCAATCGGGGATAATACCGCTCGATATCGCGCAGCCGCACGTTAAATACTATCCTGCGGCCGCCGATGTCCCAGCCGTAATTTCGGTAACGGAAGCGATCGCCGCCAAGCCATGAGATGTCATACCCACCCCTTTCCATTTCATCGATCATGCTCCGGAGCATACACGACATGACGCCGCGGCCGCGCACTGCCGGATCGACCGACACGCTGCCGATGCCGCCGACCGACAATACGGCGCGGCCGATGCGCAGGGAGAGGGGATACACGCCGATGGCGCCGGCAATCCGCGTTCCTTTGCGGAAAAGAAATGTCCTCCCGGCATAGGGCGGGCGCCGCTGGAAAATGTGGCCGTAGTATTTGTCAAACCAGCGTTTTTCAGGCTTCTCAAAGCACTTGTCCAAAAACCGGAGCATCACCTCGTATTCTTTGGGTGTACAGCGTGCGTATGTCACGTCCGCGCAATAATCAGCGGCATTCATGCCGGTTTCTCCTCGATAGGAAGTTACAGAAGTTCTAGAAGCGATGTCTTCCGGGGTTCCTCCATGATAACAATCAATTCCGCGCCCTCCATGTCGTCGTCGGCCGTTGGAAGAGTAAACGACGAGGCAATATAGTGGATATCGTTGATAATTATCCTGTTGTCCTCAATGCCGGAAATGGAAACAACGCTGTCTATGCCTGTCACCCGATCGCCCAGCTTGAGAATGACCTGCACTCCCTGCCGCGGCGCAAGACCGGCGAGAAACGCATTATCCACGGCAATACCGCCGAAGCAGTACAACGGAATGTCGACGCACGTGAATGCCGAGCGCACCTGCAGGGTGAGCGTTGGGGTTCCCTTCATATCTTCGACGACCGCGACCGCATCGGGGCCGGTCACGGCCGCTTTCTGCGGCGCCGCTGAGCCGGCGCGGGCGGGATAGTGCCCTGACGAGATGACGGTGAGCGCGCTGTCGGTCACGTCAAGCACCGCAAGTCCCATGGCCTGCATGTAGTTCGACGCGATCTCGGTGACCTCGGGCGCGAGCGCATCGCGTTCCACAAGCAGTTTCATCGAGAAATCCCTGTCCTGCGACACCGCGGCGCCGAACGCCGCAAGCCGTTGCGCCACATCCTGCGAGATATCGCCGATTTCCTTTTCAACCGCCTGGCGCATGTGAATGCACTCGGAAACCGCGCAGCGGTATCCGACGGCCGGAATGCGGCGCGCGAGAGGTATAAGGACAAGAAGAGCGCCAACGAGCGCGGCGAGAAGATGCGTGACGATTTTCATGGACGATCTTCTTTCTGAAAGCGGTGGATGGAAATACCGGCACATCGGCTCCAGCATCAAACGCGGATGATCTTATTGCACGGTACTAATCCTGTCAATCCTGTGTTTTATCCTGTTAATCCTGTTTAAAATAATACAGCGGTGTGTCAGCCGATAATGCCGATGATGATGTCCATGACGTTTGTCCTGGTGGGTCCGGTCTTCACCAGGTCACCTAATTTTTCGAACAGGGGATAGGCGTCATGCTTCTGCAGCGCTGCTGCCGGATCCATGCCCATGCCGCGGGCGCGGGCAACGGTTGTATGATCAGCGACAGCCCCCGCCGCATCGGTCGGCCCGTCGGTGCCGTCGGTGCCAAGGCTCGCAACGACAATATGCTCGGCGTCCTGAAGTCCGAGCGCGGAAACGAGGGCAAATTCCTGATTCCGTCCGCCTTTCCCTCCGGCCTTGCCGAGTGTTACGGTGGTTTCACCGCCGCATATGACACAGCGCGGCTTGCCCCGTACCGTCGGCTGCAGCGTCTTGAGTTGAACGCAGAATTCGTTGGCCGCATTTCTGCATTCGCCGGAAACAGGCTGGGCAAGTACCAGCGGATCGTATCCCAGCATATGCGCCTTGTCCGCGGCCGCCTCAAGGGCAATCCTGTTCGTCGCGCACAACACATGCGTCACTTTTTTGAAAACAGCATCACCCGGCTTCAACGTTTCGTCAACTCTTCCTGCTATGCCGTCCTGAATCTGCGCGAGCACCGGCTGGGGCATCGATTTCAGCAGGTTATGCCGGCCCAGCACCTGCCACGCATCGAGAAACGTGGTCGGATCGGGGGCAAAAGGACCCGACGCGATTGTTTCGATTTCATCATTGATGACATCAGACATCGCCACGACAATAACATCGGCGGGATATGCATAAGAGGCGGCATAACCGCCTTTTATCAGCGAAAGGTGCTTGCGCACCGTATTCATTTCGTGAATATTGGCGCCGCTTCCCAGAAGTTGCCGTGTCGCCTCCTGCTTATCCGCGAGCGGCACCGATTGAGGCGGCTGCGACCAGAGCGATGATCCCCCCCCGGAGATCAATGCGATGACAAGGTGCCGGGCATTGGCCTTTTTCAGCACTTCAATAATGTCCCTGCACGCGCTCATCCCACGCTCGTCAGGTACGGGGTGCGACGCCTCAACGATCGTAATCAAGCGGGTCTTTTCCGGTCCCGCATGGCCGCCCTTCACCACCACTATCCCCCCCGATATTCTATCAAGCGCCACTTCTTCCAGCGCAAGGGACATGGGCGCTCCGGCCTTTCCGCACCCCACCACCCACACATGCTTATACGCCTTGAGTAAATACCGTTTCGTGCTTTTTGCGGTATGGACAAGCAGGCTGTCGCCGGAACGGCTGAACGTGCGCCGGACAGCGGCATACGGATCAACCGCGGCGAGCGCATGCGTGAAAATCTGCGCGATATGCTGCTTTTTTTCGTCAAATACAGTCATCCGCTGTTCCCGCCTGCTTCCAGCGCGGCCAGGCGTTCATCACGGCCGCGCGCGATACGTATCGTGCCTGCGAGCGGAGGCGATTGCGGCGCTCGTTGCACATGCCCCGTTCGCTCATTCTATCTTCTTTTCCGTCCCACAACGGCGTTATTCACCGATCATAATCCCTGTATGCATATTTCCCGTTCGCCGAAAGCTGCAATCATCTGGGCCGACAATCCGCCGTCATGGTTCATCGCCGCCCCGCACCCGCATCTGCCCTCTGAAACGGGAGCATGTAAAAACGCGGCGAATTCATACAGGCTCAACCCACGCCCATTTCTGCCGGCAACAACGGCTAGAACGATTTCTTCCCCCCCGATCCCGATTGCCGCCCGGTTTAAGCGGAGGAAGTCATTGCTGTATATACCACGGTTGCCGTCAGGTTCAATGAGCAGCGGCCCGCACTGGAGTGCCAATTCGCACAGATGCGGCTCGTGAAATTCCGCGGCCCATGCGATGCCGGGAGTACCATCCCGAATATAAAATACACCCGAGCCGCCTTTTGGATGCAGCGGCGAAAGTACCATTATCCTACATTCCGCCGTTGGATGCGGCGCTGCGGCCGCACAGGGCAATCGATACGAATAATTTCGGCCGAAGGCCGGTATACCTTACCCGTATGAACGGAGTGAAAATCTGTTGAGCGCTCTGGCGCTTCAGGCGGCT
>Ga0129299_1002528_pt1 | contig 12129 bp, 6 predicted proteins | sample ConPoolayeCmetaG_FD_94477 | JGI IMG/M metagenome (GOLD analysis project Ga0129299, IMG submission 94477) | Hot spring microbial mat communities from California, USA to study Microbial Dark Matter (Phase II) - Cone Pool mat layer C metaG ... | reverse complement strand
CCGCCACCCCCGCCAGCCGCCGCGGCAACTGCTGCCGGCAAGAAAAACAAAACCGGCCTGATCATTGCCATTGTCGCCATCGTGTTATTATTGCTTTGCTGCTGCTGCGTCGCGGCCATAGTTGTCTTTTTGGGTTCAGAACCCGGAGCAGAGCTTTTGGAAGAATTAGGACTCGGCATGCTGCTTTTGCTCTAATCGCATTTTCTCAATAGAAACGCCAAGAGCCCCGTTTAGCTTAGCCAGGCAAACGGGGCTCTTGTTTAGAAAAGCAAAAAGGTTCTCCTGGCGATGACCTACTCTCCCAGGGGGTCGCCCCCCAAGTACCATCAGCGCTGGCGCGTTTAACTTCCGGGTTCGAGATGGGACCGGGTTGGTCCACGCCGCTTAAAACACCAAGAGAACCTTTTTTCAACTAATTTCTTTTGTTAATGACTTGGCACCTAAAAGCTGAATAGAATGTTACTCCGCAACGATTTCGTGCTTCTTACGTTGAATGAATCAAGCCCTCGACCGTTAGTACCACTTTGCTGAACACATTACTGTGCTTACACACGTGGCCTATCTAACTGGTAGTCTTCCAGCGGTCTTACTCCCTTAACGGGATGGGGGATCTAATCTAGGGGCGAGTTTCCCACTTAGATGCTTTCAGCGGTTATCTCTGCCAGACTTGGCTACCCAGCAATGCATCTGGCGATACAACTGGCACACCAGCGGTCTGTCCACTCCGGTCTTCTCATACTAAGAGCAGCTCCCCGCAAATCCCCTACGCCCACAGCGGATAGAGACCGACCTGTCTCGCGACGGTCTGAACCCAGCTCGCGTGCCGCTTTAATGGGCGAACAGCCCAACCCTTGGGACCTTATCCAGCCCCAGGATGCGACGGGCCGACATCGAGGTAGCGATCAAGGCCGTCGATATGAACTCTTGGGCCTTACCACTCTGTTATCCCCGGGGTAGCTTTTGTCCGGTAAGCCACGGCCTTTCCACTCAGGGCCGTAGGATCACTAAGGCCGACTTTCGTCTCTGCTCGGCATGTACGCCTTGCAGTCAAGCTCCCTTATGCCTTTACACTCTTCAGGTGGTTTCCATTCACCTTGAGGGAACCTTTGCGCACCTCCGTTACCTTTTCGGAGGTGACCGCCCCAGCCAAACTGCCCACCTGGCACTGTCCCCACGCCGGATAACGGTCGCGGGTTAGGGTCAAAACTTGATCAGGCTGGTATTTCAAGGCCGGCTCCACCGAGGCTGGCGCCCCAGCTTCATCGCCTCCCAGCTATCCTACACAGAACAAGCCCTAACTCAATACCAAGATACAGTAAAGCTCCACGGGGTCTTTTTGTCCCGCTGCGGGTAGACGGCATCTTTACCGTCAATTCAACTTCGCCGAGTCCCTCGTTGAGACAGTGCTTGAATCGTTACGCCGTTCGTGCGCGTCGGAACTTACCCGACGAGGAATTTCGCTACCTTAGGACCGTTATAGTTACGGCCGCCGTTCACCGGGGCTTCAGTTCGGAGCTTTGCTTGCGCTAACCCCTCCCTTTAACCTTCCGGCACTGGGCAGGCGTCAGCCCCTATACATCCTCTTACGAGTTTGCAGAGACCTGTGGTTTTGTTAACCAGTCGTTCAAGCCATTTCACTGCGGCCCCCCGGCGCTCGCAAAATGCTCACGCCAAGAGGCACCCCTTCTCCCAAAGTTACGGGGCTAATTTGCCGAGTTCCTTAACGAGGGTTCTCTCGCTCGCCTTGGTATACTCTACCCGTCTACCGGTGTCGGTTTGCGGTACGGGCGCCATAGAATCAACGTTTAGAGGCTTTTCTTGGCAGCCTGGCTCAGCTCACTTACGGCTCAAGGCCCCGACGTGACTCTCAGGATCAGGAGGCGGATTTACCTACCTCCCTCATCTCCCTAACAGGCACGTACCCGAATCCAATCACAGGGCTGGCCTACCATGCTGCGTCCCCTCATCACTCATCTACGGCGGGGCAGGAATGTTAACCTGCTGTCCATCATCTACGCCTTTCGGCCTCGACTTAGGGCCGCCTAACCCAACGCGGACTGACCTTCCGTTGGAAACCTTAGACTTACGGCGAACATGGTTCTCACATGTTTCACGCTACTCATGCCGACATTCTCACTTCTGTAGGCCGCAATGCTCCTCACGGTACATCTTGTATCTCCTACAGAACGCTCCCCTACCAACCTGTCCTAGACAGGCCCCGCAGCTTCGGTACCAGGTTTGAGCCCCGTTACATTTTCCGCGCAAGATCACTTGACCAGTGAGCTATTACGCACTCTTTAAAGGATAGCTGCTTCTAAGCTAACCTCCTGGCTGTCTCAGTAATCCCACATCGTTTCCCACTTAACCTGGACTTGGGGACCTTAGCTGGCGGTCCGGGTTGTTTCCCTCTCGTCTGTGAAACTCATCTCTCACAGGCCGACTGCCACACTATAGAGTAATGGCATTCGGAGTTTGGTTGGGGTCGGTAAGCGATAAGCCCCCTAGCCCATCCAGTGCTCTACCTCCACTACTGAACGCGTGACGCTAGCCCGAAAGCTATTTCGGGGAGAACAAGCTATCTCCGAGTTCGTTTGGCATATCACCTCTACCCACAGCTCATCTCATAGTTTTGCAAGGCTAACGAGTTCGGCCCTCCACGGGACGTTACTCCCGCTTCAGCCTGGCCATGGGTAGCTCACTCGGTTTCGTGTCTACTTCCTGCAACTAATCGCCCTATTCAGACTCGCTTTCGCTTCGGCTTCGGCTGTCACTGCCTTAACCTCGCTACAGAAAGTAACTCGCCGGCTCATACTCCAAAAGGCACGCCGTCAGACTGCGGCAACGCCGCATAGTCCTTCGACTGCTTGTAGGCATACGGTTTCAGGTTCTATTTCACTCCCCTAACAGGGGGACTTTTCACCTTTCCCTCACGGTACTTGTTCGCTATCGGTCGCTAAGAGTGTTTAGCCTTGGACAGTGGTCTGCCCTGCTTCCCACAAGAGTCTCCTGTCCCGTGGTACTCAAGGTCACCAGCGCAAGTCTCGTCTCTTTCATGTACGGGGCCGTCACCCTCTGTGGCTGACCGTTCCAGGTCATTCCATTAGAAACGAGATTGTTCACTTGCCGGTCGATCTGTAACTCGACCTGCCGGGCCTTACAACCCCAACATCATATAGGCTTACAGGCCACTAAACGATGCTGGTTTGGGCTTTTCCCCTTTCGCTCGCCACTACTCAGGGAATGATCTCTTTTCCTCGGGGTACTAAGATGTTTCAGTTCCCCCGGTGCCCTCCACCTGGCCTATGTGTTCAGCCAGGGGTGATCAGGTTTTGCCTGATCGGGTTTCCCCATTCGGGTATCTCTGGATATAACGTCTGCACACGGACTCCCCAGAGCTTATCGCAGTGTGCCGCGCCCTTCATCGGCTCTTAGCGCCAAGGCATCCACCGTATGCCCTTAGTAGCTTGATTCACGTAAGAATTCCAAAATCGAAGTTTTTCACATTCTATTCAGCTTTTAAGGTGCCAAGTACCCTGATGATTCACCTGACGATGCTTCACCAGTTTCTGAAAAGGATGCATTCATCCCTTTCACAAACCGACGCCTCATCTTGGATTGTCAATCTTGCACAAAAACAGCCCCGTCTATCGGGGCTGTCAGCACTCACCGATACACAGCGAACAAAAAAACTATTTCGTAGCGGAAACCGAAATCAAGAACAAATGCACTTCCTTTACTTTGCCTTGCCGTGTGGAGATGAGGGGATTCGAACCCCTGACCTCCTCCGTGCAAAGGAGGCACTCTCCCAGCTGAGCTACATCCCCTGAATCTCTGCACCGTAAGTGGGCCACAATGGACTTGAACCATTGACCTTTCCCTTATCAGAGGAATGCTCTAGCCGACTGAGCTAGTGGCCCAAGCAAAAGCGTTCTTTAACTCCTGAAAAGTGATAGGAAATCGAGCTTTCCGCAGACCCAAGTCTGGGATTAACCTCGGGGCGAATTCATCCTTCCGGATAAACTCAAGCTCCCTAGAAAGGAGGTGATCCAGCCGCAGCTTCCGCTACGGCTACCTTGTTACGACTTCGTCCCAGTCGCCGGCCCCACCTTCGACAGCTGCCTCCCTTGCGGGTTAGCCCACCGACTTCAGGTGTTGCCAACTCCCATGACGTGACGGGCGGTGTGTACAATCTCCGGGAACGTATTCAACGCACTATGGCTGACGCGCGTTTACTAGCAACTCCAACTTCATGCAGTCGAGTTGCAGACTGCAATCCGAACTGAGACCGGTTTTAAGGATTAGCTCCGCCTCACGGCTTGGCGACCCATTGTACCGGCCATTGTAGCGTGTGTGTAGCCCTGGATATAAAGGCCATGCTGACTTGACGTCATCCCCACCTTCCTCCGGTTTGTCACCGGCAGTCCCGCCAGACACTTGTAACTGGCAGCAAGGGTTGCGCTCGTTACAGGACTTAACCTAACACCTCACGGCACGAGCTGACGACAGCCATGCAGCACCTGTGATCGCTGCCTTGCGGCTCGTTCCCCTTTCGGTTCACTACTACGATCATGTCAAACCCAGGTAAGGTTCTTCGTGTATCTTCGAATTAAACCACACGCTCCGCTGCTTGTGCGGAGACCCGTCAATTCCTTTGCGTTTTAGCCTTGCGGCCGTAGTCTGCAGGCGGGGTACTTAACGCGTTAGCTTCGGCACGGAAAGGGTTAATGCTTCCCACACCCAGTACCCATCGTTTACGGCGTGGACTACCGGAGTCTCTAATTCCGTTCGCTCCCCACGCTTTCGCGCCTCAGTGTCAGAAACGAGCCAGAAAGCCGCCTTCGCCACTGGTGTTCCTCCCGATATCTACGCATTTCACCACTCCACCGGGAATTCCGCTTTCCTCTCTCGCTCTCAAGCCAGACAGTATCGAATGACCTCTCCGGGTTAAGTCCGGAGCTTTCACATCCGACTTGCCTAACCACCTGCGCGCGCTTTACGCCCAATAAATCCGGATAACGCTAGCCTCCTACGTGTTACCGCGGCTGCTGGCACGTAGTTAGCCGAGACTTTTTCAAGGGGTACCGTCCTTCCTCTTTCCCCTTAAAAGGACTTTACAACCCGAAGGCCTTCATCGTCCACGCGGCGTTGCTGGATCCCACTTGCGTGGATTGTCCAATATTCCTCACTGCTGCCTCCCGTAGGAGTATGGCCCGTGTTTCAGTGCCATTGTGGCTGATCGTCCTCTCAGACCAGCTACCCGTCGTCGCCTTGGTAGGCCGTTACCCTACCAACTAGCTGATGGGCCGCAGGCCCCTCCCAAAGCGCCGGAGCTTTAATCGACAAAACGAATTGCCGATCACACGGGGTATTAGCCCTGCTTTCGCAAGGTTATTCCCCTCTTTGGGGCAGGTCACCTACGTGTTACTCACCCGTTCGCCACTGATCCACCTGTCAAAGACAGGCTTCACCGTTCGACTTGCATGTGTTAGGCACGCCGCCAGCGTTCATCATGAGCTAGGATCAAACTCTCCGAAAGAGAATTTGCAAAAGAATTGATTTAATCTCGCTCGAATTTCCTATCACTCTTCAGTTGTTAAAGTGCCGCCTTTGACGAGGAGCTAGTTTATCACACTTCGTCTCTTTTGTCAAATTTCGACAAAAAACCGACACCCAACTTCACGGCATCGGCAGAGAACCCCCTCCACGACTTTCGAGTCTCACAAACGCGGTTCATTGATTTTAAGTTGCCACTTGCAGGCAAACGTAAGTATACCACAACCCGCTGCCGTTGTCAAGCAATTTGTTAACATTTTTTTAAGCGATGCTTGGGCGGCAATTCACGTTTGCCGTTCTTGATGCGAGGAGATATTCTACCACAAAATTTTACCCTTGTCAAATCTCCGATTCGTTTCGCTTCACCACCCGGCCGTTCCTGACGCACCGGTTAGTCCTGTTTTTACCTTATCTCAATTTGACAGGTTCGTGCTTTCCTCCAGGCACGGGGCGGGAGTTTATCATAAATGGCCTAACTTGTCAAATGCTGAAATCGGTCAGGCTGAACGGGTTGAATTTGAATACTATATATTGTACCGAACAGCCGATAGGTTTTCAACATTTAGTATGAAAAAGGGTGCGCAAAAATCACATTTTTTGATCATCGAATTTATTGATCGGATTTGGGGGGCTTGGGAATGCCTTTCGGTTCGAGCCAGGTTGGATCCAGGCCGAGTTTTTCAGTGCAGGTCTGCCAGCCATACCAACGCGCCAGTAAATCGGGCGGATAGATTTGTGACATGGCTTGCCACCAGGTCAAGCCATCGGTCCGTTGATAGTGCCAAAACTCCATGCCGACGCTATCCCACCGCCAGTCAAAATCTGGCTCTTGATAAGAAGCGATGCGATGCCAGCCGTATCGCTCGATCAAGCGGGTCAGGTCGATGTAATAGCCGGGAGGAATGAGATCGGGCTTGCCGCCGGCAGCATAGGCCTGTGGTTCACGGGTGGGATCGAGGTTGAACCAGCCAATCCAGGGGGCAACGGTGATCGGTTCGCCCATTGTGCCATCTTGATTGCGAACGCGCAGGTAAAGTCGCCAATAGGTCTGTGGCCCCAGATCTTCGCGGGTGACCAATAAGGCGTTGTGTCCATCGGCGGTGTTGCGCCATTCTTGCAGGATGTCGAGTGCCCGGCCGGTACGATGCCAGCTCAAATGGCCGTAATTGCGCTTGCTGTATCCCAAAGGGCGAAACATATCGCTGATGTTGCCCAAAATATCATAACCGCCGGCATCCAGAACTGCCTGACGCAAGGCTGTATAGTCGTTGACCAGGAGGCTGTTGAGGCGCGGATCGCCGCCGGCGCAATGGATGTCGAGGGGAATGAGCTCGGCAGTGGTCTGAGGGGCGGGGGCCGGCGCAGGCGTCGGTAAGGGAAATGACCATGTCGGCCAAAGGGCCAGGCCGCCGCGCGGGGTGTACACATTCAATCGTTCAATCGGCAATGAGACGGGGTGAGTCTGGCCGTCAACGGTGCGCATCCAGAGTTGCCAGTGACCGGGGTAAAAGGGGTCGTGGCGTTCAAAGGGGGAGCCGGGCGTATAGCGTGTCCAGAACAGGACGCCGTCGGGGGTCCAAGTCGGCGAGCGATCGGGATAGGGACTGTCGGTGAGACGAGTTTGTGTGCCGTCGGTGAGATCGAGTTGGTAGAGGTCGGCGTCATCGTTTTGCCAGCGCACAAAGATCAGCTTTTTTCCGTCTGGATGCCAGGCCGGATGTTCATCGTCGAGCGTATTGGTCATCAGGAGGGTGGAGGAGATGAGTTGATAGTTGAGCCAATCGGCCAGGTAGATGGCTTTGTGGCCGTCTTGCCAGGAGGTATAGGCTACCTGCCGACCGCCGGGGCGAACGGCCGGGGCATAGTTGCCGGTGGATACCGGTTGCCCATTTGTGTCGGTGATATAGACCGGTGTGGGCAATGCCGGCGACCGTCGTTGGTCCATCGTCTGTGCGTACAGGTTGAGGTGTCCATCCTGATAGGACTCGAAAATGGCTTCACCGCTCCAGTTGGACAAGGGCAGTGGATCGAGACGACCGCGATAGGCGGTGACGGTGTCGTCGTCGCCGGGGTAGCGCGATTGTTCGCCGGTTTGCAAGTCGAGGCGGTAAAAGGCCCAGTGGCCGTTTGCATTGGAGCGCATGATCAACCAGCGGCCGTCGGGCGAAAAGACCGGGTCGCGCTCTTCGGCCGGCGATTGGGTCAGGCGGATCAGTTGCCCGGTTGCGGGGTCGAGGAGGTAGATGTCGTCGTTGCGGGCTATGTCGGAGACAAAGGCGAGCAAAAGACGGCGCAAGTCGGGCGTGGGCGAAGGTGTGGGGGTTGAGGTGGGTGTTGGTGTAAGAGTAGACGTTGGTGTCGGCGGCAGCGGTGTCGATGTGGGGGCAGGAGATGGTGTGTCGGTCGGTGGCAGCGTTGCGGTCAAGGCAAGCCAGGGGGTAACCGTCGGTGTGGCGGTCGACGACGGATGAGCACAGCCGGTCAACCCCAGGCCAAATGCCAGGCAGAAAAAGGTAAAACGTACCCAGGCCTTCATGCATACCGCCCCAATTCGGTTCGAGTAACGGCCAGTTTGTCATCATCGAGGGGGCCTTTGAGGGTAAAGACGAGCACGCCGTCGGCGGCGGGGCAGTGGAGGGCGGTCTGTAAGGCGCGCCGGTATTCGTTGGCCGGGAGCGGCAGTGGGTTGTCGACCGATTGGATGATCGGCCAGATGGGTTTGTCGGTGAGCGAGTGAATTTCTTCTATGACCTGGGCAATCCATTCGACCGTAAAATTACACATTTTGTGGTAAACAATCGGCGAAAAGATGTCGATGTACGGCCCCAGTGCCCGGTAATCCTGGCCGATGATTTCCAGGATGGCGCCATCATAATCGCTCAGCCGCCAGGGTCCACCAAACAGGCCCAGCGTCAGCCCTGGACGGATAGCGAGCGGTTTGCCTTCGGCGACGAGCGGGCGGTTTTCCGGCAGATGATCCCACCGGTGCCGGCCGATAAAACAGCCGAATTCGGCATAAACGGGCAGGTCGGCGGCGTGCGCAGCCTGGACAAAGGCTGTGTCCTGGTAGCCGCCGAAAGTGGCTATGTTGCCCCAGGCACGCAGCAGATCGACCTGTGCAGCGGGTGACCGGCCGACAAAGGGGGGAGAATCGGGCGAAAAGCCGTACAGTGAGCAGGTTTTCATTGATATGAGCCTAACATTTTGGCCAGGTTGACGATGTAACGAAAATTCTCCAGGCTGACACTGGAGGGAACCGAGTGGTCGGAAGAAAAGATGTAGCCGCCCTTTTCTTTGACCACCGGGATGACGCGGCACATTTCGGCCTCGATCTGGGGCAGATCATCCCATAGTACGGCGTTGATCCCGCCATGGAGGAGCAATCGGTCGCCCCAATCGCGCTTGAGTTGAATGGGGTCCATGCCGGCTTTGACTTCTAGTGGGTTCAGGCCATCCAGGCCGATTTCGATCAGTTCGGGCACAAAGGGGTTGATGTTGCCGCAAGAGTGGAGTCGTACTTTGATGCCTTTGGCATGCGCCCATTCGATCGCGCGGCGGTGGGCGGGTTTGAGCAGTTCGCGGTAGGTACGCAGTGAAAAGAATTGGTTGTATTTATAGCCCATATCATCGGGCCAGCAGACTTCGTCAAAGGTGTAGCCGGCCGCCCAAACCTGGTCGAGCAAAGCCAGGTTGACCTCCAAAAAGTGATTGAACATATCCATACACCATTCTGGATTTTCGATCAGGGCGATCAAAATGCGTTCTGTGCCGACAGCCCAGGAATGGGTCACATCGAAACCGAACCAGAGGCCGGCGACGATCCAGTCGCCGCGCCGACGCCAGGTTTTATAATTGGCGGCGAGATAGTCCCAGGGAATGCGGTCGGCAGAAGGGGTCATTCGCGCTTTGGCTTGTTGCCAGTCGTCGGGGGTTTTGATGGTAAAGTCGAGAAATTCGGGGGTGGAGGCGATGTGTTTCCAGTTTTTGAGGGTCACGCCCCATTGAGTGGTGGTGATCACGTATTCGTCGGTTTCCTGGAGTGTTTGCACGGGATAACGTGGGCTGTTGTCGACGCTGATGTGGGCAAAATGGTCCAGCCCGAAAAAGTCAACATAGCTGACGTTGGCAGGCATTCCTTCTTGTTGCCAGCGTTCGATCGTCGCCGGCCAGGGAGCGTCGGTGATCGGTATTCGGTCGGCTTCCTGATGGGCATACATGCGCTTGACCCGTTCATGGGTGGTCATTTGGCTCATTAGACCTCCTTGCAGACAGAAACAAATGGTCAAATCAGAGCGTGCAAATAGGTGACATACCACCTTGCGCTGCCCGACGGTTCGATGAGGGTATTGAGGGAGATCGGCTGTGCTGACCACAAGTGTGCGCCGTCGTCGAGCAAGGCCTGGAGGGTGGGTGGATGTGCGGTGGCCTGGATGAGTTGCTTTTGCGTGAGGGCCAGAATGCCCGGCACTTCCATTCCGGGGTGAGGTTCGTCATCGGCGTCGGCGTGGGCGAGAAAGACGGGATTGAGGAAATGGGGTGCGCGTTCGTGCGGGGGGCGGCCGAAGCGAAATATGGCGCTCCAGATGAAAAGTGGGCACGGGGGCGGGCAAACAAGCCGGCCGGTTATGTCTTGTGGTGGGCTGTCGTCCCTTAGAAGCAGTGTCCGTTGCGGTTCGACCAGGGTCACGCGCAGGCCGGCCTCTTCCAGGGCTTCGCGTTGTACCGCCTGGGCCCAGCTCTCGCCTGGCTCCAGGTGTCCGCCAATGCCGATCAGGCGGGCGATTTGCGCGTTGTCTGTGTCGCGCCAGTTGCGGCGCTCTTCGAGGGCAAAGAGCAAATAGTTGCGCCAATGTAAAATCAATCCGGTCGAACGGTCGGCGTTGGGCGGGGCAAGGTGTTCAATCAAAATGGGCGAACGATCTGTTTGTGGAGTCATCTCAACCACGCTTTCAGCCGATGGCGTTTGATCGGGCCACATCGGGCTCGATCACCACCGGCAGGGTGAGTAAGGCATGGGGCACGACAAGCAAGTCTAATGCGGTGCCCAAATCGGCGGCGACGAGATGCAAGGCTTCGTCCATCGTTGCAGCAGGGATCAGTTTGCAGGCGCGCACCAGGTCTGGGCATTCGCTGCCGACGATGATCACATGGCATTGTTCCAATACTTTGGCCATCACAAATGCGCGTTGTGCGCCGGGTGGATAGCCGTTTTGTCGCGCGTCATCGAGAATAAATTGCACGTCGGGTGCATCGCGCATAGCGGCGAGAAAACGCTGCTCCCCCACGCCCTCGCCTGCCCCTTCTTGACAGGGGGCCGGGGTGATGTAATAACCGCCGGGGCGCACGACCGGAGTCGGAGCAAAGTGCAGATAAGAAGGCGCGCGGGTGGCCTGATAGAGGTTGGCGTCTTTGGGAAAGCCCACGCCGCCAACGGCGACATCAAATTGGCGGGGGATCGGCACTTCGTACATGCGGCGTGCAAATTCGACCAGTCGGCGATGGGTTTCTACCGGTTCGCCGGCCATCAGGGCGACCACGCGCCCGGCGTCATCTTGAACGACATTGACGATAAAACGCAGGCCGGCGCGTAAGGCTGCTTCGGTGATCGCTTCGTGAAAGGGATTGCCATCTAGCCGGCCCAGACGAGTGCGCGGATCGTCCACGAAACGTGGGCCGTGGCTGTAGGCGATCAGAGCCTCGCCGGCTGCCCCTACCGCAACCGTCTTGCGCCCGCCGGAATAGCCGGCGTATTGATGCGGTTCGACAATCCCCGTAGCAATAAGTAAATCTGCATCATAAGCAGCGCGGTGTACCGACAGTGGAATGCCGTTTACCTCACCCAGATCGACCAGGGCAGCGGGATTTCGTGGCTCATTGTCGATCACGTGATAGCGCTCAACCACCGCGCGACTCAGCTTGGCGATCCTTTCTTCAAGGGTGCTGGGGCGATGCATGCCGATCCCGCACAACAAGGTGATGTCGCGGTCGCGCACGCCGGCCCGTGCCAGCTCACGCAAGATGGGGGGAATCAGCCAGGCATCGGGGCAGGCGCGCGTGCTGTCGGTAAAGACGATGCAAACCGTATCTCCCGGCCGGGCCAATTCGCACAATGGGGGTGTGGCGATCGGAGCGGCCAGCGCTGCATCGACGGCCGCCGACAGGTCGGCAACCGGCGGCATCGGCCTGGATTCGACCAGGTATCCACACATGCCGGGCAAAAGGGAGAATTCGAGAAATGTTTCGCCAAATGGGACACGATAGGAGGTCATCTTTTGATCCATTTGTGCAAATTGAACCCAGAAAACGAGACCAAGTATAACCTACCGGGGGGACTTTGTCAATCATTTGCACAGATGGATTAACCATGCTAGAATATACTCCATGCTTGGCGGGGAGGGGAGACCCTAAAGGTCTCCAAGACCTTTAGGGTCTAATCGGCGGGGAGGGGAGACCCTAAAGGTCTCCAAGACCTTCAGGGTCTAATCGGCGGGGAGGGGAGACCCTAAAGGTCTCCAAGACCTTCAGGGTCTAATCGGCGGGGAGGGGAGACCTTAAAGGTCTCCAAGACCTTTAGGG
>Ga0129299_1002526_pt1 | contig 12130 bp, 9 predicted proteins | sample ConPoolayeCmetaG_FD_94477 | JGI IMG/M metagenome (GOLD analysis project Ga0129299, IMG submission 94477) | Hot spring microbial mat communities from California, USA to study Microbial Dark Matter (Phase II) - Cone Pool mat layer C metaG ... | reverse complement strand
GCTGCACAACTCTTGCGCACGGCTGCAAAGCCGCTGCGCATGGGTGCAAAACCCCGGCGCGCGGGCTTCCGGCGACCGCGGAGCACCGGGCCGCCGCCGCCGTTCGGCGCGGACTCGTGGCGGAGCGACCCGCCGCCGCCGCGCAGGAGGTGCGCGGCGCCGCCCGGCGGGCCGCCGGTGGCGTAATGTCCGGCGAAAGGAACCGGCACCGCTCATGAGCCTGGCCACCGAAATGGTTTTCCTCAACGGCCGCGTCGTGCCCGCCGCCGAGGCCCGCGTGTCGGTCTTCGACGCGGGCTTCAGCCACGCCGCCGGGCTGTTCGAGACGATGCGGTCCTATCGCGGCCGCGTGCTGCGGCTCGAACGGCACCTGGACCGCCTGCTGGACTCCGCCCGGGCCTTGCAGATGCAGATCCCCGTCGCCGCCCGCGATCTCGAACCGGCCGTCTATCAGGTGCTGGAGGCCAACGAGCTGCCCGACGCCCGGCTGCGGCTGACGGTGACGCCGGGGAACGTGCCGCGGCCGGGCGAGCCGGTCGCCGAGCCGCCGGCGCCGACCGTGCTGGTCTCCGCCGGCCCGGCGCGGCCGCACCCGCCGGAGCTGTACCGCCACGGGATGCGGGTCTGCCTGTGTCCGTTCAGACAAAACCGCCACGACGCCCTGGCCGGGCACAAGACGCTGGCCTACCTGCCGCGGCTGCTGGCCATGAGGCACGCGGCGGAGCAAAAGTGCCACGAGGCCCTGTGGTTCAACACCGAGAACCGGCTGGCCGAGGCGTCCGTCGCCAACGTGTTCGCGGTCCGCGAGGGCGTGCTGCGGACGCCGCCGACGGATACGCCGATCCTGCCCGGCGTCACCCGGCAGATCGTGCTGGAGCTGGCCGCGGCCGCGGGCCTCGCCGCGGCGGAAGAGGCCATCGACATCCACGGCCTGCTGTCCGCGGAGGAAGTCTTCCTCACCGGCAGCGTGCTGGAGATCATGCCGGTGACGGCGATCGAGCGGCACCAGGTCGGCGCCGGCGTCCCCGGCCCGGTGACGCGGCGGCTGCGGGAGCTTTATGCCGAATTGATCCGGCGGGAGTGCGGGTGAACGCGGCGCGGCCGCCGCGACGGAGCGGGCCCGGCCGCGGCGGGCCGCGCCGCGGATCAACCCGGCCGGACGGGGAAGGCCCACAAGCTCCCGACCGTGGCGGCCTTGTCCAGCGACCACATCTCCCGGAGCAGGCGGTCCTGCTCGCGGGGTGAAATGACGCCCTCGGCCAGGGCGCGGAACTTGCCTTCGACCTGCTCGTCGGTCATGGGGTGGCCCGCGTGCCCGCAGGGATATTTGACGGTCAACTCGTAGCGGCGGCCGTCCTTCATGGTGATCTTCAGGCGGTTGGGAATGCCGTCGGGGTAGCCGGCGTTGAGGTCCTCCGCCTCGCGGATGGAGACGCGGTCGAGGAGGCCGAGGTACTTCGGGTTGCGGAACTTGCGCGGCTCGAAGGTCTCCCGGGTCACGTCGCCGTCGATCAGGGCCGCGGCGGTCAGGTAGCCCATGCTGTGGTCGGCGGTCTCGCGGCTGGTGGGCCGCCACTTCTCCGGCTCGCTGCCGATGATGGAGACCGCCGCCTCGAAGGACTCGATCTCCACGCGGTCGATGTCCCGCCAGGTGAAGCCGTCGTCCAGGAACTCGCCGCGGAGCTGCAAGGCGGCGTCGATCGCGCTCTGGGCGTGGTACTCGGCGGGCCAGAACTTGATGTAGGTGCGGTTGATCAGGTAGCCCGTCTTCTTCGAGCCGAGTTCGACGTCGAACGGCGCGCCGGTGAGCTGCCGGAAGACGCCCTTGGGGCCTTCGAAGATCTCCCGGGGGCCGGTGAGGCCCTGGCGGGCCAGCTCGGCGGCGAAGAGGGCGTTGCGGCAGACGTTGGCGAAGGCGCAGGCCTTCCACATGGAGATCTGCCCGGTGCGGGTCTGCCGCGTGGCGATGTTGCACACGCCGGCGAGACCCTGGGCGTGGACCATCTGCTCGCGGCGGAGCCCGTACAGCTTGGCGGCGGCCAGAGTGGCGCTGAAGGCGCCATAGACCACGTGGTCCCAGCCGTTCTGGCGCAGGGAGGCGGCGTCGCACAGGCGGCACTGGATTTCGTAGGCGATCACGGCGGCCAGCAGCAGGTCCCGCCCCGAGCGGCCGGCCGCCTGAGCGGCCGCCAGCACGGCGGCGAGGTTGTCCGAGGGGTGGGCCGGCTCCTTGCTGAGATAGGTGTCGTTGTAGTCGAGGTAGCGGATGTGCGCGCCGTTGGCGAAGGCCGCCAGGTCGGGCGTCGTCCGGAGTCGCGTGCCGACCACGACCGCGCCGCCCGACTTGACGGGCACGGCCGCGGCGATCCGGCGGGCAATGACGGCCGGCTGGGCGTGGTAGGCGCCCAAGGCGACGCCGAGCGAGTCGATGAAGCGGCGTTTGGCCTCATGAATCGCTTCGCGGGTTAGATCGGAGAATCTTAATCTGTATGTCCAGTTGGCCAGTTTTTCCGCTAGTTGCATCGTCAGATTCCTGAGTCGAGGCCCATGCCGATGGGCCTGGTTGATCTGGGTTACCGCCGCGATCGAGCGGCATTATAGCGAGTGATCCGAATCCTGACAGGTGGTTGTCGGCGAACCGCTGCCCGACTAAAACCCCCTGGTCGCAGGGCCGGTGGGCCCGCGGCGAGGCGTGACGATTCCAGCATGGATGATAACCCGCTGAAAGCTCGTTGTGGACCGGTGTCCACCCCGCCGTCCTTCTACCTGGGCGATATCCGCGTGACGCTGTTGGATGGCGGTCACCTGTGGCTGGACGGCGGTGCCATGTTCGGCATCATCCCCAAGCCGGTCTGGTCCAGGCTGACCGAGGTGGACGAACTGAACCGCATCCCCCTGGCCATGACCTGCCTGCTGGTTGAGACGGCGGGGAGGCGGCTGCTGATCGAGACCGGCGCGGGCGAACCCGGCAAATACAGCGACAAAGAGCGGGGGTTCTTCCGGTTCGGCCCGCACTGGATTGTCGATTCCCTGCACGCCGCGGGCGTTGAACCCGGGGCCATCGACTACGTCATTCTCACGCACCTGCACTTCGATCACGCCGGCGGGGGGACCGTGGCCGACGGCGGCGGGGGATATCGGCCGACCTTCCCGAATGCCCGCTACGTCGTGCAGCGCGGCGAATGGGAGGATGCCGTCGGCGGCCATGCCGTGATGACCGCGACCTACCGCCCGGAGAACCTCGCGCCGTTGGAAGCCGCCGGGGTGCTGTCCCTGGTGGAAGGCGAGGCGGAGATCGTTCCCGGCGTGCGGGTGCGGCCGTTGCCGGGCCACACGCGGCATCAGCAGGGAGTCATTCTCTCGGGGGGAGGGCGGTGCGCGGTCCAGCCGGGCGACCTGATGCCCACCGCGGCCCACGTCGGTCTCCGCTACAACATGGCCTACGACCTGCTGCCCCACGAGAACATGCTGACCAAGGAGGGTCTCCTGGAGGCGGGCAGTGACCAGGGCTGGACGCTGCTGCTGGGGCAGGATCCGCGGCAGGTAGCCTGGTCGGTTTCGCGGAACCCGACAGCGGGATACGCGGTGTCGCCCGGCTAGCCACGGTGGGCGGGCGGTTTCATCGCCGCCTGCCGTTGCTAAGCTCACGTTCTGGCGAAGGTTTCGACATCGCCGATCCTTCATCTGCTTAACCAAATCAGTGCGAACCTGGCGGCGGGGCCTTCCTCATTGGAGTGCCACGGAGGTTGCGCTCCGGCCCTGGGAGGCGGGTCTGATGATGAGCGCGGGGCGGCTTTTCCAACACTTCGGGAGCGATCTGCAATCGCCCCGCGGATATGCGTATCCGTTTTGGTGATTCGCCCGTCTTCTCTTACGGAGGCACGTTCGATCGGGGAAGCAGCGTCCAGCGTCGGGCGTTTCCACCGGTTGTTGAACTGACCTTTTGTTCCCATCGTGGCGCGGCTGATGCCGCAGGAGGAAAACACCTATGAGGAAATGCAGAGCGAAATGGTTCCTGGTCGCCCTGCTCGCCCTGTGCGGGGCGGGGGCGGCGCCGGCTTACGCGATCCAGGCCGGCATCACTCTGGACGTCCATCAGGACATCGGGCCGAACAATCCGGGCATGTGGCCCAACGACTTCCACATCGAGGGGTTGATTTGCTCGCACGACATGGCGCCCACGGTGATTACGCACCTTGATGGGCCGTTCACGAACTTCACCTACACGGTGACCAAGATGAACCCCGACGATCCGGCGGACTGCTGGTACTGGTTCGAGGCCACCTGGTGGAATCCGCCGGGCACGGGCTACATCCCGTACTGCGCGGTGATCCACCTCGGGTTGCTGTTCGACGTGGGCGACGCCAACGTCATCATCGATCTGGTCGGATGGTGGACAAGGGACGGTGTGCCGGTCGGGCACCTTTTCGGCGGGTTGCGCAATAACGGCTTTGTTCCGGCGATGGGCTTCAACGTGGCGGACACGACCAACCCGCAGGTTGTGACCATCGCCAACGGCTTCCTCCAGCCGCCGAACCTGCCGCCCTGGCTGCCGCCGATTCTCCCGCCGCCGCCGCCGAATCCGCCGCCGTGGCCGCCTGCTGATTTTGAATTGACCGTGCTGCAAATGGACGTGGTTCCCTTCCCGCCCGGCATACCGCCGCCGTTCGAGGAGCTGCGCGAGGACGGGCAGCAGGCCAATTGGCCGTGGGTTCCGGTCGTCCACCACGACGGGCAGCCGATCAGCCCGGCCCGCCCGCACATCATGATGCCGGACAGTTTCTTTGATGTCTTCCTGTCCGGGCCGCCGACACCCGGAGGAAATCAGTTCGGCGTGATGGCTCCATTCACCATCGAGCCGGGTGGATTTCTGGTCATGCGGCAGAAAGTGGGGTTTTTCAACAACTCCACGCGGGGTTATGAGGAGCGGTGGTTCTGGGAGATCCACGGTGCTCAGGGTGGGCCGGCGGCTTGCTGCTTCCCCGATGGAACCTGTCAGCAGATACCTCAAGACGTGTGTCTGCAACTCGGCGGCAACCCGCTGCCGGGGATCAACTGCTTCCCGGTGAATCCCTGCCCGCAGCCGGATCGCGGCGCCTGCTGCTTCTGGGAAAACGGCATTCAGTGTCTGATCACGGATCCGCTCACCTGCCAGCAGCAGCTTGCGGGGCAGTGGATGGGGCTGGGCACGAACTGCGATGACCTGAACGGCAACGGGGTGGCCGATGTCTGCGAGCAGAACCCCGAGCTGGGCGCCTGCTGCTATGGGCAAGTGGCCGTCTTCTGCGTGGTGACCGACCAGATGACCTGCGAGCAGCAATATTTCGGGGTCTGGAAAGGTCCGGGCACGACCTGCGCCGACTTGAACGGCAACGGCGTGGCCGACATCTGCGAGCAGGGGCCCGGGCAGAACGACTACGGCGACGCGCCGGAGCAGGCGCTCGCTTACTCCACCGGCGTGGTCGGGCAATTCCCGACGTGCATCAACGTTGGACCTCCGGGCAGCTACATCCAGCACGGCCTCGGCTGGGCCCGCTTCGGTCCCGGCTGGGATCCGGAGCCGGATGGCAACGGCGGCCTTTGTCCCTTCTTCGCCCCGTATGACAACGACGAGTGTTTCATGGACGGCGACGCCGGGCTGATCTTCCCGCCGCCGTACACCCTCCAAGGCGGCGTGGAGGTTCCCTGCCCGAGCAGTCCCGGCGGGCCGGCACTGGGCATGGTCTGTCAGCCCGCTGCCTGGGGGCCGAACATTGACATCCTGGTGACCAACAACATGCCGGTCATGGGTTTTGTGAACGTTCTGATCGACTGGAACCGGGATGGGCAATGGGGCGGCGGGTCGCAGTGCCCGATGGGCGTGGCGATGGAGCACGTTCTGGTGGACTTCCCCGTGCCGATGGGCTTCAGCGGCCCGCTGTCGGCCCTGGGTCCGCCCGGCTTCCTGATCGGCCCCAACGCCGGCTACGTCTGGGCTCGCTTCACGATTACCGAGCGGCGAATCAACATGCCCGGCCAGTGGGACGGCCGCGGCATCTTCGAAGACGGGGAGACGGAGGACTACCTGCTGAAGGTCGAAGGCGGACAGCCGCAGTTGTTCGACCACGGAGATGCGCCAGAGGGCGCCTTGGCCTATCCCGCGACGGGCATCGTCGGGCAGTTCCCCACCTGTCTCACCGTGGGCCCGGCGGCCAGCTTCATCCAGCACGGTCTCGGCCAGGCCCGCTTCGGTCCCGCCTGGGATGCGGAACTGGACGGCAATGGCGGTCTGTGCCCAGGGTTCAATCCTTACGATGCCGACGAGTGCATGAACGACGGCGACGCCGGTTTGGTCGTGCCGGGCGGGTTCACGATCCAAGGGCCCCCGGGTGGCGAGCAGGTCGTGCCCTGCCCGCAGTCGCCGGCTGCTCCGCTGGGCCGAACCTGCCTGATGGCGATCTGGGGCGGGAATGTGGACATCCTGGTGACCAATAACATGCCGTCGAACGGTTTCGTCAACGTGTTGATCGATTGGAATCAGGACGGTGTGTGGGGCGGGTTCTCGACTTGTCCGGGCGGCACGGCGACGCCGGAGCACGTGCTCGTCGACTTCCCCGTGCCGATGGGGTTTAACGGGCCGTTGTCGGCGCTGGGTCCGCCCAACTTCCTGATCGGTCCGAACCCCGGCTACGTCTGGTCGCGTTTCACGATCACGGAGCGGCCCATCGCCCCGGCGCCGGGCCAGTGGGACGGCAGTGGCGTCTTTGAGGACGGCGAGACCGAGGATTACCTGCTGCGGATCCTTTGCAAGTGCCGGGCCGACGTGAACGGCGACCTGATGCGCAACGGTCTGGACGTGCAGTGCTTTGTGGATTGCCTGCTTGGCGTGGCGATTCCACCCTGCGTGTGCGAGTGCGCGGACATGAACGCCGACGGCGTTGTCGATCTGCTGGATGTGCCGATGTTTGTGAACTCCCTGCTCAATCAGACGGGCCCCTGCCCGTGAAGAACTGACTGAGCCGCGATTCGAAACCCTGCCGGCCGGTGCGACGACGATCCGCCGGTCGGCAGGGCTTATGTGTCAGGGAACGCCGCACCGCAGTCAGAGGGTCGAGATTTCATTCGGCGAGAACAGCGGGCCGGGCGGTCTTGGTGACCGCCCGGCCTGGTTTTGGGGGCGGTGATTCGCGATCGCGAAAAACCGCTCCAAGGGCCTTATTCCTCCGACGTCGCCGGCGCGGCCAGCCCCGTCGCCCGGAGACTCTCGATCCATTGGACGGCCGCGTGGCGGGTCTCCTGGTCGAAGGGTTCGTCAGTCAGCGTCCAGGTGCCCAACAGCGGGATCTGCACGTCCTGCCGCAGCACGCGGCCCTCATCGTTTGCCCAGGCCACGGCGCCGTCGGTTTCGATGCGGAAGCACGGCACGTCCCGACCGCCGTGCTGGATGGTTTCCCGCGAGGCGACCTTGACCAGTTGCGTTTTCAGCTCCGGGGCCTGGCCATGCAGCAGGGACAAGGGATCCAGCAAGCGTATCCGCCAGGTTTGCCCGACGTGCAGATCGCGGAGATGGGTGAACGGGCGGAGCGTCTCCGCCAGGCATTGGGAGAGCCGGCCGTCCAGCACCACCGTCTGCCGGACGCCGCCGTAGGTCATGGTGCAGGCGAAATCCACGCCGCACCGCTCGCCGCGAAGCGAGACGGCGATCGGCGCGCCGTCCAGGCGGATTTTGAAATCCTGCAACGTATCCGCCGGGTGATAGGTGAGCGTTGTGACGATCATCAGCGGGCCGTTGAGCGGAAGCAGCGAGCTGACCGTACGGAGGTCGATCAGAGTCTGGCTGCGAATCGTGGTAATCATCTCCGTGGGGGTGGAGATGACCCACGTGGTGCCGACCCGCGTACCCGCCGAGTTGCGGATGGCCACCTGAAAGGAGGAACTCGGGGCCATGGTGGTGGGGGCCTCCTGGGCGCTCCAGAACGGCACCACGTCGCGCTGCACCAGGACGACCATCAACGTCAGCCAGCAGAGACCGGCCACGATTCCAAAGGCGCGATTCATGGTGGTATCTCCGACCACTCGGCCGAGGCAGGATCCCCGACGCCCGCCCCCCGTCAGCGATTCTATGAATGGCCTCCACGCCCGGTCAAACGAGACGTCGGCCACCATCGCACGCGGGTTCGCCTTGACAGTGGCGGCGGTTGCCCGTCTGCTGGAGCCTCCGCGCGGCGGGGGCTTGGGCAACGCGAACACCGGCAAGATCGCAGCATGCGCGTCTCACGTTTCGACATTTCCCGCCTGGCCGCGAAGGGTCGGGCGATCCTGCGGACCGCGGCCATCGGGCGGCTCCTCCGCCGTCCCGATCGAGACCACTCCAGGCGGGCCCTCGGCCGCGATCGGCGACGGCAGGCGGTGGGGCTGGCGGCCTTGGCGCTGGCGGGCGGCCTGCTGGGCCTCGGTCTGGCAGCCTGGCACGAGCCGGGCTGGTACGCACCGCCAGTCATCCCGGCCGAGCAAAGGCAACGGGTTCGCAACAGTCTGGTGGCCGCGGAACAGGCCTTCACCGAGCAGTTGCTGGTCGGCGGGCCGCCCTTCATGTACCACATATATCAGGACGACCTCAACCGCTGGATCGCCATGAGACGGGAGATTTACCCGCTGATCGACGAGTTGCTCCCGCCGGAGCTGGGCGATCCCTTCATCGTTTTCGACGAAGGCCGCATCCTGGTCGCGGGTCGTTGCCGGTGGGGGCCGCTGGAGGTGGTCGCGTCGCTCGAGCTGACGGCCGAGGTCAGCGATACGGTTTTGCTCCTGAGGGCGACCGGGCTTCGCTGCGGCTCGATCGGCGTACCGCTCGGCCTGCTGGATGCGGAATTGAGCCGACCGACCCGCCGCCGCCCCGGCGAGACCTGGCCGGGCAGCCCTGGGATCGACGGCGACCTGCGGCACGGCTTGCGGCTGGGGACCGAAGCCAGGTGGAAGAACGGGGGAATCGACTATCGCGTTTTGGACGTGCGGGTCGAACCCGGCCGGCTGTCGTTCACGATCCAGCCGCTGGGCCGTCATCAGGGCCACGGGCCGAACCACCAGGCCCCAGCGGCCTCGGCCGTCCGCTGGAGTCGGCAGCGGCCTCGCAGCCGCTCCCCGGCGAACTCGACTTCCCAAGTCGAATCGTCCGCCTGGTAGGTCCGGCAGGTCCCCCAGTCCCGGCGGCGAACCGTTCCGCGGTCGCCGGAGATCGGTCCCTCGTAGTCGAGGTAGATGCGGCGGTGGTCGGGGAGCCGTCGGCACCGCTGGCCTTCGCGGGGAGTCTCGTCCGGCGGGCGGACGAACTGCCACGTCGCCAGCGTTACGCCCGCATCGATCATCAGATCGAAGTGTGACTCCTGACCCGTGAGGTGCTCCAGGGTGACGAAGCGGACGGCGGGCGGGGCCGGAGTGGTGGCGTCGGGTTGAAGGTCGGGGCGGGTCATGCGGTCTTGCTTGTCGCTGGGCGGTGGCTTAGCATCCCGGCGATGATGGCCATGCGGATTGAAGGTCGACACCACTCGAGGCGGCGGCCGGTCGCCGTTGGGCGGAGCGGGGGTTTCGCCGCCGCTCTGCTCATTATCGCCGGGCTGGGCCTGGGCTGCCAGCCGCAGCCTTCCTACGACGAGTTGATCAAGGAGGGCCTGAACGAGCATATCGCCGGGCGGCAGTTCGACGCCATCGCCATGTTCGAAAAGGCCGCCGCCTTCGACCGGGAGCGGCCGGAGCCCAGTTATTACCTGGGCCGCTGCTACATGGCCCTGGCCATCGAGCAGTACAAGCGGGAGGACGTCGCCGGGGGGATGCGTTATTGCGACCGGGCCATCTTCTATTTCGACAAGGCCGTCGGGGCCTTTCCCGGTTTCACCCGCGCGATCCAGGGTAAGGCCGACGCCCTGAAGCTCAAGGGGCAGAACGACGCGGCCATCGAGGTCGCCAAGTGGGCGGCGAAGGTCTCCGGCCCGCAGGCCAAGAAGCTGATCCTGAAGGGGCACCTCTTGGCCCGCAACGGCGACTGGGACGGTGCCCAACTGGCATTTCAGCAGGCCGTCTCGGTGGAGCCGGACAACGCCGCGGCCCACGCCGAGCTGGGGTTCTTCTATCTCCGCTGCAACAACGAGGTCGAGGCGATTCGCGCCCTTCGCCGGGCCTACGCCCTGAACCCGGAGGCCCCGGAGGTGGAGCGGAGCCTGCGGCAGCTCAACGCCCTGCCCCGCCCGGCCGGCGCGGAGCGCTATTGAGCGACCTTCCGCCGCGGGGCCGGTCGCCACGGGCCGCCGCGGGCCGGGCCTGGTCGCCGTGCTTGGACCTTCGGCCTTCTTCCCTTAAGCTACCCTCCTCTGCGCCCCGCCCCGCCGTGCGTCTGGGCGGATCCCGTCCACGATGGAGGACGCCATGAGCGACGCCGCCGCGCCGCCCCGGCTGGGGTGGAAGTTTCCCAGGACCTTTTGGTACGCCAACGGGGCCGAGCTGCTGGAACGGGCCGCGTACTACGGCATGTTCATCGCCCTGGTCGTGTACCTCACCCAGCGGATCGGCTTCTCCGACATCGAGGCCGGGTATCTGGCGGCGGCCTTCTCCTCCATTCTCTACTTGCTGCCGACCTTCATGGGACTGATGGCCGACCGGATCGGTTTTCGCCGCGCTTTGATCCTGGCCTTCGCCCTTCTGACGGTCGGCTACGCCGTGCTGGGCCTGGCGGGCTGGCTCGGCCCCGGGCGGCTGGGGACCAAGCTGTGCGCTTCCTTCGCGTTGCTGGTGGTCATGCTCGGCGGGGCGATCGTCAAGCCGGTGATCTCCGCCACGGTGGCCCGGTGCAGCGACGAACTCCACCGGGCCCGGGCCTTCTCCATCTTCTACCAGGTGGTCAACATCGGCTCCTTCACCGGCAAGAGCCTCGCCAAGCCGCTCCGCACCGGTTTCACGCTCGGCGGGGTGGAATTGACCCTCGGGCTGGAGTACATCAACTTTTACGCCGCGTTCATGGCCTTCTGCGCCCTGGTCCTCGTCTTCCTCCGCTATCGGGATCTCGACACCCAGGCCCAGCGGACCCGCACGCTGGGGCAGATCCTCGACGGCTTCCGCAGGGTGCTGAGTAATGTCCGCTTCATGGCCCTTATTCTGATCGTCGCCGGCTTCTGGGCCATCCAGGGGCAGCTTTACGCCACGATGCCGAAGTACACGCTTCGGCTCATCGGCGAGGGGGCCTCGCCGGAGTGGCTGGCCAACGTGAACCCGCTGGTCGTGGTGGTGTGCGTCGTGCCCATCACCCACCTCATCCGCCGCGTTCAGCCGGCCACGGCCATCGGCCTCGGGTTGTTCATCATCCCCTGGACGGCCATGATCATCGCGGCCAGCCCGCGGATCGCCCGCTGGACCGGCGGGCCGATCGCGGCGCTGGGGGACATGCATCCCCTCACGTTGGCGGTGATCCTGGGCGTGGGTTGGCAAGGGCTGGCCGAGTGCTTCCTCTCGCCGAAGTTCCTGGAGTTCGCCTCGCGGCAGGCCCCCAAGGGCGAGGAGGGGCTGTACCTGGGCTACCAGCACCTGACCACGTTCTTCGCCTGGGCCTTGGGCTTCGCCCTCTCCGGGCATCTGCTGGACCGCTACTGCCCGGACCCCGCGACGCTGGACGCGGCGGCGGCGGCCCAGTGGCGGGAGGCCGTCACCACCGGCACCGCGGCCCTGCCCGAGGCGTATGCCCGCGCCCATTACATCTGGTACGTCTTCGCGGGGATCGGCTTCGCCGCGTTCCTGGCCATCGTGGTGTACAACGCTGTGACGCGGGCCATCGACCGCCGCCGGGCGGCGGGGGCGTAGCGTCAGCGGGGCTGGGGAATCCCGGCCGCAGCCGATGAGCACTATCCAGCGGCCGATAACCACTGTACAGCAGCCGATAACCACTGTACAGCGGCCGCGCGGGGCGCAATTCCCGCCGGAGCGGCATTTTTCACGCTGAGAAGGCCATGCGCGACGGTTATCGGGTCGTTTTTTACTCTTGCGCATGGCTGCACAACTCTTGTGCACGGCTGCAAAACTCTTGTGCACGGCTGCAAAACTCTTGCGCACGGCTGCACAACTCTTGTGCACGGCTGCAAAACTCTTGTGCATGGCTGCAAAACTCTTG
>Ga0129299_1002525_pt1 | contig 12135 bp, 10 predicted proteins | sample ConPoolayeCmetaG_FD_94477 | JGI IMG/M metagenome (GOLD analysis project Ga0129299, IMG submission 94477) | Hot spring microbial mat communities from California, USA to study Microbial Dark Matter (Phase II) - Cone Pool mat layer C metaG ... | reverse complement strand
CCGCCACCGCCACCGCCACCGCCACCACCGCCGACCTGATCCAGGCGGTATTTGATCAAGTTCACGATTGCAACACCGCTTTGGTGGAAATCGAAGGTGAGATCTGGCTGGTGTACCCCTCGGACCCGGACGAAGAGGGGGTCATCCGCGACCTTCTGTATTCGGCTCGGTCCTGGGAGGCGTACAATGGGCCTGAAGGGGAGATAGACTCCGACGGGGAAGCTGCTTGGTACGACGGCTGGGGGAAACCTTATCGATGGTCGGCAATTCGCCGCGCCTCATCGGTGGAGGAGGCCGAAGAGTTCGTGCGGCGCTGGAAGGAGGCTGTCGCTTCCTCCTAACGCAGTACGAAGAACCCCCCCTCGGGGGCCCCGCCCTGCCCTTGCGCCGTCAAGGGCAGCGCCGGGCCTGCGACGGACGCAGCGCCACAACAAGGAGAACGCACCATGACCAAGCACCGAATGATCGCCCAGATTGTATCCCAGATCGTCAAGACCGCTTGCGACGCCCGCAAGCGCCTCTCGGCCTGCGGGTTGGAGGGCGAGGCGCTGGAAATCGCGGTTGGTGTGGGCGCGAACGAGCGCCATGCCTCCCGCGTCGAGGCCGCGCTGTTTGCGTCCGTCGCGTGGGCGCTGACCTGGGACGAGGAGGAGGCGGACGTCCATCCCTACCTGGAGCGCGCCCGAGCCGCTGCACGGCGGCTAGCTCTCACCGCCCCTGTCGAAGAGCCCCCGGCGGTGCTCCTGGATGCGTGGGCGATTCTGGAGGCCGACGCGCACGGCGTCGGAGGGCACCGGGACTGCGAGGGGATCGGCACCTGCCGACACCCCGGGCTGGACGCCCTAGGAAAGGGGCGAAAGCATGCGACGGACGGCCCCTCGTGGGATGCCGCCATCGTCGGAGCCAGGGGAGCCGTGGAGACGGCGCTGGCGCGCAAGGGGATCCTGAACCCGCGCCTTGCGCCCGACCCCTCCGGGGTGTCGGCGATCCTCGGGGTCGCCTGGAGCCAAACCGATGGCTCTGACGGTGGGTGGGACGACGTCAAGTGTATCCACCCCCGATGGGCGGCGGCCGTAGCCGCCGGACATGTTCTCCGAGCCACGGAGCAGGGTGAGTTGGCGGGCGCATCCGAATTGGCCGGATGGGGCCGAGTTTTCAACCTGGCTCGGAGGTATGCAGGGCCTAACGCGGACCCCTGGGTCGCAGCGATTCGCGACCGAGGTGGGGCCCTTGCCGCTCGCCTGTGGGCGAGCGGAATCCTCTCCGACCCGGAGGAGGAGCGATTGAGGAACTGGCTCCACCTCCTCTCTGAAAAAGATGCGCTGGCCTGCGCACGCCTCTGGCAAGAGGCTGAAGTGCCTCTGCCCTCCGAGGTGGAGGTGGGCCATGGGGACCACCACCTCCCCCGAGGGCTGTTGCTCTGGGGAGCTTACCATGCCCCCTGTGGACCGGAGCCGGTTTCGGTCCAGACCTATACGTTCCCCGGCCTAGGGGCTCCCTGCGGGTTGTACGGACCGGCGATGGGCGACCCCCCTGTCGGGGAACAGGAGGTGCGTTACGCGCAGCGCACCCCAGACCGCCCCCCCTCACGGTTGGTGGACCGCCTTGCGCCGCGCCCGGATGATCGTGTGACCTTCGTGGTTCTTCGTGGGGCGACCCCTACACTGCTCACGGCCTACGCAGGGCCATCTGCACCCCGGGAGCCAGGGGACCCCTCCCTGCCCGACCAAGGGCCGGAGCGGGAGGAAGCGGTCAAGTTCTGGGCCGAGCACGCACTCTGCGGCGGAGAGGTCTCCTGATGGATCGGGAGTTCCTGGCAATCGTGCTGGAGATCCGTTCCTTTTTCGACGAGATCTCGGGTCTTGTCGGTGAGGAAGCCGCGAACGATCTGATCGTCTCGGCGGTGGTCTCGTGGATGCGTGAGAAGGGCGCCTCCGAGACCAAGATCGCGGCGGTGCTGGAGCACGTGGCCAGCCAGATCCGCAGCGGGGAGGCGAGCGCGCGGGCGATGTGGCTCCAGCAGCGCGCGCGGGGAGAGAGGCCGTCGTGAGACCGATTCTGGACCGCGCCATGGTGGCGCTGCTTCGGCCACGGACCGTGGTCGAATTGGCGGAACAGCTCGGAGAGCGCCCCCAAACTACCCTCCTGCTCCTCGGCTACCTGGTCAACGAAGGTCGGGTAGTGAACGCAGGGGCGGGGCGCTTCGAGATCCACCCGCGGGAACGCTACGCCTATACGCGACTTGCCGCGCGCTGGGCAGAGCGGGGTACGGCGGCGGTCCGTCACGCAGCAGACCTCTCGGGGAGGATGCGGGTTCCGTGGCAAGACGGGCAGCGGAAGGTGGTTCTTGACGAGGAAGATCCATGATGAACGAAGAGAATTTCGTCGAAACCGTGCGGCGTATGCGTACCTTTCTTCCTCTATCCCCTTCACTCCTGGAATGGGTTCAGGAGCACTACCGTGAGGCTCCAGGATCGGCAGCACACTTGTCCGACCTGGCGCTGGTCTTGCGATACCTGGGGGCCCCCCCTGAGGTACCATCATCGCCTTCACCCGAGGTGATGACAGCCCTCTTTGGGGCAGTAGACCGACTTGGGGGTCCAGTCGGTGCAAGCAGTGCAGACCTTCTAAAATTCTTCGGGCCGCTGATGGTACAAGCAAAGGCTGCGAAAGCTTTCGGGCCGCAATTTGTGGTTCATCGTCTTCACCCGACGGCTGTCCGCGCTGTTCGGGAGACGGATCTGGCCTTCTGGCCGTCGTCTCCGCCACGGGCCCTAACTCGGCCGTTGCTGGTTCAGGCGACCCCTGACAAAGGGGACGGCACCCTCTTGGGGCCAGTCAACCAACTCCTGGTGGTTCCCGAGTCGTCTGGAATTACATGGATTTGCGCTTGCGTCCGCAGCGTTGGGGTGGCGCTGCATGCCCTTCGTGCAGCCTGGTCCATCTCGGAAGACTCACCAGACGACGTGCGGAGGGTGCTTGATGCGAACCTTGCAGGCATCAGCAGAATCTCCATGAAGAGCGGAGACCTGGAACTGAACACGGCGGCGCTCCTTAAGTTTGTCGTTACGCTAGCTCTGTTCCTCGAGGCGGAGACTTGCGAAGGGCGTCAATTGGCCTCCGTCCGCACTGAGGCAGGAACGCTGCCGAATGGGCGTCCGCCAAAGAAAGGCCAGGGGTTCACAATTCGACACGTTCGGATCAGCGACGAGGCTCTCTTGACGGCCTCTCGCCAGTTCAGCAATACCAAGCGCGAGGCCCCACCGCACTCGGAAAACCTGGTCGCCGAAGAGATCACGGTGCGCGGTTTTTTGCGGCGTCAGGTTTGCGGCAAGGGGCGCGCGGAGAGGAAGACGATCTACGTGGCGCCATTTCGGCGCCTGCAGTGGAAGGCAAGGGAGTCTATCGTATGTGTGAGGTGAACTATGAACAAAACTGTGGTAGGAGGAGGGTAGCGCGATGAGTGTCGGTCGACCCAAAAAATCAAAGTTTTCCTCACATGATCGCACCCCCTTGGTCGATGTACATCAGAAGGATTTCATCAAGCTAGTGGATGGCCTGGCAAATCGGATTGCTGAGGGGGTATCGATCCTTGGGGGCGACCCGCAACCTGTGTTGCGTATTGCCCATGAGCGTGCTTGCCAAGTTTGGCAAGCTGCTAGGGGTAGTGAAAAACTGCTTGATGGCGGCGAAGTTGAAAAGCTTGTAATAGGACTGCTTGCTCTAGAGCGACCTGAGTTGCTCCTGTACACGGGAGATCAACGGAAAGAATTTCTGAATCGATTCCGAGGTTTTCGCTCAGGTACCAGGCTGGCCAGGTTTTGCCAAGCAGCGACCGCTCAACACGCCCTGGCCTGCGGTAAGCCGGTCACCGAAGCCGAGTTGGCGATCTTGGCCGGGATCACTTACACCGCCATCTGGTACGCTCGACAGCGCCACGTCCTTGTGGGCCAGGAGACGCCCGAAGGGTGGGTGTACTCCTCCGAAGAAGCGCAAGCTTACCTGGCAGGCGATGCCCGCCTTGTGGCGCACCCCAAGGGTCGCGTCTATGATGGTCCCAAGGGGGAGCCGAGCGAGGAAACCCTAGCGGGGTTTGTGCTGAGCGTGTTGCGGCGTCATGGGCAATCCACAGTGGAAGACCTGGCGCAGCGAACAGGGCTTCGAACCGACCAAGTCAAAAGCGCATGCCATGCGCTTCAAGTTCGTGGGGTGGTTATCCCCGTAGGCACTACTTTTTGTGCCATTGATCCGAAGTCCATGAATGGCTCATCGTAGGCGGTGCTGATCGCCTGAAAAGCTCAAAGCAAGAAGCTGCCTGCCCCGCCCTTCAGGGTAAGGCGGGCTGCTCTTCGATCAACCTGACCATTTCCCTGGGAATCCCGCTCCATCGCTGGGAAAGTTCCTGGAGGAGTTTCACGTTGGCTGCTTTTGCCTTCTTCCGAAGGCTCCATGTTTTCTGAATTGCCTCCCAAGCGCACTTTGCTTCCACGATGAACCAGGTTTTCCCGAACTCCTGGGCCTTTTCTTTGAGGTGACTTTCCCAGCGCCACTTCAAAGAAGAGTCCTGGTAGATCTGGACGATCGCGTCCGAATAGACCAGAAAAATTTTTTCTTCTTCGTTGTCCTCACACTCCTCGGTAAAGACTCTAAACAAGTCCAACATCTCGGCCTCGGCCTCTTTGATCTCTAGGTAGATTTTGTTGTTCACCCATACGCTTTCGACCAAGGATCTTGCAAGTTTTTGCACCCGTTGCTCTGCGTCTTTCCTTGACGTAGATCCAGCTGCCGCATCGGATATCTGAGAAATGACCTCGGAGGCATCCTCAAACACATCGACGAAATCCGAGGCAAAGAGTGTCGTTGAATTGATGTTGTAGCAGACATATTTCCAGAACGGCCGAGGTGCACCACTCCATTTTCCCTGGTTCCAGAGTTCTGAAAGGATCCCGAGACACGTTTGCATGCCAGGCGCCTGGAGCAATGCACTGAGTTCGGAAGGAAAGCAAAGGTTCGGATCGTAGACGCACTTGGGATTAAGCGGGAAAAGTACCGAATCGGGAAACTCCTCCTTCTTCTTGGACGTGACCAGGACCGTCACTGTTCGCGTGGAGGGATTGAGCCGAAGATACGTAAAATTCGGTGATTGAACCCGTGGGCCGACGCGACCCGTCTCTTCAGGTGGAAGAAACTTGATCGGGGGGATTGGATCAGCGGGAGCAAGATCCATGGGTGTATTGATCCTAAGAAACCTTCGTCCAGCGCAAACCGCTTCAAGAAGTTGATTGAGAACGGCCATCGAGGACAGGCTGTAGTCCCCCAGGATGTCCCGAAGACGTTTGCTTTTCAGTCGGGACAGAAGCGTCTTTGCGTCGGTTCCTGTAAAGTGCTCCATGGTCTCATCCAACCATGTATCGTCCCATGCGGGGATATCCTCCCCAACGTCCTGCTGGCCAGGTTCAAGAAAAGAACTGTCGTAATCTCCCACAAAGAAATCAAGGAAACAAGCCATGGTTTTTGATTCAAAGAAAGACCAAAATTGGACAAACCCGTTGTCATCATCACCTAGGAAGATGAATAGGTTGGACATCGGGTTTTCTAGGATTGCTCGGTATACTGCATCCCACACCTTCTGTCGAACAAGATCGTTCCCGTCGACCGTCGGATGGTCGTAATTGGGCAAGACCGAATGGAAGAGGTGTATTGCGAAAATCGGATTGCATTCGGGATGGCTCATAAACTTGGCGAAGACATCAGCCACCAATTGTTGCAGTTCGGCATTGTCCCCCGTCCAGAAACCGATTCGATCAAGATCACGATGCCACCCATCGGTAAGATTATCCAGCAGTTCTTTGAACAGTTTGGTCCACTCGTCTTGGGAGGAAACATCCTGAATTTCCCGCTGAAGACGTTGCAAGAAGGCTTTCTTGTCCATGGTTTACCCTCTTGAAGGGTCTTATGCTGCGTTGCCTACCTTTGTGGACAATTTCTCCTCGGAGAGGAGGATCCACCCCAGCGTCCCCAAGAAGACTGCACTGCCGACGAAGATCCCCATCCAAGGCACCGAAGATTCTTCGTCCTCCGATGACTCTTTTGATTCAGGAGAATCCCATGGATCGCCTCCAGAAGACGAGCCGGAGCCACCTCCAGAAGACGAGCCGAAGCCACCTCCAGAAGACGAGCCGGAGCCACCTCCAGAAGACGAGCCGGAGCCACCTCCAGAAGACGAGCCGGAGCCACCTCCAGAAGACGAGCCGAAGGCATCTTTCGCAACGCCTGGTTGACGAAGAACCGTGAGCACCCCCTCGTGGCTGGCAAGCTTGGCGTATTCGGGGTCTTGCAGCACATCCTGCAGGCGCATGCGGTACCCGTTGACGTCAACCTCGTTGGAGACAAGAACCAGGTTCTGGGAGTAATCCACATGGGAAGAATCATGGCGAGTTCCGACGCCCTGGATCACGCGCACGCCAGGCAGGCTCACGGTGGGCTCAAACTTTTGTCCTCCGAAGGAATTGCCCAAGAAATGCCAGCCGTAGTTGGCGGCCTTGGAGGTCCCCTTGAGCTTGTTGACCAGAACCCAATGTTTGCCAACGGTCTGAATGATGCTGGTCCCGTCGTCGCCGCCTGCCCTCTCAATAGCTTCGTCAATTTTTTGGCTCTGGGCGATCATCGTCTTGGTGTCGGCGACGACGGGTTGCCTCGGCATCGGCGGCAGCGTGATGCCTCGTTGCTCAAACAGCAGGTCTGCCAGTTTGGGTGTGAGCAGGCTGCAGTCCAATATATCCGCAATCTGCTGCGCCAGGCGAGCCGACACAAGGATGCGCACCCCGTCGATCTTCAGGGCGTCTCGGAAGATCCAGAAGGTCGCTTCGTTCCCGTCGACCGAGGAGAAGACCGGGGCAAACGAGCTCTCAAAGTTCCCGTCGCGAATGGCTTCCAAGATCCAGGCGTCTCGGGCCGCGCCATGCTCCTTCGGGATGCCTGCCAGCAGAAATTCTTCTCTCAACATGTGATTACCCAATTTGCCTGAAAGGTCCGCATCCTCCGTTTGAGCACTGCCTCATTGGGTGGATCGGATTAAATTCACTGTACCACAAGCTGTTCAAGAGGCGTTAGGAATCTTGCTCAGTTTCCGTCGCTATACCTTGATGCGCTCCATTTCTTTTGCAAAATAAATTTGCATGTAGTAGGGCACATTTCGGTTGTGCCCACCGCTTGATGTGACGAAGATGGCGAGACGAGCAGATCTTTAGGATCTACCGCCCTGGACTACAAGACCTAGCCAATCAAGACTTGCCATGTATGCGAGTTCCAGGTAAGATGCATCCATGCACGGCGACCTATTTCGAGACGATTTGGGCAACTACTACATCTTTTCCGAGGAATCCTCTTCAGGAGAGATTGAAGCCTTGAAGCGAAGGCAGGAAGAGTGCATCCAAGAAGGTGGCATTTTTTTTCCAGTATCCAATCAGTGCTGCGACTCATCTTCCATAGATCCTAAATGGACTCCTGGAACCTTCTGCTCCGACCCAATTGAACGAAAACGAGCTCAAAACGAGGGAAAAGAAACGAGAAGAATGATCTACATCGGGGCTGGCGTTGGTGCGTTGGCTCTGGTGGCTGGCTTGTGGTGGTGGTTGCGGTAACAAAACAACCCAACAACCACCTGAAGAACAAGCGCTTTGGCGGAACTCGGGCACGGAGGCTAGGTTTGCGGTTTTTGGCCCACCGGGTGGCTCACCCATCCCCAGGAAGTCCCCACGACGGCGACGGTGGCCGCGTTTGGTTCTGGACGTGGCCAAGGAAGGCTCCCCGAACCCGAGGTGCCAAGGCAGCCTGACCTGGCCAGACGCGTCGTTAAATCAAAACGCCGAGGCGTGCCTGCTCCCTCCGTGAAACGACCCCTTGATGCCCAAGACTTCTGCCGAACTTATTCCTCCGTAGCAGAGTGCCACCTAAACAAATTCGCATATGGTCTGGCATCATCCCATGTACGACCACACCTCTAACGAAGAGTAGGATCTACCGCCATAGACTATCCGACCTGGCCAATCAAGACTTGACATGTATGCAAGTTCCAGGTAAGATGACTTAATGCACGGCAACCTATTTCAAGATGATTCTGGCAACTACTACATCTTTTCCGAGGAATCCTCAGAATATAGTGAAGCCTTGAAGCGACGGCGGGAAGAGTGCATCCAAGAAGGTGGTGTTTTTTCCGAATTGTCCAACCAGTGCTGCGACCCAAATACAATGAGTGCTAACTGGACCCCTGGAAGCTACTGCCCAGACCCGCTTGAATGGAAAAAAACGAGAAGAATGATCTACATCGGGGCTGGTGTTGGTGCGTTGGCTCTGGGGGCTGGCTTGTGGTGGTGGTCGCATCGGCGGAATACGCCAACACCGGCGCAAGCTTAGAGGCGAATCCACCAAGAAAGGTTCGTTCCTCCTCTTCCTGAGAAGAAGAGGTCTCCGCGCACACGCTCAAAGACGGAAATGTCGAAGACCTAAACGCTGCGGTGCTCCCAACGCTCCCCAAGGGTAAGGTCACGCATCTTTTCCTTTCTTCACCTGACCGTAGATGGGGATGGTGGAAACGATTCGCTTAACTTCTTTCCATCCCGATGCGCATTTGCCAACGTTAGCTGTCATGAGGTAAGCAAAGTCCTTGTCATGGTAAACCTGACCTTGAAGGTGCGTACACTCATGGATAGCAAGTGCATAGAGCATGGCAAGGTCCTTCTCGTTCTTGGATCTCCAGATCCCCTTGGAGGGGTCACGGGAATCGCGGTAAGGATTAAGCAGGAGCCAGTCTAGTCCAGCTTCCACAGTATGCATCGCCGCAGCCTCCTCAGTGAAGCAAAACCCGATGCCAAAAAACTTGAAGGTTTGGATCTGGATTAGAACAAACTTGCACAATTCCGACCAGATTCTGGCAAGGCCCAGCGTGGTCGGGGTCATGGATTCGGGGAAAAACATCTTTGGCACCGCCACATGCGCGCGCTCGTTCAATACAAGAAAACTCGGCTTCCAGAGCAAGGTGTCTAGCAGCCGAAGCCTGTCCTCGGTTCTAGAATTTTCCGAGGAAGTCGCCCGAACGATCTCGCGGATAGTTTCTCCTTGAGTTCGGAATTTATCGGATTTATCGGTGTCCTTGAACCCCATGTCCGTTTCTTGACGGCTCACTTCCTCAAGGATCATGGAGATATCTTTGACTTCCTCGTCACCCCATGTTTCCTTTGCCAGGATTGCAGAGGCCGTCTCCTTAACGATGGCTTTGGACTTGGCCGTTTGCTCTCTGGCCTCCAGCGGCCCCGTGCCATGGTAAATCTTTCGGATCGTCTTGTCAGGCGCTCGCAGCGCAACTTCCTTGTCCTTGGCAAGTTCGTTGATGAAATCCGACACGGCAGCCTTGATGGAATAGTCTGCAAATCCATCACGATTGCTTGCCAGAAGTTCAATACTTGGGCCTTCTAGTTCAAGCACCACGATAGCCTCAAGCTTGTCCGTGTAAATATCAAACATAAAGAGGCCATGGTGCCGAATAAGGCAGCTGTAGTGAGGCTCTCCAGGCGTCTTTTTTGCGTAGATGGTTCCCTTCCCAGCCATCGTACGAATGGGTTTCTTGACGACAAGAAAGCTTCTTGGATCGAATCGGACCCCTGCCAGAAAAAAATGGCAACGCTTCAGATCACTTCGGCTGAGTATGCTACGAGCATCGCCCAAGGTCGTGTGCGCGTCCGTCGGCATGACCACTTCAATGCGAATGCCCTTCCTTGGCTCACCCGCCGTCCGCTTGAACTGGAGTCCGTTCCCGACAACCTTGCCGCCATTGTAGGAGATGCTCCACTGGAGCCAAGGCAGAACGAGCAGTTCCTTGGCCTTCCCGAACCCACCGACGGTCCCCGCCTGCCCCACCTTTTTCCCGCTCTCGCCCATGCGGAGAAAGTAACTGCGCACCTCTTCAAAATTCATTCCTTTCCCATTGTCATCGCAAGACACGGTCCAGGTTCCGTCCGGGTTCTCCTGTGCGTCCAGGAGGATCTCGGTGGCCCCGGCATCCAGAGAGTTCTGGATTGCCTCTCGCCACCAGGCCGTGCGCCAGTTTGTGTAGTCCTTCAAGGGACGCGACAGAAATCGTTCCCCGATCTCGATCTGCCCCAACATCGACGTCTCTTCATCAACGGGGTTGTTCCTCCGCCAGACGACCTCGATGACCTGGCGACCGTCGGGCAACCACGCCTGTCCTACAAGCCTGGCATGCCCCAGGTCCACGCTGGCAAGCGCTTCGTAGAAAGAAGTAGTATCGCTTACAAATCGCATTCCGTGAACATAGTACGAACGGAATATCGACGCCATGCCATAAAAAAGACACTTGCGATAGGATCGTTGCTCCGCCCGCAGAAGCGGCAAAAATGCGGGTTTCCACGCTCACCTACCTGCAAGTGTCCCCCTGACGCCGCTGTCCTTCGGGGTAACTCTTCTTACCTGTTCAGGAGGCTAGGAGCAAGCAATTTTGGGCTGCCTTCATGAGCAACGAAGCTTGTTTGATACCCACCCACCCCCTCGGCCATCCTCTCGGAGAGTGGTCGCTTGAAGTCATGGACCCTTTTTCTCTGCGGCTTTCTTGGCAGCGGCTTGCTCGGCAACTGCTTTCTTGGCAGCGGCTTTCTTGGCAGCGGCTTTCTTGGACTCAAGAAGATCCTTGGCTTTTTGGGCAGCCATCTTGTGATTTTCTTTGATCGCAGCAATCTTTTCTTTGATCTGATTGATGCGCTCCTGGATGGTCTGGATGTTCTGGTCGAACATGATCGTTCCTTCGGAAGTTGAGGAAGGCGATTCCTTGATGTTCAGGAGGAGGTTGTTTACGGGATGCTTTCGGGCTCTAGCCCGATCACTACGTTTACCTCAATTTCAGCTAGAAATCCGCTGTAGAGACCGACCTCCTCGCTCGGGTTTGAAGGATCAAAGGGATACACGACGTCACCCGCTGCCGGTATATAGCTCGGATCAGGGAGGACGGGGGAAACGGTGTAGCGAATCCGATGAGCGTCCGAATCAGGCCAAGGTGCACCTGGCACATCCGGAGGACCTCCACTGACCGACTGGTAGGTCAATTCGTTTGACCCTGTGGGAAGACGGTAGACCCTTACGGTCTGAGGATCACGACGCCACCTGGCCTGGGGCCACCCGAAAAACCCGCTGTAGTCGGAAAGAATTCCCCCTCGCGTGTCAAGGATTACCTGGTCCGAGGAACCGAAGATAGAGAAAAACACGTCCCCAACCTGGGCGCCTCGGCAATCCACGGTTTTTTCAACAGGAGCCACCCCACCGTCAAGTTGCACAATAAGTTCAACGATCTGGCTATCCCGCAGATCAACTTCACTGTTGACCGACCTGTTGGGTATGGCAAAGACCAAGGTGGCTTTCCCTGCAAATTTCACCCGTCCAAATTCACCTAGTGGGAACCCAGCACTGAAAGCGTAGATGCTATTGAAGTTGCAGTCTCGATCAAACTCCACCCAACAGTTTCCTTCCAAGAAGGATTCCACGCCTTGCGCGTTTTCGATGATGATCCGATTCCGGCTGACGTGGGGAGGGATCGGGTCGGTGATGTTCACGTAGGGGTCGCCCACGAACGAAGTGATCCGCCCTTCGTTGATGTTGACAAGGAAGAGTCCAACCAGGGCCTGACACTCGACTACCTCAACGAAAGCAAGATTTTCAAGGAAGCAAGTCTCCTCAAAGAAAACATTTTTCAGCAAAACCTGGGACGAGTTCGCAACCGTTCCACCTTGCACGAGGAGAGAATACCCCCCTTGTTCTCCAAGGGTGAGGTCCTCAAGGACAAGGCGCTGGTTGTTTGATGGGAACCAGGTCACTGCGGATGCGGTACTTGACCGAATGTAAGCCTGCTCGCGGCTTCCCATCCCACGCAACGTGATTTGATTCAAGGTGTTAGGGACAAGAACCTCTTCGTAGGTACCCGGAGCAAGGAGGATAACATCGTTGTCTTGGGAGACGGCAAGGGCGGCGTTGATGGTGAGGAAGGGCTGCAGGGGGTTTCCGCGCTCGCCGGTGGCATCGCTGCCGTTGGGGGCGACGTAGGTGACGGTCTCGGGGGGATTGACGGGCGGT
>Ga0129299_1002524_pt1 | contig 12137 bp, 9 predicted proteins | sample ConPoolayeCmetaG_FD_94477 | JGI IMG/M metagenome (GOLD analysis project Ga0129299, IMG submission 94477) | Hot spring microbial mat communities from California, USA to study Microbial Dark Matter (Phase II) - Cone Pool mat layer C metaG ... | reverse complement strand
TTTCTGGGGCGCTGTACGAAGGAACCCTGGATGGCTGGAACCAAGCGAAAGCCGAAGCCGTTGCCGACGATTGGGGAAGTGCCGGACGACCTGTGGAACGTCCGGGCAACATAGAATGCGGACAGCTTTTCAAATCGCTCGAACATGGACTGCCTGCCTATGCGATACTCGTTACTCGTTTTCTTACACTCGGTGAGTCTCTTCCCGCCCACAGCCGCCCGTTTCCACCTCGCCGTCGGCAATTCGTTGAGTCTGCCCACCGACCTATGGCGTTTTCGCATTTTGCCGGTCGGTCTCTCGTGACAGGAGGAAGTTGGCCAGCTCGCGGTCCACGTCCCCGGCCACCTGTTCGAGCGCTTGCCGTGGGGAGAGGACCCCCCGTCTGGCGGCATCTTCGGCCCAACTCAATCGGTTCATCAGATACGCCTGGACCGGTGTGGGCGGAGACACCTGGACGTTCGGTGAGGCCATGATCTTCACGAACGTGCGAAACTCCGGAAACTTCCGCAGGTAGTCCTGATAGGCGGGGGCTTCGGTGATCTCCGGGACGATCGGGAGCCAACCACCCCAGGTGTAGAACTCTGCGGCGCGATGCGGGTCGTCGACGCCCGACCAGAACCGGATGAAGGCCATGGCGCCTTCTTTGTTCCGCGCCGTTCGCGGGATGATCATGAAGTTGCCGTTGGACCAGCACGCCAGCGGTTGGCCGCCCCGGGGCGGTGGGATCGGAACCGTCCGGTAGTCCACCTCCGGTCCGTACTGACGGAGCTGCTCCACCCGCCACTGCCCGTCGACCACGATGGAGTAGGCGCCGCTCAGAAACGGCCAATCCGCCGCGAAGGTGCTGGGCAGACCGGCCCGGAACTGGAGCAGTCGCTCAAACCCGTACCGATCGGAGTGGCGGGTCAACCAGGCGAGGGCCTCGATGTTCCGCGGGTGACAAAGGGTCAGGCGATTCGTCTGCGGGTCGTACAGCGATCCGCCGAACACGGCGATCCACTGGGCGAGCCACTCCGTCAGGAAGCCGATCCGCAGAAGGCGGCCTGCGGCGTCGTAGCGATAGAGCCTGTCGGCCAGCGATTCGAGCTCTTCCAATGTTTCCGGGAACCGATTGGGATCGAGTCCGGCCTCGAGAAAGTGGCTGGGACGGTAGTAGATCGCCCAGATGTTCATCCCCGTCGACAGGCCGTAGAAGTGCCCCTTGTACGTCCCGATCTCCCGCACCGCCGGATACATCCGGTACCGCACGTCCTGCCATTCCTTCGGGGTCATCAGCTCCTCGAGGGGCGTCAGGGCGCCGCGTTCGACCCAGGCGGGGATGACGGGGTCCCATTGTCCCATGCAGTCGGGGGCGTCGCCGCCCACCGAAGCGATCAGGGTTTTGAGGCTGCCGCTGGTCGGGGGCACGATGAGTGGAACGACTTCGTACCGGTCTTGGCTGCGATTGAACCGGTCGACGATACGGTTGACGACGTCGGCCCAGTTGCTCGTCCACATGTGCCAGAAGATGACCCGCTGACGGCCCGGGAGGGTCTGACGTTTCGGCGGCGTATAGCCGAAGAAAAGCCATCCCGCAAAGACGATGGCTGCCGTCACCGCGACAAGACGCACGGCGAGCCGAACGAACACGAAACGAGAGGGTGCGGTGCCCGGTTCATCGGCCATAGTGCACCCACCGTCCCTGCGTCTTGAACACGACGGCCGTAATGCAGACCACGATGACGAACAGGAACCAGGCCATCGCCGAGGCGTACCCCATCTTGAGGTACTGAAACGCCTGGAAGAACAGGTGGAGCGAATAGAACAGGGTGGAATCCAACGGTCCACCGCCCGTCATGATGAAGGCCTGCGTGAAGTACTGAAATGCCCCGATCAACCCCATCACCAGGTTGAAGAAGATGACCGGCGTGAGCATCGGCAGCGTGATGTGCCGCAACCGTCGCCAGGTATTGGCCCCATCGACCATGGCCGCCTCGTAGAGTGAAATGGGGATGTCCTTCAACCCGGCCAGATAGATGATCATCGTCCCGCCGGCCGCCCAGATGCTCATGAGGATGAGCGAAGGCTTGGACCATTCCGGGTCGGCCAGCCAGTTCGGGCCCTCCACGCCGGCCAGCCGGAGCAGGGTGTTGACCAACCCGATCCGCGGGTTCAGCAGCCACATCCACAGCACGCTGGTGGCCACCACGGGAACGATCGACGGCAGGAAGTAGATCGTCCGGTAGACGCTCAGGCCCCGGATTCGTGCGTCCAGCAACAACGCCAGGATCACGCCGAACGCGATGCCCAGGGGGACGGCGAAGACGGTGTAGTACAGGACGTTCTGCAGCGATTTCCAAAACAGCGGGTCCCGCGTGAACATCGTGTGGTAATTCGCCAGACCGACCCATCGCGGTGAGGTGAAGATGTCGTAGTCGCAGAAGCTCAGGTAGAACGACGCGACGAACGGATAGACGGTGAACGCCACCAGTCCAATGACTGCCGGCAGGGCAAACAGCCAACCGGTAAGGTCCCGCCGTCTGACCATGCCGCGGAGCACCTCCGCCCCCCGGAGGAGATACCGGTAATACAACGGCTGAGTGCGGAGGCGTCAAGGGTCGGTTTGCCCCAGCCCACCCCACCTCAGACCCGACCGCCGCCCGTCAGGCGGGTGGACGACGACCGGTCCCGTCCCGTCGGATGAGGCGCTTCGCCTTGCAGTCGCCTTGCCGCACGGGATATGATGACCACGTGTCGGTCCGGTGCCACCTTGGTCGACAGACGGGCTCCGGGTCGCCGGGGTAATGCACGCATGGACATGGACCAGATACCACCGCCCAAGCTTCCAGGGTTGGAAATCCTCGCTCAGATCGGCCGGGGCGGCGGGAGCATCATCTACGAAGCGCGAGACCTCAAGACCGGCACCCTGTATGCCCTGAAGTATGTCAGTCGGTTGATGGAGAAGGGCCCCCGGTTCTTCGAACAGGTGGAGGCCGAACACCGATTGGGCCAGAAGGTCAACCACCCCAACCTCCGCAAGACCCACCTGCTTCGCAAGCGGGGGTTGCTGTCGGTTCAAGAGATGTATCTGTGGATGGACCTCGTGCACGGCCGTCCGCTGACGCGCAAGAGCGACGATTTCAGCCGACCCGTGTTGGCGTTGCTCAAGGCGGGGGATGGTCTTCGGGCCATCCACCGCATGCGCTTCATCCACGCCGACTTCAACCCGAAGAACGTGCTGGTCTCCGAAGACGGTTCGGTCAAGCTGATCGACTACGGGCAGAGCTGTACGGTCGGGACGATCAAGAAGCGCGTTCAGGGGACGCTGGAATTCATGGCCCCCGAGCAGACGACGAAGGGGATGCTCGACCATCGCACGGACATCTTCAATTTCGGTGCGACGCTGTATTGGGCGCTGACGGGTCAGACCATCGGTCTGCCCGTCATGGAAACCAAAGGGGGGCGCCGGGCCGGTTCCCGCAAGATCGTTCCCCCCCGCGCGATCAATCCGAGGGTCAGCGAAGGGATGAGTAATATCGTCATGCATTGTCTGGCCGAAAGCCCGTCCGATCGGCCGTCTTCGATGGACGAGATCCTGGGGGACCTGCACGTGGAGCTGCGGGAGAGCCTGCTGGCCGGCGGGTCTTCGGGCGGCAGGTAAGGTGCTCGGCCGGTCCCGACGGGGGTCAGGGGGTGCCGATGTCTGAAGGGCAGGGAACCATCGCGATCTTCCCGGGGACGTTCGATCCGGTGACCTGTGGGCACCTGGACATCATCGAGCGCGGACGGCGCCTGTTCTCCAAGCTCATCATCGGGGTCGGCAGGAATCCCGAGAAGACCCAGCTCTTCACGCCCGAAGAGCGGGTGGCCATGATCCGCCCGCTGGTCGCACACATGCCGAACGTGAGCGTGCAGAGCTACGACGGGTTGACCGCGGATTTCGTCCGCCAAATGGGCGCGCACGTGATTCTCCGAGGCGTGAGGGACTTCATCGACCTGCGGAACGAGCTCCAGCAGGCCAGCACCAACCTCATCGTCGGAGGGATCGAGACGGTGTTCATACTGACCTCTCATGAGCACGCGCTGACCAGCAGCACCCTGATCAAACAGATCGTGGAGATGGGCGGCGGAGACCCGTCCCGGTTGAGCCACATCGTTCCGCCGCCGGTGATCGAGAGGCTCCGCGAAAAGCTCCGTCAACAGAACGGTGGACCGTAGCGCCCCGCCAAAGAAAAGATGTGGTCGGGGCGGCGGACAGGCACGCGGTTTTCCTCCCCTCGAATGCGACTTCAGAAATCCTCCGTTGGCCTTTCCGGGTCCTCTGGCGGTGCGTTCTGTTCGGTGTACACTCACCGGGTGATGGACCCGTCCGATGCCCTATTTCATCCTCGCACTGCTCTTCCGATTCGGAGGGACGAGCGGGGTCTGGCCAGGAGGTTCGCTGCTTGGCGGGAGAGGCGGATGGTGGCGGCCGCCGTTCGGGCGATGGGGCCGATCACCACAGTGCTGGACATCCCTTGTGGGAAGGGACGGCACCTCCCGGTCCTGGCGCGGTTTGGCCTGCATGCGATCCTGGCCGACCCGTCCGTCGAGATGATCGAGCAGGCCGGGCTTTACGACCAGGCCTTTGCGCACCCTCTCCGGAGGTTCGTCGCCGCGGCGACGCAGATTCCCCTGCCGGACGAATCGGTGGACGCCGTGCTGTGTTCGCGCGTGCTGAACCGGCTGGCACTTCCGGAGGACCGAATTCGCCTGCTTCGAGAATTGGCCCGCGTGTGTCGGGTGGGGGTTGTGGTGAGCTTCTTCGACGCGGCCAGCCTGAGGTATCGTCGTCGCCTTCGCCGCCGCCCGGAAGGACGGTGCGGTCATCGTGCCATCACCCGCCGACAATTCAGGGAAGAGGCCAAACACGCCGGGCTGGAGTGCGTCTCCATGCACGCGCTGCTCCGCTTCCACGCCGAGCTCACCGCAGCCGCCTTACTGAAGGGCGCGCCCTCGTAAGGCGCGGGGTTGTTTCCATTACCCCACAATGAGGTTGCGAATTGCCGTGTCAATTGGCACACAGTTCAGGTAATAAACCCTTTTTATAATACACGCGATCGATAAATTTGTTTCGCTCCCGAGCTGGGGTCGGGGTGGGTCAACGTCCGATATACGTAATACGAGAGCGAGGGTGTTTTACGCCCACATCGCAACGGGCTAAGGACGTTCGACCCGGAGCAGGTCGCACCGGCAGGCTTGGCGGCCGCCTGGGCCCCTCCAACGGAGGACGCTGGCGATGAGATCGGTTCGTCGTTTGGTCGGTTCGGTGACCTTGGTGTGGTCCGCGTGGGGGTGCAATCAACCCTCCGAGCGACTCAACGCCCCGCCTCAAGGTTACAGCGAATACCCCAGTCCGCTGGCCGAGTCGTTCGTCTACATGGTCGACAACGCGATGCTGGAGGACCTCTCGCTGGCCGACATCCACTTCGTTCCCCACTCGGGCGAGCTGAACGGGCTGGGGGCGAGGCGACTCGAGCGGTACGCCAAGCTGCTGACGGTTTACGGAGGGTCGGTCCGTTATGCCACGGCGGTGGCGGACGACCGACTGGTCGAACAGCGGATGGGGAGCATCCGTGATTATCTGGCCACCACGGGCATCGCATCGGAGCGTATCCGGGTGGTCCGAGACCTTCCGGGGGGTGTCGGGATGACGGCGCGCGAGGCGATCGTCGCCAAGTCCGAAGCCATCGCGGGGGAGCAAAAGCAAGAGACCAAGGGCGGTAAGAAAGGCGCCGGAGCCTCGGCCCTATCCGAACTCCTGCCGGGTGGAGGTCAATGAGATGACGACCAGACGGCTGGGTCTTTTGAGCCTCGGCGGGGTGGTCCACCTCGTCGCGGTGGCCCATCCCTTTAGGGGTTGGGGCGCGATGTGGGCCCTCGTCCTGCTGGCGGCGGGCGTGGGATGCCAGGGGACCTGGCCGGCCGGCTCGATGACCCAAGGTCGATCCGAAAGGGCGGCCCATTCCAAGCCCGACATCGAGCAGGCCGAACCCGAGCCCGAGCCCAAGATCCTCCCGGAGACCTACCTGGCCGCCGGCAAGTTGGCCGAGTCCCGCGGGGATATGGCGCTGGCCCTGTCGATGTATCGAAAGGCCACCGCGTTGAACCATGAGTATGTGGAGGCGTACAACCGCCTTGGGTTGGCGCTGGAGGCGCTTGGCGAGACCCAATCGGCCCAAGAGGCCTTCGCTCGGGCCGTTGAACTGGCCCCCGACAGGGCGTACCTGCGGAACAACCTGGCGTTTGTCCACATGCATCGGAAGAACTGGGCGGAGGCCGAGGCGCAACTGGAAAAGGCCCTGGAACTCCAACCCGACTTTGCCCGGGCGCGGGTGAATCTGGCCATGGTGCTCGCGCACACGGGGCGCTATGAGCAGGCGATGGATCAGTTCCTTCGCGTCCTGCCGCCCCCCAGCGCCCACTACAACATGGGACTGATCCATCAGGCGGAGCACCGGTACGAGCTGGCTCGCGTGTCGTTCGCGCAGGCGTTGGCGATGAACCCCCAGATGACGCCGGCGCAGGAGGCGCTCCAGCGTTTAGAGTCCGCCTCGGCGCGGACGCGACGTACGTCCGTGGCGCCCGACGGGGTGGTTCGTGCCAACCGTCGGGTTTCTTTGGACGATCTGCTCGATGCGGAACCGGCATCGGCGGTACTGAACCATTCCCCCGAGGCGATCCCCACGACGAATCCCTCCGACCTGCCGATGCAAATCACCCCGCCGATGAAGGGAGGCGAACGGGTTGACAAGGCTCCGTCGCCCGGAATGACTCTGCCTCCCAGCACGCGGCCGGCCGGTCAGCCGGTGTCGTCCGCGGACTTGCAGGGCGGGTTGACCGTCGCGGCGAATACCCCGTTGACCGTCGATCCGCCGATCATAGAGATGTTACACTCGGCGGGCAGTGCATTGGGGAGCCGCTCGGTAGACGAAGTCCCACCCCTGGTCCGTCCGGACGTTATTGGCACCACCGCTGCTCCAGCCCGCACTCCCCAGCGAGCCACAGACAAGTAACCGCTCAAACGGACCGTTTTGGCGCGACCTCTGACGATCACGCGTTATGTTTCTGTGGGTGATGCGCTCCGCGCGAGATGAACCTCGCGGCTCGGGTCCCGCACGCCGGTACCGCTCGCCAAGTACGTTTTTTTGCGTTTGGTTCGATGCCCTGCCCTCGGGGTGGAGAGAACCGGGCCGCGCTGCACGAGCAGCCGGTCTCCGCTCCACCTGCTGAACCATGCCGTTCATCGCGCGGCGCCAACCGCAAAACCTAAATTCGCTCTGACCCCATCTCTGTTGACGTGCCGACGGGTCGATTTGTCGACGTGTCTTTCGGCGTGAACAGCGGGCTTCGTTTGATGCCCAACCGGTGCGCCCAGAAGCGCCCGGCCACACCGAGCGTGCTCAGGCCATAGGTGACGCTGCGGCGGAAACCGATGCTGCTGGCTTCATCCATGTAGCGAACCGGCACGGGTACGTCGCCGATCTTGAACCCGAAGTGGACCGCCTGGAAGAGGAACTGCGTGTCGAAGACGAAGTCGTTGCTGTTGCGGTGGTAGGGGATGGTCTCCAGGACCTCGCGCCGGTAGCCGCGATACCCGCTGTGCCACTCACCGAGATTCTGCCCGGTCAGCATGTTCTCGACGATGGTCAGCATGCGGTTGGACAGGTACTTGTAAACGGGCATGCCGCACCCCAGGGCCTCCCGCCGCGTGCGAATCCGGTTGCCCAGCAGCACGTCGCAGACGCCCAGTTTGAGCAGCCCGACGAAGTGCGGCACCAACCGGCTGTCGTACTGGTAGTCGGGGTGGACCATGATGATGCAGTCGGCCCCGCGGCGCAGGGCCTCATCGTAGCATGTCTTCTGATTTCCGCCGTACCCCAGATTCCGTTGGTGCGCGATGAGCGTTACCGGCAGGCGGCGGGCGATTTCGACGGTGTGGTCGGTACTGCAATCGTCCACGACGATGACCTCGTCGACCACGCCGGGCGGAATGTCGGCCAGCGTCCGCTCAAGCGTGTTGGCGGCGTTGTAGGCCGGCATGACGACCACCACCTTGTAAGACACCTGAGCGGTTCCTCCCTCAGCCGTTTTCAAAAAAGACCGACCCCTTGGTGCCCCTGGCTGCTGTGCTGTGCCCTGTTGGCGGGGCAGAACGCGGCAGCCGGTGTTCCTTCACATTGTTCAAACATGTCTGAAGGTTGCTCAGGACCTCTCCGAAACGCCGGGCACAGGCGATGATCGCATCGGTGCGGCGGGGCGGAGCCGGCTTTGCCAGGCCATCCATCGCTCCTGCTCGGCAATGGTCCGGTCGTACTCGGATCGCACCTTCGGATCGTTCGATCTCGTCGTGTCGCGCAGGGTACGGACCGCAACCACATACTGCCCGAAGGTCTCCATCGCACCGAGGCGATCGCCCATGTCCAGCTTCGCACGGGTCAGATCATACAGAACTCGACCGCGTTGTACAGTCACCGCCGCGCCGTCGCCCGCGCGGCGGGCCAACAAGTCCAAGGCCTTCTGCAAATGGGCGGCCGCTTCCTTGGGTCGATTCAACCGCATCAGCACGAGCGCGTAGTTCCGGTACAGTGCGGGCGAATCGGACCGACCCCCGCGGAGCGCGGATCGATACCACTCTTCTTGCCGGTGGGAGTCCACCGCCGGCGCCGTCGAGGGGTCCAGCAACTCGGGGGCGATCACCCAGGAGGTCATCGTCAACACGTACCACGCGACCGCGACCACGGCGAATTCCCCCACGGCGGACCGCCGTTCGGCTCGAGGTGCCCCCCGCGTCAGCGCATCGACCACGCGTCGGAAAACGCGCGGCGAGTTCACCCATCCCAACGCCGTCGTCAGGCAGATCGGCACATAGGGAAACAGCAGGTATCGCCGCCAGACCAGCGGCAGCCACAGCGCAATGCCCGCGATGCAGGTGATCACCCAAAGCAGAACGACGCCCGCGCGGACGGTGCGATCGTCGTGGGCGGGGTGGGATGAACTCGGGTCGTCTCCGGTCGGACCGCCGCACACGGCCCGAAGCACCAGGACCGCCACGCCGACCGTGAAACCCCATACGGTCAGCCAGATCCCAATCGTCCCGACCCACTGTGACATCGGCAGCGTACCGCTTCGCAAGGTGAAGTGTCCTACGGCGGCGAGCTTCTGCTGGAGGTCGAACAGACCCCCACCGGGATCGAGTTGCTGTTTGACGGTCCAGTCGCGGCACAGGTGCATCGTCTCGATCGCACGGGTCAACGGATGGGTGTAGTAGGTGGGGTTGATGCCGACGAAGACGCCGGTGGCCAGGACCATGGCCGGAACCGTCCCCAGCAAGCAGATTCCCAGGCCGCGGACCCACCGCCTCCCCCCGGCGGCGCGGAGCACGCCGGCCGCCAATCCTGCGGCGTAGGCCACACCGGCCAAGGCGCCGGTGAGTTTTGTCCCGGCGGCCAGACCGGTGATCAACCCGGGAACCACCGCCGTGTGGAGGCAAAGGCGTACCCACCCTCTGGAACACCGACGTCCCGTCCCCGGATTGAGGCGCATGTCGTGCCCGGCCGGATCGCCAAGCACCCACGGGAGGAGCGTCCGAACCGCCGCCATCGTCGCCGGAACGATCAGCACCATGAAGAACAGCAGGATGCTGTCGGTCAGGCCGACCCGCACATGGTACTGGAATGCCGAATGGGTGATCAGCAACCCCCACGCGATCAACCCGGTCACCACGCCCCCCGTGCGGTGGCCGATCATGAAGAGCACCATGCACACCAAGGAGCCGAAGACCGCGCTGGTCCACCGGGATATCCGCAGCATTCCGTCCGGCACCTTGGTGCGGAGGAGCGGAGACTCCCGCCAGTATCGATCGAAGTCCTCTTGCAGTTGCTGGTCGTGGACGTGATACCCTCCCAGTGCCAGGGCCGCACCGAAGATGTACTTGGCCACCGGTGGGTTGGTCCGCGCGTAAAAGTCCTTCGACCACGCGGGGTGGTGAACGTCCCGCCGCTCGAAGAAGAGGTGCCAGTAATACGTCTCGGCCAGCTTGTGGGCCTCATCGATGAAGAACGGCGGGTCGTCTCCGCCACCACCGACCCGGATGCCCCCGACCAGGAAAACGAGTGAGCCAATAAACACCGCCGGTGCTAAGATCATCGCGGGCGACAATCGCCGATGCATGACAAGGACCTCTACTCGTTGCGGAGACCATGATATAACCTTCTCTGCGCGAAGGCGCTTCCGAAAATCGGCAACGCGGAATCAGCGGAACCCGAGAGCAGGAAGATGACGAACGGCGGCTCACGATACCACCTTCCGGCCGTGCTGCTCCTGGCGGGTGGGAGTCTGCTGGCCGGGTCTTTCGTCGTATGGTCCTGTCTGAGAAACCCCGAGGTTCCCTTCTTGACCAGGCAACCGGCGGAGTGGATCGTCTGCGGTCGCTCGACGATTCTCGTGCGGCAGATGAAGGAGTCCCATGCCCGGTTTCGGACTACCTTCGACCTGACGACCGTACCGTCCTCCGCCGAGATACAGATCCGCGCCTTCCGCCGTTATGCGTTGTGGATCAACGGAACCCATGTGGCGGACGGACCGGTGGGGGATCGGTCTTGGAAGCACGTCCAGACCCATTCCGTCGCAGGGGCGCTGCGGCCGGGCAAAAACCGGATCGAGGTGGAGGTGACGAACCATCGAGGTCCCCCGGCCTTGTCCGTCCGCATGCAAGTCGGCCGGAAGATAATCACCACCAATTCGAGATGGGAGGGCCGCGAAGACGACGGACCCTGGGTCGGCGTGCGTCCGGCCGGTGTCCCCATGCGGCACCGGACCAAGGGGCATCCGACCGTTCTCGAGGGGCTCCAGGCGGCTTGGCCGGTGGTCCTGCTGTGGCTGGTCGTCGCAACGGTCGTGACCGCCCTGATGGCATGGCCGCGGGAGTCCCTTACCCGTTCGGAGGTCGCCGGCCGGTGCGCGGTCGGTTCCGGAAACGGTCGGTGGATGGAAACCGCCCTGTTGGGTCTCGTGACTGCGCTGTGGGTGGCGATGTGCGTCAACAACCTGCATCGGGTCCCGCCGCATGTCGGATTCGATGCGAACGATCACTACGATTACGTGCGATTCCTTCAGACGCACCGCCGTTTACCCCTGGCCTCCGACGGCTGGGAGATGTATCAACCGCCGCTGTACTACGTCCTCAGCACTTTGGTCGCCGCCTTCTGTCGCTGGGTCGGTTGGTCCGGTGCCGATACGACCGCGCCCCGACTGCTCAGCATGATAAGCGGACTGGGTCAGATCGTCATGGTATGGCTGGTGCTGCGACGGGTCTTCCCCGACGCCCCACGGACGCGGTCCGCGGGGCTGGTCCTGGCGGCGGCGATGCCCATGAACATCTACATGTCGCAATACCCTTCCAACGAAGTCGCGTCGGGCCTGCTGGTCACGGCGGCGGTGGCGCTCGCCCTGCGGATCGTGAGTGACGGGACTTTGGACTGGCGGCGCTGGGGGATGCTGGGAGTAATCCTGGGACTTGGCATGCTGACGAAACACACCGCCTTCCTGGCGGTGATGGTAATCTTGCCCGTCCTGGCGGGGTTCGTCCGGGTGCATCATGGGTGGACGTGGCCGACGGTTCTGAAAACCGTGGGAACGAGCCTCATCGCGCTCGTCCTGGTGGCAGGTTGGTTCGGGCTGCGAAACTGGGTCCACTTCCGAAACCCTCTGGTCGGCAACTGGGACCCCGTCAGCGGACAGCTCTGGTGGCAGGACCCGGGGTATCATACGGTGGACTACTACGTGCGGTTCGGACCGTCGCTCGTCGAACCGTTCCACAGTTATCTCTATTCCTTTGCCGATGCGATCTACGCGACCGTTTGGGGCGACGGTCTGTGCGCCGGGGCCGGGTACACCCACGTCCCGTCCGCCGCGCCGTGGAACTACACGCTGATGGCCGTCGGGTATCCGTTGGCCCTTTTCCCGACCGCGATGATCGCCCTGGGCTTCGTTCGCGTCGCTGCGGAATGGGTGCGGCGTCCGACCGCCCGATGGACGCTGCTCGTCGGACACGCCGTGCTCGTGGGCTTCTCGGTGTTCTACATGACCCTGAAGCTGCCCTATTACACCCAGGCCAA
>Ga0129299_1002523_pt1 | contig 12137 bp, 11 predicted proteins | sample ConPoolayeCmetaG_FD_94477 | JGI IMG/M metagenome (GOLD analysis project Ga0129299, IMG submission 94477) | Hot spring microbial mat communities from California, USA to study Microbial Dark Matter (Phase II) - Cone Pool mat layer C metaG ... | reverse complement strand
GTTCTTTGGCTTCGATGAAGATAGTGTGATTGTTCCCGATGCCGATAGAGATAGACGCGCTGTTCAGAGCGGGTGTGGGTGCTCGGTTGTCGAATAAAAAAACAATCCGCATCTCACTTCGGAATGAAAATTTGCTTTTCGTTCCGATTACACTAGAATGCACTCGTTTTAATTGTTGTTTAGCAAAGTCAAGAGGTTAGTTATGTTTGCCACCTTACGAAAAAAGAGCGGGTCGCTTATCGTTTACCTCATGTTTGCCGCAATTATCATTACCTTTGTTATCAGTTTTGGTCCTGGTGACCAGGGGTGTCGTGCACAGCCGAACTGGGTTGCCATGGTTGGCGGTGAGGCAATAACACAGTCGGAATTTCGCTTTGTGTACAATAATTACTACGACATCTATCAGCGCATGCTTCCTGATTTCAATGCCCAGAAGGCGAAAGAAATGAACATTTCGAAAGCAGCACTCGACGATCTTGTAAATGTCATGCTTCTAGCCCAGGAGGCCGAGAGACTTGGTTTTGTGGTTACCGATGAAGAGATTCGCACAGAGATTATCGAGACACCTTACTTTCAGCAAGGGGGGAAGTTCGATCGCGAATTATACAACCGCTTTGTCCAGGTACAAATGGGAATGACAATCAGTACTTATGAAGAAAAGGTGCGACGTGACCTTCTTGCGCGAAAGTTACGCACATTCCTTTCTGATTCGGCCGATGTATCAGAAACGGAATTGAAAGAGGAGTATGTGAACCTCAATGAAACGGTTGATGCTGAGTTCTTCGTGTTCAGTAAAGATAAGATGAAACCCGAAGCGATCCAACGTCTCCGTGAGACAACAACGGAATCAGACGTGAATGAGTTTCTCGGGGGAGAAGAGAAAAAGGTAAAGTCATTCTATGATTCTCATAAGGATCGTTGGGCGAAAGAAGACAAGACCGTTCGTCCTTTCGAGGAAGTAAAAGGAGAGATAGCGAGAGAGATTATGATTGGCGAGAGGATTGCTGCTCTTGCAAAGGCTGATGCTGTAAAGTTACGATCTCTTCTTTCGAATCCTACCTATCGCCACCATAACCTTAGAAAGGATTTGCCGGACTGGGTGTTGACACCGGTGACGCAGACTAGCATTCGTAAGACTCAGCGCTATATCCCAGATATCGGTATCTCTGCTTCTCTCGTTGAACTCCTTTTTATCGCCGCTACAGCCCCCGGTTCTCTTACAGAACCCGTTTCCATTGATGACAAAGTAGTCGTGGCAAAGATTATCAAACATACCCCTGCTGATATGGCAAAATTCGAGAGCGAACGGGCAACGATACGCCGTTCTTTACACACCATGAAGGCGCGTGAAATCGTGGAAAACTATATACAGGCACTCCGCGCCAAGACACCACTTGAGACCAACGAGCACTGGCTTGCCCTCTTCCAGAAAGGCGGTGGCGATCAGTAGGCCGCTCATGGTGACGGGGGATCGCCTTCTTAAAATCGTTACTGGGACGCTGATTGTTGTTTTTGTCGTATTCGCTGGTCAGGTGATCATCCGCGAACTTGTTCGCATCAAGGATCCGCTCACTCGCCTCGTGAATGAACAGTGTTCTTCCCTCGTCGCGGTAGGTACCAGCGCTCCTCCTGGTGCCTCTTTTCTTCCCTCCGTACCGGCGACCGTTCGAGAAATTGATGGGATAACCGGGTGCTTTTTTCTCGATGCTTCTGTCAAGGAAAAGACGGAACTCGCACGTGCGTTCTTTGCCCATGAGAGGGTTCGCGGATGGGACTATCTTTATCTCGGGCCTCGCGGAGTTCTCGTTGTACGAGACAACACTTCATTTGCTTCGCAGGCGGCTGCCCTGCGCGAGTGTATCCGTGCAAAACGGTGCGGCGGGGTCGAAGATGGGGGACCCCTTTTTTCTCTGACTCTTTCTCTCGTGTCGCAAAGCGGGAAGCGACCGGTAACCGTCTCTTTTTATGACAAGCGCCTTACGGATATTTTGAGGGAGGCTCCGTCTCTTCTTGCTGAGATGTGCGAAGTAAAGAAAGAGGATATTGCCACGCTGTTGCTGGAAATCTCTTTCCACCAGCGATATGCCTTTATCGGTGAGCCAAGCGAGGAGACAGTTGCAGAACTTTCCCGTCCTGGTCGTGACGGCTTGTTTCTTGCCTCGCGTGGCGCCAAAATACGGCTTCTCCCGTGGGAGTATCGCACCAATCCGTTGCGGGTTCTTGCAACAAAAGGGGTATCCTATGGTCTCGAAAAGGAGGAGTATCGCAAAGAAATCGCTATGGTGAAAATATTCATGACGGAGCGCTATCGCGAGGAGGGTGCTCGCATGATTTCCCTTGATAAAGAAGAAAGGAGGGGCGATGAGGGGGTGAATGGTGGATACTAACACCTTTTTGTTTTTGTGTCGTCGGTGTGGTGCTTGTTGCCGCGGGGAGGGGGTTGTTTTTTTGTATCCTGAAGACATAGGACCGATTGCCCAACGACTTGCCATATCGCCTCAGAAAGTGGTTGATTGCTATACAGAATTTGTTGTTATGGAAGTGCCCGAAAAAGACGGCTGTTGGCTCTACATTCCTTTTCTTCTCCTCCGCAAAAATCGCTCGAAAGCCTGTCTGTTCCTCAAGGATAATCTCTGCACGATACAGGACGTAAAGCCCTTCCAATGCCGTGAAACCCCCTTTGTCAACGAGTTTTTTGTTGATCCTGTATGGCGATACGAAATCATGAAGAAGTGTCCCGCACTTTGCGAGATGGACGAGAAAAAAATTCCTGACGTTACTCCTCGGTCACCCCATGATCGGGACCACGCCTACTTCACGCTCCTGGTAGAACATCGATACAATCTCGAACGTATTCTGGGGGTTGTACTTCCGCCCCCGCGTCTCATCACAGCCCAGGAGATGCGGTGACGGTTTGTAAGAAAGACTAATCTCTTACCTGTTCTTCAGTTTTGCCAAAACGACGGGAGCGCTTTGCGTATGCGTCGAGTGCTTCGAAGAATTCCTTTTCGCGGAAATCTGGCCAGAGGACATCGGTGAAATAGTACTCTGCATAGGCGCTTTGCCACAGGAGAAAGTTACTAATCCGTAGCTCTCCTGATGTTCGGATGACGAGATCGGGATCAGGCATATCAGCAGTGAAGAGATGAGAAGCAACTGTTTCTTCCGTGATTTCCTTGGGAGATACCTCTCCGTGGCGCACCTTTTCTGCTATTAGCCGGACAGCGGATGCGATCTCGTCGCGTGATCCGTACGATAAAGCGAGGGTAAGTGTCATGTCCCAGCCGTTTTCTTCCGTCTCTCGCTTTACCCGGAGAGCGTTCTCACGAACGATGTCCGGTATTTGCTCCAAATGGCCGATGAAGTGGAGACGAATGCGGTTGTCGAGCAGTTTTTTTCGTTTCTTCTCGAGAAATTCGTTAAGCAACTCCCAGAGACCTGCTACCTCGTCGGGGGGACGGCGCCAGTTCTCGGTTGAGAATGCGTAGAGTGTGAGGTATTCGACCCCTGCCTTGCGGGCTGCCTCAGTGACAGCGTCAACACTTTCGGCACCCTCACGGTGCCCACGGAGGCGGTTCAGCATCCGCTTCTTTGCCCATCGTCCGTTACCATCCATGATGATGGCAACGTGCCGCGGGACAGTTTTCGGGAGGGAAACCGTAGCCACTTTCATCCTTGCTCAATCTTCGTTTTTACTTCTTCGATGAGAGAAAGAATATAGTTGTTTCCCGGTTCCATGGCATCGGCCATCTTGAGTTGGGTGAGTGCCTGTTTGAGTTGTCCCTCTTCTATTGCTTTTTGCGCAAGGATGGTGAAACGCCGTGCCTGCTTATTGTGTATAGTATCATGGGGGTTTTCTTCGTACTTCATCTTGAGGCGAAAGTCGAAGCGCTTGACGTCCGGGTTGTCACGCCGCATCAGATCGTACATCTTACGTCTGTTCGGGTGAGAGAGCACTGAGTAAGCCTCGTTGACACGTTTGGTGATTTCATAAGCCATTTTTCGCACCTCGGATAGGGCGGCGCGGAACTTATCAGGATGGTATTTGCGTGCCATTGCGATGTAGTGTTTCTTTATCGTTTCAGCGTCTGCATTTTGGGAGACATCGAAGAGGGTGTAATAATCAAGGTCATCGAGTTTCTTGAACAATTCTTCCATGTCGGTCACTGTTTCTGGGCTTGCCTCTTGCACAGCATCTTCTTGGGCATCTTTGGCAATCATCTCTTGAATGGCAGCGAGGAGATCATTACTAGGGAAGGGAACGCGGAAGAGACGCTCGGCGCCATATTTCTTTGCGATTTCGTCGGTAATCTCAGGTCCTCCCGGAAAGGCGATGAGAATGATATGCCTCGCCCGTTTGAGTACCGGCATGAGACGAAGCCATATTCCTTCGGGGAGTTGAGTTTCTGCAATAATCACCGTGAGAGAAGCATCTGCTTGTTCGTTGAACTCTTTGATGCTTTTTATCGCCACTACTTCGGCCCCTGTTATCTTGCGCTCGAGAAAATCCTTTAGTGAGGCAAGGTAACGCTCATCTTTGAGGTAAATGCCAATACGGTGCATCATTGGTATCACCCTAATCCAAGGATATTAAGTTCGATATTTTGCCGGTTCCCTGTTTCGAGGTCCAGTGCTTTTACATTGAGAACCCCATTGGTGTCAACTTCGAAAGTAACCTGTATCTTGAGTTCACCACGCATGGCAGGACGGAGATCGGTAAGAATCAACTCTCCCATGAGATGGGACTCGCTCTTTTTGGTTTTGTCTCCTTGATAAATACCGATACGGACTGTTTTTTGGTTGTCTGCGGCATTGGTAAAAATACTGGTTCGCTCGAGCGGGAGAGGAGCATTTTTCTCAATGAGTATCTCGACGAAATCTCCAGCGGTTCCTACGCCGAGTGACATAGGGGCAACATCGAGAAGAACAGGGGAATCTTTAGGATGCTTTTCGATGAGCGAATGGCCGAGAATCGCTGCTCCCATGGCGATGACGAGTTCGGTCTCAATGCCGAGGAATGGATCTCGTCCAAAGAATTCGGCAACCTTCCGTTGAATGTAAGGGATTTTTGTCGTACCACCGACGAGCACCGCGGCATTCACCTCTTCCGCTTTCAGGTGAGCCGCTTCCAGTGCCCGACGGCAACAGTCAAACGACCGTTCGACGATAGGAGAGATGATTTGTTCGAAGAGAGAGCGGTCTATGCGTACTTGGTAATCGGCTACTCTGCCGTCTGGCAGAGGGATAAGATTTTTGACGGTAACTGCAATACTTTCTACTACAGAGAGTTCTTTTTTGATGCGTTCTGCTTCGGCAGTAAGAAGTGAACGGATGACATTAGAGTACTCCATTTTGACTCCGTAATTCGTCTCGATGTCGGCAATGAAATAATCGAACAGGGCGGCATCTATGTCATCGCCGCCGAGGAACGACTCTCCTTCAGTGGAGAGCACCTCGAGAAAATTGTCGCGTACTTCGAGAATGGTGATATCGAAAGTGCCACCCCCAAAATCGTAGACAGCGATACGCTCATGAAAACGATTCCCAAAGCCATAGGCAAGCGCTGCTGCAGTCGGTTCGTTAATGATACGGATAACGTCGAGTCCTGCTGCGGCACCTGCCTGTTGTGTCACCTTGCGTTGTGCGTCGTTAAAATTAGCCGGTACCGTAATGACCGCTTTTTGTATGGGGCGTCCGATGAACGCTTCTGCCGCGGCTTTTATTTTTCCGAGGATAAGCGTTGAAATGTCCTGCGGGGTATACCGCCGTCCCTGTATCTCTATCTCTACCGAGTCATTTTGCCCTTCCACTATACGGTAAGAGAACATCTTGGTATACCGTTTTGTGTCGGCACTCGAAAACTGGCGTCCCACAAGGCGTTTTACCGAATAAACGGTATTCTCGGGGTTTTGTGGGAGTTTTCGTTTTGCCTCGCTTCCTATGATGAAAGAACGGCCACCATCGAGAAAGGAGACGACGGATGGCATAATAGGTCCGTCCTCTCCGGTGATGGGAATTGCTTGCGGAATATCGTCTATGACGATGGCCGCTACAGTCGTCGAGGTCCCCAGATCTATGCCGAGTACATAGTCGGTCATGGGTTTCTCATTCCAAGGCCATTGGAGTGCTACGTTCAATTTCTTCGAGAGCCATTACGATCTCTTGGTCTGCACGGTCGAGACCCAAGATGTTGAGTTCGAGGTGCTGACGTTTTCCCGTATCTTTATCTATGGCATGTACATTGAGAACACCGTTGGTGTCAAGTTCGAATCGAACCTCTATCTGCAGCATACCCCGCGGTGCTTTGCGCAGCCCCGAAAGGGTCAGTTCTCCCATGAGGAGGGATTCGCTTTTCTTGTTTCCCTCTCCCTGATAGATTCGTACTTTTACCTCTTCCTGGTCGTCGTAGGCGTTCGTAAAGATATTCGTTCGCTCCACGGGGAGCGTTTCATTTTTGTCAATAAGAATCTCGATGTGGTCGCCGACGGTTCCGACACCAAGAGCAAGTGGCGTGACATCAAGAAGAACCGGAGAGTTTTCTTCCCGGATGGCCTCTTCGAGGGAATGGGCAAGTATCGCTGCTCCCATTGAAACGACAAGTTCCGTTCTGATGCCGGAACACGGTTCTTTTCCGAAAAAGCGAACGACTTCCCGTTGTACGAAAGGTACTTTCGTTGCCCCACCGACGAGGACGATGGCATCGAGATCGCTTTTTTTCACATGCGCTTCTGCAATCGTCCGCGCACAGATATCGAATGTTTTTGCAACAATAGGTGCAATGAGGCGTTCGAAAAAGTCACGCGAAACATCAATAGTGTAATCACTTCGGCGGTCGCCGGGTATGAGTTCCCGTAAGATGATTTTTACGTGGTCGCGATCCGTAAGCGCTATCTTGACCGCCTCCGCCTGTGAAGCGAGGGAATGAAGCACCTCAGGGTGGTCCATAACACGAATTCCGAATTTTTTCTCGACGTCATGGACGAGATATTCAAGAAGAGCGCTGTCCATATCATCTCCGCCGAGGAAGGAGTTGCCCCCTGTCGAGAGAACATCGAGCACCCCATCGCGTGTTTCGAGGATCGTCATATCGAATGTTCCGCCGCCGAGGTCGTACACTGCGATTCGTTCATGCGCCGTCGCGCCAAAGCCATAGGCGAGTGCGGCAGCCGTTGGTTCGTTGATAATGCGGATGACCTCGAGATCGGCGAGTTTACCAGCGTTTTGAGTGGCACGTCGCTGAGCCTCGTTGAAGTTTGCTGGTACCGTGATGACGGCACGGGAGACTGTTGTTCCTAGGTAGCGGTTGGCTGCCCCGACTGCTTTTTTTAGAACAAAAGAAGAAATCTCTTGGGGGGAATATATCTTCGGGGCGAGGTCGACGAGAATCGAGTCGTTATTTCCTTCGATTATCTTGTAGGGGAAGCGAAGTATCGCTACTTCAGTGTCAGGGTGGGAAAAGGTGCGTCCGATGATGCGCTTGATGGAAAAGACGGTGCGCATCGGATGACGGATCCGCTGTTTTTTTGCCTCATTTCCAACGAGAGTAGGGTCCCCGTTCTCGTCGAAGTAAACCACCGACGGAAGGAGGAACCTGTTGTCCTCTTCGATGGGAATTACCTGCGGAACACCATCCCGCACGACAGAGACGATTGTTGTGGTTGTTCCGAGATCTATGCCTAGGACGTAGTCCGACACGTTATCAGTTCTCCATCACCTCTTTTTCTTTTTTTGCCGCAATATCTTCGAGCATTTTCATAAAGTTCTTGAGTTCCTTTTCGACGTTTTCCGAAAGTTTCTTCTCGTCATCCTCGGTAATAAGTTTCTCTTTTTGTGTTCTCTTGATTTCGTCAATGGCCTCGCGACGGATATGCCGCTGGCTTACCCTGAATTTTTCGGTGACTTGATGAATTTGTTTCACGATTTCTTTTCGCCGTTCCTCGGTGAGGGGGGGAATCGGGACTTTGATAAGACGGCCGTCATTGATGGGGTTGAGCCCTAGATTTGCATTGCGAATGGCTGTTTCGATTTCTTTGAGTTGCGACTTATCCCAAGGCTGAACAACGAGGAGTCGAGGATCTGGACTGGCAATGGATGCTATTTGGTGAAGCGGCGTTTTTTGTCCATAGTAGTCGACAAAAACACCGTCGAGAATGGCCGGCGTTGCTTTGCCGGTACGAAACGACGCAATCTCGACTTTGTAGGCGTCGATGGATTTTTGAAACCTTTCTTTTAAGTTGTCAAAGAATCTTTTTTGGTCGAACATGGGATGGTTCCTCCTTCCTCCCTTATTATGCACTAATAGTGCTTCCAACCCGATTGCTTTGAAGCGCCTTGAGAATAGTCCCTTGTTTGAAGATGTTGACAATCTTGATAGGGAGATTGTTTTCAGCGCACAATTGGAGTGCTGTAGCATCCATGATCTGGTATCCTTTTTTGAGCGCTTCCTTGAACGTTGTCTTTTTGATGAGAGTTGCATCGCAGTGTCGTGCAGGGTCTTTGTCGTAGAGTCCGTCAACCTTTGTTGCTTTGACGAGGATGTCGGCCCCAATCTCGACGGCGCGTAGAGCGGCTGCGGTATCAGTGGTAAAGAAGGGATTGCCTGTGCCCGCGCCGAAAATAACGACACGCCCTTTTTCGAGGTGGCGGATGGCACGCCGCCTGATATAGGGTTCGGCAACTTTTTCCATCTCGAGGGCTGATTGCACCCGGGTTGCCATACCGTGTTTTTCGAATGACGACTGGAGAGCAAGCGCGTTGATCAGCGTTGCAATCATCCCCATGTAATCGCCGGTTGCACGATCTATGCCGGTCCGTTCCGTTTGCTGGAGTCCACGGAAGATGTTGCCACCGCCCACTACTATGGCGGTTTGGATGCCTTTTTGCACGACAGTACTGACCTCGGAGGCAAGATAGTCGAGAAAACCGGGGTCTATCGGGGTACCGTCTTGTGCGAGAAGCGCTTCGCCGCTCAATTTGAGGAGGATACGATGGTACATAGGGTACTCCTTCTCTACGACCGTATCACCCTAGCGTGAAGTGGATTCTTTTTCAAGTTTTCCCCTTTCTTGACAAGGGGAGGGTAAAACAATAGAACAGCACATCCTTATCTTTCCTGTCCGGAGGAACTATGCTAGGGCTAATGCTTGCCGTGATTGGCGTCTCTATTATCGCGGGCGCGCTTTTTTTTCTGCGTACCACCTTGCGAGAACTACCATTCAATTTCTGGGTGGTCAACACGATGGAGATTGCCGAACGGCTTGCCTTCTTTGGTGCGCGTGCCGTTCTGCCTCTCTACATGGTTGCCTCGGCTACTCAACACGGTCTTGGCATATCTTACGCGGAGAAAGGAGCCATCTTTGGTATCTGGGCAGCGTTCCAGTGTCTCCTTCCCATCGTAAGCGGGGGATTCACTGATAACTTCGGTTACAAAAAAAGTCTCTATATCGCTTTTACGCTCAACATCGCTGGTTATACCGCAATGGCGTTTGCAACTGGCTTCTGGACGATGCTTGGCGCCGCCATCATGGTCGGCACCGGCACGGCGATATTCAAGCCACCAGTGCAGGGGACTATTGCACGTTCGGTGACTCCTCGGAATTCTGGTGTCGGTTTTGGTATCTTCTATTGGGTTGTCAACATCGGTGCGATGCTTGCTCCAATGTTTGCCTCATCCCTGCGTGGCAACGAGGAGAACCCGACATGGCGACTCGTCTTTTTCGCGTGCGCTGCGATCACGGCGTTCAACTTTCTTCCTGCCTTTTTCCTGTATCGCGAACCGACAACGACTGGCGAAGGCAAATCATCGTTTACCGTTCTTAAAGAGACCGGCACAAATCTCCTACGTGATCGGCGTATCTTATACTTTCTCCTTATTACCTCCGGATTCTGGCTCATGTTCATGCAGATATGGGATCTCCTCCCCAACTTCATAGACGAGTGGGTTGACTCGCGAGACATAGCGCCGCTTTTCCGCGCGGTGCTGGGCGCCAACGCACTCACCGCCGCCGGCCATGTAAAGCCGGAACTCATTGTGAATCTCGATGCCATCGCCATTGTCATCTTCGTGATGCCAATCTCGTGGTTTATGGCACGTTTCAAAATGATAGTGTCTCTCCTGTTGGGTATGGCGCTTGCGACTATCGGCTTCTTCGGCGCAGGCTTCTTCATGAACGGTCTGCCAGTTGCCGTCATGATTCTCGTCTTCTCGCTCGGCGAGATTATCTGTTCGCCCAAGTTCTCTGAGTATGTAGGGATGAATGCGCCTCCTGACAAGAAGGCGCTCTACATGGGTTACTCGAACATACCGTTCGCCTTTGGCTGGATGGCGGGGAACTTCCTTTCGGGCCCGCTCTACGAAATATTTGCCTCGCGTGCCGCATTTGCACGGCACTACCTCGTGAAACATCTCGGTATGCCGGTCGCCGAAATCGCTGCGCTCAAGCACGACGATCTTCTACCGGTGCTCGCCGCACGGCTGGGAATTTCGCCAGCAGAGGCGACGAAATTGCTTTGGGACACCTATCACCCATGGCTGTTGTGGCTGATTCTTGCGGCGTTTGGACTTCTCTCGTTTCTCGGACTTCTCTGGCTCGACCGGAGGTTTCGGAGGGAACCACCAGGCTGATCGTTCGGTTACTTTCTTCCGTAGCGATCCTCGAGCCGGACGATGTCGTCCTCTCCTAGGTAGTCGCCTGTTTGTACCTCGATGAAGTGGAGCCCCTCCGGTCCTCCTTCGGCACGATGTTTCTGTCCTTTCTCGATGATAAAAACCTTCCCCGGAGATGCTGGTAGCACCTCTTCCTCCACAGTAATAGTGCCGTTTCCTGCCACCACCGTCCATACCTCACGACGTCGAGAATGGTACTGAAGCGAAAGTTTCTCACCCGGTGCCACGTAAATGTGTTTTACCTTGTAATTCTCCATGAGGCGGAGCGATTCCCATCTTCCCCATGGTCGTGAGTCGCGCGGTTTGTGGGTCTCGAGAATGCGCCGGTAGTGGTCGAGAAGAATGACAGCATCGGTGCATGCCGATACCGGGAGAAGAACGATTCCTGGCTCCCCCTCAAGGGGAAGAAAGGAGCGCAGTGGGCCGTTGACGGGATCGAGCGTTACGACGAGGATACTGGGAATAAGTGGCCGGGCGATGAGAGGGATGATACTCCAACTATGCACAATATCGGTGGATGCAAAATCCTCTTTCCGGTAAGAAAAAAAGTCAATGAGAGTTGTGATATCTGTTTTCTTTAATGCGAGAGATGTAAGGTCGAGGAGATCAACCGTTGCTCCTCCTTTTTCCAGATCATACTTGATTTCGTCGAGGTCAGGATACGTCGTGCTTTCATCACTCGCCGGGGTTAGAAACAAAACTTTCATAGAAGTCTCCATTTGTCCTTTTCCACCATCCTATCTAAGGACAGCAGAAGCGTCAATGATAAAGAAGTGTCGCACGAGCAATTTTTGACTTTTCCATCGTGGCTACTATAATGCCCCCGAATTTTTGAGGCGGCATCACCGTGGCTCTCCCCGACGTGAACCGTATCATCGAGGAGCGTATTAACATTGTGGATGTGGTACGGCGCTATGTAAAACTTCAACAATCGGGACGCCGCTATGTTGCTCTTTGCCCGTTCCATAAAGAGAAGACACCTTCTTTTAGCGTCAATGAGGAGCGTCAATTCTACCATTGTTTTGGGTGCGGCGCTCACGGAAACGCAGTAACCTTCCTCATGAACATCGAATCTCTTTCGTTCCCCGAGGCGGTGAGAAAGTTAGCGACAGAATTCGGGGTACGAGAATTGCTCGAAGAAAGGAACACTCCTGCAGCCGCTCGCGCTGAAGAAGAAAAGCGTCTCATTTACACGGCGAACAGGCTAGCGGCACTTTTCTTTCACCGAAAACTCGCCGGCAATACAGCGGCTTCCTTTTATCTTGCGAATCGAGGTATTACTCCTGATGTGATAAAAAAGTTTGGTCTTGGGTGGGCCGACGAGGGCGGAGAACTTATCTCTTTCCTTCGTTCGAATGGGGTATCCTCGGAAATTATGGAGAAAAGTGGGCTTGCCCGGATAGATGCCTCGGGACGTATCCGTCCTTTTTTCTACAACCGTATTATGATACCGGTTATCAACCAGAGGCGC
>Ga0129299_1002522_pt1 | contig 12139 bp, 7 predicted proteins | sample ConPoolayeCmetaG_FD_94477 | JGI IMG/M metagenome (GOLD analysis project Ga0129299, IMG submission 94477) | Hot spring microbial mat communities from California, USA to study Microbial Dark Matter (Phase II) - Cone Pool mat layer C metaG ... | reverse complement strand
GCGCCTTTCATGGTTGCCGTTGGCGTCCTCGTTCTGGCAGGCCGCCCTCCCCCTTTTCCGGATCTGTAAGGAGGCGACTGGACAACGGCAGCGCAATCGGCGCTCGCAGTAATAATCTGCGGCTTTTTCTGGGAAATGTGGAATTTCTACAGCCTGCCCAAGTGGAAATATGACGTGCCTTTCGTGAACCGATTTCACATATTCGAGATGCCGCTCCTCGGGTATGCCGGCTACCTGCCGTTCGGCCTTGAATGCGCGGTTGCAGCAGAGTGGGCAGCCGCGTTCGGAGCGGCTTCCAGACGGCATCGCAGATCAGCCCGAACCGGCGCGGAGGCAGTTGCGAAGTGAATCGAAACCTCAAAGCGGTGATCTTCGATCTCGACGGTGTTCTGTGCAGCACTTCGAGGCTTCACGCCGAGGCATGGCGGCGCGTTGTGCGGGAATTGGGCATCGAACCGCCGCCGGATCTTGAGGACGCCGTAAGGGGGATCTCACGAATGGCCAGCCTGAGGCTGGCCCTTGGCAGGCATGCCAACGATTTTTCGCAGGAGGAACTGGAGGAACTTGCCGAGCGCAAGAACCGCTACTATCTTGCCGCGCTCGGCGGATTCGGTCCCGGCGACGCTTTCCCGGGTTCAGTGGAACTTCTCGACGCGCTCCGCGCCGGGGGTGTGAGAGTCGCGCTGGCATCGGCAAGCAGAAACGCCCGGCAGGTTATCCAAGCTCTCGGTATTTCGGCGCGATTCGACGCAGTGGCCGACGGAACTTCCTATCGGTTCGGAAAGCCTCATCCGGATATTTTCCTCACCGCCGCCGCAATGATCGGCGCCCGGCCCGAAGACTGCGTGGTCGTTGAAGACGCGGCTGCCGGTATTGATGCGGCTCTGGACGGAGGTTTCGTGGCTCTGGGCCTTGGGAAGGAAGACCTGCTGTTCCATGCTCACGCCGTTGTGCCGGACCTGCGGGCAGTTTCTGTCCCGATGCTCCGCAGTCTGCACGGCCAGTTCCGGCCGGACCGCTGGACGCTGACAGAGGATTTGCCCAAATTTCAATCGGAACGGTCTTCCGCCGAACGCCTTGCTGCGCGAAGCTCGCATGTTATCGTGCCGGCAGTGTTTCATTTCGCGCCCCAGCTGCCGGATGGCGGAGAAATCAGGGCGCTTGCTGTCTCTGACGCGAACACGCCTCGAGCCCTCGCTTCGTCAGACTCCGCCCGAACAGCCCGGCAGATCGAAGGCGTCGATTTCTTCGGCGGAAGGCTGCTGGTTAACGGTCAGCCGATATTTGCTGACAGCCCCGAGTCGCGCGGGATCTGGCGCCTTGACATGCTTCACGGCTCGCAAACGCTCGCGATTGAACAGGCGGTGAAGGATGGCGCAAGGATATCTCTTGTCCAGCAGACATTCGCCGATATGACTTATCCCGGCCGATTCCTTGCAAGATATGCAATCGAGCCAACCGATTTCTCGGGCAAACTGGAGATGGAAATTGGCCTGAAAATTCGAGAAGCCTCGAACGATCCCATGTTCGACATGGCGCCGCTGCGGGAGTCCGTCGGGAGTCCGGTCCGGCACTGTGTGCGCCTCGCTGTTCGATGCGCGGAAAGTCTGTTCGTGGCTGCTGCCAGCTGCCTGATGCCGCCTGATGGAGCCGAGGTTGTGGAGAAGTTCAGACAATCGCCAGGCGGTCTCTGCCAGGGGATCTGCGTTGCTCTCGAGCGCAACAGGCTCGCAGAATTTGAGCGCGTATGCGCCGTGGCCGCGTCATCCGACAGGGAAAGCGCCATTGGTTGCGTGCTCGAAGCCGTCCGAGACGCGATCGCCTGCCGGCCGCAGGTTCTGCGCAGAATGACGCGCGCCCGCACAAGGCAAGTCTGGCAGAGGAAAAGACCTGATTTTTCCGGGACCGCGGGCGTTACCCATGTGTCAGCCCAGGACTACCGCAGCCTGTTCGGCGAAGAGCACCCCTGAGGCTGCGGCATTTTTTACTTGCCACGCAGGTGCTGGGGAACTAAGATATTGAGCAGACATTCGGGAATTCTGCATATTGGAGGCTACAATGACCACTCATGCGCAATATCTCAGGATTCCATCCGCTGCGATAGCGGGGCTTGTGTTCGCCTCGATATCTCTGGGCCAGAACTACATTGAACCGCCAGCCAACGCGCTCAGTAACGGCGTTCCCATTCCGACCATGAAGACCATGGACCAGGTTGAACCACGCGCGCTGATAACATCCCTGCCGTATGTCATCAGCGCGCCAGGCTCATACTATGTGGCGTCTCCGTTGACAGGGTGTTCGGGGAGCAACGGCATCGCCATAGCGGCCAGCCACGTGAGGCTCGATCTGAGCGGATTCCCTCTGCAAGGCGTCAGCAATTCGCTTTCGGGGATTGCCGTGCTCGGTGCCCAGAACAACATCGAAATCCGCAATGGAATCGTATGCAACTGGGGCATGTTCGGAATAGACGCCGCAGGACAGGCCAAGGACATCTCTGTCGTGGAAATAAAGGCATACGGAAACGGAGCCGGTGGAATCTATGTGGGCGAGAATTCCTGCGTGGAGCGGTGCGTTGCAATGAACAACGGCTTTCTGGCGCCCCCTACAAACCCGCCTTCCACGGACGGAATCCAGGCCGGTTCCTATTCCACGATCCAGGATTGTAAATCCAGATACAACAAGGGAGCCAACATACATGGGTACAATTACACAAGAATTGTAGGATGTACGGCTTCCGAAAGCGCCCAGGCCAACGGCATCTGGGCTGAAATGTATTGTACAATAAAGGATTGCGTTGCCGCGGCAAACTTCAGCCACGGAATAACAGTAGGCTCCCGATGCCGTGTGGTGGAAAACACATTCGCTGACAACGGAATCGCGCAGCCAGCCACCAACGCAGCCGGTATACTGGTCGAAGGGTCCAATAACTTCATCGAAAGGAACATCCTGGCCGGCAACGATATCGGAATTTTCGTGCCAAACGTGCCGTCCAACACGCCCATGGGAAACCTCATAATCAACAATGCCGCCACAAAGAACGGCATTGACTACCAGATACTCGCACCCAACAACTTTGCCGGACCGGTGGATTCGTTCCAGTCGGGACAATTTACGAACACGAATCCCTGGACGAATTTCAAGTTCTCTCAGTTCTGACGGAGGTGATCAATTGCAGATGAGAAGGTCTCTCTTCGCACTCGCAATCGCGCTCCTGGCATGCGGAACAACTCTTGCCGCATCCACCAACACCACAGTGAGCACATCCAACAAATGGGCATGGTCATCCTCCACCGGCTGGCTGAACTGCCGGACCGATATAACCAACGGAGTGGCGGTCGGTGAGTATGTTCTTTCCGGGTACATGTACAGCCCCACCCTTGGGTGGATCCACCTCGGCGACGGCACTCCTACGAACGGTGTCCGATATTGCAACAACTCCCCAGTTGACTACGGAGTCAATCATGACGGCGCCGGACATCTCTCAGGTTACGCCTGGGGCCCGTCGGCGGGCTGGATCAATTTCGGGTGGACGAACCAGGACGCTCCCCAGGCGCCGAAAATCAACCTCCAGAATGGAATGTTCAGCGGATATGCCTGGGGCGCAAGCGTGGGATGGATCAGCCTGAGCAACATCAGCGCAAAGCTGCAAACAGTGAAATTGACCACAGGCCCCAATGAGGACAACGACGGCATTCCAGATGCATGGGAAATTCAGTGGACAGGCTCCACCAACGTTCTCCGGGCCGGCCTTGATTACGACGGAGACGGGTACACGGACGATCAGGAATACATTCTCGACACCTGTCCCACAAACCGGTCCGATGCGCTCGACTTCGCCGGCCTTGTCATGTCCGGCGGAACGAATTTCTGTATTTCATGGTTCGGCAGCCCCACCAGGTTCTACAGGATCGAAAAGAAGAGCGATCTCATGGAACCCTACTGGACTGATTCGGGCCTCGGTTGGTTTTTGGGACTTTCAGATTGTGCCGTAACATGCGCCGTGCCTTGCTCCGCCTCGACCCAGGGTTTCTTCAGGCTTCGCGCCGCCCGGCCGCTGCCCTGACGACAACTGCCGGTCGTCGCCAGCCGCGGAGGACGAATCCGCCATGGACGAAAGCGAGCCGAATGCGCCTGAAAGCCTGGAGGAAAGGCTGGCCCGCGCGATCGAGCGTTTGAAGGCCAAAGACGCCCTTTTCACACAGCAGGACATCGCCGACGAAGCGGGCGTCTCCGGACGAACGCTCGCACGCCACAAGGCCGTCGATACGCGCGTTGCCGAGCTTGTCAACCGCGCTTTGCTCGAATCCCTGGACATGCATGTCCTGCGCGCGGCCCGACGGATGCGCAACGCCGGCGAGGCCGTCACATATCGGCGCATCTCCTCCGAAGCGGGCGTGGCGCCTGAGACGCTGCGCCGCCGCAGAAACGCCAACCCCATGCTGGCCACGGAATTGTCCGAGATTATCTCTTCGACAATGCCTTCTGACATCAAGATAAGGCGGGCTCTGGAGGAAATCCGCGGCAATCCCCGCCGCATATCCTATGCGGAATTTGCCCGCGCAGCGGGACTTGATCCCGGCACGCTCCGGACCAGACTGTACGCCAACCCCACACTGCGCGACGCTGTTAACGCCGTCATACTTTCTGCCGACGCTCTCATCATGCGCGCGGTGGAACGGCTCGCAGCCACAGGACAGCCGGCCACAATCGAGGCTGTGGCGACCGCGGCCGATCTCGACAGCGAAACGGTCGCGGCGAGGAAGAGGCGCAACAGCCTCATCCGGCAGGCGTTGGACAGATTCATCGTCCCGACGGACGAGGCGATTCTTGGCGCGGTGAGGCGGCTCATCGAAGCCAACGAACCGATAAGTCAGACACGCATAGCCTCGGCGGCGTCGGTATCCCTGACCACTCTGCGTCGGCGCATGCAGAGCGATCCCCGGATAAGAAAGGCGGTTGAGGCGGCCATTGAGAACAGCCTCAGCCGCAGAACGGCAGCCGTCATAGCTGACATCAGAGCCGAGGGCGGAATCGTCACTCAGCAGCGCATCGCGGCCCGCCTCGGAATCAGCGAGGCAGCCCTGTCGTACCACAGGCAGCGCGACGGAAACCTGGCTCGTTTGCTGGACGAGGCGCTGCCCGAAACAAGCGCGGAAAAGATCCGGCGGGCGCTTTATGAACTCGGCATCGAAGGCATACCATGCACTCTTAGAAACATCGCTTTCAAAGCCGGCATCAACGCCTCCACGGTCACAAGAGCGGTGGCGCGCGATCCCCTTCTTCGAAAACAAGTGGCCGATGCTTCGCCGCCTCGGCAGCGATACCCCACAAGGGAGGACTGCCTCAGAGCGCTGGCGGACCGGACGCGCGTCTACGAAAACGAGCTGTGCAACACTCCCGCCGCGCTGCGCCAGCCAGTCATCAGGGGCGGCAATCCGGCCCTTCTTAGAGCATGCAGGCGGCTCCGCGTTGAACTGCCCCAGGCTCCGAGAGCCGCCTCCCGCCTCTCCTCCGGCACGCTTATATCCTGCTATCTGGCGCGCATAAATGCCGTCAAGCCGCTCCTTGAGGACGAAGCCGTCGCTCTTCTTGCACGCGCCGGCATGGGCGACATGGATGCCCAGGAAGAGCTTCTCGTCCGCCTCCGCCCAATGGTGGCGCACGTGATTCAGGCCGATCTTCGGGAGGATCTCTCATCCGACACATTCAGAGCGCAGCTTATCGAGCATCTGATCAGCGAGGGCGACAGGCTTCTTGCAACCGCCTGCTCGGAATGGGATCAGACAGGCAGTTTCATGGCGCATGCGCGCTACAGGCTGTCCGCCGGACTCAGGGAGGCGCGGCTCCATTTTCTGCGCGAGAGATACGCCGCGGCGCGGCGCGAGACATCGAATCGGGGCAACGCCGACGCGGCCGAAAGCATGCGCGACGGCCGCCTTCGTCCGGACGAAGTGGCTGCGATAATGGAGGAAGGGGCCGCCTTTGCGGAGGACGAACTGGTCGAAAGACGGGATGCGGCCTCCGGCCTTCCAATCCTCTCCAAATACGAGAAACACGCGCTGGCCCTTTCCCTGAAGACTCTCTTCTCAGACAGAGAATTCAGCAGAATCTTCTCCGGAGGAACAGGCACGCGGTGGTGCGTGTTCCTTGCCGGTTCCCTCGGCAAACTGGGAACCGCCGTCAAGGGAATGTGCCCGCTCGAACTTCTGTTTCTGTGCGATGCCTCGCCGGCGTTTGCAGACGCTCTGCCGGGCCGCATTGCGTCCGCAATGGAAGGCTCATGGCGGACGGACGGCCGCGAACTCATCATCGGCGCCGCGCCGGCCGAAACCGCCTCCGCTGCTCCAGCGGACCCGGGCGTTATGCGCTCCTCCGCCAGATTGAGGCATCTCATGCGGCGCATGCTCGCAATCGCGAACAATTCAGGCGTGGCTCTGGATCCGTCTGGGCGCCGGAGCCGCATGGAATTCCGTTCCACGGCTGATGTCAATTCGGAGCGCATCACCTTTGAGCTTCTGAAAAATTGCATCCTGGTGCACGAATCCGCAGAGGGCACCAGAACGCTCCTGGCCATGGATGTCATCCGCAACAACAAGGCTGAGTCTCCGGAAGAAGCCGCGCGGGCGCTGTTGAACGCCCAGATTGCCTTCCTCCGGACTCAGAGAGCCTGTCTGGAGTCGGCGCGCAGAAGATTCCGCAACTGCCCTCCGACGGCGAAAGAGACTCCCTCTCCGGTCCCATCATCCCAGACTTGAATCCTGCTATTCTGTCTGTTGCTGAGCCGGAACCGGCTCGTCGCCGAGTCACCGTTTGCGCATCCCGGCAAGCGTGTTTCCTGTGCGAATCACGCGGGGCGGCCGTGATCCCTGCCACTTGATGACATGCGGAATTCCCGGATAAACATCGAAGAAGTTGTCATCCAGCCGGCCGTCCCCATCCAGGTCGATGCATACGTTCCACACAAAAGCGTTCGACGAAAACACAGCTTTGCCGCCATCCGCTTTTACGTTCAGCCGGGCAAGCGGCCATCTGATTTCCCTGAAGAACGGAAGAAACAGGCGGTTGCGGGCCACCACCCGCGTCCCCTCCAGCAATAATGCGAACGCCGCGCAGGAACGCGGATTCGGATTGGCGGAACGGGGAAGGCTCGCCAGGCGCGTTGAAGTGTTCGGCGGAATCAGCGCATCGCAAGCGCGGTCGGTCGGAAAACCGCCGGCCAGTTTCATGTACCCGTACCGCAGCCTGCCCCGCCATTCCCTGCGGGTTTCGTTGATGCCGTAAACGCCGATCGAATCTCCCTCGTCAGCCACGACAACGTGCACAGGCTGCATGGCTCGCCGCACCGGGTGAAATGCAGGGGTGCGTCTGAGATAGTAATCCACAATTGTCCAACTCCTCGTCGCCGGCCAGCAATCGTTGTACATCCAGAAGATCGCCGATCCGGTGTCGAACATCCTTCGCCTGAAGTTCTCGCAATACTCGCGGAGCGCCTCTCCCTGAACAACGCCGCCCCAATAGACGAACTCCTCGATCGTCATCTTTCTGGGGTCCAAACCAAGCCATTGCTCGATCATCCTGTCCGGCGGGCTGGGTTCCGCCCACGAATCAACCGAATTGTCGTGCACCTGCCATGCGAACGACTGCACGTACCGCTGCCCTTCGGGCAGACACGCCAGCATGGTCGGCAGCGATGTGGGCCCCAGCGTTCCGCCTTCGTTTGGAAATCTGCATGCCATCTTCCGGTAATCCCTAAAATCCGTGTTGTGCATTCCCACTGTCCACGGATGCTGGTCGCCGACATCGTCCGCGTTGGGATGCCGCCCGTCCGGCGACCATGGCGAACTGGGCTGGTAGTAGCGGGTCGGGTCTTCTTCGGCCAGAAGCCTGGGAAGCGTAAGATGAAACAGCGCGTGATCGGGGTAAACCACTCCCTTGTCGTATCCCCAGGACCATGCGCCCCATTCCAGTTCGTTGTTGCCGCACCACACGATGAGGCTGGGATGGCGCGCAAGCCGTCTGATGTTGTAAACAGCCTCCGCCTTGACTGAATCGTGAAAGGACTGGTCCTGCACGGGATATCTGGCGCAGGCAAAGATGAATTCCTGCCAGACCAGAATGCCTTTTTCGTCGCACAGGTCGTAGAAATCATCCGACTCGTACAGGCCGCCGCCCCATACACGGAGCATGTTGAAATTCGCCTCCAGCGCCAGATCGGTGAGCTTGTCGTATCTGTGCCTGTCGCAGCGCGCGAAGATCATGTCCGCAGGCACGAAATTCCCGCCCTTCGCGAAAATCTTCCTGCCGTTGATCTCGATGTTGAAATACCGCCCGCCCGCCGGATGGGGATCCTGATTGATGCGAACATGCCTGAATCCGATCCGGGCCGAACGGGACCCGATCCTCCGCCCCGCAACGGACAGGTCAACATTCAGCGTATAGAGAGGCTGCGCGCCGTGGCCGGCCGGCCACCATAGATCCGGGTTCGGAACCTGGAGAACGACCTCGTACGGATGCAGGCCGGGCTTCACCTCCACCGGGCATGAACCCCGCACGCCCGCCTCCCTGATGGCGGCGGAAACAACGCCCTTCACGGGCTTCTCCGACAGACCTTCGACAAAAAGCCGCGCGCGCACAGTCCCGCTGCGAAAATCAGGCGCCAGTTCCGCCAGCGGCACAAGCATGTCAATCCGCACCGTATCATCGGTCCACTCCAGGCTGACCGGACCGGTTATGCCGACATTTATCAGCCTGGTGGACCAATCCCAACTGAACTGGCACTGGGGCTTGCGGAGCCAGTGCCGCTTGTGGAGCAGAGCGTCCCCGCCAAGCCAGCCTTCGCAGGGCTTGTCGGACACGCTGTAAAGCCCGCCCTCGACATGGACGGTGAGCAGATTGCGACCGGGCTTGAGTTTGCCGGTGACATCTATTCTGCACGGATGGAACGAATTGCAGTGGCGCCCTACCTCCTTGCCGTTCAGCACCACTATCGCAGCCAGATCAAGCCTTTCAAAATAAAGCCAAGCCCTTGCCTTCGCGGCGTCGGCAGGCGCATCGAAAAAACGCCTGTAACTCCACTGGCACTCTTCCACCCATCTCGCCGCCAGGCAGTTCGTGCCCACATACGGGTCGGCAATCCATCCCGCGCGTTGAGCGTCAAGGTGGATTTCCCCGGGCACGCGGGCTGGAATGTATCTCATGGGGTCGGTTTCACACCTCTCCGCATACGCCGCTCTGCCGCGCTGTCCATCATTCCACCTGACCTTCCAGATTCCGTTGAGCTCCCTGATCTTCATCATAATTGCGCCTCCCCGGTCAAAAGACTGTGGACCACACTATGTGGGGCAGTTGCGCCGATCAAGCCGGATTCTGGGTTTGTCGCGCGATATGAATTCCGCAACAGCGTCGCCGGTCTTGTTACAAGATACGTTGGCTCGGCCGGAGGGCCTCCGGAAATGCATAACAAAAAAACCCCGCGCGGGGCCATAGTCCGCGCGGGGCCAGTCATCTGCCGGTTTCGCATGAGCGCTTGCCGGCGCAAAGCGCGTTCCTATTCCGACTGCTTCGCCTTGCGGAGGGCTTCAATCTCCGCCTTGCGCTCGCTCTTCTGCTGCTCGTGATGGGCCTTTGTCGCTTCCTTCCATTTTGCGATCATATCCTTTATGGCCTGTTTCCTGGCTTCAAAATTCATCGTATTGTCGTTGGCGATCTTTTCGAAGTTTTCCATCAGGTCATTGAACCGTTCCTCCCTGAAAGCAACGTTCTCGGCATACTGCTGTTCGAAAAAGGAGATGAGGCCGTTCTTTTCCTCGTCTGTCAGCGCCTTGACTCGTGCCAGTCTCTCTTTCAGATAAGCGATATTTTCCTCGTGCTGCTTCTGGAAGAAGGCCTTGTTCTCGTTGTACTGGGCGGTTCTGTGCTGTTTGATGGCTTCTATCTTTTCTTCTTTCAATTCGCCTTTGATCTGCTGCCTGAACTCCTGGTTCTCCTTCTCCTGCTCTTCGAAATGGGCCTTGGCCTCCTCCCTCTGGGCAGCCCAATGCCCCTCTTCACATATCGCCGGACGCATGCCGACAACCAGCACCCCTGAAAAAGCCGCAACAATACCTGCAATGTGTTTCATCTCTTCTTCCCTCCTCAGAGTTGTCGCGACAACTGTTGTCGCGCTCCGTTCATACAAACGAATAAGGCCGCGCATTATTGTCCCTCTCTTGGAACAGGGCGCAGAGGCATTTTTCAGACATCAGGCATCGACAGCGCAGCATCTGCGGCATCGGCGGCCGACAGAAAAGTACGGGTTCAACAAAACGCACGGAAAACCTTGAGAATCGCCTCGGCTATTTCATCTATGTCTGTTTCAGTATAGAATCGGTTCATGGCAATCTGTATCCCGTTGTGCAGGATCCGCCTGTGCATAGGCGTTTGATCAACGCTGTACGTGTACGACCTGCCGTCGGGCTGAACAAGTGGATAGAACCGCCGGTCGTCGGCCAGCCAGGGGCGGACGACACGCTCCTGGAAGAGTCTGTTCTGGATAAGATCATAACGGCCGAACGAAACCGCATTTATGCCTTCCGCCTGCAGCGCCGAGACTATCTCATCCCGGCCCACATTCATGACCGACGGGTCAACTTCGACAAGCGTCCACCAATAAGTGCTGTATCCGCCGGGCAGAGCCTGCATCATGCGGCCGCCCTTCAACCCCTTCAGCCGCCGCTCCAGCCGCACGCCCAACGCATGGTATCTGCGCGTGATTTCATTCACCCGTTCCAATTGCGCGCATGCCACAGCTCCCTGAAGCTCGCTCATCCTGTAGTTCATGCCGTGATGCGCCTGGTTCAGGGAGCGATCGAAAAACCTGTCGTAATACTTGTCCGCGTAGTTGCTCACCCGCCTGTACAGGTCGGGGTCGTCGAGAACGACAAAACCTCCCTCGCCTGTGGATATGTGCTTGAAGTCGTTGGTGGAGAAGCATGCCGCCAGCCCGAAGGAACCAGCCCGCCTGCCTTTGAGCCGCGTTCCCCACGCCTGGGCGCAGTCCTCGATCACGGCTATTCCCCTTCTGGAACACCACTCTGCGATCTCGCCGGCCGGCGCGGGGTACCCGGCCAGGTAAATCACCAGCACCGCTTTCGTGCGCGGCGTCACTCGGGCCGCAACCGTCTCAACGGTGGGTTGGAGGTATTCGTCATAATCGCAGAACACAGGAACAGCGCCCTCCTCGATGACACCCAGAGCAGACCCGTAATCCGTGTGAGGCGTCATGATCACCTCGTCGCCCGGCCCTATTCCGGCAGCAATGCAGCCCAAATGAACCGCTGCGCTGCCACTCGTGCAGGCAACCGCATATCGGCGGCCTGTGTATTTTTTCATCATCTCGCAGGCGCGCTTCACGAAGGTCCCGCTCGCGTAGAACAGCGTGTTGCTGTCGAGCGCCTTCTTCAGATAAAGCATCTCATTGCCGGCGAACCGCCTGCCGGAGCCGCAGGGAGTCCGCTTGGCCTTTGGCCTTCCGTGTATTGCCGGCTTCGATGTGTCAACGCGCCTGACACCGGTTCTCATCCTCTCGTCTCCTTTCCTCACGAGGGCATCGCATCCTGCACCCTCATGCCGGGCTCGGGAATTACGACTCTTCCCGCCCCAAGATCGCGCAACCCGGCCGCAAGAGACTCCGCGGCATGCCGCTCGCCGTGCACCACGAAGGCCGCTTCAACACGCGGCCCCATTTCCGCAAAATAGTCCATCAATTCATCCCTGTCCGCGTGCGCGCTCAGGGCGTTGATCGTGTGAACGCGCGCCCGCACCTGGTATTCGTCGCCGAACATCCGCACAGCGCCGGCTCCATCAACTATCCGCCTTCCAAGGGTGTTCTCGGCCTGGTACCCGACAAACAGGATGATGTTCCGGGGATCGCCTATTGTATTCATGAGGTGATGGACGATCCTGCCGCCTTCGCACATGCCAGACGAGGAAATGATTATCATGGGGCCGCTCATCCCGTTCAGCGCCTTGGATTCCTCGGTTGTCTCGACATATCGAACGCTTCCGAAATGGAATGGCTGGTTTCCGCCCGCCAGCATGGCGGCAGCCTCGCCGTCGTAGCACTCCGTGTGGCGTTCGTACACGGCTGTTGCCCTGGAGG
>Ga0129299_1002520_pt1 | contig 12139 bp, 8 predicted proteins | sample ConPoolayeCmetaG_FD_94477 | JGI IMG/M metagenome (GOLD analysis project Ga0129299, IMG submission 94477) | Hot spring microbial mat communities from California, USA to study Microbial Dark Matter (Phase II) - Cone Pool mat layer C metaG ... | reverse complement strand
GCAGCGGGTGATGGCGACATTCGGTCGGCTGGACGTGCTCCAGGCCACGGGCCAGATGGATGCGCTGATGCGCTCGGGGCTGCGCTTCTGCGAGAAGCTGGCGGTGATCGATCCACACGCCGCGGGGGGAGACGGAGGCGGTGGCCGTGCGGCGCATCGGCGTATACAGCGGGGACCATGCCCTCCTCGGCCGTCTTCAGGACACAGCGGTTGAGGTCATGGACCATGTTGCAGCAAACCATGCCGATCAGCAGCATCGCCACCTCCGAGGGGCTCAACAGCCGTATCCAGCATTTGATCCAGAAGACCTGCGGCTGTAGGAACCGGGCCCGCTCCGAGCCCGCCGGCGAGATGAGCGGCGTCGTCTTCGAGCCGGCTCAGGACAGGGTGTCGCGAAAAAACGGACGGCGATGGCCCAAAAATTGAAATATGCGCAATTTCCAGGCACATTCATGGTTGCCGGACCTGGATTTGAACCAGGACAAACAGATCCAGAGTCTGTTGTGCTACCGTTACACCATCCGGCAATCACCATTTCACCGGTAATTCTCGAACGCACAGCGCGGGTTGAGCAACCTGCAGACTATCATGCTAGAGCGTCCTGGAACCGTCAATACGGAATGCGTCTGACCCTTTGACAGTGATTCAGGCTCTGAAAACCAATGCGGACACAGAGCCGCGCGCCTTGCGCCTTCTTCATCCGCGCAAACAGGAAAATTCCGGTTCACCCGACCCGGATAGGCATGATGACATAGAGAAAAGGCACATCCGCCTTCAGCACTGCCGGAGACGTCTCGTCCGTGAGTTCTATATAAACCTCGTCGCTCGTCAGAACCTTCAACGGATCCATCATGAACCTCGGATTGAACGCGCAGGTCATTTCTCTGCCTGAGTACTTCACGGGCAGGGTCTCGCGCGCCTCGCCCACGTCCAGCTTCGCGGCTGACACAACCAGCTTGTTCTTTGAAAAGGTCAACTTCGTGGACACAGCCTCGTCCAGGCCGCCCTCGCCGCTGACCAGAGCAACGCGCCGAAGAGCGGAGAAGAACCCTTCCCGCTCGACCACTGCTCTGTTTTCACATGCAGCAGGGATCACCTGGCGGTAGTTTGGATAGGTGCCTTCGATCAGTTTGGACCAGAGAGTGACTCCGGAGAACTCAAACACCACCTGTTTCTCCTGCGCAACAATCTTCACCTCTCCCTCGTCCTGCAAAACCCTCAGCAACTCGTCAACGGCCCGCGTGGGGACGGGAAGGTCACGTTCTGATTCCTTGGGAAATTCGAGTTCGTGCTCGGCAAGGGCAAGCCTTCTTCCGTCTGTGGCCACCATGCTCAGTTTGGCTCCCTTGAAACTCATCAGAACACCGTTCAGAATCGGACGAGCCTCGTCGGACGAAGCCGCATACGATGTCCGGCCAAGCATTTCCTTGAGAAGCTTCTGATCCATTCGGTACACGACGCCCTTTTCTCCCGACCCCGGCATCGGGAACTCATCGTCAGACTGCCCGACAAGCGCGAAGAAAGTGCTGCCGCAGTTGATCGAGCACCTGTGTTTGTCGTCAACAACAAGCTCGACATCCTCGTCCGGCAATTCCCTCACAATTCCGAACAACCTCCTTGCGGGTATTGTGGTTGCGCCGGCTTTTTCCACCTTCGCTTCTATCCTGCAGGACACTGTCAGGTCCATGTTGGTAGTCGTGAATGACACGGAGTTTTTCTCAGCGCGAAGGAGAATGTTGTTGAGGATTGGGAGGGTGGTTCGCGCTCCCACCACATTTACGACAACCTGAATGGCCTTCACTAGATTGGATTTTGGAATTGTCAGTTTCATGAGCTTGCTCCGTTGCGTTGTCCGATTGTCAACATACTGGTACTGGTATCCGGTTAACTGCTTTATTAAAGAGTAACAGTAATATGCCTGTTGAGTTTGTGCAATAAGCATGCGCAGCCGCAAAATGATTGACGATACACGAACGTTTGCCTGTTGAAATCCCTGACGGCAAGTCATGCATATGTGAAGACAACCGGGGCTCTAACTGGTTGTGAACAGAAGGTGAAGAATTTTTGAACAGAGTTATGCAGTGGTGCGGGCAAATCGTCGTCATAGAGAGCGGCCGAGCTTCTCGGCGATTGACATGACGCCCTTGCGAAGGTTTGCGTCCACGTCCATTCTATCCTGTATGCTCCTGCACGCATGCAGGACCGTCGCATGTGTTTTTCCGAAAGCGTTCGCAATATCCGGGAGAGAGGACCGCGTCAGTCTGCGGCACAGATACATGGCCACCTGTCTGGGAAGGGCAACGGATCGGGGTCTCCGCTTGCTCGTCATGTCCGCGAGACGCACGTCGTAGTGTTCGGCCACGGCGCGCTGGATGGCGTCGAAAGTCACTTCCTCCCTGCTTTCCTCCTCCAGGAGGTCCCTGAGGAGGTTGGAGAGGGACTCAATGGTCAGGGGCTGACCGGTCAGAGAGGAGTACGACAGAGTCCTTATCAGAGCCCCTTCGAGCCTCCGGACGTTGGATCGGATTTTTTCCGCTATGAAGAGGATGATTTCATCCTTGAGGGTGCCCTTGGCCTGGGCAAGCTTACTTCTGAGGATGGCGATTCTGGTCTCCAGATCAGGAGGCTCAAGTTCGGTGACCAGCCCCCACTCGAATCTCGATACAAGCCGCTCTTCGAGGTTTGCGATTTCCGCCGCGGGGCGGTCGCTTGTCATGACGATCTGTTTGTGAGCATCGAAAAGCGCGTTGAACGTGTGGAAAAATTCCTCCTGGAGCTGTTTCTTGCCGGCCAGGAAGTGAATGTCGTCTATGAGCAGCAGGTCTGCGCTGCGGTATTTCTTGCGGAACGATACGACCGAGCCCTTCTGAAGCGCGTCTATGTACTCGTTCAGAAGGGTCTCGGAATTGATGTAGCACACGACGGACCGGGATGTGGCAAGCACATGGTGCCCTATCGCCTGCATCAGGTGAGTCTTGCCCAGCCCTGTGCCGCCGTAGATGAACAGGGGATTGTATGCCCTTGCGGGCGCCTGGGCGACGGCAAGCGAGGCGGCATGTGCGAAGCTGTTTGATGGGCCGATCACGAAGGTTGCAAACGTGTAGCGCGGGTCGAGAATCGGTTCCTGCCTGCCGAACCTGCTGTGGCGCTCTCTGGCCTGTCTCGGTTTCGGCGCTTCGGGTGAAAGGGCCGCTCCAGTTTCTGCTTCCTGGGCCGGGGCCGCCTGTTCACAGGCGCTGACTTCTATGCGCACATTTACGGGCCGGCCGGCCGCTCTGGAAAGAGCCTCCGTGATCAGGGGCACATAGTTATCTTCAAGCCAGGACTGGTAGAAATTGTTGTCAACGTGGACAGTAAGCGTGTCTCCTTCCATGCCTGCCGGACGTATGACAGCGATCCAGCGGCCGTACACGTCCGGGTGAAGGAGAGACTGGAGGTCGCGGCATGCGTCTTTCCACAATTCAACAGCGTCAGCCATGGTGTATCAGCCAGATTCGGGTCGTCCTGTAAGCTAAACGCGCAACACGGAAGACTGTGTCTTGCGGGCCATAGTCCACCAAAAAAACGCTCGCATGGACAACAAAAAAAAGAGAAAAGATATCAACAGGTTGTCAACAACCTGTTCAGGCCGGAGGAAACAGGCAGGAATGAAAAGAGCGGCTGAGAAACGAGTGGTTCGAGAAATGAGAAAATCCGCGCTCGTGCTGGTCGGTGATGCTTCTTCATGCGTCGACATTGAATACGCAAGCGGTTTCAGGCCGGTTGATCCTGTGGTGTTGATGGTCAGGGGAAGGGAGAAAATTCTTGTTGTTCCGGCCATGGAGGCAGGCAGAGCGCTCGCCGAAGCGCGGGGATGCCGGGTGGAGACGCCAGCCACGCTGGATCTTTCAAGCGAGAAGCGGCGCCGTCTTTCGGAATGGGTGGCGGCGCTTTTAAGGAAGGAAGGAATCTCGACGATCGCGGTGCCGGCCTCGTTCCCGCACGGCGTGGCGGTGAGGCTGCAGCAGTCGGACGTAAGGGTCAGCGTGGTGGAGAGGCCGCTGTTTCCGGAGCGCTCGGTCAAGAAGCCCCGGGAGGTTGAAAACATACGCGCGGCCCAGCAGGCAGCGGTCATCGCAATGAGGGCGGCAATGCGGAGGCTCGCAGAATCTGATATTGACGGTTCGGGATTCCTGGTCTGGAAAAAACGGCGCGTTACGGCGGACGATATCAGGCGGATGATCAACACGACACTCGTGGAGCACGATTGCTTTGCCAGGGACATAATTGTGGCGCCTGGGCTGCAGGCAGCGGACCCGCATGCGAAGGGATATGGACCGCTGAAGGCCGGCGAGCCCGTGGTTATTGACATTTTTCCGCAGAGCCTGGAGACCGGCTACTGGGGAGACCTGACCAGAACCGTTGTAAGGGGCGAGCCGTCTGCTCCGGTGCGGGCAATGTACCAGGCTGTCCGGTCGGCGCAGGAGGCCGCGCTGAGCATGCTTCGGGCCGGAACGCGGGGGGAGGCGGTGCACAGGGCGGTGGAGGCCGAGTTCAGCAGACGAGGGTTCAGGACGGAACCGGGCAGGTCGGGCGGAGCGGGTTTCATACACAGCACAGGCCACGGGGTCGGTCTGGCGATACATGAGGCGCCGGTACTCGGGCCGGGCGGAGAGCGTTTGCGCTCAGGAAACGTGGTGACGGTTGAACCGGGCCTCTATTATCCGGGAATCGGCGGCGTGAGAATCGAGGATACGGTGCTGGTGACGGATCGAGGCTGGTCGTATCTGGCACCGTGCGAGAAACGCCTGGAGGTCGGCCCTCGCGGGTGCTGATACCTGTGTTGAGGGCTGAGAACGCGGTTCGGGCCGAATGTGCGGAAGTGCCTGGCAATAATTCGGCGCGTCTGAACGTTAGTGTGGATGAGGGCTCATCAGCGGGAGGAGGAGGCAATGAAGATTCATACCGCATATTCGATGGTTACGGCGATGGCGGCATGCGCATTGGTCCTTCATGCGGCGTGGGCGGGCGAAGAGGGCAGAGGAAAAGCTGGCCAGGTCCGGCCCTGGCCGGGGGAAAGGCCGGCGAAATTCCGCGGCGAAGAAGCAGGCCGTGAGGGACTGGCGAAGGACGGCAGGCCGGTCGGGTCATTGCTGGATCATGTTTTGGGAAATCCCAGGATTGTCGAGGAGCTGGCGCTGAGTCAGGAGCAGATTGCCGTCCTGAAGACAGCTTCCGAGGATCTCAAACGCGTGCAGGACGAACTTGCTTCGCGCCGGGACGAAGAGGGCGTCATTCAGGCGCGGCTGCTCATGGGGTCGGAGGATGTGGACGAGGAGAAGATCATGCAGGCCGTCGAAAGAGCAGGCAAGGCGAGGATAGAGATGGCCAAGGCAAGGGTGAAACAGCTTCTTGTCGTCAGGAAAACTCTGACCCCGGAGCAGATGGAGAAAATCCGGGAAATGATCCGACAGAAAATCGCCGCTCGCGTTTCGGATGAACGGAGCGCCAAATGGCGCGACAGGATGGAGGAGTGGCGCAAACACCGGGCCGGCAGCGAGGAAGTTCCCGGCCGGAAATGCCCGGACAGAGGGGCGGAGCAAAAGGACCGCGAATAACCGGCAGGGAGCCAGACGCGGGAACGCAGGTTCAGTCAACCCGTTCTATATCGGCGCCAAGCAGGCGGAGCTGCCCGTCAACGTTCTCATAGCCCCGGTCTATGCTTTGCGCATTTTCGATTATGCTTTCACCGCGGGCGCACAGCGCCGCCACAACAAGAGCTATGCCGGCGCGAATGTCCGGGCTGGCCATGGTGATGCCCTTGAGCCTGACCGGACCTGACACCACGACGCGGTGCGGGTCGCAGGGGACGATGCGGGCGCCCATTTCTATGAGCCGGTCCACGAAATAAAGCCGGCTCTCGAACATCTTCTCGAAAAACAGCACTGTGCCGCTCGTCTGCGTGGCCATAACCACGGCAAGGCTCATCAGATCCGAGGGAAAGGCGGGCCAGGGTCCGTCCTCTATCTTGGGAATGGCGCCTCCGACAGCGGCCTGCACCCTCAGGTGGCGGCCCGGCCGAACCGCGATCTGGTCTGCGTTCACTGTGCATCGGCAACCAAGGCGGTCGAAGACCCGGCCGATTACCTCCCAATCGTCAGGCCTGACCGGCCCGACCGACACGTTGCCGCCGGTGAGAATCCCTGCCGCGATGAAACTGGCGGAGTCAACATAATCGGGCGAAACCGCGTGCTCGGCTCCACCAAGGCTTCTCACGCCCGAGACCCGCACCAGATTGGTGCCGTCGCCGGTTATCCGCGCTCCCATCTTGCGCAGCAGATCGCAAAGGTCGCGGACGTGAGGCTCGCAGGCCGCGTTGAATATTTCCGTTTCGCCATGGGCCAGACAGGAGGCCATGATTGCGGTTTCAGTCGCAGTTACGCTCGCCTCGTCCAGAAGAATGCGGCCGCCGCGCAGCCGGCCGCCTTCACGGCGCAGGTTGAAGGCTCCTTTGCCACAGGAGATCCGGACTCCCATGCGCGCGAGCGCCTGGAAGTGAGTATCGAGGGGCCGCCGGCCGATGATGTCGCCGCCGGGCGGGTAAAGAGTGAGGCGGCCGAATCTGGCAGGGACAGGGCCGGCCAGCAGAACGGATGACCTGACTCTGCGGCAGAGGGTCGGGTCCAGGGTGGTGGTTTTGACGCCGGAAGAGTCGAGCCTCACACGGCGTCCCGCTGTCTGAACACAGACGCCCATGCCGGAGAGGATGGCAAGCATGGTCCTGACATCTTCAATTTGCGGAACGTTGTCGAGGACCAGCGGCTCGTCGGTCAGGAGACAAGCGGCAAGCATCGGCAGAGCGGAATTCTTGTTTCCCGGGGAGCGGTGGACCCCCTTGAGCCGTATGCCGCCGCGAACAATCAGCCTTGCCATTGCGTACGCTCCGTCAGCCGGCGTCAAGCATCTGACCGGCCAGTTCCACGACGCGGGAGACTGTAAAGCCGAATTTTTCAGCGAGGACCTTGTATGGGGCGGAGGCTCCGAAACGGTTCAGACCCAGAACGCGGCCGGAAGCTCCGACGTATCTCTCCCAGCCGAAGGGCGATGCGGCTTCGATTGCAAGCCGTCTCTGGCAGGCCGGGGGAAGAACCGAATCGCGGTATTCTGCAGGCTGTTTTTCGAAAAGCTCCCACGAAGGCATGCTTACCACGCGAACCCGGCACCGGCCGGCAAGCTGGCGTGCGGCGTTCAACGCCAGCTCAACCTCGGATCCGCTTGCGATGAGCACCAGATCCGGATCTCCCGCTGCGCTCTGCCACAGTGTGTAGGCGCCGCGCTCGAGTGAAGAGGCGGGCGGGTACGAGGCCCGGTCCAGCACGGCCAGGTTCTGCCTGGTCAGCAGGATGGCCGTTGGCCCCTCGGTGTTTTTCAGGGCCACCATCCAGGCCGCGGCGGTTTCCGTGGCATCGGCAGGCCGGATCAGGACAACGCCCGGCATGCAGCGGAGAGCCGCCAGATGCTCGACAGGTTCGTGAGTGGGGCCGTCCTCGCCGACGTAGAAACTGTCGTGGGTGAAGACGTAGATCACGGGCAGCCCCATGAGCGCCGCAAGCCGGATGGAGGGCCTCGCGTAGTCGGAGAACACGAAAAAAGTGCTTCCGTAAACTCTGAACCCGCCGTGAAGCGCCATGCCGTTGAGCACAGCGGCCATGGCGTGCTCGCGGATGCCGAAATGCAGGTTCCGGCCTTGGTATGCGCCGGGGCCGACGGACGGGAATTTCTCCAGCAGGGTCTTTGTGCTTGGCGCAAGGTCGGCAGCTCCGCCGACGAGCTGCGGCAGAGCGGCGGCCAGGCTTTGCAGGATCTTGCCGGACGCGGCGCGCGTTGCAATGGGTTTGGAGGGGTCGAATTGGGGAGCTAGGCTGTCGAGATCGGGCGGCAGTCTGTTTTCCATGTGCGCTGACCACGCCGACGCGAAGGACGGATCAGACTCCAGGGCCTTCCTGAGCAGACGGCTCCAGGCGGCGGCGCGCCTCTCCAGGAAGCGGCGGCGCTCGGCGAAAAGCTCGCGGACGCGCCCGGGAACATGGAAGGTCTCGTTCTCCGGAAGGCCCAGCGCCTTTTTCGTCGCGACGACCTCCGCCTCGCCCAGCGGCTCGCCGTGCGCGGCCGCGGTGTCATGTTTGTTCGGGCTGCCGTGAGCGATGTGGGAATGGCAGATGATCAGGGTCGGCCGGTCCTTGGACCGCCTGGCGCGGCGTATGGCCCGGTCAATGGCGTCGAAGTCATGAGCGTCGGTCTCGAGCACATTCCATCGGTATCCCTGGAACCGGCGGCGGACATCGTCGGAACAGGCCAGGGAGGTGGACCCCTCGATTGTGATGCGGTTGTCGTCGTAGAACACGATGAGTTTGTGAAGCCTGAGATGGCCGGCAAGGGAGAAAGCCTCATGGCTGATGCCTTCCATCAGGTCTCCGTCGCCGCACATTACGTACGTGTAATGATCAACTATCGGGCGTTCAGGCGCGTTCAGGCGCGCCGCCAGCATGGCCTCGGCCAGCGCCATGCCTACGGCATTCCCGCAGCCCTGGCCCAGCGGGCCAGTTGTGGTTTCCACGCCGGGGGTATGCCCGTATTCCGGATGGCCCGGCGTCCTGCTGTTCCATTGACGGAAGTTCTTCAGCTCTTCGATGGGAAGGTCGTACCCGGAAAGATGGAGGACTGAATACAGCAGCATTGAGCCATGTCCGCCCGACAGGACGAACCTGTCCCTGTTCGGCCATTTCGGATCGGATGGGTTGTGAATCAGGTGGCGCAGGTAGAGAACCGCGGCCACATCCGCCATACCCATGGGCATGCCCGGATGGCCCGAGTTGGCCTTTTGAACCGCGTCCATCGCAAGGCCGCGTATTGTGTTGGCCGCAAGCTGCAGGTCAGTCGCCGAAAGTGGTTTGGCCATGTTCAGCAGTCTCCTCAGTTGTCAGAAAATGATACTTGTCCGGAAAAATGCCGGCCGCTTCCCGGCGGCAAGTCCGACTTATCATCCATAAAAACATCTCATTGTCCAGATGTTAGCGCGGACGAATGGGCTACCAACCCAGTACGAGGGCGAAGATCAGGGGAGCGACGATCGTCGCGTCGGACTCGATGACGAAGCGAGGAGTGTCCGGCGCGAGTTTTTCCCATGTGATTTTTTCGTTAGGCACAGCGCCGGAGTATGAGCCGTAGCTGGTTGTGGAGTCGCTAATCTGGCAGAAGTAGCTCCAGAGTCCCACGTTGCGTCGTCTGAGGTCCTGCCGGATCAGGGGGACTGCGCAGATAGCGAAGTCACCGGCGATGCCTCCCCCAATTTGGAAGTATCCCACGGGATGCTTCGCGCGGCTGTTCTGGTACCATGCGACGAGTTCGATCATGTATTCGATCCCGGTCTTCACGATCCGGGCGTCACAGATTTCTCCGGTTATGCACCTGGCAGCGAACATGTTTCCGAGCGTCGAATCCTCCCACCCTGGAACAAATATGGGAATGCCGTGTTCCAAGGCGGATACAACCCAGCTGTCGCGCGGTTCTATCTGGTAATATTTCCGAAGTCTTCCGCTCCGCAGGAGACTGAAAACGAACTCGTGCGGAAAATGTCGTTCTTTAGCCTGCTCAGCACGTTTATACTCGACCATCAGTTCCCTTTCGATCCTTCTCATGGCGGTTTCCTCGGGTATGCAGGTGTCTGTTACCCGGTTCAGATGACGTTTGAGCAGCCTGAGTTCATCGCGGGGCGAGAGTTCCCGGTAATTGGGAACGGCAACATAATCGTCATGAGCGACCAGGTTGAATACGTCCTCCTCGAGGTTAGCTCCGGTGCAGCAAATGGCATGCACCTTGCCGCGCCTTATCATCTCGGCGAGGCTGATGCCGAGTTCAGCCGTGCTCATGGCGCCGGCCATTGATATGAGCATTTTTCCTCCGCTGGCTATGAGACTGGCGTACTCTTCAGCGGCCTTTTTCAGAACTGCGGCATTGAAGTGGCGGAAATGCCGTCTGACAAATGATGTCACAGAACACAAGGCGCGGGATGTTTGCCTGTTCTTCTGAGCCATAGCTCGCTCCTCCTTTCCGGTATGTCGTGCTTGTCCGCGATTTGCCTGACTTTGAGCGGGCGGAGGGTGAAACAAACGAACCGCACAAAAAAGCGGATCAGGATGGGCTGGGTGGGTCCTGGCCGGCAAAGAAAATGTGCTCGTAACGGTTTGCCCGGCAATGATCGTCCGGCGGCGACCAGCATTCGTCGCGAGCAATCCGGGGCCGGGCATGTGAATTTCCTGACAGCAACAGACGGTTATTTGAGGGACTCAGGGCAATGCGGGGGTGGAGCATGGGGCAGTCAATCCCCCGGACAATTCCACAATTGGACTTAACACTCAGCATCAGTCACAAGTTTGAGTCGTTGTCCAGATGCTGGCAACAAAAAAAAATCGTTGTTTCACTTTTTCTTCTGCGGGAGCCTGGCGGTTCGGAATTCCATGTCTGCCTGCGTACGGAAAATCTGGGTTGATATCCCAGGCTCGTGCGCCTATAGTGCGGTTGTCTTTTCTTCATGTTGTTGATGGGGCGGTAGCTCAGTTGGTAGAGCATCACGTTCGCAACGTGGGGGTCGGGAGTTCGAATCTCCTCCGCTCCACCACCGGTCCGAAGGCCGCGGACCAGGCTTCGCGCAGGAGCGCGCTTCCAATGCCGGTGATGCTCATCGGCGATTGAGGCAGGAGGGAATGTCCTGATGGATAAGATCATCCCCGCCGAGCATGTCTTTATTGCCGGGAGGAAGCGGGAGCGGTTCTCGTATTTCGGATGGCCCACGGTCGCCCGTCTCGAAGATGATACTCTGGTCGTCGCCGCGTCCGGCCCCCGGGCCGAGCACGTCTGTCCGTTCGGGAAGACGGCGCTGGTATTCAGCCCGGATCGCGGACGCACGTGGTCTGAGCCGGCAGTGATTCAGGATTCCATGATAGACGACCGGGACGCCGGCATTGTCTGTGTGGGCGGCCGGCGCCTGCTCGTTTCATGGTTCCGTTCCGACACGCGCATGTATGCTTCCGCCGCCTGGATTCCCGAACAGGAGCGGGCGGCATGGAAGGAGGCCTTCGCGTCCTGGACAGACGAGACTGTGCGGTCTCTTCTGGGATCATGGATCATGCTCAGCGAGGACGGCGGCAGGACCTGGGGCGAGCCGCTGCGCGTTCCTGTCTCGGCGCCGCACGGGCCGATTGTCCTGAAGAGCGGAAGGCTTCTGTACGTCGGAAAGCCGTATGGAACGTGGGATGACATGAACGAGGCCATGATCGCTGCAGCCGTCAGCGACGATTCGGGCAGGAGCTGGAGAATCATCGGGAAGATTCCGCATTTGCCGGGCACTGCTCCGGCGAACTATCATGAACCCCATGCCGTAGAATTGGCAGACGGCCGCATAATTGCGGCTATACGGGTCGAGAATCATGGATCGAGCGATCTTGCCGCGGTGAACGTGCCGTCCTTCAGCATGGTTCAAACCGAGTCAACGGATGGCGGCGCAAATTGGACGACGCCCCGCCCTCTTGGCTTCCATGGTTCGCCACCCCACCTGCTGCGCCATTCGTCCGGCATCCTGGTTCTGAGCTGCGGATATCGCAGGCCGCCCTTCGGTGAGAGAATCGCTTTCAGCGCCGACCATGGAGCCACGTGGGACCACGACTGGATTCTCCGCGACGACGCTCCTGACGGCGACCTGGGCTACCCCTCGACGGTGGAAATGTCGGACGGAAGCCTTTTCACCGCGTATTACCAGAAGGCCGCCGCAGGGGAAAAATGTTCGCTCCTTGGATCGCGGTGGCGCATGCCTCGCGAGATCCTGGCGCTTGCAGGGAAGGGAGACGGCGCTTGAATCCGGATTTTGCGTCTGAGAAGTTGAGAAAGCCATGTGCCGGAGCTATTCTGACGTCCCTCCTGCTTGTGGCAGCGGGGACATGGGGGGCGGATCGCGTGACAAAAAACCTCTTCCTGGACACCGGTTCGGGACTGCGTTTTGAATCGGAAGGCTGGTCGCTCGCAAGCCATGGCGACCGCGGCTGGGTGTCTCTGAAAGCAGGCGAGTCTGAATTCCTCGGCGCAACGCCGCGCAGAGGAGCTTTTG
>Ga0129299_1002519_pt1 | contig 12144 bp, 10 predicted proteins | sample ConPoolayeCmetaG_FD_94477 | JGI IMG/M metagenome (GOLD analysis project Ga0129299, IMG submission 94477) | Hot spring microbial mat communities from California, USA to study Microbial Dark Matter (Phase II) - Cone Pool mat layer C metaG ... | reverse complement strand
GAAATATGCAACTCATTTAGTAGGCTAAAAATAAGATAATTTCTTTTTTTCTCAATCATTTTTTTTTAATTTTACAATTTAATGTTTTAATAATTAATGAATTTAATTTGTTGTAGTAGCTGAAGGGTTAAATGAAAAAAACAGTACTTGATTATCTGTTAAAAATAAGAATACCAGTTACATTATTCATTATCGTTCTTACATTTGCAGTTACCTACTTTGTAGCTAAACCTGAGAGAGACGGGGTTGGTTACTCTCCTGAACAGCCAATAAAGTTTTCCCATAAGTTACATGCCGGAAATATGAATATTGATTGTCAGTATTGTCACACCAGTGTTGATAAGGGTAGGTTTGCTTCGGTTCCCTCTGCGGATATTTGTATGAATTGCCATTCTGTTGCCCGCAGGGATAAGGAAGAAATCAAAAAACTTGTTGAATACTATGAAAAAAATCAACCAATTCCGTGGAAAAGAGTTCATAAATTGGGTGATTTTGCATATTTTAATCATAGCGTTCACATCAATAAAGGAATTGATTGTAAGAATTGCCATGGTGATGTAGCAAGAATGGAAGTTATCAGTCAGGTTAATTCATTTACAATGGGTGCCTGCCTTGACTGTCATCGTCAGGCTCATTCAAGACTTCCTGAGCTTAAGGATAAAATTAAAAAGGGTCCTGATAATTGTAATGCTTGCCATAGGTAAAATTGTATGTTTTCACTGGTGAGATTGCCGTTTATTTCCAAAATAATATAATTATGTAATTAAAGAGGTTTTAATAGATGAGTAATAATAATAGCAAGTTCTGGTTGAGCTTGAATAATTATGAAGAGAAAAAATCATTCAAGAAAATTCAAAAAAATGAATTTCTTGAGGGTGTTACAGATGATTTCAATGTTGACAAACTACCTGAAATTTCAAGAAGAAAATTTCTGGCAATTTCTGCCGCTACCACTGCATTAACAGCAGTTGGATGCACTGACTACCGAGATAAAGGGGAAATTGTCCCATACAACAAAAAACCTGAAACTACTACCATAGGAATAGCAAATTATTATTCTTCCACTTGTTCAGGGTGCAGTAATTCTTGTGGAATTCTCATCAAGACAAGGGAAGGCAGACCAATCAAAGTTGATGGAAATCCTGACCACCCAATTAATAAGGGAAAAATTTGTTCTGCTGGTCAAGCAAGTATCTTGAACTTATATGACCCTGAACGGTTGAAGCACCCTTCAAAAAATCTTGGATGGAAATATCAGAAAGAGTCTTGGGAAAATCTTAACAAGGAAATTATTACTGCTCTTGAAAAAGCAAAAAATGGAAATAAAGAGATTGCTATAATTTCTCATACAATTCATTCACCCTCTGCTGTGAAATTACTTAAAGATTTCAAAGAGAAATACCCTTCAACTGTTATTTACACTTATGAATATTTTGACAATAAAGATAAAATTGAAGCATGGAAAAAATGCTATGGTCAGAGTACTCTTCCAAATATAAATCTGGAAAAGGCAAAGATAATAGTTGCACTCGATTCAGATTTCTTAGGAAATGAAGGTAACTTTATTGAGAACACCTCGAAATTTGTAAGCAAAAGAAACACAGATAATTTAAATGAATTTAACCGCTTGTATGTGGTTGAGGGAGGTATGTCTCTTACTGGCTTAAATTCTGATTACAGATTGAGATTATCTCCTCAAAAGCAGCTTAATTTTGTTCTGGCTCTTATTAATGAGCTGATTTATGTTAAGAATTTAAACTTTTCACTTCCACCTGACTTTGCAACTCTTATCAAAAAATATTCTCTGAAGCAATTTGTAACCGATAATAAGTTAAATGAGAAATATGTCAAGCACTTGATTGATGATTTAATTGAAAATCGAGGAAAATCAATTGTTTTAGCAGGGGATAAATTGGATTATCAGGCACATATTGCGGTTAATTTACTGAACGAAATAATAGGAGCTGTTGCCTTATATAATGCTATTAATGTTTCATTTACACCTGAACTAAATGATTTTAACATCATAAATTCAAGCAACGGTTTGCAGGAAAAGAATCAATTCGAATGGTTAGTAAATAAATTATACAGTAAAAAAGTTGCAGTCGTTATTCATATTGATTGTAATCCAGCTTATCATCTGTCTCCAGATTTTGGATACGAAAGGGCTTTAAAAAATGCAGAGCTTGTTGTAACACTTACCAAAGAAAAGACAGAGACTTCTGATGTTTCAAACATTGTACTTGCAATAAATCATGATTTTGAATCTTGGGGCGATTTTTCTACAAGAAAAGGGATATATAGTTTACAGCAACCTGTAATATCACCGTTATATGATACACGTCAGAAGGAAGCAATCCTTCTTGATTGGCTCTCAGGTAAACCAAATGAGTTTAGAGAAGATATATATCATAAATTCATAATGGCTAATTGGGAACGGGATATTTATCCACAAATTAATACAAAAGCAGAATTCAAGCCATTTTGGTATGCTGCACTACACGACGGAGTCGTTCAGATTGAAAGCAATATACAAAATACTTATACTTTTCAACTTGATTCATTACCTGAAATCAAACCTTATAACGATTCGCAATCACTAACTCTGCTATTAGTAAACAATTATACCATTGGGGACGGTAGATTTGCTAATAATGGCTGGTTGCAGGAATTACCACATCCAGTTACAAAAGTAACATGGGATAATTATGCTGCAATTTCACCAGAAACGGCTAAACAAATGAAACTAAAGAATTTCTGTATGGCTGAATTATCTGCCGGAAATCGAAATATCAAATTACCAGTAGTTATTCAACCCGGAATGGCTGACAATCTGGTTTGTGTTGAACTTGGCTATGGGCGGTGGCAGGTTGGTACTGTCGGAATGTCTGTTGGGGTGAATGCTGGTATATTCATTGATAAAAATAACAATAAACTGATATCTAATGTTCAGATAAAGAAAATTCACGGACAGTTCAAGATAGCTACTACTCAGGAACATCATGCTCTCGATGATGAGTTTGTCAAAGATATGCACACAAAACGCAAAATCATCAAAGAAGCAACAATAGAAGAATATAAAAAGGATAAGAAAATCTTGCACAAAGAGCATCATCCCGATATCAGCCTTGTTGACAGGAAAAAATATACTGAAATGAAATGGGGTATGTCAATTGACCTTAACAAATGTACGGGCTGTGGGGCTTGCATCAGTGCATGTAATGTTGAAAATAATGTGCCTGTAGTTGGCAAAGATCAGGTTTTGATGGGAAGGGAAATGCACTGGATAAGGATAGATAGGTATTACTCAGGAACACCTGAAGAACCAATGGCAAGTAATCAGCCAATGCTCTGTCAACACTGTGATAATGCCCCTTGTGAAAATGTTTGCCCTGTTGTTGCAACCAGCCATAGCCCTGATGGATTGAACCAGATGACATACAACAGATGCGTTGGAACAAGGTACTGCTCAAATAACTGTCCTTATAAAGTTAGGAGATTTAATTTCTTTGACTTCAGAGACCATTTCGAAAAAGCATATTATTATCAGGATTCATTGAAATTAGTTCAAAATCCTGAAGTAACTGTCAGATCCAGAGGTGTAATGGAGAAATGTACTTTCTGCGTTCAAAGGATCATGGAAGCCAGACAGGAAGCTATTAAGCAAAACAGAAAAATTAAAGGTACTGATGTCAAAACCGCATGCCAGATTGCTTGCCCGGCAGAAGCTATAATATTTGGTGACTCGAACGACAAGGAATCAGAACTTTACAAAAAAAGGTATCATGATTTGAGTTACCATGTCCTTGAAGAATTGAACATTAAACCAAATGTAACATATATTGCCAGATTAAGAAATATAAAATCGGAGGATTGATAAGTGAGTGTTGACTATACAAGAGAAGTATCAGTAATTGAGGGTAATCCTTCATTTTCGGCAGTTAATGAGTTAATTTCACGACCATTAGATGAAAGACCTGACAAGAAATTTTATTTTGCTTTAGCAATTACTTTATCAATGCTTGGCACCGGAGCTGTTTGTCTTGGCATCACGTTCTGGTTTGGAACAGGTGTCTGGGGACTTAATAATCCTGTTGGATGGGCATTTGATATTGTGAACTTTGTATTTTGGGTTGGAATTGGTCATGCCGGAACACTGATATCAGCTATTTTATTTTTATTCAGACAAAGGTGGAGAACTGGAATAGCCAGATTTGCGGAGGGTATGACAATTTTTGCTGTTATGACTGCGGGTTTATTTCCACTGATTCATACAGGAAGACCATGGCTTGATGGTTATTTATTACCATATCCGAACCAACATCATTTATGGGTGAATTTCACATCCCCATTGCTTTGGGATGTATTTGCAGTATCTACTTACTTCACCGTATCATTTGTTTTTTGGTATATTGGATTGATGCCAGATTTTGCAAACCTGAGGGACAGAGCAAAATCGAGAATTAAGAAAATTATCTATTCGATTTTCAGCCTTGGATGGAGGCATTCCCATCGTCACTGGCATCATTATGAAATGATCTATCTTATTTTAGCTGGTTTTGCTACTCCTTTGGTTCTTTCGGTTCATACCATAGTAAGTTTTGATTTTGCTGTATCCATTTTACCCGGGTGGCACACAACAATTTTCCCACCTTATTTTGTTGCTGGTGCTGTTTTTTCAGGTTTTGCAATGGTTCAGAATGTTTTAATTTTTATCCGAAAAATATTCAATATGGAACACATCATTACTATGGACACACTCGAGAAAATGAACAAAATTATGCTTCTGACTGGTTCAATGGTTGGATATGCTTATGGAATGGAGTTCTTTATAGCTTGGTATGGAGGAAATCCTATTGAATTTTTTGTGTTTGTTAACAGAGCCTTTGGGGATTATGCATGGTCATACTGGGTTATGGTATCCTGCAATCTGCTATTCCCACAGCTTTTCTGGTTCAAGAAAATAAGGACAAATATTAAAGCAATGTTTGTCATTGGTGTCTTAGTAAATGTTGGAATGTGGTTCGAAAGGTTTGTTATTATTGTTACAACTCTTTCGAGAGATTTTCTGCCGTCAAGTTGGGGTTTCTTTACACCAACAATTTTTGATTTAGGTATTCTGATTGGAAGTTTTGGTTTGTTCTTTACATTATTATTATTATTTACAAAGACATTACCTGTTGTTTCAATTGCCGAGGTCAAAGCAGTCCTTGACCACGCTCAACCAAAACATCATCACGGAGAGTAAGATATGAGTGATAAAAAATTATATTCAATAACAGCATTATTCAATACACCTGATGAAATTTCAAAAGCAGCGGAAGTTGTTACAAATGAGGGATTTAAAAAGTTTGATGTAAATACACCTTATCCGGTTCATGGTCTAAGTTCAAGGATGAAACTTAAACCATCAACTCTTGGCTATTTTGCATTGGCTCTCGGTTTGAGTGGAGCAGCTATAGCCTTGTTGTTTATGTACTGGACAATGTCTATTGACTATCCTATGATTATAGGCGGAAAACCATTTTTTGCCCTTCCTGCTTTTATTCCTGTTACTTTCGAAGTTACAGTTCTATTGGCTTCTGTTGGAACTGTTCTCGTCATGTTATTTTTCTTTTTCAGATTACCAAATAACAGCCATCCTTTGCACGATACAGAATATATGAAAAAAGTGTCGGTTGATAAATTTGGCGTTAGCATTGAAGCAAAAGACCCAATTTTTGATGCAGAAAAAGTAAAACAACTTTTTGCTTCTCTGGGGGCTGAAAAAATAGAAGAAATCTATTATGATGAAGAAGAAATAAACCACAAACACAAAATATTTGAACCAAGGTTTATTGCTTTTCTTTTTGTTATTGCGATAGTAGTTTCTGGTGGGACATATTTTACATTGAATAAGTTGTTATATATGTCTCCATTTAATTTTATGTTAGATCAACATAGAATTAATCCACAAACCAAAACAAATATTTTTGCTGATGGTTTTGCTATGAGGCCACCAGTTGATGGAACAGTAGCAAGGGGAACCATTCCCTATCTTTATAAAGATGATCCTGAAAAGGCAGGTATGCTTTTATCGAATCCACTATTAGCAACAGAAGAAAATTTAGCATTAGGACAGAAGAAATTCAACACATTCTGCAGTCCTTGCCATGGTTATTTTGGAGCTGGGGACTCAAGATTGAACGGACAGTTTCCAAATCCTCCAAGTTTACACTCCGAAAAGTTAATTCAATGGCAGGATGGTAGAATTTATCATGTTATTCAAGTAGGGCAAAATATTATGCCATCTTATTCCAAGCAACTGACAGAAAACGAAAAATGGGCAATTGTTTTATATATCCGGGCTCTTCAAAGAGCTCTAAATGCTAAGGAGGATGACTTAAAATGAGTTCGGACGAAATAAAAATTGATTATACTAAAAAGGAAATACCATCAGGTTTTAGCCGTTTAGGTTTTGTTTTATTAATCATTGGGCTTATATTAGTTATATTATCTTTCATTACTGATTATAACAGAACCACGCAGAATAGTGTTATTATATTCACATTTCTGACAAGTATTTCTATCGGTTCATTATTCCTTGTGGCTCTTGAATATCTTGCAGGTGCAGTTTGGAGCGTTCCATTCAGAAGAATTAGCGAAATTATTTCTTTCATAATATTTCTGATTCCTATTTTTGCATTGCCATCTTTATTAAATTTCCATGGTGTTTTTCACTGGTCACATCCCGAAGCTGTTGCAAATGACAAATTACTGCAAGTCAAAGCCCCTTACCTTAATGAAACTTTTTTTGTTATCAGAAACATTGTAATATTTGTTATTTGGTGGCTCTTTTATATTTTTCTGACAGGCAATTCAAAGAAGCAGGATTCAACTTATGACCAATCCCTAACAAGAAAAAATATTAAGATATCTGCTGTTTTTATGCCTTTCTTCGGAATTTCTCTAACAATTATTGCTATAGATTGGCTTATGAGTCTTGAACCTCATTGGTTCTCTACCATTTTTGGAGTATATTATTTTGCTGGAACTATTTTATCAGCCCTTGCCTGCTTAACTTTAATGGTATTGTATCTGAATGAAAAAGGATTATTAGTCAAAGGACTAACCAAAGACCACTATTATAGTCTTGGGGCATTAATGTTCGCATTCGTTAATTTCTGGGCTTATATAGCTTTCAGTCAGTTTATGTTAATCTGGTATGCAAATTTGCCTGAAGAGACATTCTGGTTCATCACAAGATGGCAGGGAGGATGGAGCTATCTGTCTTATGGTTTGATTTTTATTCATTTTGTCATTCCTTATGCAATATTATTACCCCAACCAGCAAAAATGGATCCATTCAGATTGAAGCTGGCTGCAATCATTATACTGTTGGCTCATTTTTACGATTTATACTGGCTTTCAATGCCATCGTTCAGCAAAGATGTTGTTCTGTTCAGCTGGTATGAAATTGCATTTCCAATTCTTGCAATAGGATTATTTATTACTATTTTTTCAATTAAGTCAAAGAAAATTAACCTTGTTCCCATTGGTGACCCAAAAATAAAAAGGGCAATGGAATTCAAATTGTAATTTTTATAAAATTTTGTATTACAAAGTATGAGTGAGAATAAATTTAAATTTGAAGATGAAATTGATTTTAAAGCTGTTTTAAAAACACCAATCAGATGGTTTGGTTTGATTTACCCATATTTTCTAATTATAGCTATTGCTATTGGAATGATATGGGTTTACAAAATGGATTTATTATTTACCAATAAAATCCCGCCTGCAATAATTGATTCATCAAGATTGTTCAAAGATATTGAACCTAAAAAGGGGTTTACAATTTCAGGTGTTGACGTTGTTAAGCTTTTATCCGAAAGAGAAAAATTAACTACAAAAGGAGCAGAAATTTACAAAGCAAATTGCTCTTCATGTCACGGAGAAAAAGGATTAGGCGATGGAGTTGCAGGTGCAAACCTAAATCCAAAACCAAGAAATTTCACAGCATCAACTGGTTGGAAAAATGGCAGAAAATTTTCAGAAATGTATAAAACACTTGTTGAAGGAATCAGCGGTGGAGCTATGGTTTCCTATGATTACCTCCCAATTGAAGATAAATTTGCTCTTATTTTTTTCATTCATACATTAGCCAATGATTTTCCTGAGGTTACTGAAGTTGAACTGAAAGACCTTGATGTTGCCTATAATTTATCTCAAACAAGATCTTTACCAAATCAAATTCCAGTTAAATTCGCAATGATGAAATTATCCGCCGAAAAAATTTCTGACCGAGACAAAATCATTAAAATTCAGGAATTTATTAATCATCATTCTGCTCAGGGGAAAGATATTTTCATGAATGTTACTTACAATCAGGAAAAAGCCCTTCAAACACTAAATAATAACCAAGGTTGGAAGCAAAACAAAGAAAATTTCATAAACCTAATTTCGTCTTCAGTCAATGAAAATGGTTTTAATTCTAAAGCCTTAATGTTATCTGAGGATAGACTAAATTTATTGTTTAATTATATGGTTTATTTATTTGAAATATAAAATGATTAATATTAAAGCACTTTTTTATCTTTTAATGGTTTTAATTGTAAGTAGTAATGTTACTTATGCAGACAAAACACCTCCCGAGGTTGGAATTGAAGAGCAGTTAGGCACAACAATCCCATTAGATTTGAAATTTATTAGTTCAAAGGGTGATACGTTAAGCTTAAGAGAAATAATTGATAAACCAGTAATTCTCTCTTTTGCTTATTATCATTGTCCCGGGATTTGCACTCCACTTCTCACAGGCTTAAGCGAAGCAGTCAATATTATGGATCTTGAACCCGGAAAAGATTATCGCTTAATTACAATCAGTTTTGATCATAGAGAGGGTTCAGCAGTTGCAGAGAAATGGCGAAAAACCTATGCGGAAGGAATGAAAAGGAAAATTCCTGTTGATTCATGGTATTTTATGACTGGTGACAGCCTAAGTATCAAAAAATTAACATCCAGTGTTGGTTATTATTTTAAACCGGACGGAAAAGAAGATTTTATTCATCCTGCTGCTATTATGGCTATAACGTCAAAAGGTAAAGTGGTAAGGTATCTTTTTGGAACAAAATTTCTGCCTTTTGATCTTAAAATGGCAGTTATAGAAGCTCAGGAGGGAAGAATTACTCCTACTATAAACAAGGTTTTAAATTTTTGTTTCAGCTATGACCCTCAAGGTAGGAAATACGTTCTTGACGTTACAAAAATAGCAGGAGCTATATCTCTCTTTTTTGTCGCAGTTTTTTTAGTAATACTTTTAATCAAAGGAAGAAAAAACAAGTTAAATAAAAAGGAATTATCATAATGGGAAACCATGTCTTAGATTCAACATATATAGATTTTTATAAAGAGAAAGGTAAATATAGCGGATTATTCTCTTGGATATTTTCTACCGATCATAAGAGAATCGGTATAATGTATCTTATAGGGATGGTTATTTTCTTTCTTGTTGGAATGACACTTGGCTTTTTGATGAAGCTGGAAATGTTAACGAAGGGACAGACAATCGTTGATGCTCAAACATATAATGCATTTTTTACACTTCACGGGATAATAATGATTTTTTTATTCATTATTCCCGGAATACCTGCTGCCTTCGGTAATTTTTTCCTTCCTATTCAAATTGGAGCAAAAGATGTAGCCTTTCCAAGGTTAAATCTTTTATCTTGGTGGCTTTACATAATCGGTGGACTACTCGCAATTTTCTCGCTGTTTTTAGCTGGTGGACCGATTGATACTGGCTGGACATTTTACGTGCCTTATTCCATAAGAACAACAACTAATGTTATTATCCCTCTATTAGCAGCATTTATTCTGGGATTTTCTTCAATTTTGACAGGTTTAAACTTTGTTACAACTGTTCATAGATTAAGAGCGCCGGGAATGACTTTTTTTAAAATGCCTCTGTTTATCTGGGCATTATATTCAACAGCGTGGATTCAGGTTGTAGCTACCCCTGTAGTTGGGATTACAATCGTTTTGGTTATCGTCGAAAGACTATTTGGAGTTGGTTTGTTCGACCCCGCATTAGGTGGTGACCCGGTTTTATTCCAACACTTATTCTGGATTTATTCTCATCCTGCAGTATATATTATGATTTTACCTGCAATGGGGGTAGTATCGGAAATAATTCCAACATTTGCGAAGAGAACAATATTTGGTTATAAAGCCATTGCTTTTTCGAGCCTTGCAATAGCTTTTATTGGTTATTTTGTCTGGGCTCACCATATGTTCACCTCTGGAATGAGTGAAGCAGCCAGATTTGTGTTTTCCCTATTAACATTCTTGGTTGCTATACCAAGCGGAGTGAAGGTCTTCAATTGGGTGGCTACTTTATACAAAGGTTCAATCTACCCAGCAGTTCCCCTCCTTTATGTGATGGCATTTATTTTCCTTTTTTCTATAGGAGGATTGACAGGGTTGGTGCTTGGTTCTTTAGCCACAAACATTCACGTTCACGACACATATTTTGTTGTGGCTCACTTCCATTACGTGATGTTCGGGGGAACGGCTATGATATTATTTGCTGCATTACACTATTGGTTCCCGAAAATGTTCGGAAAAATGTATAATGAAAAAACTGCAAAAGTAGCTCTGGCTCTCATTTTTATTGGTTTTAATACAATGTATTTTACTATGTTTATTCTTGGTTATCAGGGAATGCCAAGAAGATACTGGAGCTATTTACCAGAATATACTGCACTACACCATATCTCGACATTAGGATCATGGATTCTGGTTGCAGGATTATTATTGATGTTTTACAATTTACTGATGGGTTTATTGAAGGGTGAAAAAGCACCAATGAATCCATGGGGAGGAACAACTTTAGAATGGACTGTTCCATCTCCACCACCACTTGAAAATTTTGAAACTATCCCAACAATTACTCACGAACCCTATCATCATACTTATGAGGAGGAAAAAGCTTGAGCGAAGCTATTCAATCAAATATACCAGAGCAGGCTGCTCAATCAGCAAGTCATGCACAACATGTTCACCGGGATGATTTTGGTGCCAAAATTGGTATGTGGCTATTTCTTTTCACTGAATTGCTGCTTTTTGGCGGTTTATTTATTATTTATATGGCTTACAGGCAGGAATATTCAGATGCATTTCATTTAGCTGCTAAAGAGTTAAATATGACCATTGGAACTATCAATACTATTATTTTATTGACCAGCAGTTTGACAATGGCTCTTTCGATTGCGGCATTGCAGAGGTATAAAATAACTCTCTCGCTTTATTTGCTTACGGCTACTATATTGCTTGCATTTGGTTTTATGGTAAATAAGTATTTTGAATGGACGGCAAAATTTAGTCATGGTATTTATCCAGGTTCTGAAGAACTAACTGCTAAGTCTTCCGGAGAAATCGTGTTTTTTGGACTCTATTATACCATGACAGGTTTGCATGGATTACACGTATTAATTGGAATAGTAATATTATCCTTTATGTTCGTTTTTATCCTAAGAAAGTCAATAACACCAACAAATTACATAAAGTTAGAAAATTCGGGTCTTTATTGGCACCTTGTTGATTTAATATGGATATTTTTATTCCCTTTGTTTTATTTAATTCATTGATTTTTAATTAATATGTTTTGAAATATGAGTCAGGAACAACATACAGCACATAAACATCAGGTGGGTTATGGAACTTATGTACTTATCTGGTTGGTTCTGTTAAGTTTAACAGTTACCACAGTTGCAGTTTCCGGAATTAATCTGGGGAATTTCATATTATTCACAGCACTTTTAATAGCATTAGTGAAATCTATTTTGGTAGTAAATGTTTTTATGCACATCAAATTTGACGAGCCAATTTTCAAGGTTTTTCTTGGTGTTGCAATTATGACTTTATTAGCAGTCTTTATCTTAATTTCTTTTGATGTTTTTTTCAGATGAGGCAGTAAATGTTTAAGGGACCATCAGATTATGCAGGTTCAGTTGATGCAGTTATGCTATTTATTGTTGGTATTTCCTTCCTTTTTTTGGTAGGAATTACTATAGCAATGATATATTTCGTCATAAAATATAATAGGAAGAGGCATCCAGTTGCCAAAAATATTGAGGGCAATACTTTCCTCGAAATTTTATGGATTGTCAT
>Ga0129299_1002517_pt1 | contig 12147 bp, 13 predicted proteins | sample ConPoolayeCmetaG_FD_94477 | JGI IMG/M metagenome (GOLD analysis project Ga0129299, IMG submission 94477) | Hot spring microbial mat communities from California, USA to study Microbial Dark Matter (Phase II) - Cone Pool mat layer C metaG ... | reverse complement strand
GCCGAGACTTCGGTGACGGTCAAGGACTCCGAGACGATCATCATCGGCGGGCTGATCACCAGCCGGACCAACAGCAGCGAGAACAAGGTGCCGCTGGCGGGGGATGTCCCGTTCCTGGGGAACCTGTTCAAGGCCACCGCCCGTCAGAGCAGCAAGACCGAGCTGCTGATCGTGCTGACGCCGCACGTGATCCGGAATCCCTACCAGGCCCAGACGATCTCCATCCGGATGCGCGACCAGACCGGGCTGATGGACGAGGCCCGGAGCAATCCGCTCATGAACGGGCTGCAGGTGCGTCCGGACGAGGACCAGTTCGGTCCCGCGGACGACGTGCGTCCGTACGGGGAGCGATCCGAGCCGGGCGAGACCGGCGAGGAGCAGGGGCCGACGCTGGACGAGTACGGCCCGCCGACCACCAGCATCGAGTTCGGGCCCGATCGCAGCAGCGTGATGGTGACCCGCAACTGACGTCGCGGGATGCGGCCGACGGCGCGCAGGCCGGGCACCGGGTTCCCGTCCGATTCGGTGCAGCTCCGCGGGCGCAGGGGGTATGGCCGGGGGGAGCCAGGGGGTCCAGCGATGAATCGCCCTGTCGCAGCACGAGCCGGAATCCCGGCGGTCTTCCTGGCCGCGCTGGCGATGCTGGCGGGCGCGGGCTGCGGACCGGAGCCGACCTCGCAGCCGGGGCGGCAGGGGCCGACCACCGGCGACATCGCCGCGATGTCGGAGCCGAACATCACTCAGGTGGCTCCGATCTTCGATCCTTTCAATCCCTGGATCTACAACGAGGACCGCTCCGAGGTGCGCGGCCTGGTGATCGGCGCGCTTTACCTTCTGGGCCCCCGCAGCAAGGGGGCTTTCGGCGACGGGATCATCCGGCCGAGGCTGTACGTGGCCCAGCGGTTGCCCGACGGAAGCCGCAAGTGGCGTCCGGTCAAGGAATGGTCCTTCACCCCCGAGCAGGCCATGCCGTTCAGGGCCAAGCGCGAGACCGCTTTCGGGTGGGGTTACCGGCTGTACCTGCGGTGGGACGACGTTCAGGAGGATCTCCACGGCCAGGAGATCCGGCTGATCGTTTCGTTCGATCGCAAGGACGGCGTGACCGTCGGGTCCGACGCCAAGGACATCCGGGTGCCCAGGAAGGGCCGCTGACCGGCCGGGCCGGGAACCGGGAACGGCGGGCACCCCGGGGCCGCCGGGTGCGGACGGCGCGCCGGGTGGGGTCCGTCCGTATTCGGCCGGCGGCGCGCGACGAACGCCCCCGCGCGACGGTCGGCCCGATGTGGCGTCCGGTCCGGCGCGGTGGCCGATTGGGCGCAAAGGCCGGCGGAGCGCCGGCAAGTCATGCCGCCGGGGCGGTCGAGCCGATGCGACGGGCGATCCTCAACAGGCTGGCATGTGCGGGCGTCCTGGGGGCGCTTTGCGGCGGATGCGACCGGTCGCCGGCCGTGGACGCGGGCGCAGGGTTGTCGCTGGCGGCCACGGTCGCCCGGATGCGGGCCCTGCACCAGGACGCGGCCTATGCAGACCTTCGCCGCCACATCGACGCGGCCGTGCGGGAGGAGGTCATCGACCTGCTGCTGGCGGTGGATCAGCTGATGGTCGCCAACCGGGCGGCGCTCCGGGCCGTCCGGGCCGCCTGCCCGACCTGCCCGGCGGGGGTTTACGACCTGTCGTTCCTGGCCGACGAGCTGGAACTGTTCGCTCCGGGGCTGCGGATCGTGGATGCCCGGGAAGCCGGCACGTCGGGTCTGGTTATCGCCCAGGTGGCCGACCGGGTGCCGCTGGTGGAGTTGCGGTTCGAGAAACGGGAGTCGCGCTGGGTCTATCTGCCGGGCGAGACCGACCGGGACCTGCCGAGGGTGATCACCGATCTGGCCAGGGCCCTGGAGCGTGTGACAGCCCGGCTGGCGGCGGCCGGGACGGTGGATCCGTCCGAGGTGGAGCGGGAGTACCGCTACCGCGTGGGCCGCAGGCTGAAAGCCGTTGCGGCTGGCGCGTTGAAGACCCGGGAGCAGTCCCGGCAGGCACCGACGGGCGCCGCGGATCCGTCCTGAGTCCGATAGATGGCGGCCGGCGCTGCCGGCCTACCGGCCGGTCCAGTAGTCGACCACCAGGACCTTCTGGAGGTGCGGCCCCAGGGCCTCGGCGAAGGCCTTGTGATCGGCATGAGGCAGGTATGCGTCGCGGTCGGCCTCGCTCCTGAAGGTCAGCAGGAAGCAGTGGGTAAAGCCTTCGTTGCGCTTCTCGGGGCTGACATCGGTGCCCCACTCGAATCCGGCGATCTGAGGAATTTTCGCCGGCAGCGACCGGAAAGCCTCCTCCACCTTGCGGATGTCCTCTGCGGTCGCGGAGTCCTTGAAGCTGAACAGAACGACGTGCCGCAGGACTCTGGTGTCGGCGGCGCAGCAGGCCGTGCTGCCGGCGGTCTTGGGGCAGGCGGCCCCGGCACCCGGGCATGAGGCGGCGCCGGACGGCGAGCAGCCGGCCCGGTCGCAACAGGCCGCGGGGCTGCTCTGGGACGCGCATCCGGCGGCCAGCAGGACGGTTGTCAGCAACAGTGCCGAGCAGACGATCCTGGACATGGGCGTTCTCCTGGTGGTTTTCCGGCCCCGGTAGACCCTTGTGCCGTCAGCGGGCCATCTGATCGGCCGGTTGAAGGCCCCGGTTGCGGTTCGCCGCGGCGTCACGGCGCCGGCAGGAGGCGGGCGAAACCGCCGCCGGTGGAACCTGGATAACCTGGATTCGCGGGCCGGTCAATCCTGGCGCTGTTCGACCCAGGCCATCTGGATGGCCTCGAGCTTGGCCTCGTTGCAGGCCTTGGGGTCGTCGTCGAAGCCCTCCAGCTGGCAGACCCAGCGGCGCAGGTCGGTGAACCGCACCGCCAGGGGGTCCTGGTCGGGCATCTGCTCGTACAGGGCGATGGCGATATCCTCGGAATCCGTCCATTTCAATCCCATGATGAAGCTCCCTGCGATCCGCGCGGTCGGTCCGGAGCCCGTCGAAGCCGGGCCGGCCCCGGCCGGGGGACGCTACTCCTGCGGCCGGCCTTCGCGCGAGAGGTTCCGGTTCCACTCGGGGATCTGCACCACGATGTCCTGGGAGCCATCGGGGATGCACTGGCATCCCAGGCGGGACTGCGGCGTGAGGCCGTAGGCGTCGTCGAGCTGGTCCTCCTCCTCCTCGGATGGATGGTTGCAGCTCTGCAGCCCCTGGCGGACCACCACGTGGCAGGTCGAGCACGCGCAGACCCCGCCGCAGGCGTGATCCAGGTCGATGCCGTGTTTCATCGCGATGTCCAGGATGCTTCCCGGCAGGCCGTGGTCTCCGTAGGGCAGTTCGGCCGGGTCCACCTCGACGGTCACGTTGGCCGGCAGGAAGGTGATGCGATACCTGCGGGTCGGAAGCCGCAGATCGACGTCCTGGATATAAGGGTTCTGGCCGCCCATGTTCAGGCTCCTCGGGGCATCATGACTGCTGCGCCTGGCCGATGAATCATACGCCTGTTCCCCGCCGGATTTCCCGTGCCGCGGCGATCCGCGCGGCCGGTCCGGCGGTTTTCGCGGCATCCGGGCCGGTCACGAACCGGCCTCGGTGAGCGCAGCCACGATGGCCAGCTCGGCCAGCCGGACGGTCCGGCGGTCGAAGGCCCGCAGGGCCTCGAAGATCGCGTCGGCGTCGTCGCTTTCGGCCGCGAGGCGCCGCAGGGCCTCGATCTCCCGGCGGACCGCCTCCTTCTCGGCCGGGTCGAGCCGCGTGCCGACCTTGACCAGCATGTCCTCGGTCCTGGCGGTGTCGAAGGTCACCTGGTTGCGCAGGTCGATCAGCCGGTGGGCGGTCATGTCCTGCCGGGCGTACTGCAGCGATTCGCGGGTCATGCGGTCGACTTCGCCGCGGGTCAGGCCGTGGGCGGGCACGACCTGGATGCCGGCCTGCCGGCGGCTGCGCTCCTCGATGGCCGAGACGTTGAGAATGCCGTTCTCGTCGATGAGGAACGTGACCAGGATCTTGGGGATCCCGGCGGGCATCGGCGGCAGGCCGCTGAGTTCGAAGGAGCCGAGCGAGCGGCAGTCGGCCGCCAGCTCGCGTTCGCCCTGGAGCACGTTGATCCGCACGCTGGTCTGGCCGTCGACGAACGTGCTGAACCGCTCTGTGGCCTGGCAGGGGATGCGCGTGTTCCGCAGAATGAGCTTGCCCATGGCTCCGCCCATGGTCTCGATGCCCAGCGACAGAGGGATGACATCCAGCAGCAGGGCGTCACGGCGCGTGCCGGCCAGCACGGCGGCCTGGACGGCGGCTCCCATGGCCACGACCTCGTCGGGGTTCAGGGCGGTATATCCGGGCCGGCCGAAGAGCTCCTCCACGCGGCGGCGGACCAGCGGGATGCGGGTGGAGCCGCCGACCATGACGACCTGGCGGATGGCCTCGGGCCCGACGCCCGCGTCGCGCATCGCCTGCCGGCAGGAATCGAGGGTGCGGTCGACCCAGGGGGCGATCATGCCCTCGAACTCCTGGCGGGTAATGGTACGGCGGTAGATGCGGTCGCGGCCGAGGTCGATCTCGATGTCGGCGGTCGGCTCGGTGCTCAGGCGGATCTTGACGTTCTCGGCCAGGGTGCGGACGGCCTGGCGCACGGCCGGGGATTCGATGTCCAGGCCGAAGCGTTCGCGGACCTCGCGGCAGATCAGGCCGATGATTTCGCGGTCGAGGTCGTCGCCGCCCAGGCAGGTGTTGCCGTGGGTGGAGAGCACCTCGAAGACGCCCTCGGAGAGGCGCAGAATCGAGATGTCGAAGGTGCCCCCGCCGAAGTCGTAGACGGCGATGATGCTCTCGGCGTCCGCGGCGGGCGTGGCGCTGCCGGCGGGCTGGGCGGAGGGGCAGCCCCCGGACAGTCCGACGGGCAGCGCGGCCTGCGGCGGCGCGGGCGTCCGGGACGGCCCGCCCAGGAGGCTGCGCAGGCCGATGCCGTAGGCCAGGGCGGCGGCGGTGGGCTCGTTGATGATCCGCACGACCTCCAGGCCGGCGATGCGGCCGGCATCGCGGGTGGCCTGGCGCTGGGCGTCGTCGAAATAGGCTGGCACGGTGATGACCGCCTTGCGCACGGGTCGGCCGAGGTCCGCGGCGGCCCGGTCGCGCAGCTCGCGCAGCACGATGGCGCTGAGTTCCGGCGGGGTCATGAGCCGTCCGTGGATCTCGACGGCGGCGATGTCGCGGCCCGGGGTGTCCGAGGCCCGCTGAAGCACGCGGTAGGGCAGATGGGCCAGTTCGCCGGAGGCGGCAAGTTCGTCGAAGCCCCGGCCCATGAGCCGCTTGATGGAGAACACGGTGGCCAGCGGGTTTTCCTCGGCGTGCCGGCGGGCTTCCCAGCCCACGGTGACCTTTCCGTCGGGGTCGAAGGCCAGCACGGAGGGCACCCTGCCCTCGCCGGCGGCGTCGCGGATCACGCGCGGGCCGCCGTCGTCGCAGACCGCCACGAGCGAGTGGGTGGTGCCCAGGTCGATGCCGAGGATGGGTTCGGTCCGGGCGTTCATCGTTTCTCCGGGGCGCCTGCGGAGGAGGTGGGCAGGTGGTCCAGCAGGTTGTTCCAGTATTTCACGGCATTGAGCGCCAGGCGGAGCTGGCGGCGGACCGGCGGCTGGTCCAGCTCAGCTGAGCGGCACAGGGCGACGATGCGCTCGAGGTTGCGAACCCGTCCCTGAAGGACCCGATCCCTCACCGTGGCGAGGGCGGCTTCATCCCCGGACTGGACGGCTTCATCGATGCGTTCTCGGAGGGTCAGCACTTCATCGAGCAGTTCGGGAGGCACGGACTTGTCCTCGGCCGGGTCGGGTCCGCCGGCGAGGCTGAGCAGGTATTCGGCGCGCAGGACGGGGTCGGCCAGGGTGTCGAAGGCCCGGTTCAGGCCGGAGCTCAGCTGGAGGGAGCGGCGGCGGGTTTCCTCCGACGGGTTGGCGACGAGGTCGGGGTGGACCGACCGGCTCAGGGCCAGGTATCGCCGCCGGAGGTCGGCCACATCCAGGTCATAGCTCCGCGGAATGCCGAAGAGCTCGAAGTAGTCGAACATCGAGGGCGGCAGGGGGTTGAGGGCCCCGCAGCTGGCGCAGCACAGCGGCGACTCCATCGGGCGGCTGCAGGCTTGGCAGAGCACCGGTCTGGAGGAGCCGTCCTGCGGCGGCCGGGTGTGGGCATGCGAATCGGTCGGCACGTCTCGGGCTCCCTGCGGCCCGGCGGACAAACCGCTCGACAGGTCCGCAAAGCACGGGCCATGGCTCCCCGCGGGCTCCGATGGCCGCTTCAGGCGTCGAAGCTGCTGCCGCAGCCGCAGCTGCTGGTGGCGTTGGGGTTGTTGAACACGAATCCGCGTCCCATGAGTTCGTCCTTGAAGTCCAGGGTGGTGCCATCCAGGTAGAGCAGGCTCTTGGGATCGCACACCAGCCTGATCCCGAAGGAATCGAACTCCTCGTCCAGGTCGCCGCGCGTGTCGGTCAGATCCAGGGCATAGGTGAAGCCGCTGCAGCCTCCGCCCTTGACACCCAGCCTGAGGAAGGTGGTCTCGGGGGAGAGATTCTGCTGCTGGAGGATGGACTTGACCTCCTGGGCGGCGCGTTCGGTCAGCTGCAAGGCCATGGGCGTCCTCTCATGCGTCCGGCCGGACCATCGCCCGGCCGGACGGGGGGTTCATCCGGCCGCGGCGTCCGCGGTGACATCCGCGTTGGCGGTCCGGGACTCATCCAGCTTTCGCTTCACGTCGGCGATCGCGGCGCGGATCGCGTCCTCGGCCAGCACGCTGCAGTGGATCTTGACCGGGGGAAGGGCCAGTTCCCGCACGATCTCGGTGTTTTTGATCTGCAGGGCCTCATCGAGGGTCTTGCCCTTGACCCACTCGGTGGCCAGGGAGCTGCTGGCGATGGCGCTGCCGCAGCCGAAGGTCTTGAACTTCGCATCGACGATCCTGCGGTTCTCGTCCACCTGGATCTGCAGCTTCATGACGTCCCCGCACTCCGGGGCGCCGACGATGCCCGTCCCGACGGCCGGGTGGTCCTTGTCCAGCGAGCCGATGTTGCGGGGATTGCTGTAGTGATCCAGGACCTTATCGCTGTATGCCATGGTGATGGCCTCCCGAAAAAACCGTCCCGGCGTCGAGGCCGGCGACGGCGGGTGTTCCGCGTCTCAATGACCGGCCCACTGGACCTTGCTCAGGTCGATGCCCTCCTCGGCCATCTCGGCCAGGGGGCTCATCTCCCGGAGCCTGCGGACCGTGGACACGACCTGCCTGCCCGCCTGCTCGATCTCCTCGGCGGTGTTGAAGCGGCCGAGGCTGAAGCGGATGGAGCTGTGGGCCAGTTCATCGCCCACGCCCAGGGATTTCAGCACGTAGCTGGGCTCCAGCGAGGCGCTGGTGCAGGCCGATCCGCTGCTGACCGCGATGTTGCTGAAGCCCATCATCAGCGACTCGCCCTCGACGTAGGCGAAGCTCACGTTGAGCGTGCCCGGCAGGCCGTGGGCGATGTCGCCGTTGAGATAGATCTCGTCGAGCTGGCCGGCGAGGATCTCCCACAGGCGGTCGCGCAGACGGGCCACGCGGACGCGCTCCGCGGGCATCTCCCGCAGCGCGATCTCGGCGGCGGCGCCCAGGCCCACGATTCCGGGCACGTTGAGCGTGCCGGAGCGCATCCCGCGCTCGTGTCCGCCGCCGTGAAGCACCGCCTCGCAGCGGACCCGCGGCTTGCGGCGGCGGACGTACAGGGCTCCCACGCCCTTGGGGCCGTAGATCTTGTGCCCCGAGACGCTCAGCAGGTCGATGCCCATGGCCTCGACGTCGATGGGGACCTTGCCGAACGCCTGAGTGGCGTCGGTGTGGAAGATGATGTTGCGCTCCTTGCAGAAGGCCCCGATTTCGGCGATCGGCTGGATGGTTCCGATCTCGTTGTTGGCGAACATGATCGAGATCAGGACGGTGTCGGGGCGGACGGCGGCCTTGAGCTCGTCCAGGCTGATCCGGCCCTGCCGGTCGACGCCCAGGAAGGTGGTCTCGACGCCGTCGCCGGCCAGGTACTTGCACGGATCGATCACCGCCTTGTGCTCGGTGACCTGGGTGATCACGTGGCGTCCCTGTTCGCGGTACATCCGCGCCGTGCCCTTGATGGCGATGTTGTTGCTTTCGGTGGCACCGCTGGTCCAGATGATCTCCTTGGGGCTGGCGTTGATCAGGGCGGCGACCTGTTCGCGGGCCTTCTCCACGGCGGCCTCGGCCTCCCACCCGAAGGCGTGGTTGCGGCTGGCGGCGTTGCCGAACTTCTCCTTCAGGTAGGGCATCATGGCCTCGAGCACCCGCGGGTCCAGCGGAGTCGTGGCGTTGTTATCCAGGTAGATCATGGGCTTCATCGGTCTTGCCTCCTGCAGTGTTCGAAACCACGAGCTCCCCGGATCCGGAGGCCGTGGGAAGGCCGCCCGCCCCGCGGCCGTCGATGACGTCGGCCAGCGAGACGGTGTCCAGGAACTCCACCAGCCGGTGGTGCACCTGGTGGATGGTCTTGCGGACCGGGCAGGCGGCCATCAGTTCGCAGCCGGTCCTGGCCTTGCCCCGCCGGCGGTGCTCGTACCAGTCGACGCACTGCACCAGCTGGATGGGGCCCTCCACCGCGTCGATGATCGCATTCAGCGTGATGCGGTCGGCCGGCAGGGCCAGGGCGTATCCGCCCCTTGATCCGCGAACGCTTCGCGTCAGGCCGCGCTGGGCCGTCTGCTTGAGCACGTTCATCAGCAGCGGCAGCGGGATCCCGTAGCGGGTCGCGATCTCGCGGGCGCTGTTGCACGTTCCCGGGCTGCGGGCCATGTGCGTCAAGGCGATCAGGGCGTAATCGGTCTTTCGTGACAGCGAGAGCATCGTCACCGCCGGTCAGCTTGTCTGGTCGCCTGTCCGACCCAATGTCGGACCTGCCAGAATATAGTACCTCGGGGGTACGATTTCAAGGGCATTCCGACGGATCCCCCCTGGTATCGAGGCTGAAGGGAAGATCGCCGCAAAAATGACGTAAGTCTTTATTTATAATGTCTTAAGTGTACTATTGCTGTCGCGGAACGGCATCTTGGACCGGCCGGCCGGCCGAAGCGTAATCGGGTCCGGACCGGGCGATTCAGTCCGCTGTCGCCTCGTGCATATCGGCCGCGTGCTCATCGGGGTGGGCGGCGTGGAACCGGGCGCGGAAGTGCCTGCCGCCGACACAGTGTCCTCGCCGGGAGGGGGCCTGCAGGAAGGCCACCAGCTCCCGGCCGGCCCGGGTCGAAGCCTCGCGGGCGGCCTGCTCGACTGCCCGGGAGTAGAGGTGCCCGGATCGATACAGAATGCGGTGGATCCGGCGGATCTCGGCGATATCCTCTTTTCCGTAGCCCGCGCGGCGCATGCCGATCACGTTGTACTGCACGATGGTGGACTCGCCCATGGCGGTCATGAACGGCGGAACGTCCATGCCGAGGCGAGCCTGGGCGGCGATGAAGGCCAGGCGGCCGATGCGGACGAACTGGTGCACCAGCACATATCCGCTGATGATCGCCTGGGCCCCGACCTCGACATGCCCGCTGAGGGCGGTCATGTTGTACACCTTGACGCCGGGCTCCAGGAGGCAGTTGTGGCCGACGTGGGCATACGCCATCAGCAGGCATTCATCCCCGACCACGGTGGCCGATTCCGGCTGGGTTCCGCGATGGACGGTCGCGCCCTCGCGCACCACCACCCGGTCGCCGATGCGGCAGAAGCTTCGCTCGCCGGAGTAGTGGAAGTCCTGCGGCAGGTTGCCGATCACGGCGAAGGGATGGATATCGCAGTCCTGGCCGATGGTGGTCCAGCCGTTGACGAAGGCGTGGGCCTGCAGCTTGGTCCGGGCTCCGATGCGGACCGGGCCCTCCACCACCGCATAGGGTCCGATGTCGGCCGAGGGATCGATTTCCGCCTGCCTGTCCACGATGGCGGTCGGATGGATCGGCATTCAGGTTCTCCCTGCCGGGTACACGGCCAGCGGTGTCATCGAGGGTTGCGCCGAACGGCCCGGTCCGGGCCTATTCTAGTGAGGCAGAGGGGGATCGCAAGCTGTTGAGCGCCCGGCCGCGGTTTTTTGCGGTCCGGCTGGTGGAGCCGCCATCCATGGAGACGGCCGACAGGGTTGACCGACCGGACGAGGAGCGGAAGCCGCATGCCGGTGGCACGCCGGCCGGGTCCGGCGGCTGGAGGGCGGATGAGGGTTCCGGCGATCTGCAGCGCCCGTACGAAGCCGCCCGGACCGCTGCGGTGCTGACCGCTCCGCAGAACCGCGGGCTGATCGAGGTGTCCGGCGCGGACCGGGCGGCGTGGCTGAACAACCTGGTGACCAACGCGGTGCGCGATCTGGCCCCCGGCCGGGGGGTCGGTGCCTTTGCCTTGAATCCCAAGGGGCGGATCCTGTTCGAGACTACGGTTCTGGCCCGGGAAGACGCGTTCTGGCTGGATGTCGACCGTCGTCGGCTGGATCAGGCCATCGGTCACCTGAGCCGTTACGTGATCACCGAACGGGTCGAACTGCGCGACCTGAGCGGGGGGTTCGCACGCATCGGCCTGCTGGGTCCGCGGGCCACGGCGGTCCTGGCGGAGGCCGGGCTGGCCGACGCATCGAGTCTGCCCGTGCCTTCCTGGGTTGCGGTGGAGTGCCCGGTGGGCCCGGCCGTGGTTGTCCGCCGCGACGGGCCGGCGGCCGAGAGCTTCGAGTTGCTGGTCGAGCCGTCGTCGGCCGAGCTGTTCCGGCGCACCCTGCTGGAAGCCGGTCGGGCGCATGGGTTGATCCCGGCCGTCCCGGAGGCTCTGGAGGTCATGCGGGTCGAGCAGGGGCTGCCTGCCTGGGGGCAGGACATCGACGAGAACACGCTGCCGGCGGAAACCGGCCGGATGCAGCAGATGGTGAGTTTCACCAAGGGCTGCTATCTGGGACAGGAGATCGTGGAGCGCATGCGCAGCCGTGGAGGCCCGGCCCGGTTGCTGGTGGGCCTGCGATTCACCGGCGCACAGCCGGTTTCGCCCGGGGTGCCGCTGGTGTCCGGCGGCCAGTCCGTCGGGCGGGTCACCAGTGCCGTGTTCTCCTGGCGGCTGGGCGGGCCGGTCGGCCTGGGAATGGTCAAGACCGCTTTCGCCGCGCCGGGAACCCGGCTGGGCGTTTCCGCTCCCGGGGGCGGCGAGGCCGAGGTGGTCGCCCTGCCCATGGTCGGGTCGTAGCGGGCGAACCTTACGGTGCCCGCCGGCGGGAGCCGCCGGCGGAGCGGCCCGGCGCGGAGGCCGCCGAGGTCGGCGGATCCGCCCACGACGACCAGGGGATGCGGATTTCGACTTCCGGTTGGCCCGCGGAAGCCCGCCGGCGCAGCAGCGTCACCGGCCGATGCATCGGCAGCGGGGCCATCGGGTGAATGTGGCCGAAGTTCTCCAGGGCGATCACCGGGCGGGTCGACCCCGGCGGCAGGTGGCGGCGGAGGATCCGGTAAGCCGTCTCGGAAAGGTCTTTGCCGTCGTGCTGGAAGTCGCCGAGGATGATTCCCTCGGCCCGGGCCAGCAGGCCGGCCAGCGAGAGGGCGGCGATCATCCGGTCGATGCGTTCGGCGTCCTCATCGATGTCCTCGATCGCCAGCCACTTGCCGCGGGTCTCGAACGCCCCTGCGCAGGGAGACGCCAGCATCGGCAGGATCAGGCTCAGGTTGCCGCCGGTGATGGTGATCTCGCCGGCGGGGGGGATGCGGCCCTGCCGCAATCGCCCGACGGGCACGCGCGGGCTGCCGCGGCCCAGGAGGATGTCGGCCACCTCGCTGAAGAACCCGGCGAACGCCTGCGGGAAGCGGGCCGCCGCCCAGCCGGCGGCGAAACCCGGCCGCTGGGCCTCGGGCAGCTCGATGCCGGCGGCGAGCCGGTCGAGACTTCGCTCGGCCTGGCGGCGCAGGCCGGTGAACAGAAAGCCCGGTCCGAGGTCGTAGAGCCCGACCGCCAAGGGGTACTGTCCGGCGACGGCCACCAGCGTGGTCATCTCGCTGAATCCGAAGATGAAGATGCGGCGCCGTCGGGCGCGGAGCACCTCGAAGTCGATCCTCGGCAGGACGCGGGTGAACCAGGCTCCGCCGCGCAGCGTGACCAGCGCG
>Ga0129299_1002514_pt1 | contig 12159 bp, 12 predicted proteins | sample ConPoolayeCmetaG_FD_94477 | JGI IMG/M metagenome (GOLD analysis project Ga0129299, IMG submission 94477) | Hot spring microbial mat communities from California, USA to study Microbial Dark Matter (Phase II) - Cone Pool mat layer C metaG ... | reverse complement strand
GTCCTGCCCATTTTACACCCTCACCCATTAAATATACTAATGACACCCGGCGGCGTTTCTTCCTCCATGAGCGGCGCGCCCACGCGCCGTGGGGAAGCTCAGAATGACGGAACAGAGTAGTTTCTGACTAGCCAAAGCCCTGAACCGAAGTCCTGAGCGCAGCGAAGGAACAGTGAAGGGGCAGCGAAGAATCTCGTTGTGCATCGTGAAATGAGATGCTTCGCTGCGCTCAGCATGACGCGGTTGAGGCTTCTGCTAACTCGCCTAAAATTCTGGATGCACCCCCCGCCAAAGCATAATTGCGGCAACTCAAGAATTGGGGTAAAATAGCTGAGTGTTAACGAGCGGAGGGACGCGCTGATGCAACGACTGTGGACACCCTGGAGGATGGAATACTTGGTACGAGACAGAGCGGATGGCTGCGTGTTTTGCCAGAAATTACAAGAAGCGGATGACCGCAATAACCTGATCCTTTATCGCGGCCAATCGGCCTGTGTGATTATGAACCTGTATCCCTACAACACCGGCCATCTCATGATTATCCCCAAAGAGCATGTGCCGAATCTGGAGGACTTGCCCGAAGAGACTTGTGTCGAACTGATGTATTTGATCCGAGAAAGCCTGAAGATTTTGCGGCGAGTACTCCGTCCGGATGGGTTCAATGTGGGAGCCAATATGGGTCGGCCAGCGGGTGCGGGCATTGAGACACATGTCCACATTCACGTGGTGCCCCGTTGGGAAGGAGATACCAATTTCATGCCTGTGTTGGCTGAGACCCGTGTGATGCCGGAGATGCTGCTGGATACTTACGACAAACTCGTGAATGAGTTCAATTGTCTCAAGAGGGAGTAACGTTCCGGCAAGTTGGGGGTTAGTAACAGGTGAAGATCGAGAATGTGGGCGTGATTGGCGCCGGCCCGATGGGCAGTGGCATGGCCCAGATATTCGCTCAGGCCGGGTTCAGGGTGGTGATGACCGACCTGTACCGCAGCCAGCTAGACAAAGGCCTGGCGGAAATTGGCCGGTCGCTGGTTCGCCTGGTATCGGCTGAACATCGGGACGAAATCGTGTCGCGGATCACCACCTCGCTGGAACTGAACGCGGTCAGAGATTGCCAACTGATCGTCGAAGCGGTCACCGAAGAGACAAAGGCCAAGAAGGATGTATTGGCCCAGCTTGACAAGACGGTGAGCGCAGAGGCCATTCTGGCGACCACTGCCTCGCTGGCGTCGGTGACCGAGCTGGCCAGCGTCACGCACCAACCGGGCCGCGTGGTCGGTATGCACTGTTTTTTCCCCGCGCCGACGGCGCGGGTCATCGAAATCGTGCGCGGCCTGGCGACGACTGATGAGACGGTGCGCCAGATCAAACAGGTGGTCGCCGAGACAGGCAAAACACCCGTCGAGGTGAACGATTCGGCTGGCTATGTGCTGGCCCGGGTGCTGATGCCCATGATCAACGAAGCGGCTTACGCGCTGATGGAAGGAGTCGCCTCGGTCGAAGCAATTGACGCCATCATGAAGCTGGGGATCAATTTTCCGGCAGGTCCGCTGGAGATGGCCGACCGGATTGGGCTTGATGTGTGTCTGAGCTATCTGGAACATCTCGACCAGGGCTCGGGCAGCCTTCGGTTTCGGCCCTGTCCCCTGCTGCGCAAGATGGTCGCTGGCGGATACCTGGGCCGCAAAAGCGGCCGCGGCTTTTATCGTTACTAATCTGGGATGAGGTGAAGGTGAATGGCTGACAATTCGCTGCTGGCGAAACTGAGTGAGATGCGACAGGAAGCTGCGTTGGGAGGAGGGGAGAAGCGCATTGAGGCGCAGCACGAAAAGGGGAAGATGACTGCACGGGAGCGTATTGACGCGCTGCTCGATCCCCAGAGCTTTCGAGAGATTGACGTGTTTGTCACGCACCGCGCAACCGGGTTTGGCATGGAAGACAAGGTGTACCTGGGCGACGGGGTCGTCACCGGCTACGGCACGATCAACGGGCGGCTGGTCTACGTCTTTGCCCAGGATTTCACCGTATTGGGCGGCTCTCTGGGCAAGGCGCACGCCGAGAAAATCTGCAAGATCATGGACATGGCGATGAAAAACGGCGCGCCGCTGATCGGCATCAACGATTCGGGCGGGGCACGCATTCAAGAGGGCGTGGATTCGCTGGCCGGCTACGCAGAAATCTTTCTGCGCAATACGATGGCTTCCGGGGTGATCCCACAGATTTCGGTTATCATGGGCCCATGCGCCGGCGGCGCGGTCTATTCGCCTGCCATCACCGACTGGGTGTTCATGGTCAAGGGCAGCAGCCACATGTTCATCACCGGCCCGGAGGTGGTCAAAGCCGTGACCCGCGAAGTGGTCACCTTCGAAGAGCTGGGCGGCGCACAGGTACACAACACCGTCAGTGGCGTCTCGCATTTCATGGCCGACAACGAGGCAGAATGTCTGATGATGGTCAAGCGGTTGCTCAGCTTCGTACCGCAGAACAATATGGAAGATCCGCCATTCGTCGAGACGCGGGATGACCCGCAGCGGATGGACGAGGAGCTGAACACCATCGTACCGGACAACCCGAACAAGCCTTACGACATGAAGGAAGTTATCCGCCGTGTGGTGGACGGTGGCGATTTCTTCGAGGCCCACGCCGATTTTGCGCGAAACATCATCACCGGTTTCGCGCGGCTGGGCGGTTTCTCGGTTGGAATTGTGGCTCAGCAGCCATCGGTGCTGGCCGGCGTGCTTGACATTGACTCTTCGGACAAGGCGGCGCGATTCGTCCGTTTCTGCGATTGTTTCAACATCCCGCTCATCGTGTTTGAAGATGTGCCCGGCTTTATGCCCGGCGTGGCTCAGGAGCATGGCGGTATCATCCGGCATGGCGCCAAGCTCATCTTTGCTTTCTGCGAGGCGACCGTGCCCAAGATAACGGTCATCACCCGCAAGGCCTACGGCGGCGCGTATATCGTGATGAACTCGCGCCACATCCGCGGCGACGTGGTGTTGGCCTGGCCTACAGCCGAAATTGCCGTGATGGGACCAGATGGCGCGGTCAATATCATCTTCCGCAAGGAAATCGCCGAGGCGGCAGACCCGGAAGCCGAACGCGCCCGGCTGATTGAAGAATACCGCAACCGCTTTGCCAACCCTTATGTCGCGGCTTCGCGCGGCTACATTGACGATGTCATCGAGCCACGCGAGACCCGTCCGCGGCTCATTCAGTCGTTGCAGATGCTACAGAACAAGCGAGACAGCAACCCGCCCAAGAAGCACGGCAACATTCCGTTGTAGGAACGGACGTTAGATGGGAGTCATTCATGTTTGACAAAGTGTTGGTGGCGAACCGCGGCGATGTAGCCATCCGCGTCATGCGTGCCTGCCGCGAGCTGGGCGTAGAGACGGTAGGCATCTATTCCGAGGCTGACCGCAACGCCCTCCACGTGCGCTACGCCGATGAGGCCTATCCCATTGGCGGCGAGTCGCTGCGGTCAAGCTATCTGCAAATCGGCCGCATCGTGGATGTGGCGATCCGCTCGGGCGCAGACGCCGTCCATCCGGGCTATGGCTTCCTGGCAGAAAGCCCGCAATTTGCCCAGGCCTGCGCCGAGGCGGGCCTGAGTTTCATCGGGCCAAACTCAGACACGTTGCACCTGTTACATGACCGCTTGAAATTGAACAAAAAGTTGCAAGAGGCCACCTTGCCCGTGTTGCCGGTACGTCGCGAAAGCCTGGACGCTGAGGCCTGCCTGAAGGCAGCGGAACAAATCGGCTTCCCGTTGCTGGTCCGACCCACGGGGGTAAGCGGCGGGGCGGGCGAACGGGTAGCTTTGTCATCGGATGAACTGGCCGCCTTGTTGACGACGTACCGACGCGAGACCGAAGAGCCGCGTAGCGGCGTCTATCTGGAGCCGTGGCTGCCAGCCGCACGCCGCATCGAAATCCATGTCCTGGCCGACCATGACGGCCAGGTCATCTATCTGGGCGACTCGGAAGGGACCATCCGTCGGCGACACCAGAAGCTGATTGAAGAGTCCCCCTCGCCGGCCATGACACCAGAACTGCGCCAGGAGATGGGCCAGATAGCCTGCGATATTGCCCGAATCATTGGATTTGTCGGGATTGGCACAGTGGAGTTTTGGCTGGACTCTCAGCAGCGCTACTATTTCTTGAACATGAACCCGCGGCTGTGGGTTGGGCATCCGGTAATCGAGATGGTCACAGGCATTGACCTGGTCAAGGAGCAGATCCGCATTGCCTCAGGGCGCCGGCTGCGCTATCGGCAGGAAGACGCCGTGATGCGCGGCCACGCCATCGAATGTCGGATCCATGCCGAAGACCCCTACGATGGCTTCAAGCCGTCTGTCGGGCAGATCACCCGCCTGATCGAGCCCGGCGGGCCGTTCACCCGCGTCGAGACCGGCGTGTACGAAGGCTTCCAGGTCTCCTACTATTACGACCCGCTGCTCACCAAGCTGGTGGTCTGGGGCGAAAGTCGCGGCGAGGCCATCCTGCGCATGCGCCGCGCCCTCGCCGAATACCGCGTGGTCGGCGTGAAGACCAACCTGCCCTTCTTGCAGCACATCATGGACCGTACCAGCTTCATTGGCGGGCAGTTTGATCTGTCGAAAGAGGATGAGTACTTCACGGTGTCAGGGGGCATCCGCGATGAGCTGCTCAAGGCCGCGGCCATCGCTGCGGCCTTGCTGGCCTATCGCCAGCGGACACAGAGCCTGACCGCGTTCAGGGTCACGCAGCGGCCCAGCCCCTGGAAGGTCGCTGGACGGTGGGAGGTGATGGGCGAATGAGATACGAGGCAACGGTCGCCGGCAAGAAATTCCAGCTTGAAGTGACCGACGCCGGTGAGGTGTTTGTGAATGGCGTCAGGTGCCGGCCCGACTTCCGCAGCATTGATGGCCTGGCCCTTTATTCGCTGCTGGTGGATAACGACTCCTACGAGATGTTGGTCGAGGAAGAAGGCGGACACTTTCACGTCCTGGTTCGTGGCGAGGCGTTCGACGTGCATCTGCGCGAAATGGCCGACCTCAGGGTCAAACCTCCCGTGCAGGCCGCCCAACCACGGCCGAGCGGGCCGTTGGAGCTGCGTTCGCCCATCCCTGGAGTGGTGGTTGATGTTCCGGTTCAGGCTGGCGCTGAGGTCGAGGCCGGCCAGGTGCTGGTCGTAGTCGAGTCCATGAAGATGGAAAATGAGCTGCGCGCGCCACTCGCCGGCGTAGTACGTGAAATCCGAGTCTCCCCCGAAGAGGATGTGGACCAGGATCAGGTACTCTTGATATTTGAGGCAACGAACGCATGAGGGCGAACTTTATGAACAATACCCCTATCAAGATTACCGACACCGTGCTGCGTGATGCACACCAGTCGCTGCTGGCGACGCGCATGCGCCTGGATGACATGCTGCCCGTCGCCGCCAAATTGGACGAGGTCGGCTATCACTCTGTGGAGATGTGGGGCGGGGCGACCTTCGACTCGGCCATGCGCTTCCTGAATGAAGACCCCTGGGAGCGTATCCGGCGACTGAAAGAGGCCATGCCCAAGACCCCCTTCCAGATGCTGCTGCGTGGACAGAACATCGTCGGCTATAAGCACTATGCCGACGACATCGTGGACCGCTTCGTGGAGCGAGCCAAAGCCAACGGCATTGACATCTTCCGCATCTTCGATGCGCTCAACGATACACGCAACATGGCGCGGGCCATGCAGGCTGCCAAACGGGTGGGGGGGCATGTCCAGGCGACCATCTGCTACACCATCTCGCCGGTGCACACCATTGATGGCTTCGTCGCGCTGGCGCGTGAGCTGGCCGACATGGGCGCGGATTCGATCTGCATCAAAGACATGGCTGGCCTGCTGTCGCCCTTCGACGCCTACGAGCTGGTCGCCAAGCTGAAGGCCGCGCTGAGCCTGCCGGTCCAATTGCACACCCACTATACCAGCGGCATGGCCTCGGCGTCCTGCGTCAAAGCCGCCGAAGCGGGCGTGGACATCATTGACACGGCCATCTCTTCGCTGTCTGGCCTGACCTCGCAGCCGCCGACAGAGACGATGGTGCGCATCTTCGACGACACGCCACGCCGTTCGGGTCTGAATCTGGACCTGCTGGCCGAAATCGCCGACTATTTCGCCGCCGTGCGTAAGAAATACGCCAGCTTCGAGAGCGGCCTCATCGGCGTGGACGTCAACGTGTTGCGCTATCAGATTCCGGGCGGAATGCTGTCGAACCTGATCTCACAGCTCCGCGAGCAGGGCGCGCTGGACCGCTATCAGGAGGTGCTGGCCGAGATGCCGCGCGTGCGGGCCGATTTGGGCTATCCGCCGCTGGTCACGCCGTCGAGCCAGATTGTGGGCACCCAGGCGACGCTTAACGTGCTGATGGGCCAGCGCTACAAGGTCGTGCCGCAGGAGGTGAAGAACTACGTCAAGGGGTTGTATGGCCGTCCGCCGGCGCCCATCAACCCGGAGGTGCGCAAGCTGGTCATCGGCGATGAAGAGCCCATTGACTGCCGCCCCGCCGACCTGCTCCAGCCTGAGTTCGAGAAGGCCAGGCAGGAGATAGGCGACCTGGCCCAGAGCGACGAGGATGTGTTGCTGTACGCCATTTTCCCACAGGTGGCGCGGCCTTTTCTGGAGCGGCGGGCGCGGAAGGTGGGCGGCAAGGAGGAGATTATCGCCGCCATTGCGGCTAAAATCGCCAAAGAGAAAGCCGCCCTGCAGAGCGCAGTCCAGGCGACCAGTCACCTGGGGTCGCTGTGGAAGCGCAGCGCGCGACGGCGGGCGCGGGCATTTGGAGGCTGGGGCCGATGGTAGAACAGTTCATGTTGACGGTCGAAGACGCGACCTATTCCATCGAAATCAAGGGCAATCAGGTGTTGGTCAACGGCTACCCGCTGACCATCGAATGGAATGAAGATGTGGTCAAGGTCAACGGCGTCGAGCACAAAGTCGAGCTGATGGGCGACCGCGCGCTGGTGGACGGCATCGCCTACGACTTTGAGGTGGAATGGCCCAGCGACGAGCTCGATGCCATGAGCGGCGCCAGCAAGGCAGCCGAGGTGACAGTCGCCGAAGGCGCGGTGCGGGCCATCATGCCCGGCAAAATCATTCGCATCAACGTCAACGAAGGCGACGCGGTGCAGAAGGGCCAGGTGGTGGCTATTCTGGAGGCAATGAAGATGGAAAACGAGCTCAGCGCGCCCATCGCCGGCGTGGTGAAGCAAATCTTCACGCCGGTCGGCGCGACTGTGGAGAAAGATCAGCCGATCCTGGAAATCGAGTGACGCTACTCGCTGGCCTGCTTGCTGCTCAGATATTTTCCGACGTAGTGGGCAAACTGTTCCAGGTCATCCAGGTTGTGTTGCAAGTAGTCATAGACCTTCCGCACGTCCACTTCAACATAAAGGTGCACCAAAACGTTGCGAAATTGGGCCATCCTCGCCATCTTCTTGGCAAAATCTTCGGGGAAGACGCCCATCTCGGCCAGTTTGAGAAAAATGCCCCTATAACTTTCCGGAGTGGCAACGGACTGTTCCGCGAGAATGATGCTGCCAATGTCTAGAGCCGCCTGGATCGCCACCTGAAAGTCGCGTTCCGCTGAAGCATGTAGCACGTGCTGGCGCACAAACTCATCATAGGACAGGCTCTGAAGGTTTCTTAAGGCGTTCACACAGTTGGCGATAACGCTCAAGCGCGTCGTGATGGGGGTTGTGTCCATTCAGCAGCTCTCCCTTGCGAGCGCGCTCCAGGATGGCGCGCTCGTGTCGTTCCAAAATGGGTTTGAAATCTAGATACATGCTCACAGTACGTGCGGTGAACCCGACGCGCCTGGCCTCATCACGACAGTAAATCAGTACGCCATCGCGCAGCACCCGATAGGCCAGGGCGAGGGGAGCCTCATTGAGGATCAGGACATCCACCTCATTGGTCTGCATGTGGTGGGAAATGTGGTCCATGAGCGCCAGGCGTTTTTCAAAGGCGTGGCTGTCATCCAATCCGTCCACCAGCAATACGGCCACGTCAATATCGGAAAGTGGTCCGGCCTGGCCGCGCGCATGCGAGCCGAAAAGATAGGCCAGAACCACCTCATCCAACAGGGAAGCATCCTCCAACTGTCGAAAGGCTGTTCTTAGAGCTTCGAGCAGCGAGCGTGAATCGTCCATTAGATTACCCTCTACGCAGGTATCCCAAACCCACTGTCACTGTAGCCGCTTTTGCCACCATTGTCAAATGGCGGAAGTGTCATTTTGACGTAAAGTGGCGATTGGCGGTATAATCGCAGTCTGACAGCCAGGTGAATTCAGTGAAATATTAGGGGAGATGTCCGATCAACCATTTTGTGCAGCCGATGGCCCAGCCGTCAGCCGAATGTGAGGCCGCCGATGAGGGCGTGTCGGTCGTCATTCCAGTGTACAATGAAGAAGAGGCCGTGTTGGGGGTCATCCGCCAGGTGCAGCGCGCGCTGACCGAGAGCGGCATCCCATACGAACTCATCGCTGTAGACGACGGCTCGACCGATGACTCCTGCGGGGCCATCTGCCAGGCGGAGGACGTGATTCTGGTGCGCCATCCGACCAACCGCGGCTATGGCGCCGCGCTGAAGACCGGCATCCGGCGGGCGCGCTTCGAGCGGGTCGCCATCATTGACGCCGACGGCACCTACGCGCCGGAGAGCCTGGTCGAGCTGGTGGCCCACTGGGGCGACAACGACATGGTCGTCGGCGCGCGGGTCGGCAAAGACGCCGCCATACCGGCCCTGCGCCGGCCAGCCAAGTGGCTGCTCAACCAACTGGCGAACTACCTGGTGGGGGTGAAAATCCCCGACCTGAACTCTGGCCTGCGGGTCTTTCGCCGAAGCGTCGCCCTGCGCTTCTTCAATCTCTTGCCCTCCGGCTTCTCGTTCACCACGACCATCACCCTGGCGATGCTGAGCAACGACTACCTGGTGGCCTACGTGCCCATTCCCTATGCCGCGCGCATTGGCTCGTCCAAAATCAGGCCCATCCGCGACACGGTCAATTTCGTCGGACTGATCCTGCGCACGTTCATGTATTTCGCGCCGCTCAAGGTGTTCGCGCCGGTCAGCCTGGCTTTTCTGCTGGCCGCGCTGGTCAAGACGGGCATCAATGTCGTGGCCTATCAGAACGTGAGCACTTCGGACCTGCTGTTGTGGGTCACCGGCATCATTCTCGGCATGATGGGCCTGCTGGCCGACCTGATTGATAAGCGCAGTTAGGGGTTTACGATGCGTGTTCTGCTGATTAACCCGCCGCGCGAGAACGAGCTGCTGGGCAACAACCCGGCCATTATTGACGAGGAACGTGGCTACAATCCGCCGCTCGGCCTGCTCTACCTGGCCGGCTACCTGGAGCAGTTCACCGACCACCGCGTCGAGGTGCTCGATGCCCAGGTCGAAGAGCTGAGCTACGATGCCTTGCAGGCCGAGATCGTCCGCCGCCAGCCGGATGTGGTCGGCCTGACGGCGATGACCTTCACCCTGATTGACGTCATCAAGACAGCGCGGCTGGTCAAGGCGGCCAATCCTTCTACGCCGGTGGTGCTGGGCGGCCCGCATGTCCACCTCTTCCCCAAAGAGACGCTGGCCTTTCCAGAGGTGGACTACCTGGTGTTGGGCGAGGGGGAGGCTGCATTCGCCGAGCTGCTGGAACGCATCGGCGACCCGGCCGGGCTGGCGCAGGTGCCGGGCCTCGCCTTCCGCAGCCGTCATTCTGAGCGCAGCGAAGGTTCTCGCGCCGCCCCACCAGACGGCATCGTCATCACCGGCATTCGCCCGCTGGAGGACGACCTCGACCGGCTGCCGTTCCCGGCTCGCCATCTCACCCCCTATCACAAATACTCGTCCGTCATCGCCAAACGCGCGCCCATCACCACCATGTTCACCAGCCGCGGCTGCCCCTATCAGTGCATCTTCTGCGACCGGCCGCATCTGGGCAAGAAATTCCGCGCCCGCTCAGCCAAAAACGTCGTGGATGAGATGGAGGAGTGCATTGCCCTGGGCATCCGCGAATTCCTGGTCTACGACGATACGTTCACCATCCAGCGGCAGCGCGTGCTCGACATCTGCGACGAAATCATCCGCCGCAAGCTGGACATCGGCTGGGACATCCGCGCGCGGGTCAACACTGTAGATGAGGAGATGCTGCGCCGGCTGCGGCAGGCCCGCTGCGAACGCATCCATTACGGCGTCGAGGCCGGCACCGACCGCGTGCTGAAGGTGTTGCAGAAGGGCATCACCCTGGAGCAGGCCCGCCAGGCCTTTCGGGCGACGAAGCGGGCCGGCATCTCGACCCTGGCCTATTTCATGCTCGGCTCGCCGACCGAGACGCGCGACGATGTCTTGCAGACCATCGCCTTCGCCCGCGAGCTCGACCCCGATTTCGTGCACATCACCATCGTCACGCCGTTCCCCGGCACGAAGCTGTACTTCATGGGCCTGGAGCAGGGGCGGTTCTCGCACGACTTCTGGCGCGAATTCGCCGCCAACCCGACGCCCGACTTTCAGCCGCAGTACTGGGAGGAGCACCTGACCCGCGCCGAGCTGCAGGAGCTGGTCACCTACGCCTACAAGAGCTTCTACGGGCGGCCTGGCTACATCGTGCGGCGGCTGGCGCAGGTGCGTTCGCCCGGCGAACTGGCGCGCAAAGCCCGCGCCGGCCTGAAAGTGTTCCTGATGAAGCCGGGGAAGTAAAGATTTGCTGTTGGTCACCCGGCCATGTTATAATCAATCCGAATCGAAATTAAAGCGTGTACAGGTCGTCGTTGGTGAGGTCAGATCATGGCAGTTCTGGATATTCTTATACGAGAACTGGAAGGCTTGCCACAGCATGAACAAGAAAATGTGCTCTCGTTTGTTCGTTTCTTGAAGATTGGTCTTGCGGATAGCCAATGCCTTCGAGAGCGTTATCACACCTCTCTGGCGCGAGTGCGTCATATTGCCGAAGAACGCGGGATCACTGAGCAAGATGTTATGGAAGAAATTAGAGCCGTCCGTTCCGAGCGGCCATGAGAGTAGTGCTGGATACCAACATCTTGGTCTCTGCCGTTTTAGGCGGGCGACTTGCCGCCATACTGGACGCTTGGGAGGCGGGCCAATTTACACCGCCCGCGAGTTTCTTGCACGGTTGGGCCATTGAAGTCTCGCCGGGCAGGTGGTGGGGCGCACTCCCGCCGTGCCGCATTTTGACACGTGGACATGGATTGGGTAGAATGGACACAGCCCGTGCAAGGAGGGATCAACATGGCCCATTCGTACTCTCAGCCATACCAGACCACCTGCCCCCACTGTGGTCACGAGTTTTTCACCGAAATCTATCTCATTGTGGATGTCGCTGAGCGGCCAGACCTGCTGGCCCGTCTCCGCGACGGCAGCCTGCACGCCATCACATGCCCGCACTGCGGTGAGCCTCTCGGTCAGGTGGACGCGCCCCTGCTGGTCTACCGGCCGGGCCAGACGCCGCCTCTGACCTTCTCCCCGGCCCGCCAGACGGGCCAGGAGCAGGACCAGGAACACGCCGCCGGGCTGGTGGGCCTGTTGCGCGAGCGGCTGGGCGCGGCCTGGCGCGACGACTGGCTGGCCGACGGCCCGGGATATGTCCCCCGCCCGCTGCTGGCCCTCGCCCTGAGCGACGACCCTGAAGCGGCCATGCGGCAGGCCGCGCTGGAGGCGCAAAAGGCCCTGGCTGAATTGAACGACATGGAAATCCATTCGCCCGAGGACCTGGAGCGCGCCCTGAACGAACGCCCCGACCTGCGCGAAAAGCTGGCGCGGGCCTTGGGCGACAATTTGCAGGCAGAGTTTGACCGGCTGATCCAGCTCCAGCGGCAGGCGGAAGGCCAGCCTCATCTGTGGCCTGCCGTGGTGGAGGGCTGGGAGCGCTTCCTGGCGCACCCCGCCGTCGCCGAAGGCTCGCCGCTCCGGCCGCCCGCCAGCGGCAACCTTGCAAACGCCTGCATGAGCCTTTACGAAGTGACCGGCCAGGAGGCCTGGGCGCAGCGGGCGCAATTGCTCTTCGATGATGTCCTCTTGCATTTTACCCGCAGCGCACACCCGCAGGAATGGGCGACCGTACAGCACAGTCTGGGCAACCTGTATGCCCGGCGCTATGAGCGTTCGGGCGACGAGGCCCAGGCG
>Ga0129299_1002513_pt1 | contig 12162 bp, 9 predicted proteins | sample ConPoolayeCmetaG_FD_94477 | JGI IMG/M metagenome (GOLD analysis project Ga0129299, IMG submission 94477) | Hot spring microbial mat communities from California, USA to study Microbial Dark Matter (Phase II) - Cone Pool mat layer C metaG ... | reverse complement strand
GAGTCATATGGCGGACTACCCCCCCATCTTGTCAGAGTTACAGGTTGAGAGTGCTCCCATTCTGACCGATGAAGAAATCCTCGCCGAACTTGAGGCGAGGATTGCAGCAGAAGCGCCTTTGTTAGCCGAGGGGTCAGAACAGGAAGGTGACTCTCTGCCTCCCCCATCTCCGTCGGTAGATGAAGTCTGATCGATCCACAAGGCAAAGGCTGCACCGCCCTATTTGTGTGGAAACAGCCAGCCTCTCACCCTTCGGGCACGCGCTCGATCTTAGCACCTAGAGTACGGAGTTTGCCTTCTACATCTTCGTAGCCTCGGTCTATTTGAGCCACGTTGCGGATCGCTGTCGTGCCCTCGGCGCACAGGGCAGCTAGAAGGAGAGCCATTCCTGCCCGGATATCAGGGCTGGTGATACGTTCCAGCTCTCCGCGTAGCCTCACTGGCCCTTGAATTAGACAGCGATGAGGGTCGCATAGGACGACCTGCGCCCCCATGTATACCAGCTTATCGACAAAATAGAATCGGCTATCGTACATCCACTCGTGAAATAGCACAGTGCCTTCTGCCTGCGTGGCTACCACGAGGGCGATGCTCATAAGGTCGCTGGGAAAGGCAGGCCAGGGCTGTGCCTTGATCTCCGGGATGCGCCCGCCCAGGTCGGGGACGATCTTCAAGGGCTGATATTCTGGCACGATAATAGCTGCCCCCTCAACCTCCCAGTGAACTCCCAGACGGTTAAACGCCTGTGCCATTACCCTCAGATGCTCTGGTGAGGCATTCTCGATACGCACCCGGCCATGAGTGACAGCAGCGGCTCCAATGAAACTTCCCACCTCTAGATAGTCCGCACCTATCTCAAATTCGCCACCTTCCAGGCGATCCACACCGTGAATAGTCAGGAGATTGGAGCCAATACCCTCGATCTGCGCACCGAGCTTGTTCAAAAAGTGGCATAGGTCTTGGACATGAGGCTCTGAAGCAGCATTGCGGATCACGGTTGTGCCTTTGGCGAGCACTGCAGCCATGATGGCATTTTCCGTTGCCGTTACGCTGGCTTCATCTAAGAGCATATCTGCGCCCCGCAGGCCCTCCGTGGTGAACACTAGGTTGCTATTGATCTCGAACTTCGCCCCCAGAGCTGTCAGTGCCAGAATATGGGTATCCACGCGCCTCCGACCAATCACATCTCCTCCCGGGGGAGGCAGCTCAAGGCGCCCAATGCGAGCGAGTAATGGGCCAGCCAGCACAATACTGGCCCGAATCTGTGAGGCCAGCGCACGGTCGACGATGTGGGTTGTAATCTCGCTAGCATGGACTCGCCAGCTACCTGGTTCCACTTTTTCAATTTCGACACCCAACCCACGTAGAATGTCGATCATCGTACGCACATCGGCGATGTCGGGCACATTGTGGAGGGTAACAGGCTTGTCAGTAAGGAGGCAGGCAGGTAGCAGCTTCAGTGCAGCATTCTTGTTTCCACTGGCGCGGATAGTACCGTTGAGAGGAACGCCACCCTGTATAATAAAACGTTCCATGAGGTCTTCTCTTGTGCAATAGCTGGGCGATTCGCTCTAGGTGGAAATCTGAACAGTCACCGGATCACCCACCTGAATGGACATCACATGACTGGCATCTCCTTGGTTGATCGCGATCTCAAGTTCGCCCTCGCTGCCGATCAGCGCTACTCGTTGTCCTGGTGCAACCTGGCTATATGTGGTGTGGATTCGACCCAAGGTGTGCCAGCCGCAGGTGACACGCACCGTGCGAGAGTCGAATCGGATCGGCGTGGTTTGTTGAGGGGTAGGATAGATGGGGTGAAGCTCGATCATGTGATCGTCCACCCAGCGCAGGCGGCGGATATTGGTCAGGACGTTGCCGAATCGGTCAATCCGCACTACTTCGCCTCGAATAGCGTGCTCAGCTATCTCCAGCCGCGGCAGCTCAAGCAGCGTGAGCTTGGCTAACGGGGAGCCGAGGGCCTCAAATGGGGTGTCACTCGCCAGCCGCGCGGCGCATGGGCTGAAGATGTCGCGCCCATGAAAGGTGTGGCTGGGATTGGGCAGCCAGTATTCAGGTCTATCCAGCCGGATAGCTCGGAAGGATGGTGCAGCAAGCAGGGCATAGGTTAGCACGCCATTGTCGGGCGCAACAAAACGCCCTTGTGGTGTTTCCAACGCAATGGGATCGCGTGCGCTGCCAACGCCCGGATCGACTACCACCAGGTGGACAGCGGAGGGCGGAAAGTAGGGATATACTTCCGCAAGAATCGAGGCAGCCTGGTGAATATCCTGAGCTTTGACTTGGTGGCTGATGTCAACCAGCCGTGCCTCAGGAGCGATGCCAAGCATGACGCCTTTCATTGTGGCGACGTAGCCGTCCTGCTCGCCAAAATCAGTTAGCAAAGTGATGATCGCGGTGTGACTGGGCATAGCAGGCATTGTACCGTGAGGAGATAAGGGGAGCAAAATCATGCCTCGTGCTTGGACGAATACGCCGGTGAGAGTTCTGTTCCGTATGTATCCTGGGCGGGGATGGTTCAAGGCCAACTGACTTTGCTGCGCCTGCCCTTCGTTATCCTTCTCGCCGGGGTATTCCTTGCTGCTTGCACACCCTTGCCGCCTTCTTCGTCAGGCAGTGGGGGGCCAGATGCCAATGCCAGGTTACTGGATGCACCCTCCCTACTCCCTACCATTCTCCCATTACCGACAGGAACACAGATGGAGACGCCATTTCCAACGCTGGTTCTCCCTACCTTGACCCCCTATCCCACCGATCAACGCTTCTCTATTGGGCAGTCTCTAGAGGGACGGCAACTTTGGGCATGGCAATTCGGCGATGGCCCCTACACGATTGTGCTGGTTGGGGGGATTCATGGTGGCTTTGAAGGAAACACAGTTGTCCTCGCCGAAGAGTTGGTTGATTACTTTCGACGCCATCCTGATGATGTGCTGCCCCCAGTACGGTTGGTTATCATTCCAGCCGCCAACCCGGATGGGTTGGCCCGGGGTGCTGGTATTGAAGGTCGGTTTAACGCGCGAGGAGTTGACTTGAATCGCAACTGGGGATGTGAGTGGTCGGACTCCGCGGTGCTAAGAGACCTTGAAGTAAACCCAGGCCCTCGCCCCTTCTCAGAGCCGGAGTCGCTTGCGTTGCGGTTCTTCTTTATCGCTGAGCAGCCAAGCGCGGTGATCTTCTATCATAGCGCAGCGGGCGGAGTCTTCCTCGGTCAGTGCGGGGACGAGCCACCTGCCCGTTGGTTAGGAGAGCTGCTGGAAAACGCGACGGGCTATCCTCATCTGACATTCGATTACTATGAGGTGAGCGGTGATGCTAGCAATTGGCTGGCTGAACGGGGAATACCGGCAGCAATCATTGAGACCTATACCAAGCAAGAGACCGACTTTGAGATCAACCTGGCCGGGGTCATAGCATTGCAGTGCCATTTCGCGCTGGAAGGGCAGGAGGAGTTCGAAGCCTTCCAGGGAGCGGATGCTGCCGTTCTCCGTCTGTGCCAGTGACAGCGAACCCAAGATGGCAGAATAGCCCATCCTACGATACTATGAATTCCTACCTCCATCCCAATATGCGTATACGGCTCATGTCTGGCCGCGACCGTCGTCTTGAGTTCTCCCTTTTCGTGCTGATTCTGTTGGTCGGAGCTATTCTGCGCCTCGTCGCGTTGGGGAGTGTTCCCCCCGGCTTGACCCACGACGAGGCCGATCATGGCATTGATGCGGTCGGTGTCCTTGAAGGGCATCGCCCCCTCTACTTCACAGTTGGGTACGGGCGGGAGCCCCTCTTCGATTACGCTACTGCGCTGGTGATGCTGGTTGTGGGGCGCAATAGCCTGGCGGGCCGCTTGACCGCCGCACTGTTTGGAATCACATTACTGGTGCTTGTGTATGTTTGGACGCGGCTCGCCACGCAGAACCGGTGGTTGGCCCTTGCTACGATGGCTGGACTGGCGCTGAGCTTCTGGGGGGTTTCAACCAGCCGGCAGGCGCTCCGTTCGGTAACGCTGCCCGTCCTCTACATGGTAGCTGCGCTCGCCATGCGACGTGGGATTGTGATTGAAGAGGATATCGAAGAAGGCCCCCTGGCACCGGGTTACCGCCCGCAGGCTCAGATCAGCCGCATGGGTTGGTTCGTCGTTGCAGGTGCGTTCCTGGGGCTGTCCATCTATACCTATCTGGCTGCTCGCCTGATGTGGCTGGTGTTTCCGACCTTTTTTGTGTTCCTGTCCGTGACACAGCCGGGGGTAATTCGTAAGGCGTGGCCTGGACTACTGGTTATGCTACTGGTGGCCGCAGCAGTGTCGGCTCCATTGGCTATCTATCTGATCCAACACCCACAGGTAGAGGTGCGTGTTAGACAACTTTCTGGCCCGATCGCTGCCTTGCTGGCCGGCGACATGCAACCGATGCAACAAAATATCCGTGCCGGCCTGGGCATGATCACCGTTCGGGGAGATGATCTCTGGCTATACAATATCCCCGGCAAACCTCTATTAGGTCCTGTGATGGGTCTTTTCTTCTATCTTGGCGTGAGCATTGCCTTGATGAGCGTGCTATACCCATACCGCCCTGCGCAGCGGGGCCATCGCTCATTCGACGAGGCGTTCCGGGTCTCCAGTGCCAACGCCTTTATGTTGCTGACATTGATCTTTGGCATGATACCAGCACTGTTGACAGGGGTTGGGGCCAGTATGACGCGGGTGATAGGCGCTCAGCCCGCCCTTTACTACTTCCCGGCGCTGGCGGTGGTTTGGTTGGCAGATTGGGCGCAGCGCCAGGTCGGTGAGCAAGGCGCAACCGCACTGTGGACGGCGTATGGGGGGCTGCTGACCATGGTAGGCGCTTTGACGATCCATTCTTACTTTGGCATATGGGCTAATGCTCGTGATGTACGTGTTGCTTATCATACCACCCTGGTTGAGACACTCCACTATCTAGATCAGCGGCCTGAGATTGGCCCTGACCTTGCGCTGAGCACTATCACGCCGGGACGCTTTCATGATCCCGCCATCGCGGCTCTGGTGCTACAACGCAACGATCTTCGCCTCCGTTGGTTCGACGGGCGCTCCGCTCTGGTGTTGATCGATCCGCCGCCTGCCTACTATCTCTTCCCCGAAATAGCCCCGCTGGCAGCCCCGCTAGAGGCATGGTTGCCTGGTGTGCCCATAGATCGACTGGAGCTTCGTCCGAACGATTTCAACCGCCAGGTGACCATTGTCCGGCAGACTACCTCACTTCCGGAATATGGCCCTCCACAGGTTATCGCTGGGGGCCTGTTAGCGCTGGTTAACTACTCAATTGAACCGCTTGTTGCGCGCCCTGGGGGAACCATCCAGGTGCTGACTATGTGGCGTATTCTGGATCGCTCGGATGCCGACCTTGTTCTCTTCACACATGCGCTTGACGGAGCGGGTCAATTAGTGACACAGCAGGACTCGCTGGATGTGCCGTCGTGGGGATGGGTCCCCGGTGACCACTTCATCCAGTTACACAGGCTGCTGATTCCACCAGATTTGGCTTCCTGCATCCTGCGCGTGGTGGTAGGGGTATATCAGCTTCCCGATGTGACGCGGCTGCCCCTCCTATTCCCGGGCGGCGCCGCTGGTGGTGACAATCTCGCCATCGGTACGATTGAGGTATGCCCGTGATAGATGGCTGGCCCCCAACCCTGTCGCGCCGGGCTGAAGTGACTTTAGTCGGCGCGATTGTCTTAGTGGGTTTCCTGTTGCGGGTTATCGCGCCCTGGTACGCACCGCACGGATGGAGGGACGATGAGCTTTCAAGCGCCCTGGTTGTGACGGGCCATGTTCTTGAGGGGGACTTCCGTATCTATTACCCGGATGCTTCCGGGCACGAGGGCCTATACGAGTACGCCCAGGCTGCCACCATGTTGATCTTTGGCCCCAGTGTATGGGGTATCCGGGGGCCTTCGATCCTGTTTGGCACGGTCGCCGTTCTGCTCACCTATCTGTTAGCCCGTAACTTATCTGGCTGGCCCACCGCGACTGTTGCGGCATCGTTGCTGGCAGTTTCATTTTGGTCTCTGATGTACTCCCGGACAGGGCAGCGCCACATCAGCGCCACTGTGACGATGTTGCTGAGCTTCTACTTTCTCTGGCAAGCGGTGCGGCGGGCGGAGGAGGGCAGGAGCCGCGCGCTGGGCTGGTTTGCCCTGGCGGGTCTGGCGATGGGGCTGGGTTTCTATACCTACTTCGCTGCCCGTGGAGTGCCCTTGATTGTAGGCGCATGGGGTCTCTACCTGTTGGTGTGGAGGCGTGACTGGTGGCAAGCTATATGGCATGGCTTGGCTGTCACGCTCGTGATTGCTCTTGCACTTGGCATTCCGCTCGCCCTCACGCTATGGCAGCAACCTGAGGCCGAAGCTCGCATCAGTGAGGTGGCACGCCCTATTCACGATGCCACCCAGGGCGATTTTTCGACGCTGGGCCGATATGCGCTCACAACCCTCAGCATGTTTACCCACGACGGTGATGAGGAGTGGCTTTACAACATTCCGCACAGGCCCGTCTTTGGCGCTCTGGGCGGCGTTCTCCTGTGGGGCGGTGTGGGGATGGCCCTGGTGCAGTCATTGGGGTGGCTGCGCGATCCACGTATGGCCTTCTCTCTAGTGTGGCTCCTTGCCGGGATTGCCCCTGGTGCGCTCAGTGTGCCTGCTGCCAGCCTGGGTCATACTATTCTCGCCCAGCCGGTGGCAATGATTTTCCCCGCACTTGCTATTAATGGTGCAGGTTATTGGCTGACTACACACGCCGGAGCGAGTGGGCGAATCTATCCTCCGAGGTGGCTGAGCCTGGGGGCTGCAACTGTCCTGGCTTCTGCCATTACCCTTTTAGGTTGGGAGACCCTGCGGGGCATCCGCGATTACTTCTTTGTGTGGCCTGCCGATCCATTTACCCGTGTGTTGCATCATTCCGATCTGCATGAGGCTGCGCGCTGGCTGAATATGCAATCAGGCAATCGCAATGTTGCTATTGGCAGTTTTCTGGTTGAGCGGTGGGATCAGCAAGTGATGAAACTGGATCTGGTGGGGGATGGATGGCGCGTGCGGTCGTTCGATCCACGGATAACCTATCTTCAGATCCCTGGAGGCGGGGTTGCTGTATCTCCAGAATATTTAGCGCACGGTTGGGGGATGTCTTACCTGGGTGAGATTATTCGCACTAACCGTCCCTACGTTGCCCGCGCAATTGAGGACCCGGGCGACACAGCCGATCAGGTCCTCGCACGGTTTGACAATGGCCTGGTGTTAAGCAACGTAAGAACCGTTGAACTGGATAGTGCGCTCGTCATCATATCGGTCTGGCGTGCCGAGCGGTCGCTCGATCTGCCCCCCTTTCCCCTGCTCAGCAAACCACCTGCCCCAGGTGAGGACGACACACCTCGGTTGTCAATCTTCTTTCAACTATTGAACTCATCTGGTCAGCGCATCGCGGGCGCAGATGGCCTCGGTGTTGATCCGTATACCTTGTATCCTGGCGATGTGTTTGTTCAACGGCTCGATATCCAGCTTACAGGTATTCCTCCAGGACGCTATGCGCTAGTCGTAGGTCTGTACAACCCGGCAAATGGCAGGCGTCATCTTGACACGCTTACTCAGCAGGATCACGTTGCGCTTCGGGCCATCCAGATTCCCCCCGTACCACAACCCTGATTCTCTTGCCCCTCTCTAGAACTTCATCGTGCCTGTAGCCTGGGTGAATGACAGCTTTCCCTGGGCCGACTATAATCATCGCAGGCGGAACCCAAGCGGAATAGACTCCCATGCCTCTCATTACAGGTACCGATCTTGCCCGGTCGTATGGGCCGAATGACATCTTTGAAGGGATATCCGTCAGCGTGCCACACGGTGCTCGAATTGCGCTTGTGGGGCCAAACGGATCGGGCAAAACATCCCTTCTCCGAATTCTCGCTAAGCTTGATGAGCCAACCCGGGGCACGGTCACTCATGCGCGGGGCCTGCGCGTTGGTTTTTTGCCCCAGGAAGCGCAGTTGTTGCACTTCAGTGGGCGTACTTTGTGGGATGAGATGCTCTTAGCGTTTAAGGAGGTGATCCGCCAGGAGGTTAAACTGGCCGATCTGGCAGAGAAGTTGGCTGCAAACCCAAGCGATGCAGGGCTTCTCCGCTTGTATGGCGAGGCGCAAGCCCGTCTGGAATCAATGGGTGGGTATGATTACACTGCCCGCGTCGGACAGGTACTCTCCGGGTTGGGCTTTGACGGGGCAGATTTCCAGCGCCCATTGGCTCAACTTTCGGGTGGTCAGAAGACCCGCGCCCTGCTGGCACGCTTGCTGCTGGAAGAATCCGATCTATTGATCCTTGATGAGCCGACCAATCACCTTGACATACAGGCCATCGAATGGCTGGAGGCCTGGCTGAAAGGCTTCAGAGGGGGAGTGCTGGTTGTCTCGCATGACCGCTACTTTATGGATAGCGTCGTTGACCATATCTGGGAGCTGGTCTTCGGGCGGCTAGAAGAGTATCGTGGCAACTACAGCCAGTACGTCCAACAGCGTGAGGCGCGCCATGCGTTTCTGTTGGGGGAATTTGAGCGCCAGCAGGAGTTCATAGCCCGGGAAGAAGAGTACATCCGGCGCAATATCGCTGGCCAAAATTCTCGGCAGGCACAGGGGCGGCGCAAGCGCCTCGAACGCTTTCTTCATGACGAGGCCCTGGTGCGCCCCCGGGAACAACGCACCATTCGGCTGAATCTCAAAGCTCGCCATCGTTCGGGCGATAAGGTCCTGGCGACGAAAAATCTGGTTGTTGGCTACCGCGATGACCAAGCTCCTCTCTTTGCCGTGCCTGATATCACGCTGTATCGCGGCGAGTGCGCTGCCCTGATTGGCCCCAATGGTGTGGGCAAGACCTCGTTTCTCAAGACCATCCTGGGACAGCTTGCTCCCCTTGAGGGTGAGGCAAGGTTGGGTGCAAGCGTTGAAATCGGCTACTTGGCCCAGGCGCACGAGGGGCTGCGTCAGGAAAACACCGTTCTGGAGGAGATCCTCAGCGTTCACGATATGTCCATCGCCGAAGCTAGGAATTATCTGGCCACGTTTCTCTTCATCGGCGATGATGTGTATAAGCCGGTCTCAATTCTGAGCGGTGGTGAACGAGGCCGGGTTGCACTGGCAAAACTGGCGCTGGGTGGCGCCAACCTGCTGCTGCTTGACGAGCCGACCAATCACCTGGATATTCCCTCGCAGGAAATTCTTGAGGCAGTGCTTGCGGACTTCGGTGGAACCATTCTGTTGGTTTCCCATGACCGTTACCTGATACGAAATCTGGGAACTCAAATCTGGGCGCTGCACGTTCCCCGCAGGGCAGGGGAGGGGCAGACCGAGATGGTCGTCTACGAGGGTTCCTACGATGAATATGTTGCCTGGCGCGAGGGGAGAACAGTCGCGGTGCCAACGACCAGGCCCAAAGAGGAAGCGGGGGGAAAAGCACCCCGCCGAACTCCAAACAGTTCAAAGCCCGCCTCCAAGCCTCAGTTGAGTGCTTTTGAGCGTAGAAGGAGACTCGCTCAAATAGAGGAGCAGATTCACCGTCTCGAAGTCGAGATGGTGAATCTGACGGGTGCGCTTGAGGAGGCGAGTTCCAATGGAAACGTTGCCGAAGTTGCTCGACTTGGTGAGGCATACTCACGCACAGAGGCGCAGCTTAATGGGCTGATGGGGGAATGGGAGACACTCTTGGTCGAGTCTTGAAGCAAGGAGTTCGGATTTGGAACTCGACCTCATCCGTCTGAGCAAAACCATCTCACGCGCGTTGCGTCACACGCCCTGGCTCTTTGAGTTAGAGTTGGATAGTGAGGGCTGGGTTTCTGTCGAGATGTTGCTGTCAGCTCTCCGGCAGCGGCGCATCGAGTGGCAGAGCCTTGCTGGGAGCGACCTCGCCGATCTGATTGCACAGTCCACCAAGCAACGTTTTGAGATGCGCGATGGCCGTATTAGAGCGCTCTATGGGCATTCATTACCCAACAAGCTGCTCAAGCTACCTGCATCTCCGCCGGATATTCTATATCACGGCACGATCAGGTCAGCATTGGCAAGCATTCTGAAACACGGCCTGAAGCCAATGGGACGGCAATACGTTCACCTCTCAACCGATGTTGAGACAGCACAGCAAGTAGCGCGGCGCAAAGGCTCCGCAACGATCATCCTGCGTATCGACGCTGTGGCGGCTCACCAGCACGGCATCGCCTTTTATAAGGGGAATGCAATGGTCTGGTTGGCCGATCAAGTCCCCCCAACGTTCATCCAGGCGCTGCCTTCCGAAAGCCAATTGCCGAAGTAGCACAATGCCTAAGCGCGTCTTTGCAGGTGGCGTCGGTATCCTCATCCTCGTGCTCGCAAGTTGCGCGAGACAAAATCCGGGATATAGCCAGGCAGGCTCCTCGCGCGGCCATTCGGTGGCATCAGCAACTCCCTCAAGCGCTACTCCCACGCCCTTACACTTGCCGACGAGGGCCACACTGACGAGCCATCCCGTACCCGATGAGGGACCTGAATCCCCGCCTCCCACAGCCACGATAACGTTACCCCCCACATTATGGGAGCGGCTGGCCCCAGGGGTCGAACAAAGCCTAATACCATATAGTCGCCCAGAGGAAGAAGAGGCCATCGTCTATCTCTATGCTCTACGTCTTGAGCCATCAAAGGTCACATTTCAGGTTCACTATGATCGTGAACGGCCCAGCTATATAGACGAATGGCTCATCAAGACGGGGGCGAATATGGTCCTTAACGCGGGTTTTTTCTCAGGCAACAATACTCCTGTGGGGCGGATCGTGGCTGGCGGCGATTTGTTTGGCTTCCCGCTGAACTATGGTGCACGGACCATCGGCGTTGCAGGGCTATTTACCGTGTTGGATGGAGAAGTAGAGCTATACGCTATTGGCAGGTCATCGTACAGCCCACGAGGGATGCGATTCGACGAGACCGTTGAATCTTATCCGGTTCTGGTACTGCCAGGGAGACAGCCAGTATATCCAACAGAGACAGGCGAACGCGCAAGGCGGACAGTGATCGGTTTGGATGACCAGAGGCGCGTGATCGTGCTGATCAGTGACCTGCCGGTGTTTTCGCTTCATGAATTAGCTGAGTGGCTGGCAGCTTCCGATCTCAATCTCGACTCGGCGCTGAACCTTGATGGAGGGCGCTCAAGTGGTCTGGCAGTCAACCTGCCGGGGGAGGATAGGGTGATTCCTTCCTATGTGCCCCTTCCAATCGTGATCGGCATCTATATGCGTGGGGATTAGGTGGTGCTCCATTGTTAGTTGGTTAGATGTAGCCATGTGCTACATCGGAGAGAAACGCCCCTGCCTCACCAAGCTGCTCGCGTAATGTGTTGCGGGCGTGAAAGAGCCGCGACTTGACCGTTCCCACGGGGCATTCCAGAATGTCAGCGATTTCTTTTAACCCCATGCCATTCAAATAATGCATGACAACGACAACCCGTTGACTGAAGGGCAGCGCGTCAATGGCTTGCTGGATCTTCTCCCCCAGCTCGGTACGCTCGGCAGTATATTCAGGGGCGTACTTGGCAGGGCTAATCAGGTGGTCTATGAATATCTCAAGCGGGGAAAAGGAGCGCCGGTTTCTTTTCGACCAAGTATAGCTCAGATTGACCGTCACGCGGTATAGCCATGGTGCAAGGGGGAGGTCGCCATCAATGCGATAAGCATAATGGTGCATGCGCAGGAAGCATTCCTGGAGGATGTCCTCGGCGGCATCGGTGTCGTGGGTAATGGCAAGAGCAGTGCGGTATATCTGGAGACGATAGCGGTCGTAGAGCTCGCCGAGGGCTTCGAGATTCCCTGCTTGCAACTGCCTTACCAGTTCACGATCCTCTGTTATATGTTCGGGCATGCCAGGACTCACACATACCAGGTTAGGGTGAGAGCGGGCTGTTGGTTAACTATAACTTGGCGTAACATGACTGCATCGTATTGTACCACAGGCTAATCTAGAGAAGATATAGAAGCCGGGGTTTCCTGGCTCTCAGGGGCAAAGGAAAAGACGGACTTCTGGCGAAGGCCTAGGTTCCCACTCCGTAGGTGGAGCAGTAGGATCGGCGCTGGCGGGCTTAACGACCGGGTTCGGGAAGGGACCGGGTGGGGCCCCG
>Ga0129299_1002511_pt1 | contig 12164 bp, 10 predicted proteins | sample ConPoolayeCmetaG_FD_94477 | JGI IMG/M metagenome (GOLD analysis project Ga0129299, IMG submission 94477) | Hot spring microbial mat communities from California, USA to study Microbial Dark Matter (Phase II) - Cone Pool mat layer C metaG ... | reverse complement strand
TAGGCTGTGCCTGCGGCTGGGACAGCGCTGGCTTCTGGCCTCTGGGCTTCTGGTTTCTGGGGGGGAGTGTGAGGGGAACACCCCCTCACCGGTACAGCCGCGCGAAGCGCGGCCGCCGCAAGTTTCTAGGGAGGCGATTCGTGTAGCAGTATGAAAACGTATAAAAACCTCTACCCGCAAATTACGGACTGGCATAACCTGATGCTGGCATGGCGCAAACCCCGGCGCGGCAAGCGCTACACCCCCGCAGCAGCCAGCTTTGCACGTAACCTGGACTATGAACTGCTCAGCCTGTACCATGATCTGCGGGATGAGAGCTACCAGCCGGGTGAGTATGTCAGCTTCATCGTTCAGGAGCCAAAACGCAGGAAGATCAGCGCCGCACCATTTCGTGACCGAGTAGCCCACCATGCCCCGTTAACGATTAATCAATTACCAGCAAGCCCCCTACCGCCTCGCGCACCGCTTGGTCGGATGCTGTTTCTACAATCACGCTGTCGCCTTCTGGAGTGTTGGTCAACCTCCACAGATGCTCCTGCCCTTCTAGGATTGTGAACGAGGCAGTCATCTTCTCAATGCCGTCCGCGCGGTTGACTCGCGAGAATGACATGAGTAAGCGCATGGCCAGTATATCGGCGGCAAAGGCAGAGGCTGTGGCTGTATCCAGCCCGGCTGTTTGTAAGTGCGTCGCAGCCTCCTTGACACCGCCGGTCTGTAAGAGTTCACGCACCCGCGCAAGAACCTGCCCAGGGATGGTATAGGCAGGATAGTCTGCCGCCTGATAGGTGCCAATCTGCATCAGGCGATTCAATCCTTCCTGCAACTTCTCTGCCGACTCGAAGGCAATGAACGAATGGATACCGGTCATCGGCTTGCCATGTAACACTGCCATCTTGCGCGAGAGGTGAAAGTACGCTATCTCCGGCTCTGTATCCTTTGCTTGCCGACCTACTGTCAGGCTGACATCAGGGTATGCGCAGGCGCCCACAGCCGCCAGCACAGGGGCGATCAATGTCAGTTCACTCTTGCCTTCTTCCAGAACGAGAAATCCGCGGGCGACAAGCGCACGTTCTGCTGTAGCCAATATATCCCGCCTGGTGTCTTCCGCCTTGGAGTTGATTGCCTCAGCGGCGTCGAAACCGATCAGGGATTCTGCGCCCAGATAGATCAGGACTACGTAAAGTTCCTCATCGCTTAGAGTAATGGTCAGCGTATCTTTCTTGTCCATTAGATGTTCACCTATATTGCATCGTTAAAAAAATCACAAGGCCTTAAGGAGGGCTATGCCGCGAGAGAATATATTTTCGCACCAATCATATATCCCATCCGTAAGGCGATCCGTGTAGGTGCTGATGTCAATTGTGTCCACCAAATTGGCTATTTGCTGGCTTCCAGTGAACTGAGCCAGGAGATTGCCGCCTAAAAGGGTAAACTCATAACCCATGCTAATGACCGCGCTGGCAGTCGCAATTGCTGGGGCAGAAGTGACCAATGCTGTAGCTACGATCGTAGAAGCACCTGCAACGATTGCAAAATCAAGCACGTTGCTGACAAGCGCTGTGGTTGAGGCCTGCAAGAATCCCTCTTCGGGTGTTCGATCAACGGTTTCAAATCCGGTCTCAAAGGCAATCCCCAACAAGTCTCCGCGGGTAACCCTAACATCAACATCAAACTTGCCTAAGGCGCTGGATTTGACACGAAAGGAAGCAACATCTTCAGAAAGCCAACTGAAGGCATGCGGCAGGAAATGAGAGAACTTCTTAGTGCTAGATAGGAGAGACACTGCGCCCACCGCGCTGGAGAAGACACCTGTGATAATCTCACCCATCCGCGAAAAGCCCGTTGCGCCTCCACCGGCTTGACCCCCGTACCCTGCCTCCCGTAGAGTGATAATCTCACCCATCCGCGAAAAGCCCGTTGCGCCCTCAGCATCAGCCAACTCCCATTCGTCAGCCTCGCCGATGGCGCGAATACCCAAATTGTCTAGCTCATTGGCAAGCTGACAAAGCCGAGAGGTCAAGTCTCCAGCCCAGCCGCTAAGCTGGGCAATGCCTGCCCCCTCCCAGTCGAGCGCGTTCCATGCTCCGGATATATTCTGCGCTTGCTCGTAGATCTGACCGGCTAGAAGCCTCAGGCGCTGTCCGTTCTCGCGTACCAGCTCTGTCTGCATGCGCAACACAGACATAACAGCCTCCTACCCATACAACATAGTTTATCAGTCAAAGATTTTAACTTTACCCCTTAGCCGTTTGCAGGATTTCTTCAATCCGCGCCCGATAGACCTCTCTCCCTACCCGCACACCCTCGTCTTCCGGAAGCAGAGTGGCAAACTGCACGACTTCCCACTGCCCATGTTCGACAAGAAAACCACGCCCAACAGACAAATTGCTGTGCTTCCTTCGATCAGCAAGCGATACCTGTAATGCTAACATCTCCAGGGAAGTTTGGTCACTGGAGAGTACTATGCCGCTCCCCCCCTGACGCCCCAGTTTGAGGGCAGGGTGTGTCGTCCAGTTTTGCTGAATATCGGGTGGTTCAGCGGCCATAAACAGGCAGACCCCCGCTTCCCGCGGGAGGGTCACAAGTTGATCAACTACCTCAAAGACGCTCTTGTCAGCTTGTAACATCCCTTTCAGGTCATCAATGAGTATGACTGTGTGGTGACGGTCACCAGACAGTGTCATGGCAGACAGCGTCATATCGGCCATACTTGCCCGGCGGCTCTGCAGGGCATCTGCCCGCTGACGAAGTTCATCCACCAGAGCTTGTAACGTAGAAGCAACTTTGTCATCTGGTGGTATGTAGTGCACGTCGGGCATGTTACGCAGGTACCTCAAATGACCGCCCTGGAAGTCAAGGATGTACAGGTCAGTGATCTGTCTAAGAGCAGAGCTGGCCATAATGGCGAGGCATAGTGTGACCAACAGTTCTGTTTTGCCCCGGCGGGGCGGGCTGACGATCAGGCTGACAGGGGCATAACGCTCAAGGTCCAGCATGATGGGTTGTAAGTGGCTATAGCCCAAGCCAATAGGCCGTGTTATGGGCATTTTGCTGAACTGTCCCGCTGTGGCGGCAATCAACATGCCCAAGTCAATATGTGGTGCTAGTGCCTCGATAGTACGCACGGCTGGCTGACCAGCCCATGCTTCTGCCATGGATTGAATGATCTGCTGTAGCTGATCCTGCGCCGGTAACGCTGGAGTGTCGAACGGCGCCGCCACCTGACACTCGATAAGAGATTCGCCCTGCCTAATGTATCCACGTCCCTGGACTTTTGAAGTGAAGTTGATGCGTTTGCCGACCAACTCCAAGAAATCATCAGGGCTGACCAGCCGCAGGGCAAGCCGGTTCACGATATTATTGCGGATGTTGGGTGTAAGCTCACTAGCCAGGTTGGTACTGAATATCAGGTGGATGTCCACTGATTGACCCACAGTGGTCAATCTGATGATTTTATCCACGCTCTCAGTATAGTCTTTCTTGAAACGGTCGAAGTTGTCAAACACCACAAACAGGGAGGGGAGAGGCTCATTGGGGTACTGAGTTCGATAAGCCTGAGGGCCTTCAACCTGAGCATCAGCAAATAACTTCTGTCGCCTGTCTGCCTCGCCTGCTAAGAAGTCAATAAGCCTGCTAACACGCTCCTGTTCTTGGGGCCGGAATACGTTGCCATTGCAGTGTGGCAGAGACTCAAAGAGGTGCAGAACTCCTTGACCAAAGTCCAGTAAATAGAACTCTAAATCTGCCGGTGAGTGGGTAGCAGCCAGTGTCAAGATCAGGGTGCGTAAGAATAACGCTTTTCCAGAACCTGGCGCACCCGCAACCCAGAAGTGACCATCATGGGCCTTGAAATCAATAAGCCAGGTATCCTGCCGCTGTTCAGACGGTATATCAAGCAAGCCAACCGGCACAACCAGTCTATTGGCAAGACTACTAGGTTCTTGTCTGGCCCACCACACTTCTTGATCCACACCACAAAAAACTGGGGCTTCTCTCAGCAGGCGGAAGGCAGGTAACTCAGATGGTTCTGGCAGTTCAGGCAGGTAAATCCTGTGTGCGGGGGGGTATCCTGCTTCCTTACAATGCGCAATGATCCTTTCGATTAGAACTGCTGCCTCAGAACGTGCCCCGTTGCCCTCCTCAGTATTAGTATTAGTAGAGGGTGACAATATGCCCCCTTTATAGTGGGCAATCTGTTCCCGCTGGCCTTCTGGCCCAATTCGAAAAACCTTGAATGGCTCAATTTGTTGTGATGTCTGTCGTCCTACTTGATGAAGTGCTAGGGCGTGAGCGGCCTGAAATGGTTCAAAAACTTCCCCTTCACTCCCAGAGTACTGGATGTAACCACGCCCAGGTCGGGTTGAAGGTATGTCTGCGGCATCTGGACGATGGAACATTGTCATGCTGTCCTGCCGACTGGCAACACGTAGACTGAGTCGAAAGTCAATGTTGGGCCGGATTCTCTCGTCGAAATCAGATGCACGTTGTGTGCTGAGAAATAGGTGGACTCCTAGGGCACGCCCACGAGCGGCGATATCGTCCATCGTGGCGCGGAAAGCGCTGTTAAGTTGAAGCGCACGTGCAAACTCATCAAGAATGATGATCAGGTGGGGCAATGGGTCTTCCGGGTTCTCTCTATTGTAGCTCCAAATATCGGTAACTCTGCCTCCGGCTTGATCCATCTTTCGCTGGCGGCGCTTCAGCTCGCTTTCCATTGCAATACGCGCCCGTTCAGCCATCGCCTCATCCAAGTCGGTGATGTACCCCACAACGTGGGGTAATGTTTGCAACTCTTTCAACTCTGCCGCACCCGCCTTGAAGTCTCCTAGCAGAAAGTTCACAACGGCTGGTGAATGGGTTGCTGCTATACTCAACACAATTGTCTTAAGCAGAACGCTCTTACCTGTTCCCGGCATACCAGCCAATATAGCATGAGACCCAAAGCCACCCTGCCCCGCCTCACGGAGGATCATCCGCATCGGCTTATTTTCGCGGTTTAGGCCGATTGGAAAATCCAATTGCATTTCAGGCCGCTGATGCTCAGCATAAAGTGCCCCAATGTCAACCTCATCTGCCTGCTGGGCATTCAGTAGTTCAACCAACCGCACGCTGGCATGCATTTCACCAGTCGTTACTAACTCAGTCCGCAGGGGGGCAAGGCTACGTGCCATTCGCTCGCACTGAGCCAGTGTAGCCAGATCGGCTATCCCGTGGACACGCCCTTCCTTAGGGCTGGATTGCCATGTCTCGCGGTAATAAAATTGGCCATCGCCTTCAACAATTAGCAGAGCATGGCACTGAGCAGGCACAGGTCTGTCGACAAACAAAGTACTGACATTGAGACCAGGATCATGATCCAAGAGTATGGCGCTTGCCGGGCTATAGATAGCCTCAGATGCTTGGTCAAGAATCACAACAATATGGGGTGCTCCCACCAAATCCCGCTGTTGGCGGCGGGTGAATTCCTGTAGCAAAGCCGACATTACTACCTCACTCCGCGTAGGCGAGAAAGAGAGACGGCTTCCTCCCTCACTGGTGCCTATCGCATTGACATGAGGCAGCCATTTCACCCATTCCCAATACTTTTCCGCATTGCGCCGATGGCTGATCACGTACAAATGAACATCTTTTGGAGAGTGATGTGCCGCAATATTGAGGACCATGCTGTGTACCAGCGACAAGGTATCACCACCCCGCTCTCCCCCAACAATACCAACTGTGCTCAGTTTATGCAGGTCGAGCAGGAATGGCATTCCCTTGACTTGGGAAGCCTCTTCGGCCAGTGCCAGGGCTTCATGGATACGGTCATCAGGCGCTACGGGATTATCACGTGGGGGCTTGATAGTTACTGAAATAGGTGCTGGCGCTATGCCTACCCGCACTGTTAGGAAATCATCGTGGATTTTAAGTCGTTCCCACACACGCTCGCGGTAGTCAACCCGCCTGAGCAGATCACTGAGAGATGGATTCTCATCTATCAGGATACTCCTCTGCCGGGCTGCGATCTGGTCAATCCGTTGCCGATAATCTGCCAATAAATTGCGGTATTGTGCGGTCTGGTCTTCTAACGCTTTAGCGTGCTCCTTCAAGCTAGACTGGTATGCAAGAAGTTGCACACTGGGAATAATAATTGCCATGAAAATCATTGGTAACGCGACATACCACATCCTTCCCTGAGATGTAAGAATGGTGGTAACTGCCGCAAGCAGACCTGTCATTGGCATAGTGATCGCGAGCCACATATTTGGCTTGGAAGGGGGGGGTGGTGGATTAGGCGGAGGGGGAAGCTCAATCTCACCGGAGGGCAACGGCTCGCGCTCGCGTGGTCTAATATCAAGGTACACGCGGCCCGTACGGCGCCACTCGCCAGTCAGGTCAGATCGCAGACTCACAGAATATGCAACTCCTTCCGTTAGAGATGCTTTTAACAGAAATATATGAGCAGGGGCAGGTCGTTACGCCTTGCCCCTAAGGATTAGCTAATAGCGGGCAAGTACACACTAGGTGCCCGCGCACCTGCTACAGCGTGCTGGCTGTGGCCTCCCACTCGGCGATCTCAGACTCGAGGCGGTTAGTAAGTGCGTCGAGCGCCTGAATGGCTTGGTTGAGTGCCGAGCGCCACTGATCGTACTCACCCTGGAACTGCGTCGCAGAGTTGCCTTCCCACTCTGCCAGCATTGCACTGACGGCGTTGCTAGCCGAGTTGAGCGCAGCCTGTAACTCCTGTGACGAGCTACGCATTCTACCTGCCGTAGAACGGGCCTGATCGGTGTTCATTCGTATAGTTGGCATAGACGTTTCCTCCTTGAACAGAAAGTAAAGCATAAATCGAATATAACTCTCCGATCTCTCTCTATCATAGCATAGGTTGTTACAGGGAGTCAAAGCGGAAGCCGCAATGTGTGGGGAGTGGCTAAAAAGGGTGGACATGGTGTTAACGGGTCAGGCGATTTTAGCCCTCCATATCCACTCTATTAGCCACTCCCCACTCCCCCCAACGTCTTGATTTTTACTTCGCGGCAGTGTACCATTACCATACAACGGAATGTCATCGCTTCCGGGTGATCGAATAAAGTGTGGTTGGCCTGCCAACCTATTCCGCTGTGCGTTTGGCCGCAGAGAACTTTCAGCTTTTTGTCTCGTATACCCGCATTTTGAAAGTCCTAAGCTGTTTTCGGTACGTCAGTAGTGAGTCACGATCTGTCAGGCAAATGAGTTTACCGGAGCAGATTTGGAGGAGGTCAGTCCTGCAAGATGGCAGACGACATGCAAGGGCCGAACAACCCTGATTACCCCATTCCTGAAGAATTACGCTCGAATGTAACTATTACCACGCTCGACCGACTCTACAATTGGAGCCGCGCACGCTCAGTTTGGCCCATGATGTTTGGCCTTGCTTGTTGCGCGATTGAGATGATCGCTACCGCCGCCTCACGCTATGACCAGTCCCGTTTTGGGATGGAGGTCGTGCGGCCAAGCCCTCGGCAGTGTGACCTGATGATTGTCTCGGGCACTGTGACCAAGAAGATGGTGCCTCAGATTGTCAGGCTCTATAACCAGATGTCAGAGCCGCGCTATGTGCTCGCTATGGGCGCCTGTGCCTCTGGAGGCGGGCCTTTTAAGGAAGGCTACAACGTCGTTGACGGAATTGATAAGTTCATCCCGGTTGATGTCTATGTCCCCGGATGCCCCCCTACCCCACAGGCCCTGCTAAATGGCTTTATCGCACTACACCGGAAGATAGAAGGGCAGAGCCTGAAAACTGTGCCTTGGTATCATCGAGGTGAAAGCGAACCGATCCCTATTCCGTTACTTGGTCCTGACTTGATCGATCCGCGTCAGGCCGCTCTGATACGTGCTCAGACTGCGGCATCTCCAGCCGAAGAGCCGGCGGCAGATTGAGGACAAGAACAACATGACCGATACACTTCCTGAAGCAATTTCGACGAATGTCGTCGAGACCCTACGTCAGAAGTTCCCAGAAGCGGTTCAACCCGATGAACGCGAAGGTTATGAGGGGATTATCGTAACAAGTGATAAGCTGGTTGAAGTAGCGACGGTCATTCGTGACGAGCTGGGTTATGACCTGCTGACCAGCGCAAGTTATGTAGACTATCTCCAAGAGGGTTTCTTTGAGATGGTCTACCATGTGTATCGAACACATGAGGGTGGTCCGGCCTTTACATTTAAAGCACGTACCCCCCGTGATCAAGCTGTCTTGCCCTCGCTAGTTGGGGTGTGGCCCTCTGCCAACTTTCAGGAGCGCGAAGCGTGGGACCTGATGGGGATCCGCTTTGCCGGTCACCCAAACCTGAAGCGCATTCTGTTGTGGGAAGGTTTTGAGGGTCACCCTCTGCGCAAAGATTGGCACGAGCCATTCTATGAGGAGGATGCCAAGCCGTTTAAGAGCCGCTGGCCTGAGGGCCATGTTCAGCGTGCAGAAGCCCTAAATCCCTATGGCAAGAATGTTCAGTATCCATCTGGCTTCACCTTGGATGGCTGGACACCGCAGGGAGAAGAGGCCGTTTATGCGGGGCTGGCCTTGCCAGAAACTACCAGCGGCGTGAGTGTGCATCAGATCAAGACCGACCAACTGCTGGTCAACATGGGGCCTCAGCATCCCAGTACTCATGGCGTATTCCGGATGGCGGTAACACTGGACGGTGAGACAGTCACCCGCTTGGAGCCGGTCGTAGGCTACTTGCACCGCAACCACGAGAAAATCGGGGAGCGGAATACCTACCTGGGTAATATGCCGTACACGGATCGGCTTGACTATATTTGCAGTCTCTCTAATAACCTTGCATACGCCATTACCGTTGAGAAAATGATGGGGCAGGAGGTCCCCGAACGTGCCGAACTGATCCGTGTCTTTATGGCTGAGATGACGCGTATCATCAACCACTTCTGGCTGATCGGCTTCTTCTTGAATGACCTGGGAGCCTTCCTGACGCCCTGCGTGTACATCATCACTGAACGCGAGATCATGCTTGATCTGATCGAGGCAACCACAGGCTCGCGGATGATGTGCAATTATATGCGCTTTGGCGGGGTAGCCTACGATCTGCCGCCCTACGTAGGCGGGCCGGCTGTCCGTCCCGGTGATTGGCCGCGCCGTATAGACACCATGCAGTACATCAAGGACCTCGTCTATAACCGTCTGCCGCGTGCGGCTGAGGAATTAGACCGCTACCTGACGCACAATGAGATCGTCATCTCGCGTTGTAAGGGGGTCGGTGTACTCCCGCCTGATAAAGCCGTTGCGTATGGTGTCACTGGGCCGGTGCTACGCGCCAGCGGCGTCCCTTACGACCTGCGCCGTTCCGATCCTTATAGTATCTACGATGAGCTTGATTTCGATGTGTGCGTCCGCTACAACGGCGACCTGTATGACCGTTACCTGATCCGTTTGGATGAGATCTGGCAGAGCATCCGCATCCTTGAACAGATCGTCCCGCGGCTTGAAGCGACAGAGGGGCAGGAGTTCTGGGCAGGGAAACGCCCCTACAGTGTCCGTGTGCCTAAGGGTGAGCATTACGGGCATGCTGAGAATCCTAAGGGGGAGCTGGGGTTCTACATTGTCTCCGATGGCAGTGCGAATCCCTACCGGTATCACATCCGTGCCCCAAGTTTCATTAACATCACGGCGTTGGAAGAGATGTGCCGGGGATACAAAATTGCTGATGTGATCGCCATCTTGGGTAGCCTGGACATCGTGTTGGGCGAGTTAGACCGGTAGAGGAGAGATATGTACGGACTTGGCATTCTAAGAGGCCTTGGGGTCACCATCAAGCACTTCATTAATACCTACGTTGATGATTTCAAGTGGGGGGTCAGGCGGTATACCACTGTTGAAGGGTTTGAGGCCCGGCAAAGCCCCTCTTCGCGGGGTTTGATCACGATCCAGTACCCGGAAGAAAAGGCGGCAGTGCCAGAAAGGTTCCGTTTTATCCCATTTCTGGTTGTCAACGACGCTGATCACCCCACTGCACCGGGCGCTGACTGGTGTACAAGCTGTGGCATCTGCGCAAAAGTCTGTCCCCCTCAGTGCATCTGGATTGTGCGGAGTACTGATCCTAATACAGGACGTCCTAGACCACAGCCTGCCGAGTTTTACATTGACATAGACATTTGCATGAATTGCGGTTTTTGTGCCGAGTTCTGCCCCTTCGACGCGATTAAAATGGATCATGACTACGAGCTTGCCAGCTACGACCGCACGACGGCCCATATCTATAATAAGGCTAAACTCTCCAAACCCTTGAGTTACTGGCAGACTATTGCCCCTACCCGTGCCGAGCAGGAACGGATCGACCGCGAAGGCAAAGAGGCGGCTAAGTCGGCTAAAGAGAAAGATTAACTCGCAAATCCTGCATGGCCTGCCGCTGGCGGGCAGGATACGGACAGGCCTTCAGAAAAAAGGGTATAGATGAACCGCTTGCCTGCTGGTGAGAGCGGTTCCTTTCTTTGACAAAGGTACAGGCGAGGTCAGGGCAAAATGTATCAGAATGACGCAGAGATGCTGTTCCCTACCCGCGTTATTCCTCTGCTGGGTAACCTGAGAGGTCAGGAGTGGCAACAACTCGTTGAGCACATCTCACGACAGACGCCCGGCAGTATTGAAGAGCAAGCCTTCGCTCTGATGATGATCCGTCTGGATGGATGCTTGTCCTGCCATGCCGATAGTTACCGTGCTGTGCGTGGATGCACTTTGTGCGCTCGGCAGGCGGTTGCACGCTTCAAAGGGAGCGACAGCGAGCTGATCGCCCTGTACGAGAAGGCCAAGAGCGACATTCTACGCTGGCACTTGACTGGCGAAGTCCCTCTGGGAGAGCGCCTGCCGCCGGAGGCTCAAGCTACCGCCGCTGACTAGATGCTCTGCTCATGATATCCGATCAATCGGTGGGATACAGGGGACAATGCTTGTCAACTTGTCCCCTGTATCCTTCTGGGGGAGCAGGCGAAGATCGTAGTTTTGCAAAGCGGCGGTAGTTATAATCAACGCTAGGAACATTTGACAATCAGCGCAGCTGCATGAGGAAGAGGCCGCTCTATGCCAAATCTCGAGGAACAAATCATCGCCCAGTTAAGCACCGTGATAGAACCGGAACTCCACCGCGACCTTGTCTCCTTAAATATGATTCGTGACCTGACTGTTGACGGTGGTACTGCCAGCTTCACCATCATGCTGACGACTCCGGCCTGCCCTCTCAAGGACCGTATTGCCGAAGAGGCCCGTCAGGCGGCTCTGCGTGTCCCCGGCATCAATGAAGTGAATATCCGGCTGGACTCCTCTGTGCCGGCTGACACTCGTATTCAGTCCCGCATGAATCTGGATATTAAGAACCTAATTGCCGTTAGTAGCGGCAAAGGGGGGGTCGGCAAAAGCACCATTGCGGCCAACCTGGCTGTTGCCCTGCGGCTGAGCGGTTCATCGGTTGGATTGATGGATGCTGATATTTTAGGCCCCAACCTCCCTATGATGATGGGTATCTACCAGATGCCCCCTCCTGTCGAGCAACGGTTCTTCCCGGCTGAAGCTTACGGCGTCAAGGTGATGAGCATGGGCTTTCTCGTTGATCCCAGCAGGCCGATCATCTGGCGCGGCCCGATGGTGCATAGTGCTATTCGTCAGTTCTTTACTGATGTCGAATGGGGGTCGTTGGATTACCTGATCATTGATCTGCCGCCCGGTACTGGGGATGCTCAGTTAACGCTGGCTCAATCTGTTCCTCTGACCGGCGCGATCATTGTGACACAACCAATGGAAGTCGCACTTGGCGATGCCCTGCGTGGGCTGGCAATGTTTGAGCAGGTTGAAGTGCCCATCATTGGTGTTGTGGAAAACATGAGTGGTGAGTTTTTCGGCGAAGGCGGCGGCAAGCGGCTGGCCGAACAGCGGGGAGTGCCTTTCCTGGGCAGTATTCCGCTGGATGTGCAGGTGCGCGTAGGGGGAGACAACGGTCAACCCATCGTAGCTACCCATCCAGATTCACCAGCCGCGCTGGCGCTGACTCAGATGGCACAAAAGGTAGCCGCACAGGTGAGTGTGATGAACCTCAACCGCAGTAATAACACTATTCCGTTGGTGACCCTCGATTAGGTCTTCCGGTGGTAGTGGCTTTGCTGGGGCGCACTATCTTGTGCGCCCTACCGCTTTCTAT
>Ga0129299_1002510_pt1 | contig 12165 bp, 9 predicted proteins | sample ConPoolayeCmetaG_FD_94477 | JGI IMG/M metagenome (GOLD analysis project Ga0129299, IMG submission 94477) | Hot spring microbial mat communities from California, USA to study Microbial Dark Matter (Phase II) - Cone Pool mat layer C metaG ... | reverse complement strand
GTTGCGGGTTCAGGCCCTACGTGAAAGTCAGGAGGGTACGGCCTTCCCCGCCGACACGGAATGGCAGCGCGAGTTCGAGGGGTCGTTCATCTATACCGAGACGGAGGATCAGATCGTCGCCGCGCGCGAGATCAAGACCGACATGTCTCGCCCGCGCCCCATGGACCGTCTCCTGTGCGGTGACGTGGGGTACGGCAAGACCGAGCTGGCCATGCGGGCCGCCTTCAAGTGCGTCGAATACGGCAAACAGGTCGCCGTGCTGGTACCCACCACCGTGTTGGCGGAGCAGCACTACCAGACCTTTCGCGAGCGGATGGCGGACTACCCGTTTATCGTCGAGTGCCTCAGCCGATTCCGCAGCCCGGCCGAGCAGAAGGACATCCTCCAACGGACCCGCAAGGGGCAGGTGGACATCCTCATCGGGACGCACCGTCTGCTCAGCCGGGACGTCGCCTTTGGCGATCTGGGGCTGGTGATCATCGACGAGGAGCAGCGGTTCGGCGTGGAGCATAAAGAACGGCTCAAGCAGATGCGGGCGACGGTGGACGTGCTGACGATGACGGCCACGCCCATCCCGCGCACCCTGCACATGAGCATGCTGGGACTCCGTGACATCAGCTCGCTGGCCACCCCGCCCATGGACCGCCGGAGCATCGTGACCCAGGTGCGGATGTGGGATCGTCAGCTCATCCGCGAGGCGATCCTCCGCGAGCTGAACCGCGACGGTCAGGTCTACTTCGTCCACAACCTGGTGTACGACATTCAGTCCGTGGCCGGGCGAGTTCGTCAAATCGTTCCGGAGGCCCGCGTGGTCGTCGGCCATGGTCAGATGCACGAGCACGATCTGGAGGAGGTCATGACCCGCTTCGTGCGACACCAGGCCGACGTGTTGGTCTGTACGACGATCATCGAAAGCGGCATCGACATCCCGAACGTGAACACGATCTTCATCGACATCGCCGACCGGTTCGGTCTGGCGGACCTGCACCAGCTTCGGGGGCGCGTCGGGCGGTACAAGCATCGGGCGTATTGCTATCTGCTGTTGGATCCCAGGCGGACGATCACACCGAGCGCGGCCAAGCGGCTCAAGGCCATCGAGGAATACTCCGAGTTGGGCGCGGGGTTTCGCATCGCCATGCGGGACTTGGAGATCCGCGGTGCGGGGAACCTGCTCGGACCGGAACAGAGCGGGCATATCGCGGCGGTGGGGTACGAGATGTACTGTCAACTGCTCGACCGGGCGGTCCGGCGGATGCGGGGCCAACTCGTCGAGGAGTTCCAACCGGTCCACCTCGAGCTCGACGTGGCCGCCCACATCCCGCGCGCCTACATCCCCAGCGAGCGGCAGCGGATGGAGGTCTACCGTCGGTTGGTCCGTTGCCGAACCGTCGAGGAGCTCGCTCAGCTTCAGAACGACCTGGTGGACGCGTTCGGCAGGTACCCCCGGGAGGTTCAAACCCTGTTGGATTTGGCGGAGGTCCGGGTCCTTGCCCAACCTTGGCGGATCCAATCGATCATCAAGAAACCTCCCGACCTGATCTTCACCGTCCGGCACATGGGCCTGATGAACGTCCTGTTTGAAGGGGCGAGCGGCAGCGTGCGGATGCCGGACCATCAGACGCTGCACTGGCGGCTGCCGCCCAGGTACTTGGAGCCCCCGACGATGTTGACTATCCTCCTTCGGTTGCTGAGAAAGTCACCGGTAGGGTCACGGGTGGCATGAGAAGGATCGTGGCGATTCCGATGGTATGGTTGGGGGGCCTGCTGTTCCTCGGCGGGTGCCAGGGCAAGGACCTTCGCTGGGATTGGTGGCGCAAGGACTCGTCCGGACCCGCGTCGAAGCGTGGCCAACCGGATCGTGCCCTTCGTGAGGGCGATTCCGTGGAGGAATCCGAACCGGTCGCTTCTCGACCGACCTCCACACAAACCGGCACCGCCCCAATCAGCCGGAAGGAGTGGTCCGCCGGGCGGCCGACGACGTTGCCGACCCGACCGCGCGCTCGGGGAGCGGCCAGCCAGAGCATCCAAAGCCCGATCCTGATGGTGAACAACGAACCGATCACCGTGCAGGAAGTCCTCGAGCCGCTCCGGGCGGAATTGGAGAAGGCCTCCAAGGAGATGTCGCCCTCGGAATACCGCCGGTTCGCCAACCATCGCCTGATGGTTCGCCTGGTGCGCCTGGTGGACGAACTGCTGGCGTACGACGAGGCGAAAAAGGAAATCACCGACGAGATGGAGACCCAGATCAAAAAGGCCGTCGATCAGACCGAGCAGAATCGCATCAACGCGGAGTTCGGCGGTCGGTTCTCACGGTACGAGGCGTGGTTGGAGGCCAACCGCGAGAGCCGCGATGAGGTCCGCAAGCGGATCCGCCGGGAGCTGATCGTGCGTCAGTACCTCAAGGACAAGTTCCTGCCGTTGATCCGCCATCCGACGCGGCAGGAGATGCTCAAGTACTATCAGAGGCATCCGGAGGAGTTCACGGAACCGCTTCGGGTGGAGTTGTTCCTGATCGACGCGCCCTACTGGGTCTTCCTGGAGGGCACGCCTACCGAGGACCGGCAGGCGCTCTGGCCCAAGGTGAGCGGTCCGCGGCGGCTGGAGGCCCGTCGTACCGCCCAGCAGCACATGGAACAGGCCTTAAGGGAAATCAAGAGCGGTATTCCCTTCGAGGCCGTCGCCCGCAGCTACTCCCGCGGACCCAACGCGGACAACGGCGGGGCGTGGGGGTTCATCTCACCGGGTGGGCTGACCGGTCGATGGACCGAGGTGGCCGAGGTCCTCTTCCAACTCCAACCCGGACAGGTCAGTGAGATCATGCGGACCGACGACGGGCTGTTTATCGTCAAGGCCGGACGGCGGTTCGAGCAGCGGACCATCCCCTTCGTTGAGGCCCAACCCCTCATCGAGAAGACACTGGTCAAGGAACAGCAGGACAAGCTCGAGGCCGACTTCCTCACCCGACTCCGGAACAAGGCGACCCTCGGCGACTTTCCGTCGTTTTTGCAGGCCCTCTTCGACGCGGCACCCCGGCAACCGGGGCAGCGGTTGGACTACAAACTGGATTCTCTGGTCCAGTGAGTGAACACCGGCGCGGTCCGGCGGATTCTGGTCGGCGGGGATCGAGGAGTTGCCGCCCACCGTGTCTACAGGCGTCGGGGCGACGCGCGCACGGCGCGCTCGAACGCCCAGCCGCGGATGTGGTTGACCTGCTCCTTCATCGTCTTGCTGAGCGGGACGATCTCGTGCAGGGCGGCCAACAGGTCGCGGTCGTTCAGCGAGCGCCCCTCCAAGCGCGCGGCGACGATCGCGGCGATGACGCACTGCTCGATCTCCGCGCCGGTCCACCCCTCCGTGCGCTCGCTGACGAGGTCGAGTGGCAGGCGGATCGGATCAATACCGCGCTTGCGAAGGTGGATCTCGAAGATCTCCTTGCGTTCGTGGCGCTCCGGTAGGTCCATGAAGAAGATTTGATCGAACCGACCCTTGCGGATCATCTCCGCCGGAAGCAGGTCGATGCGGTTCGCGGTGGCGGCGATGAACAGCCCCGGCGGTTTCTCCTGCATCCAAGTCAGGAAGTACCCGAAGATGCGATCCAGGGTGCCGGTGGTGTCCTGTTCGTGCTGGCTGATGCTCGCCTCGATTTCGTCGAACCACACGACGGCGGGGGCGATCTCTTCCATCAACCGACAGGCGTCGGCGAACAACCCTTCGGCCTTGTCGATGCCCTCGCGGAAGACCTGCACCATCTCCATGCGGTACAGGGGCAGCCGGAAGACCCGGGCCGTCACACGGGCCGACAAGCTCTTCCCGCACCCGCTGACGCCCATGAGCAGAATGCCCTTGGGCACGATCTCGGCATCCAGGCTCTCCCGCCGGGCGAAGAGCTCCTGCCGCTGCACCAGCCAACGCTTGAGGTTTTCCATCCCACCCATCTGGTCGATTCCGGGCGTGTCCGGAACGTACTCGAGCAGTCCGGTCTGGCGGACGAGCTCCCGCTTCTCCTCCTGAATCCGGGCGATGCAGTCCAGGTCGAGACGGTTCCTCGCCGCGGTGGCCCGGCGAAGGGCGTGCAGGGCTTCGTTGGAGGTCATCCCCTGCATGGAGCGGATGACCTGGAACGTCGCGTTCTCGTCCAGTTCCACGGTGCCGCGGGCGGCGCGAATCCGGGCGGATTCCTGGGTCAGGATCTCCTGGAGCTCGACCGGGTCCGGCAGGGACAGTCGCAGGAAGATGATCTCGCGGCGGATCTCCTCGGGAACGAATCGCACGGGTGAGCAGACGACGGTGTATTTGTCCGTATTCAAACAGGCGTGGTAGAGATCGCGGAGCCGTCGGCGAACCTCGGCGGAATCCCGCATCTGTTCGTGGAGGTCGCACAGGATGACGACGGCGGGGTCGCGGTGGGCGATGATCCAGTCCAGAACGGCGCGGGCCCCCGTCGATTCGAGAGGAATCGCGCGCCCATCGCACGTCAGCCCCTCCGTGATCCGCCAGACGTAGACCGGTCTGCGTCCGCCGGGGATCGCATCAACCAATGAGGTCAGCAACCGGATGGTCCGCTGCTCCTCCGGAGACTGGACATAGATCAGCGGTCGACCGGCGGCGAAGGCTCCGTGGAGGGTGGCCAGTGATCGACTTTGCGGTTGGGTGATCATTACCGACTGGAGCCGACGGGATTCGAACCCGTGACCTTCTGCATGCCATGCAGACGCGCTCCCAACTGCGCCACGGCCCCGCTCAGGGAATTGTCCTGGCCATTGGCTAGAAGTTACCTCACGTCCGGCGGAGGGTCAAGCCAGGCAGTTTCATGATCCGACGTCGGTCCGCGTCCACCGGTTCAGGATTTGTTGCGTACTCCGGGATCGTCGGACCCAAGCGGCCCCTACGGACACTCCGAGCCCGGTAGCAGTGGTTGTGAAGCGCGGTCGGTCCGCTGCGGAGTAAACCACTTCGTCGGCGACCTCGGCCATTTCAACCGCGAGGCACACGGGCGTCTCAGTGATGTCCGAACCACGGGGATGAGCGGCCATCTGACGGAGCGTCGCCTGGATCGGCTTGTCACGGAAGGGCAGAACCACCCACGCCATCCACGCCGGCAACACGGTCGAGGTCTTCAGAATGGCGGTGGTGGATGGGACCTTGCGCCCGTAACCGGCGGAGTACCAACCTTCGATGGGATCCGTCCGTCCGCGCGCGGTGGAAACGGAGTAGGCGGCCGAACAGGCGATACCGATCGTCGCCCCTCCTCCGGACGGCGCCTTGGCCTGGAGTCGTCCTTCGAGAACGGCCACCTCCAACGACGGATCGAAGTGGAGTCGCAATTCCACGTCGTGCCGACCGCGGCCGAGCAGGACGTCCAGCACGAGCCAGTACTCACCCCGAACGGCCAGCAGCACGCGGCGATGAACAGGTCGGCCGGGCCGTCGGCGAAACCCGTCGTGCTCGCCCTCGTAGTAGTCGATGAACGGGGTTGTCTGCCAGTGGAGCGTCCGACCGGTCGGGGGGAACAACCACCGGAAGATCCGGTGGGCAAGGGCCTGCCCCTGGCCGTCGACGAGGAGCGCGTTGTGGGCCCGCGCCCCGCGAAAGTACGTCCGCCAAGACCAGGGACCGTTGTAGGTGTAGGTTCCCGGGTCCACCAGGATCGGTTGCGCGAATGCCGACAGCTCGACGTTCAGCAGATCGGCGTGGGTGTGGCTGTCGAACGGACCGTTGCGCACGACGGCATAGTGGGCCTGGTCCGTCCAATCGGTTCTCGAGATGAAGTACCCGCCGTTCGGGAAGGAGCGGCTGGTCGCGCTCGGTGGCGCGGGGTGGAGCGACGCGAAGGTTTCCCCCGCCTCCGGGCCGAGCAGCCAGATCGTCTCCTCGTCGATCCGACCCGCCGCCCAGGCCATGTCCGATCGGCTGAACAGGACGGCCCCGGTGCTGAGCATCGGTCGAACGTCGTCGAGCGCCTGCTCGCTGAGCACGACGGTTCGACCGTCGTCCCAGTCGCCGATGGAGGGCACGCGGCCGTCCGGGCGCCTCAGGTGCAGGACGAAATCGAACATCCGCTCGAGGCGTTTCCGTACCGGTTCCGGTACGGGGATGCGGTGGTTGTCGCACAGGCGCAGGACCAGCACATAGAAGTAGGCGACGAAGCGATGGTAGCTCGTCGCGCATTCGAAGCTGGCACCGTCGGGGTGGATCTGACGGACCGCTTCCGTCCAGAGGGTGCGTAATCCCAACGCGCGCCAGGAACCCGACTCGCTCAGTTCCGGCAGGGCCAGACCCATGACCGCCAACCCCATCGCGTCGCCGAGGAGGTGATTGTTGGCCATGTTGATCCGCGAGTAGTCCAGGTCCGCCACGATGTGCCGGGACTTGAGCACCATCGTCCCGATGATCCGTGCGAGCACGTCGTCCGACAGTTGCGGCGCCGGCAGGAAGAAGGCCAGCGCGATCCACCAGTTCACCATCCGGATGGCGTGTTCCAGATTGCTCCGCCAGTTCACGCCGATCTCCGGCGGGTTGTCCTCCAGCCAACCGGTGACCTGCCGCACCCAGGCCTCGGCGTAGCGATCGTCCCCGAACAGCCACCAGGCGCGGCCCAGCGTCGGCCAATACTGGTGGCGGTTGAGCTCCCAAGTGAACTTCACGTCGCCGGGCGCGTCGGCATCGTACACGTCGAAGCGGTTCCACCGCACGCGGGGCCAGCTCCGACCCGTCTCGGGGGCCAGGTGCCAGTTGATCGGACCGTCGGCGAAATCGAACGTCTGCCCCATGAACTCGAAGCGGCCTCGACAGACGTCGTCGGCCGCACGCCGAAGGGCGTCGAGGCGATCGGGACAATGCCGCCGCACGGCCTGCACGTACGCTTCGCGGGCGTCGGGCGAGAAAAGGAACGTCCGGGCGAGTCGATCGCGGACGAGGCGGCGCAGATCGGCCGGCGAGCCCAGAGGCGGACTGAACAACCCGCACAATTCGTCCGGCGCGATGGGGTCGGTGCGGAAAGAGGATTCGACCAGACCCAGGCGCTTCCGCATCTCGTAGCCGGCACGCCACAGGGACCCGCACAGACCTCGCTGACGGACTTCGTGCCACAAGGCCAGGCATCGGAAGCCGCGGTATTCACTGTCCATGATCGACCTTCGCCCCGGGTAACACTTGCATGCGGGAATCGTCCTCTTACAATGCACAATGCGGGACGGACGAACGGCCGTTTCCGTGCCGTGGTGTATCGGACTCGCAACGTCGTCGGATCCGGGTTGATTGTCTCAATGTGTCTTGGCAAGAGAGCATGGTTCTGGCCTGTGTTGGCGCTCGGCGGATGCGTGGCCGGGTATCCGCCGGAGCTGGCCTCTCCGGATCCCGCCGCTCGAATCCGGGCGATTCGGCAGATCGCCGAGAAGCGGGACCCCCGGGCGGTTCCCTTACTGGTGGACCGCCTGGAAGACGAGGACGAGGCGGTCCGCTTCTACGCGATCGCCGCGTTGGTCAGGATAACGGGTACGGACCGGGGCTACAAATACTACCGGACGGAAAGCGAGCGCCTGGAGGCGGTCCGGCGGTGGCGTGGCCACGTTCAGGGGCTTTCGGCCGCCGGTCCGACGACCCAGGAGGCGCCCGCGACGACGACGGCGGCCGCCGCTCGGGACGAGGCGACCCGCTGAGAGAGCCCGCATGACGCAGCGCCCCGCTCGCAGCATGGATGTGCCCGTGGACCTGGCGATCTGCAGTGACCCGGAGAACCTGGCGTTTGTGCGACGGGCGGTCGAACGGATGGCCCGTCAGGAGGGGTTCGACGCCGGGGATGTGGACGGCATTGTGTTGGCGACGGATGAGGCGATCGCCAACGTCATGAAGCACGGATACGAGGGTCGCAAGGACTGCACCATCCACGTCCGACTGGAGAGGATCGCAGGCCGGGAGGGTCGCCGCGGTCTGCAAATGACCGTGCGAGACCACGGCAAGCAGGTCGATCCGGCGATGATCAAGGGGCGCGACCTGAACGACGTTCGGCCGGGCGGGTTGGGGGTGCACATCATTCGATCCGTCATGGATGAGGTGGAGTACACCTGCCCGAGCGACGGCGGCATGCAGTTGAGGATGGTCAAGTATCTACCCGATCGAGGCGAGGCGTCGAGCTGATCGCCCCGGCAAGGAACGGACCCGACATGGCCAAGGCAGCCGACCCGATCGTCAAAGACATCCAGGAACGTGCGGAGGGGACCGTCGTCGTCCTGGTCGGCGAGATCGACTACAACCACTCGCACAAGCTGTTGGAGTCGCTGAACACCGTGATCGAACGGCGTCCGGCGCGATTGGTGATCGATCTGGCGGCCGTCGAGCACATGGACAGCAGCGGACTGGGCACGCTGGTGCGGATCTTCCAGCAGGTGAACGGTTATAAAGGGAAGATGGCGCTGGCGGCCATGAACAACCGCGTCCGGAACGCCTTTGAGATCACCCGACTCGATCAGTTCTTTGCGATTCGTCCGACGGTGGAAGAGGCGTTGCAGGTATGACCCCCATGTCCCAGGTGCCCGAGTCGGTGTCCGGCGGTCCTGTCCGCCGGTGGGTCGAGGGCGTGGGTCACCGTGTGGGGGACGTCGGTCAGTCGATCTACCGCGGGGTCTGCTTCTTCGGGGGCATGACGTATCTGCTGGCGGATGCCGTCCGCTGGACGCTTCGGGGGCTGTTCGTTCCGAAGGTCAAGTTGGGTCGCCCGGCGCTGGTGGCCCAGATGGTCCGCGTGGGGGTGCGGGCCATTCCCATCATCTGCCTGGTGCAGGTGTTCATCGGAGTCATTCTGGCCTTGTCGATGGCGCCCACGCTGGAGGCGTACGGGCAGATCGATACGGTGGCCGTCATCGTGGCGATTGCCGTCTTCCGTGAGTTGGGTCCGCTCATTTCCGCCATCGTGCTGAGCGGGTTCGCCGGGGCGTCGATCGCCGCGGAGATCGGGTCCATGGTGGAATCGGAGGAGATCAAGGCGCTGCGGGCGCACGCGTTGAATCCGATCCACTTTTTGGTTGTTCCGAGGTATCTGGCCACCGTGCTCATGCTGATCGGTCTGGCCGTAGTCGCCGATGCGATGGGCGTGGCCGGCGGCATGTTCACGAGCGTCTTCGTGCTCGGGGTGGACCCGACGAACTACTTGCAGTTAACCCAGGATGCGCTGACCCGCAAGGACTTCGTGACCGGACTGATCAAGGCGGCGGTGTTCGGGCTGCTGATCTCCATGATCGCCTGCTACGAGGGTCTGAACGTCCGCGGGGGGGCCGAAGGCGTCGGGCGAGCGACCACCCAGACCGTCGTCAAGAGCATCGTGGCGCTGATCGCCACGGATTGCATCTTCACGGTGATCTTCTGGGTGTACGAGATATAGGTGGAGCGTCGGGCGGTCCCCCGAGGACCCGCTGCGGACCACGGACAGATGCCGCACCAACCGATGGAACCGTCGAAGGTACCGGACCACTCCGCGGAGGAGTTCCGCGACGTCGTCATCTCAATCCGGGACGTGGTGAAGCGGTTTCCGGACGCCGAAGGAAACGAGGTGACCGTTTTGGGCGGGGTGACGTTCGACGTCTTCCGCGGCGAGACGATCGTGATCATGGGCGGCAGCGGGTGCGGCAAGAGCACGCTGCTCAACTGCCTGATCGGCGAGCTCGTGCCGGAGGAGGGACGGATCTTCTACCGGACCAACACCATGTCGGCCCCGGCCGACATCACGCGAATGGGCGAGCGCGAGCTGAACGACATCCGCAAGCGGTTCGGCATCCTTTTTCAAAGCGGGGCGTTGTTCAACTCGATGACCGTGGCGGAGAATGTCGCGCTGCCGTTGCAGGAACACAGCTACGTGGATCCGTCGGTGATCGATATCGTCGTGACGCTCAAGCTCCAACAGGTTCGCATGCTGGAGCACCGCGACAAGCTGCCGTCGCAGCTTTCGGGTGGTCAGAAGAAGCGGGCGGGTTTGGCCCGGGCCACGGCCCTCGATCCGGAGATCCTGTTCTACGACGAACCGAGCGCGGGACTCGACCCGGTCACCTCGGCCGCGATCGACGAGCTCATGATGGACCTGTCCAAGAAGCTGAACGTGACGAGTGTGGTCGTCACGCACGAGATGGACTCCGCCTTTCGCATCGCCGACCGGATGGTCATGCTCGAGAAGGGTCGCGTGCTGAAGATCGGTCCGCGGAGCGAATTCGAGGCGTTGCGGGATGCCGATCCGACCTCACTGAACAGCGAGGAGGAACGGTTGATGAACCAGTTCCTCAACGGCTACAGCGAAGGTCCGCTGACCGATGCGGTGGGGATGAGCGAGTTTGAAAAGTTGATCGTGCAGGGATAAGGCCGGCACCTTGGAATCGATCGGGATGGCGGTCGAGTTCATTCCAGCGGAGAGTCTTCGTGAGGCGGTTCGAGTGTCCCTACTTGAATGGCCAGGTGGAGATGACCGAGGAGCGAGAGCGGCACATTCTTGAAAACCATCCGGACCTGCTTCCGGAGTTTCGGGATCAGATCGCTCAAACGCTCCGGACTCCCGATGAGGTGCGCCGCAGTGCCCGTCTGTTCTCACGTTGGTTTGAAGCAGTCCGAAGAGGAAAGCATGTTGTGGTGGTTGTTGTGAGTGACCCCGGACCGTCCGCTCGTCACTGGATTGTTACTGCATACATGGCTAGAAAACTGGTGGAAGGAGACGTCGAATGGAAGCGAAGCTGATTCTTAAATACGATCGCGACGCTGACATTCTGTATATCAACACATGTCCTCCTTACCCCGAGCAGGAATCGGAAGAACTGGGCGATGATGTCATCGCCAGGCGCAATCCCAACAGCGGTGAGATTGAAAACCTTGAGGTGCTGTTCTTTTCGACGAGACTGTTGCGCAGCGACCTGATGGAATTGCCGGTGATTGCCGACCTTCGTCCCGTGGGCACATAGGAAGCGAGGGTCCGCTGACCGATGCGGTGGGGATGAGCGAGTTTGAAAAGTTGATCGTTCAAGGGTAGGCAACCCCGACGTGTTCGGGGCCCTTCCGGTGGGACGGAAACCATGGCAAAACGCCGTAACAATTTCGTCGTCGGGCTGACCACCCTCGTCATTCTGGCGCTGGCCATTGTGATTACGGTGTGGGTCGCGCCGAGCGAGTTCCGGGGCGTACCCAGCCGTCTGCTGACGGTCAGGTTTTCCCCGACGCTGACGCTGCCGCCTCTCAAGAAGGACGGCACGATCCTCTTTGCGGGGCGACCCGTGGGCAAGATCAAGAACCTGTGGTTGGACCGGGGCGACTACACCGATCCGAAGACGGGGGCCAAGCGGACGTTGATGTGCCTCTACGTCCAGGCCTCTGTCCGGGCGGACATTGATCTCCGTAGCGACTGCGTGATCCTGCCGGAGGGGCCGATCCTCGGCGGGGCGGGTCTCCTTCGAATACAGGATCAGGGCAAAAGCGACAAGCCGTTGGGACGGGACCAGATCATCGAAGGGCAGGGCATGGGCGGGTTTGCCGCCGTGACCGACCAGCTCAGCAGCATCGGCGCCTCGCTGGCTCAGGAGCTCGACGCCAAGCAGCCCGGCAGCATCATGGCGTTGGTCAAGGCGCAGCTGGATGCCACGCAGGCCGAGGGAATGGTCGCCAAGATCGTCAAGTCCCTGGGCGACCTGAACGCCATCACCACCAACATCCGAGACCAGTTGGATCCCAAACAGGAGAAGGTCCTGCTGTCCAAGCTGCATCTGACGCTTGACAACATCAACGCCATCACCGGCGAGCTGCAAAATCAGATGGACCCGAACAACCGGTTCGCCCTCTTGGGCAAGCTGGAACTGGCCTTGGATTGGGTCAACGAGTCGCTTTCCTCGATCAACGGCATGTTGACGGAGAACCGACCGGCGATCCGGGCGACGCTTGAGAACGTCCAGGCGACCAGCGAGACATTGAACACGGGGATCGCCAAGAAGCTCGCCGGGGAACTGGACGGTGCCAATCCGCAGACCCTGATGGCCAAGGTCCACGCCGCCGTGGACAAGCTCGGGCAATCGTTGACGGACCTGAATCGGATCACGAACGCGGCCGGCGAGATGGTTGCTCTGAACAAAGACAACCTGAACAACATTCTGGAGAACTTCAAAGAGACCAGCGACCACATGAAGGCCGCCACGAAGGATCTGC
>Ga0129299_1002509_pt1 | contig 12165 bp, 8 predicted proteins | sample ConPoolayeCmetaG_FD_94477 | JGI IMG/M metagenome (GOLD analysis project Ga0129299, IMG submission 94477) | Hot spring microbial mat communities from California, USA to study Microbial Dark Matter (Phase II) - Cone Pool mat layer C metaG ... | reverse complement strand
GAGCCTTCTTTGAGTACACTGGCGATTCTCGGCGGCGAGCCGGTGCGGCGCAGGCCGTTCAGCCCGTGGCCGCAGTATGACGAAGGCGACGTCGAGCGGATTCTTCGCACGGTGCGCAGCCGCCGCTGGGGCGGGTTTCCCTACCCGACTCCGCTGGCGCAGGAGCTCTGCGCGCGGTTTGCCGAATTGCAAGGCGCGCAGTATGCCCTGCCCGTCGCCAACGGGACGGTGAGCCTGACAGCGGCGCTGATGGCGGCGGGAGTGAAGTTCGGGGATGAAGTCATCGTGCCGGCTTACACCTGGGACGGCACGGCGACGGCGGTGCTGGCTATGGGGGGCGTGCCGGTGTTCGCCGACGTGGATCCGGACACCTATTGCCTTGACGTGGAGAGCGCCCGGCGCGCCATTACGGAACGAACCAAAGCGATCATCCCGGTCCATCTCGCCATGCGTTTCACGGACATGGATGCGCTGATGCGGCTCGCGGCGAGCCATGGGCTGAAGATCATCGAAGACTGCGCGCACGCGCACGGCGGGGCGTGGAAGGGCAGAGGCGCGGGCTCGATTGGCGACATTGGGTCATTCTCGCTGCAGGAAAGCAAGCTGATGACGTCCGGCGAGGGCGGGCTTCTGACGACAAATTCGCTGGAGTATTACGAAGCGCTGCAAACGGTGATCAACTGCGGGCGCGCCTCGCTGACCGATGAATACGGGCGCAGATTGCTCGGGTTGAACTACCGCATGACGGACTTGCAGGTGGCGCTGCTGTTCGGGCAACTGGAGCGGCTTGTCGATCTGCGCGAGCGGCGCGCGCGCCATGCCGCGCTGCTGGAACGGCTGATCGGCGGGTTGCCGGGGGTGCGGCTCCTGCCGGCGCAGCCGGAGATGACCGCGCCGACGATGTATTGCTACGTCTTGCAGTACCGCCCTGCGCCGGATCGCCCTGCCCCGCACCGCGACCTCTTCGTGGCTGCAATCGAAGCGGAAGGCGTGCCCTGCGACGGGCGCTTTTATGAAGCGGTGTACCGGAGCGATTTGTTCCATGCCACGCCCGACAACTGCGCGCAATTGCAGCGGGATTACTCGGATTGCCGCTGCCCTGTGGCGGAGCGCGCGGCGTATGAGGAAGCGGTGTGGTTGTTCCAGTTCTGTTTCATCGGAGAAGAAGAGGATGTGCGCGACGTGGCGCGGGCGGTGGAAAAGGTCGCCGCGCAGCTCGACAGGCTGGCTGCCGCCGATCCGTCCCTGGCCGGAGTGAAAGCGATGGGAAGAGCGCAGCGGGCGCGCCACGAGCGGCAGAAGAACTATTGAGGTCTCGCGAGGCGGGGGAGCAGGCTCTCAGGAAAGGGCGGCCTCGATGGCAGCGGCGATGCGGCGGGCGCGGAATTCCACGCGGTCCGGATCAGGCCCTTCCACCATGACGCGGGCCAATGGCTCGGTGCCCGAAAAGCGCACCAGCACGCGCCCGGCGGCGCCGAACTCCTGCTCGGTTTCGCGGATCTCTTGCTGCACTGCCGGAAGCTGATCGAGCGGCTTCTTCTCGCGGAAGCGGACATTGACGAGACGCTGCGGGTAGACGACAAAATCGCGCGTCAGCTCGTCGAGCGTTGCGCCGTGGGCGCGCGCGATGGCGGCCGTGCGCAAGGCGGTCAACATGCCGTCGCCCGCGGCGGAGTATTCACGGAAAATCACGTGGCCGCTCTGCTCGCCGCCGAGAGGCAGGTCCTGCCTCAACATCTCTTCGAGCACGTAGCGGTCCCCGACGGCAGTGCGGATGAGTTCGATGCCGGCGCCAGCCAGGGCTCTCTCCAGCCCGAGATTGGACATCACGGTGGCGACGACGGCGCGGGGGCACAGGTGGCGCCCGGCAAGCAGAAGGATGTGATCGCCGTCGAGGACCTTGCCCGATGCGCTGACCAGAATACAGCGGTCGGCGTCGCCGTCGAACGCGGCGCCGAAATCGGCCTTCTCGGCGAGGACACGCTCCCGCAGCGGACCGACGTGCAATGCGCCGCAGCCGTCATTGATGTTGCGCCCGTCAGGCCGGCAGGCGGTTTCGACGACCCGCGCCCCCAATCTGCGGAACAGCGAGGGCGCCAGCCGGAAAGCGGCGCCATGCGCGCAATCCAGCACGACGGTGAGCCCCGTGAGTCCGCCGGGCGCGCAAGAGGCCAGGAAGTCGAGATAGGCATCCGCGAGGGAGCTTGCATCCGGGACTGCAGAGACCAGCCCCGCACCGGCGCCCTGCTCCGACAGCTCGAAGATGCGGTGCTCGATGCGCAGCTCCTCCGAGTCCGGCAACTTGAGGCCATCGTGCGCGAACACTTTCAGGCCGTTGTCGTGGTAGGGGTTGTGGGAGGCCGAAATCATCACGCCGGCCGAGAAAGGCCCGGTTCGCGTCAGATAGGCTACCGCGGGCGTGGTGACCACGCCGGCCAGCAGCGGCTCGGCGCCGGCCTGCGCGAGGCCGGCCGCCACGCGAGCGGCAAGTTCAGGCCCGGACTCGCGCGTGTCCATGCCGATGAGAACCTGGCGCGAGCCATGGCGCAGCGCCCACTCCCCGAGAGCCGCGCCAAACGCGAACACAGTGCGGGCATCCAAAGGCGGCTTGCCTGCCACGCCGCGAATGCCATCGGTTCCGAACAGTCGCCGTTCGCTCACCGCATCTCCTTCGTTCCAGGCGGCTCCACGGCTGGGGAAGGGCGGAGCTTGTAGCGGACCCTGACTTGCGGCGAGGCCAGAAAATGGGCGTCCGGCGCGCCAGCGAAGGCTGTTGTCGCCACTTCATCTTCCGCCGCGTGCAGCCGCAGGTCGATCGGGTCTGTGCGCACGGTCTCAATCGAGTCGAGGCGGCTTTTCGGCCCCGATAGCGGCAGTTTCGCTGGAGTGACTGTCCAGGAATCCACGCTGTAACCCTGCGGTATGTTCACGAAGACGGGGACCACGGCCACATCCTTGACTTCACGGCGTTCCGTGCGGACCTGGATCTGCGAAGGGATGGCGCGTTCCAGTGTCACGCCCGCGGGCAGATCCACGTTCGCGCGCTGGATGGAAAACGTTGTCACTCCTTCGTGCCGGACGCGTCCGAGGTCGAGCACGACCGGCGCCGGCGAGTTCGAGATGCGCGTCAGCAAAGGCGACGGGCCGCGCACAATGAGCCGCACCTCTTCCACGAGGTTCGAACCGATCTCCAGGTGGGTGGGAATGTTGCGGTATTGCACCGGGACGGTGACCGCGGTGGTCAGCTCGCGCGAGCCGCTGATCAGAAACCAGAGCGTGGCCGCGACGGCCAGAGAGAACAGCTTCAGCCCGAGATGCTGCGTGAAGAAGCGCTTCATGGCCGGGCGCCCTCCCGAACCGCGCTCCGGCTGCGCCCGCCTCTGACCGGATGGCTCAACCGCTCTGCCAGGCGCTCCGGCGTGATGTCGCTTTCCAGCTCGCCTGCGGAAGCCAGCGAGATGGCGCCGCGCTCTTCGCTCACGACGATCGCCAGACAATCGGAGTCCTCGCTGACGCCGATCGCCGCCCTGTGCCTCGTGCCGAACACGCGCGACAGCTCCGGATTCATGGTGAGCGGCAGGAAGCAGGATGCCGCGGCCAGCCGTCCGCCCGTAACGATCGCAGCGCCGTCGTGCAGCGGCCCGCCGGGCTGAAAGATCGCCAACAAAAGGTCGCGCGTCACCCGGGCGTCGATCGGTACGCCGCTTTCAATAAAGGTGCGCAGGCCCACTTCTCCTTCGATCACGATCAGCGCCCCGATGCGGTGGGCAGCCAGATGGCTCACAGCCAGCACAATCTCCTCGGCCACTTCCCGCGATTCGACCCGCGCGCCAAACCCGGCCCATTTTCTTTCGCCAATGCGGGTCAGCATCCGCCGGATTTCGCCCTGAAACATCACGATCAACGCGAAGGCGGTGTACGGCGCCAGGCCTTCCAGAATCGTTCTCAGCACGGTGAGGCCGGTGCTGACGGCGAGCAGGTACGCGGCCAGAACGATGCCGATGCCCGCCAGCACATGCATGGCTCTCCGGCCGCGGATCAGCAGGAGCACCTGATAAATCAACACCGCCACCAGAAAGATGTCCAGCGCACCCGTCGGTGTCAATTGCGGCGCCGTGCCCAGGATGTCTCTCAGAATTTGGGGCAAATGGGAAACCTCCGGCGTGCCGGTTTTGGCCCAAATACCGAGTGTATCCGATTGATTGCTTCGGCCTCAGGCCGGGGCGCCGTCCGCCCGCCCGGGGCGATGCGCCGCCGGGGCCCTCCGGCGTCCCGCCAACCCTTTTTCGCTGCATTCTGGTTGCGCAGCTCCTTACAATGAAGAAGGAGATGAGGTGATCCTGCCGGCTGCACGGCGCCAGCGTTGCTCTGGCGGCGCAGCCTGCAGGCTCGCTCTGGCGACAGCAATTCAAGAGGGGAGGATGCGATGCGACAGCGGGCAAAACTGACGTGGATCTTCGCTGCACTGCTGGTGGCTGTGGCAGCGTGGGGACAGGCAACCGGCAGGATCCGCGCCCTGCAGGAGAAACTCATCGCTCCCTGTTGCTGGAGCGAGAGCGTGGCGGCGCACCGCAGCGAAGTGGCCGCCGAGATGCGCGCCGAAATCGCGCGCATGGTGCAGGAAGGACGCACGGACCGCGAGATCCTGGACTTCTACAAGGCCAAGTACGGCACGCGCATTCTGATGGAGCCGGAAGGGCAACTGCGCGCGTGGGCCTACACCATACCGATCCTGGCGTCCATCCTGGGACTGGCGTTGGTTGTCTGGCTCATCCGCCGCATGATCCGTCCGCAGCCAGAGAGCGCCCCCGGCGGCGCAGGCGCCGCGTCCTAAGGACCCTCCATCCGGCGCAACCGCAATCGCCGCCTCGCCCGGCACAGCCGCGCCCGGACCACCTCCGGGCTCACCCCCAGCACTGCTGCAGCCTCCCGCGTAGTCAGCCCCTCCAGCACGCGCAGGCGGAAGGTTTCGGCAAGGAGCGGCGGCAGCCGCGGCGCTGCGCGGATCACACGGAACAGCTCGCGGTGCGCGTCGAGCGCGGGTTCCCCTTCACGGACCCGTGAGGCAGCCTCCCAAAACTCGTCCTCTCTCTGCGAGCGCGACGCCCGGCTGCGCTCTTCCATTCGGTAAGCGTTGGTGACGATCCGCCGCACCCAGATGCCGAGCCGTTCCGGCTGCCGCAGGCTCCCGAGGTGTTGGAGAACGAGAAGCAGCGCAGACTGCGCCACGTCCTGCGCCATCCCATTCGGCCCGCAAAGCCGTTGCGCCTGCTGCATCACGGCCGGCGCCAGGCGGCGAAAGAGCCGTTCCAGCGCTTCCCCGTCGCCTCGGCGCGCCTGCTCCACCAGACAATCCTCGCTGCGGCACGCGGTTTCCGGCACAGCCTCCAGGCAGCGGGCCTCGCAACAAGCCATCCCGCTTCGTTGTATCACAGGATGATCTTGTCTGATACCGGGCCTCGCAGAGCGCCATGGCGCCGCGCATCAGCCCGGCGCGTTCTGGCAATCTGGTGAACGTCATGGCCCCCTCGCCTCGAATCCGGATCGGCGCCGACGGCTTGCCGCGCTGCTGGTGGTGCGGCGCCGCGGAAGACTATGTGGCTTACCACGACCACGAATGGGGCGTGCCTGTGCATGACGAAGTTCGCCTGTTCGAGAAGATCTGCCTGGAGGGGTTTCAGTCCGGCCTGAGCTGGCTGACGGTGCTCCGCAAGCGGGAAGCCTTCCGCCGGGCATTCGCGGGTTTTGATTTCCGCCGGCTTGCCCGCTGGGGCGATGCCGAGATCGAGAAGCTCCTCGCCGCACCCGGAATCATCCGCCACCGCGGCAAGATTGCGTCGGTCCTGCACAATGCCTGGCGCGCCTGTGAGCTCGCGAGCGAGCAGGGTTCGCTTGACCGCTTCTTCTGGTCTTATGCGGGGCGCGAACCGCGCGAGCTGGCCGGCGAGCTGAAGCGCCGCGGCTGGACCTTCGTCGGCCCCGTTACGGTCGAGTCCTTCATGCAGGCGATGGGGATGATCGATGCGCACGAGCCGGGCTGCTGGCGGCGCGGCTCCGCGGAAGGCGCGACGCTGCGCCAAGGTTGATAAGATGCATGTTCGGCGGGCGCACGGTCCCCTTGTTCGCGCCGCCCGCGCGAGGAGAGCATCGCCATGAACCGCATCCTGATTCCCTTGTTCCTGCTCGCCGTTGCCGGGCAGGCGTCTTCCATCAAGCCTGTTGACTTGCGAACGGAGTACCGCAAGGACCCGCTCGGCATCGACGAGACTTCGCCGCGCCTGAGCTGGAAACTGGAAGCCGCCACCCCCGGCGCGCGCAACCTGCGACAGAGCGCCTACCGCGTCATTGTGGCCAGCACCCCGGCGCTTGCGCAGTCCGGCCGAGGCGATCTGTGGGACAGCGGCAAAGTGAGCAGCGATCAAAGCGTCCACATCGCCTATCAGGGCAAGCCGCTCGTTTCCGGCCAGCCTGTGTGGTGGCGCGTGATGGTGTGGGATCAGGCGGGGCAGGCTTCCTCGTGGAGCGAGACCGCCCGCTGGTCGATGGGGCTGCTGAAACCGGAAGACTGGAAGGGCAAATGGATCGGGCGCGACGAGAAGACCTATTACAAGGACCCGCACAGTCCGTTCCAGTGGCTGCGCGACGCGCAATGGATCTGGTTCGACGAAGGCGACCCGGCCAGGCAGGCGCCCGCGGAAACCCGCCGCTTCCGCGCGACTCTCAACCTGCCCTCTGGCAGGACGATGAAAACCGCCACCTTCGTGCTTGGCGCGGACAACAGCTTCGAGCTGCTCGTCAACGGCGAGTTCGCCGGCAAGGGCAACAACCCGACGCTGCCGATGGTGCTGCACATCGAACCGTGGCTGAAGCCGGGCGCCAATGAACTGCTCGTCGTCGCCCGCAACACGCGCGAGGACCAGGCGGGCGTGCTCGGCGCGCTCAAGATCACGTTCGATTCGGGCGAGCCCCTGATGTTTTACACAGGCGCACACTGGGAGGCGCTGCGCAAGGAGGATGAAGGATGGAAGGCGGCGAAGGCGCTCGGGCCTTTCGGCATGGACCCGTGGGGCGAAGTCGGACTGCGTGAGGAACAGGCGCTGCCCGCCCGGATGCTCCGCAAGGAATTTGACGTGCAGCCGCGGCTGCTGAGGGCGACCGCGTATGTCGCGGGCCTTGGTTTGAGCGAGCTGTACCTGAACGGCGCCAAGGCAGGCGATGACGTGCTCTCTCCCGGACTCACGGAGTACGAGAAGCGCGTCTTCTACGTCACCCACGACATCACGCCAATGCTGAAACCCGGCCGAAATGCCGTAGGACTCTGGCTCGGCAACGGGCGCTACTGGCAGCCTCGGCGCCGCATCCCGCTGCCCGCGCGCGGCTATGGCTACCCCAAGGCGATTGCGCAAATCGAGCTCGAGTATGCCGGCGGGCGCAAGGAAACCGTGGTCACAGACGAAACCTGGAAGCTGACCGCCGAAGGCCCCATCCGCGCCAACAACGAATACGACGGCGAGGTATACGACGCGCGCATGGAGCTTGCCGGCTGGGCGCAACCCGGTTTCGATGACTCCGGGTGGGAAGCCGTGCAGGTGGTCGAAGGGCCGCCCGGCGCGCTGCGCGCGCAGATGTCGGAGCCGCTCCGCGTGATCGAAACGCTGGCGCCGAAGACGGTGAAGGAGCTCCGTCCGGGAGTGTTCATCTACGACCTCGGCCAGAACATGGTGGGCTGGGTGCGGCTGAGAGTGCAAGGGCCCGCCGGCACGCGCGTGCAATTGCGTCTGGCCGAATCGCTGCGCGAGAATGGCGATCTCTATGTCGACAACCTTCGCGGCGCGCGCGCCTGGCTGACCTACATTCTGAAAGGCGGCGGCGCGGAGGTTTGGGAGCCGCGTTTCACCTACCACGGGTTCCGCTACGTCGAGGTCACGGGTTATCCCGGCAAACCGGGGCTCGATGCCATCGAAGGACGCGTCGTTCATGACGCCATGCCGCGCGCCGGCGAATGGGAAAGCTCGCACTCGCTGCTGAACCGGATCCACCACAACATCTACTGGGGCATCCGCGGCAACTACCGCAGCATCCCCACCGACTGCCCGCAGCGCGATGAGAAGCAGGGCTGGCTCGGCGACCGCAGCGTGGTCAGCCTGAGCGAGAGCTACCTGTTCGACGTCGCCGCTTTCTACACGAAGTGGGTGCAGGACATCGCGGATTCGCAGCGCCCCACGGGCAGCATCCCTGACGTCGCCCCGACATATTGGGTGCTTTACAACGACGGCATCGTCTGGCCCAGCACTTTCGTGCTCGCGCCGCAGATGGTCCTTCGCCAGTACGGCGACCGCCGCATCATCGAGCGCCATTACGAGGGAATGAAGAAGTGGGTCGACTACATGCGGCAATTCCTCAAGGACGGCATCATGCCGCGCAACACATATGGCGACTGGTGCGTGCCCCCCGAAGACCCGAAACTGATCCACTCGAAAGACCCGGCGCGCATCACCGCAGGGCCGCTGCTGAGCACGGCCTATTACCACCAGATGGTGAAGTACCTGAGCGCCAATGCACGCATGCTGGGCCGCGGCCAGGACGCCGCCGAACTGGATCAACTGGCCGCGCAGCTCAAGGACGCGTTCCTGCGCACCTGGTACAAGCCGCAGGAAGCGCGGTTCGACAACGGCACGCAAACCTCCAGCGTCCTGCCGCTTGCCTTCGACATGGTGCCGCCTGGGGACCGCGAGCGCGTCTTCGGCCGGCTGGTGGAGAAGATCGAGAAAGAGAGCAACAACCATGTGGGCGTCGGCCTGGTGGGCGCGCAGTGGCTGATGCGCACGCTCTCCGACAACGGCCGCCCCGACGTGGCGCTGGCCATTTCCACGCAGACCACCTACCCCGGCTGGGGCTACATGGTCGAGAAAGGCGCCACCACCATCTGGGAGCTCTGGAACGGCGACACCGCCGACCCGGCCATGAACTCCATGAACCACGTCATGCAGATCGGCGACCTGGCCGTCTGGATGTACGAGTATCTGGCCGGCATCCGCCCGGATCCTGAAAAACCGGGGTTCAAGCACATTCATATCCGGCCGTACGCGCTGCCCGGTCTGGATTTCGTCAAGGCAACCTACCGCTCTCTGCACGGCCCGATCGCGTCATCGTGGCGGCGCGCGGGCAACGCGCTGGAGATGGAAGTCACCATCCCGCCCAATACGACCGCGGCGATCCACGTGCCTTCCATCGGCAAGGTGACCGAATCAGGCGGCCTCAAGCCTTCGCGCGTCGAGCAGGGCTATACGGTTTTTGAAGCCGGCTCAGGAGTCTACCGCTTCCGCGCCGAATGAGCCGGCGTCCGGATGCCGGGCCGCTTCCGGGGCCCGGCATCAGCCCGCGAAGTAGCCTTCCCGGCAGCGGACCCTGGCGCCTTTCACCTTCCGCACCCGCACGTTGATGGGGCGCCACTCGCCCGCGCCGGGTTGCGGCTTGTAGGCGAGAAGGTAGGATGACAGCAAATCGCGGCAGATTTCGGTGAATATTTCGCCGATTTTCGATGCCTTTTCCATCCGGAACACCGAGCTGCCCGTCGCCTGCGCAATCTCCTCCAGGGTATCCATGAGTTTTCGCGAGTGCAGGGCGGCCCCCTGCGCGATGCAATGAATCTGGATCGCCTCGCGCTTCGCCCGCAGCACGGCGGAATGGAGCGTGAGGGAACTGGCGTTGTCATCCCCGTCGGTAAGCACGATCAGCGCCTTCTTGCCCTTGCGCGAGGACATCTGGATCGATACGCGCGCCATCGAGTCAAACAACGCCGTCTTGCCTCCCGCGCGCAGCCGGCGAATGGCCGTTGCCGCCTCTTGCCGGTCGGTGGAGAATTCGCCGGAAAACGCGAGACGGTCGTGAAACGCGAACACCGCCAACTGGTCGTTCGGCCGGAGCTCGTCGAGCAGGCCGAGGCAGGCTTTCTTGACCACCGGCAAGGCGTCTTCCATGCTCCCTGTGATGTCGATCAGCAGGCCGAGCGAGAACGGGCTTTCCTCCGATTCGAAAATCTCCGGGGCGAACGCGCGGCCGCTGTCGCTGATTTCGAAATCGTCGCGTGCCAGCCCGGTCAGGCGCCGGCCTCGCCCGTCAAAAACCGCCGCATGGATCTCCACCAGCCTCGCCTCTGCGCGAAACGTCGGCACGCCGGGCGGCGGCTGCATGCCCGGCATGGCTTGGGCCCATCCTGCCAGCATTGCCCTGCGCGTCATTTTCACGGCTCGCTCGTATCCTCCTTTTCCCAGGCCTTCAGGACGACTTCAGCCCGAACCTTCTTCCACAGCTCGACGGCGGAACGGAAGTCGGCCATATCCGACATTGCCAGCTCTGACAGGATCTGCCGCGCCAACCTTTCCGCCGTGGCGCCCAGCGCTGCCGGCGGCAATCCCGCTTCATCCACCGCACACGCCAGAGACAGCGGGAATTCCGCCAGGCGCTCCGCCAGCCGGTCGGGCAGCAGCTCGTGCGCGTAATACTCATAGGGCGGAAACGGGCGGATCCGCGGAGTGATGCTCCGTGCGTGCTCCATTTGCAGAGGCGCCAGCTCGTGGAGCGGCCCCTGCCAAACCTCGGATGGGATTTCGCGCAGGCTCTTCCACAACGGCGATTCCACGCTGCCCTGTTTCCGCTTCAGCCCCAGCCAGAACAGGTCTGACACCGACAGGTTCTCCCACACAGAGCTCCAGACCGCCTCATATTCGTTACGGAAAGGCTTGCTTGTCGTCACGACAGCATGCACGTTGCGCAATCTCGCCAGCAGCCTTTGCAGAGACGCCAGCCTCTCCGGCGAGAGCAGTCCTGACGCCTGATCTTCAAGCAAAGCAGCTTCGTTCGCATCAAACGATGCCTCCACCACCCATTCCCGCCCGGCCAGCACCGCCAACCGGACGGCTCGGAGGTCGATCTCCCTCAGCCGGTGGAACAGAGTATTTCGCAAGCCGGCCAACTGCTTGGCCTCCAGGGCTTCGGCAAAACCCGAAGCAGAACGCTGCCCGGCTATCGCAATCCGGCCGGCAACTTCCGGCAGCCCACCCGGTGAACCCACGGGAAGACTGCCGGGGCCCGTGCTTTCGACGCGAAACTCGGGCATGGGAAAGGCCTGTTTCGGCCCTTCCCCAACGCCCGCATACCAATACTTCCGCAGCAGCCATGGATCTTCGCTCACCGGCAGGTCGTCGGGCCGCAAATAAAAGCCCGCCACCGCGCCGCGCAGCGACAGCTCAAGCCACGGCGCCAGGATGCGAAACACTTCCCGGCTCAGCCGCGCAAAATCCTTGGGATTCGATTTCCGGCGAGCTGCTTTTTGCTTCAATTCCCTGGCGATATCCAGCGCCTCCCGCGTCTGCCATAGTTCCTGGATGGATTTCAGCCTTGGCGGCAACTTCATGGATTTCGGAACCGGCACGATTTCCAATTTCGGAACCGCCTGTTCGAGTGCAGCGGCAGCAGCCTTCGCCTCCGCCGCCCCTGCGGCCCCCTGGCGCGCCGCCTCCAGCGTTTGAAGGATCAGGTCCAGCGGCGGCGTCTTCTGCAGCGCTTGCACTGCTCGATATGCCTTGCGGCCACGCATGCCGAGCAGCGATTCTTCCGGGCCGAACAACGCCTCCTCGATGGCTTGCTGGATTGCGCCCGGCTTCACCCCCAGGGCGGCGCCGATGTCGAAAAGCGCTTTGGAGGCCGCCTCGCCCATCACGGCAAAGTCCTCCACCCCGCTCATCTGCCTGCAGAGCGCATCCAGGATTCTGGCTGCTTCCGCCCCGTTCAGCCTCCCGCTGCGCACCAGCAACCCTTCAAGCACCGCCAGATGGCTTGCCAGCCCAACCTGAAAATTCAGTGCTTCCACGGGCATTCCTTCCAGCCTTTCGGCCCAACCAAAGAAGCTGGCCAGTTCCGCCTCGCCCAGCGCCGGCAAGCCCGCAATCAAGGGAAATGCCCACTCATACCTGGCAAATTGCTGTGAAAGAATCAGCGCTTCCCTCGGCTCCAGCCGGCGGCCGAAAGCGTCTTCGACCCGCGCTGCCATCAGGAAATTCTCAAGCTGCGAAAAACGGTTTTGATCCACGCTGTAGCGCTGGCGGGCCATCTGCCCGAGGAGGCGCTCCTCCTCGGCCGGTTTCGCCTTCTGCGCCCGCTTCT
>Ga0129299_1002507_pt1 | contig 12166 bp, 14 predicted proteins | sample ConPoolayeCmetaG_FD_94477 | JGI IMG/M metagenome (GOLD analysis project Ga0129299, IMG submission 94477) | Hot spring microbial mat communities from California, USA to study Microbial Dark Matter (Phase II) - Cone Pool mat layer C metaG ... | reverse complement strand
GTGTTGACATGTTAAGGTTCTTAAACAAGCCCAAAACGAAAGCCGTCGACTTTCTTCGTTTTAGTCTTCTGGCCATGCTCTTGACCGCCTTGAGCGGTACAAGGGCTTGCCAGGAAGATTACTTTTTTGCCACTCAGTCCAATCTAGGCTCTTCGTCCGCCGGTTCGGAATCGGAGGAATCTTCGAGCACAAGCAGTGCTTCTTCGTCGGTTAGTGTTTCTTCTAAATCTTCATTTAGTAGTGTGTCTGTTTCGTCGACTGTGTCATCAATCCTCTCGTCGGCCGCTTCTTCGGCGGCTTCGCCTTCTTCTACAGCTGGAGCGCAGGTGTCTAAAGTAAGGCCGCTTTTAGCGGAGCTTGAGCGCTTGTCAGAAGACAAAAGCCACTTCCCATCGCTGGGAGAAACTCAAACCAAAGGGCGGGGTATGGTGAGTAATTGGTTGTCAAATTTGTCCGGGAAGAAAAAGCGCCTTGAGTCCGATAAACCCTCCCGGCTTGGAGCGGACTCAGATGGCGATGGCTTTACCGATGGGCTTGAATACCGGTTGGGAAGCGACTGGCGTGATCCCGACTCTGTCCCCGCTGTGCCGGGAGACGGCTCGCTTGCCCGCTTAAGAGCCGAGGACCGGGACCTGGACGGTATCTCGGACAAACAAGAGGTTAAAGTCGGCACGAACCCTGCCGTGGGGGACAGCGATGGCGATGGAGTTTCAGATGGAGCAGAGCTTCTTTCCGGCACCGATCCATTGGATCGTTCAAGTCAGCCGCAAGACGCTGACGGCGATGGGCTAAGTGATGAGTATGAAGCTTCCATTGGAACGGATCCTTTGAGCCCGGACAGCGATTCAGACGGGTTAAGGGATGATGCTGAAATTGCCTTGCATACAGGCCCGCTGAACAAAGATACCGACAATGACGGTGTCTTGGACGGCAAGGAAGTGGATCTCGGCCTCGATCCGCTAAAGCCGGATTATTAGATAGGTTACATATCGCTATTGAGTCTCATGAAGAATCATCTTTTGAAAGTGCTGTTATGTGGTAGCGTGTGGGCTTTATCTGTTTCGCCGGCCATGGCCGAAGAGCCTTGGGATCCGATTGAACCTGTTAACCGAGGTATATTCTGGTTTAATGACAAGTTTGACAACTATGTCGCGGAACCGGTGTCGCAGGGATACGATTGGTTGGTGCCGGACACTGTGCAAACCGGAATTGGAAATTTTTTCTCTAACATTAAATATCCGATTTACCTGCTGAGCGATCTTATAGCGCTTGATTTTAAGCAAGCGCTTAATGATACCGGCCGGTTTGTTATCAATTCTACTTTGGGTGTGGCTGGCTTCATTGATGTTGCTAAGGGAATGAAGCTTGAGGAGCAAGCCAAAGATGTGGGTTTGTCTTTAGCCTACCATGGGGTACCTGCCGGGCCGTACCTGGTACTGCCGTTTTTAGGGCCCAGCAATCTCCGTGATGGAACGGGGCGTTTGGTCCAAGTCCCTTTAGATCCTGTCTTTTATATTAATTTTACTAATGCCTCAGCATCTACTAAATGGGCCGTAACGGGCGGCAGCAAGGCGCTTGAATTCACCAATACACGGGTCAATATGGCCGAGGCCATTAAGGCCGCTAAAGAGAGCTCTCTGGATTACTATTTGTTCGTGCAGTCCGCTTATTATCAATATCGCCGCGGCCTTCTATATAAAGGGAACCCTCCTGATGAGGAAGAGGAGTGAATCCCGTAAGCCTGGGACCCTAAAATCACAGTCCTCAATCATTATTCCATAACCTTTTAATGAGAAGGGAAATGTGTCTTAGCTTTTAAGTGGCTTCTTTATGCCAAAGAACTCTAAATATCGTGAATCAGGCACCGGCATGGCAGAGGTGCTGGTGTATGTTGGGCTAGTGGCGGCTGCTTGGTTCATTTTATACTTTATTTTTCACTATATTTACACCACTAAGGAAAACCGTTTGGCCAGACGAGCAGTAGCCGCTGAAGAGCTGGCCGCTAAGAAAAAGTCCGGCATTGAACTAACCGCTCGGGGACCGGGTGGCTATCAAGTCCGCTGCAGTGGAATCTTTGGCAAGAAATGTAAGCGTTAGTAGTAACTTAGTATTAGTTTTCTTCGTTCATTGAGTAGCACTGCCGGAAGTGCTAGCCTATTAAATAGGAAACCTGGTTTGATTCGCCTTTGATGGTCGCAACTCACCGGGATGAGCGTGAGGGGAAATTTGAGAGCGCTTTTGCCGGTGGATTACGACTGTTGCCTTACGGTTGTTAAGGTTTAAAGGGTTACAGGTTGCATAAGGTCTTGCCTAGGGCTTACAAAGTATGCCTGTACTTTGCAAACCCTAGGTAGCCTTTGGCTCTGTGTGACGGTTAAATTGGAGGTTAGCGGTTGAAACCGGTTTTTGTCTTAAGGCCTTTTATGGCAGGCGGTCTAATCCACAACCGGAGTTATGCGTCTTTTACGAGTTAACTAAGCGCCTGGTGCCAACTTTCCAAAGCAGAATTAATCCCACCAGCAACAGAGCAACACTAAGCCACTGTCCGCGGGTAAGGCCGAGCCACTGGAAGCCGATCTGAGCATCCGGCATACGGAACTGTTCAGCAAATATGCGGACAATGGAATAGATAATAAAGAACGACGCTGTAATCACCCCTGGCTGCCTGCTCTTGCGCCAAAGATACAGCATGGCGCAGAACAAAAACACCCCTTCCAAGAGGGCCTCATAGATCTGAGATGGGTGCCGGGGGGTCAAAAGCTGTCCTAGAGCTTGGGCCATCGTTGAATCACCCAGTTGAACAGCAGCGATAATCCTATAAAGGGTGGTCTCAACAATGCCGCTTAATGGATTCTGAAGCGTGAGCGACAGCCACTGCTCCCTATCTATGCCTAATCTTTCTACTATAGATGATAAGGCGGTTAAACGGTCTGGAGCCTGATAAGGCCAAGCCAAGATATCTTGCGGGAACTTGACGGCCCAGGGGAGGCTCGGAGAACACGGCCGACCTACTAATTCTCCGTTAATGAAATTGGCGATTCTTCCAAAGAAAATCCCGATTCCAGCTGCCAGAGCACATAGATCACATAAACTGAAGATTGGTATCTTATGTTTCGAGCCGAAAAGAATACAGGCCATCGCTATTCCTATCATTCCGCCATGGCTTGACATCCCGCCACGGTGAATCTCCAAAACACCCCAGAAGGGAAAAGAGGCGGAGAGCTTAATAAAAAGCTTCGGGTCATAAAAAACACAGTATCCCAAGCGGCCGCCTATTATTGTGCCTAGAGCTACGGCAAAAACAAAGTCGCTGACCGCTGCAGGGCTTAAGGGCGTAAGCCGGCGGCGGGCCAAGTATCCGAAAAGCAAGTACGCTGCGATAAAGCCAATTAAATAAGCCAGACCATACCAACGTATTCCGAAAGCGGGTGAAAGCTGAATAGCGTAAGGGTTTATACTGTGAACATAAGTTTGCTGAAGAACAGGAAACGGCATTTTTTTGCGAGCTCGGTAGTCTGTGAACCGAAGTCTACCTCAGCCTTGCATTGCGGCAAGCCTTTATTTAGGCCGGTACCCTCGGGGACCGATTTTAAAGCGCAACGTCACGCTAGAGGAATCATCATTAAAAAAGGGTATTGCGCGAAAGTGGCACTCTTTCTAACGTTTAACTAAGTGCTTGGTACAACGCAGTATGTTTTGATTTTGCTTTTTAAAGCGTAGTTGCGCACACCTAGAGAAAGGTTAATTCCTGCAATTAGGCCCGACTTTTCTCTAATAAATTCAAGCCGCCGGGGTCTTGTCTTAAGAAACTTAATGTCGAGACCATGGCGGCTTGCTCTTTAAGAAGGCTTAGATAAAAAAACGCGACGTGCTTTTGGCAGCGTCGCGCACATGGCGAGAAGTCAATTCCTGCGAGAGACCCAACTTCTCCCCTTGGATTCACCAGAGCGGTTGCCCGCACCGACGAATCGAAGCGAGAAATTCTCAGCGGAAGCTTTCGACCGTGAGTCGCTCGCCGTTGCGCTTGCTCTAAACCGTTTCCCCGCCACCTCGCTTATGAGTCACATGGGCTCTAAGCCAAGGCAGGCGGCTTTTCGGCCTTTTCGCTGAAAGAAACTGGCCCGAAGGCCAATCTCCCTCTTTTCAGAGAGTGCGTTTAGCAATCTCTTTGCAGCTGTCGCCGCAAATCCCAGACAACCCTAACGCTACGAGTTCCCTCCAAAGGAGGTTTATCTCACGGTCTCCTTGCTTTGAGAGGCGGCTTTCACCACCTGACTAAGCAGTTCTTTGCGCCAAGGCGTTTCTGAGAAACGCAACAAGCGACTTTTTTCCCCGGTAATCTCGCCCTGGGCCCAGTCACCTGGACCCAAGTCAGCCCGGGGATTTGCCTTCCGGTCACCCCTGGGCCGCTATCCACCAAGAACCAGTCACCTGAAGTAAGCCATCTCTGATGGTGTAACTGGAAGAAATGCTGGCCGGTGAGCAAGCCCACCATTCAGCACCTCAAGACTCGTGGGTCTCACGAATCTGAACAGCAACCTTTCAGCCGCCGCCCCCCACTTACGTCCTTAGAGGTTTGGCTTACTTTCCTTGCTCTGGAAATTCTAATAACGGAGCTCTTAATTAAAAGCAATGAAAAGCTTGAGCGAAAGTTTGCTTGGCACGTCGTGTTTCATGCCGACTGGGGAAGGGCAAAGTTTCGCTTGTGGAGAAAGCAAATACTGCTTAGGAACGAGAAGGGGTTTATTTTTAATGAACTTAAAGTGAGGGACAGCCTAATTCAACGGACGCTTCAAAACGCCGGTTGAAAATAAGAAAACATTACCGTCTAAACCACCATGGCTGGACAGCCGCTTTCGTATCTATTGGATTATGCGAGGTTTTTTCATGAAAATTTGGCTTTGACCCCTTTACCTAGCGCAAGCCTTTTTGGCAAGTGTGACGATTTATGCTTTTGTGTTTATGTCTGCTTAAGGCGCGCGCTTTCTCCAGCGCACATGCCACTTCTTCATCTTTTCTTTCTGTGTAACGCATGGTCACTTTTACGTCGCTGTGGCCCAGGGCTTGTGAAACCAAGCGTATATCATTGGAGTGTTTTAGTAGTTCCAAAGCATAACAATGCCTGAGCAAGTGGGGATGTAAATGAGTGGTGGAAGAAAGTTCGTTTACTGCTCGCCAAATAGTCTTGGCCCCCATCATGAACGATTCCGGCTTAGATGGCGACGCACCATAATTACTTATAAAAAGCGGTAATACCGCATCGCGGTTTTTGGGAATGCGATGAAAAAAACGCTTCAGTTCTTTTGCGCGTGCCTCCAGGTACTTTTTTAGTTGCGGCCGTACCGCCGAAGTAATGTAGACATTGCGGAAACGCCGGCCTTTGGTGCGCACGTTCTTCACCCATTCCAGGTTTTCATCCAGCTGTGAGCGCTTAAGCAGTCGCAGTTCTTCAGCCCTGATTCCAGTATCAAGCAGGAAACGGAAAAGGGTCTCATTTCGCAAACGCACGAAAGAGTTCCGCTCCTCCCGCCGTAGAGCGGCTTTTCGGTAAACGGCTTGGATCTCGCGCCTGCTTAGGGCTTTAGGTTTTGCAGCTTGAATGCGGGGGGATTTGACCTCCCGGGCAGGGTTGATAAAACCAGCTACTTTTTCCGCCAACGCCCGGCCCATGTGCTTTAGAGTGGCTAAGCGCCGTGCCACGGTGGCGGGTGCTTCTCCTTTTCTTAGTGATTCATCAACGAAGTGCTGTACCGACGAGAAATCCCAGTCGCGAAGCTTTAGTTTCTCGGGTCCTGAGTAACCGCGAAATTGCGCCAAAAAATTTAAAAAGTGCTGTATGTCTAAACGCTTCGCCCGGGCAGTGTGACCCTGGCCGGCTGCATAATAACGTATGTAACTCTGCACCGTAGCCAACAAAGGAGTGTTTTGCAAAGCAGCAGACGCTTCGGGCTCCGCAAACGCTGACAGCTCCATATCTCAAACAATTTCGACTTCGTTGACGATCGCCAGTACCTCTTTGGTTTCGACAAGGCGCAAGTCTTCGTCCCAAGGGATTCGTACGCCAGCATGTTTTGGAATCAGCACCAATGCACCCAATGGTACGCCGCTTATGTTGGTCTCTTCCTCGGTATGGTCGTCTGTAGCGCTGGCTACTTCTATAACTTCCGCCAACAAGCTTTCGGCCATAGACTGTTTAGCCCCTTCTGGCAGATATAGTCCTCCGTCTGTTACATTGCTTTCACGACGTATGCGCAACAGCACGCGCATTCCCAGGGGGCTGACTTTGCGGATAAGTTTTCCAATAGTCTTGCCTGTGCTTAATCGAGGCGCAAAACTGTGAGTTGTAGAATCCTGCGCTGAAGGCGGCAAGCCCTGCGGGCTATCTTTTTGTGGCTTTTTTAGATTGGTCGGCATTGCAAAGGTTCTTAAAATAAATAAGTACCAAATATCAGCGGGTCCGGCTAGAAGTTATGTGGCAAAACAAGCAGGTAGGTTTAAGCCTTGTTTGGCTCTCGATCCTTTAGGGCTGCCTGCTCGGCCCCTTTGCTAGTTATGGATAATTCCTTGCTGTGCCTACGCTTTCGGCATTCATGCGCCAGGGCTTTGTTAAGCGTAGAAGCAGCTGTTAAAATGCCATAAAACTTTCTGCCCGACGTGGGCCGTCGTTTGCGGTACAGGTGGAAAGAGTTTCTTTCGTGGAGCCCGGTGAATGAAGCATCAGTTCGGCGGATGCGACCGGTTGTTGAATCAGTATCGGACAATAGGGGCCGAGCTTCTCAAGTTTGAAGCTTGCGGCGGGGTTTGTGCTGTGGTTACGGAAAAAATGGTCGAAGAATTCCGCACCGGCGTCTCTTTTATTCCAGTGGAAGTTCTGGAGTCGTATTTGGAAGATTTACTGAATGCGGCAATAAGCGTGGAATCTTTATTTCTTGCCCGGGAGGAGAAAACAAGCGCTATGAGCGTGCAGCGCATACTGTTTTTTCTGTTCCTCGTTTTACTTGCTTTAGGCGCATGGTACGTAGCTTCATATTATGGACGGTTGTTGGTTTCAGTGGTTGCGGTTCTGTTGTGTGTTATGGGAATGGCATTGTATTGGCATTTTTCTTTACGGTACAGTCTACGCCGCATGCGTTTTGCTAGGTTGCTTTCATATGAAATCACCCGGCGGCGCGGGAATGTTAAAGACGATCGGCCGCTTTCAGGTAATAGATTCAGCTGGCATCACCTTTTTAGCGGTAAGACGGCGCCGTACGGCTCCTCGCGTGTCAATATTTCGACATCCTAATCAAGCTTCGAAGAGCATATGTTCAGGCCGGCGGTTGATCTTAAAAAGGGCCGCTGTTAAGAGATCATGAGCAGCATCAGAGAGATATAAAGGCGCCCGGCGCTCAATCAAGCTTAAGATTCTGATTTAAAGCAGCAACCGTGCAGCTGCTTGGCCGATGGTATAGTCTTTGCTTCTCCAACAACGGGGACCCTGAGCCTGGGGGGAATATTTTACCCTCCCCCAGCTTTAATGTTCTTGGCCGTGTATGCCGCGCATGCCAGGTAAGGAGTGACAATTATGAACAGCTGTGTGAGAAGGGGGGTTTTCGCGACTCTAAGAGGGATCGATCGAAGCCTCTTAATGGGCATCGCCGTGTCGTTGGCCTTGCTCATTCTTGCAATTATGGCCGGGGGTGCGGCAGTGGATTTTGTTCATGTTCCGAGCCTGATTTTAGTGTTAGGTGGGACAATAGGAGCCACCTTAGTGCATTTTTCCGGCAAGGATCTTGAACATGCATGGCATGCCTTAGGTGATGTGATTAGAGCGCATGATTTTGATCCAGCCTCCCGCATCCGCTATTTAATGCGGCTGGCTTACTTAAGCCGTATGCGGGGAACTTTGGTTTTGGAGCGCGAGGCTCAAAGGACAGATGATGCTTTTTTGAAAACGGCTCTTGAGCTGGCAGCCGACAATCAGCCGCCGGACGATGTACGGCGTATTTTGGAAACTGAGAAGCGCACGGCCGCCAAGCGCGCCGCTAGAGCGGTGCAGGTTTTCGAAACAATGGGCAGCTATGCCCCGGCTCTTGGTCTAATCGGTACGTTGATCGGCTTGATTCAAATGCTCTCGGCTTTAGATAATCCCGCCACTGTTGGACCGGCCATGTCTATGGCTCTGATTACAACCTTGTATGGAGCGTTATTTGCGAATCTGTTGTGTCTGCCCTTGGCCGGCAAGCTCGCCAATTTAAGCGAGGAAGAGGCATTGATTAAGTCTCTGACAATTGAAGCAACAATCAGCCTTTGTAAACAGGAAAACCCCATTATTCTTGAACAACGTCTGCAAAGCTTCTTGCCGGCGCAGGCGGGTTAAGTAAGATGGAAGAAATCAGCCGCCAAGAAACTCCTCGCCTGGCAGTTCGTTCTTACAGCGCCCAATATGTGTCTCTTATTTTGATCATCTTGACATTTACAGCAGGTGCCTTTGCCAGACAGAAATTTACCACTGTGCGGGAGATCCAGGCCGTAAAGCTCCGGCGGGCAGAGATGTCAGCAGCCCGCTTTCAGCGCCCGCTGGGGGTGCATAACTTCGCCGCCCTATTCGTTGCTGACTCGCTGGATGAGAATCAGGCTTGGGCGTTGGCTGAGATCTTGAAAAACCACGATCTTAAAGCAGAAATTGAGGTTTTCTTCGGCGGAGATTTATTTCTGGCGGCCCGTAACAGCGTCCGGCTCTTGGATTATCTCCTCAATCAAGGTGTAAAAGCCTCGGCCGTCGAGATCGTGGCACGTAAGAGAGAGACGCCTAACTTGCAGGTCCGGGTGAAATGGAAACAGGTAAGTAAAGACGTCTGATATGTGCTGGTTAAACGAGGTGCGCTGCAGATGCGGGATATCTTCTTAAAGCGTCAAGGGGCTGCGTTTTGGCAGGTTACCTTTGGCGATCTTTTGACACTCATGCTTTGCTTTTTCTTGGCGCTGCTTAGTCTGGGGCCGCTTGGGGACGGCGAAAAAATTAATGAAGTCAAGGGAGTTAAGCTGTCGATGCAGGAGCCAGGGCGAGTCTCCTTAAACCGTGTTCGAGGCGGCCTCCCTGGCATTGTCCTTGCTAGGAGATTTAATGACGCCACAGCCCTAGCCCCGCCGCGCCTGCTTAGGGAAAGGGGGTATTGGCTCTCTTTTTCAGAGCGCGCTTACGCTGGGCATCAATTTGAACTCGGCGCCCAGGCCAAGCATAGGTTGGCCAAGGCTCTTAGAGTAAAGGGCTATGAGATACAAGGTGCCACGGTTGAAACCTGTTGCGGTCCGCCGTCGGTTGGTGAAGCGCCATGCTGGGAGTTAAGTGCTAGGCGTGGAGTATCGCTGCATGGCGATTTGGTGAGCTTAGGATTTAAGGCCACTGACATTAGGTTGCGTGTCTTGGGCCGTCATTGCCATGCTTTGCAGGGCCGGAAAAGGAAAGCGTCGGCTGCAAGGGTTGGGTTTGAAATAAAGCGCGTTCGTAATGGCTAAAGACGAGGAAAAGAAAAAGCTTAAGGAAAAGGAGGCTGGGTCCGGCGGGGAAGGTGAGGCCGCCGAAAGCAAGACCCCTCAGAAAAGCAGTAAGAAAAAGCTGCTTATCATTGGAGGAATTTGCTTCTTGCTGTTGACGCTCGGCCTGCCCGTGATTTTTCTACTGTCGCGCGGCGGTCCCAAAATGGAGACGGCCGGCGGCGAGGCGGCTGAATCGTACGGGGAGACAAAGGCCGGATCGCTTGTAGCTGAGGGCAGCGACGTTGAGGAAGAACTTGGAGAGAATGAGGAAGCGCTTGGAGCGATCTTCCCGCTTGACACCTTTGTGGTGAATTTACAAGGGGGGCGTTACCTGCGTTGTCAGGTCCAATTTGAATTTGTGGAGCGTGAGGTGCCCAAGCGCTTTTATGCGCGTATGGTGCCGGCACGCGACGCTTTGGTAATGCTTCTGACCTCAAAGAAGGCGGAAGACCTCGGCACGCCGGAAGGTAAGGAGCTTTTGAAACGCGAGATTAAGGACTTGGTTAACGAAGTGTTAAAGAAAGAGGACGTGAAGAACGTTTATTTCACTCAGTTTGTGGTGCAATGAGCGGCATATGAATCAAGTATTGACTCAGGATGAAATAAACTCGTTACTGCGCGGTTTGTCGGATAACGATGTTGAACAGGATGCGGTGGCAACCGCCAGCCAAACCACGAACGCCAAGAAGTTCGATCTAGCTAATCAAGAACGGATTATCCGCGGCCGCATGCCGACTATGGAGCTTATCCATGACCGGTTTGCGCGTCAGTTTCGTACTGTTCTCGCCAAGTTTTTGGGACGTACCTGTTTTGCCAATGTCGGCGGAATTGAAATGATTAAGTTCGGTCTTTTCATGAAGAAATTGCCGCTGCCTTCCTCCTTGCATATCTTTCGTATGCCGCCCTTGCCGGGCTACGCTTTATTGGTGGTTTCTTCATCCTTGGTGTTTGGTATTATTGACAGCCTTTTCGGCGGCAGCGGGCAAGGTCGTGTCAAGGTGGAAGGCCGGGAATACACGCCGATTGAAACACGGCTGGTCGGCAAGGTTGTTATGATGGCCTTGGAGATACTTAAGGATGCATGGGCCCCTATCCACCCCGTCGATTTTGTGTATGTCCGCTCAGAGTTTAACCCGTTGGCAATTGCTATAGTGCCGCCAACCGATGTGGTAATCACGGTCAACATTGAAGTGGAGTTGGAACAGGAGAGCACTACTATGACGCTGTGTACGCCCTATTCCACCATTGAGCCTATCCGCGGCAAGCTGGCTACCGGCTTTCAGAGTACGCGTCTGGAGGTTGACTCGGGTGTGGCTCGTCGCATGGAGACAAGCATTAAGCAGACCAGCGCCAATGTCAGCGTGCAGTTGGCTACCGGAACAATTAAGACCCGCGATCTGTTAAAGCTGAAAAACGGCGATGTGATTACTCTGGATACTAATCCAGCAGAGGAAGCCATGGTTATGATTGAGGGGACGCCCAAGTATTATGCTTATGTCGGAAGTTACCGCGGGAATCGTGCGGCGCGAATTACCCGCCCCATTCCTTATCGGGACTTGATCAACTATCGCAATCGACAGGAGTTACTGAAACATGGCGGATAAAGAAACAGACTCGGTGGAAGAAGGCTTGGAAAAAGTGGCTAGCGCGGCTAGCGCAGTAGCGAATGCGACTGCCGCAACAGCGATCGGGACTCCCAGCGCGGCCGACGCAGCGGCGGCACCAGCCGGCTTGCGGACTTTGGATTTTATTTTGGATGTCACCTTGCAGGTAACCGTGGAGGTCGGCCGCGCGCGCATGACTATTCAAGACCTTTTGCAGCTTGGTCAGGGCTCGGTGGTTGAACTGGAAAAACTGGCCGGCGAGCCGCTGGACATTTACGTGAACGGCAAACATGTGGCGCGGGGCGAAGCAGTGATTGTGAATGAAAAGTTCGGTGTGCGCTTAACCGACATTATATCCCCTGAAGAGCGGGTTGAGGGCGTTACCGGCTGATTCAGAAATTAGAGTAACTGTGATTGGCAGAGAGGCGATGGTAAAGGCTGGTATGTTGATGTTAATAGTGCTTAGCACGTGGTGTTTAGCGCGGGCTGATAACCTGCCGGCCGCTTCAGCGCTTAAGCAGGAACGGCCTCTCGCCATGCAGGATGCCTTGGCCAATATCTTAGTTGCCCGCCGGAACGAGCCTGCGGGAGAAGCAGCCCGCGCGCCGGCAGGGGATCAAGCCGGCGCGCCTCTTACGCGTCCCGCTGGTCCGGGAATTGTAAACCTGTTGGCCGGCCTGGCGCTTTGCTGCGGGGTTTTTTTCGTTATGTTGTACGTCCTTAAACGCTGCGATCGGGTGAGAGTGGGATTCGGCTCGCGGAGCATGAAGGTTGTGGAACGCCTGCCGTTATCGTCCAAGACTGCACTTTTGATTGTGGAAGTTGAAGGGCGGAAGCAACTTCTAGGTTTGGGCACGGAAAATATCACATTCTTAGGGAGCTTGGGCCGGCCGCTTAACCGCAAGGTTTTTGTGGCGCAATCAGCGGCCGGGACCCAATGTGAAAGCCGGCCGGCCATGATGGCCGCAAACAAATAAGAGGTTGAAGCAGGGCATGAGCAAGAGTAAATCAGTACTTTGCTTGTCGGGTGCGGCTCTTAGTGT
>Ga0129299_1002506_pt1 | contig 12168 bp, 8 predicted proteins | sample ConPoolayeCmetaG_FD_94477 | JGI IMG/M metagenome (GOLD analysis project Ga0129299, IMG submission 94477) | Hot spring microbial mat communities from California, USA to study Microbial Dark Matter (Phase II) - Cone Pool mat layer C metaG ... | reverse complement strand
TCTTCCGGCAAGCTACCAGTGACCGTCTTGCTGTGGGGGTCCAACTACACCGCTCAGGATTCGAACCTGAAACCTTCGGTTCCGTAGACCGATGCTCTATCCAATTGAGCTAGCGGTGCAACAGGCCGTGATGGGAACTTATTCAACCACAAAGCCCCGGCACGGTCAAGTCCGTCCGCTTGCGGGACGCCACTTCCCCCGCGCGCTCCCTGCCACCCTCCGGTGCGCCCGCCGGACCCGGCCGGGCCCCGGCCAGGCGAACCCCCGTCCGGCGGTCGCTCCGGTCCGACGCCCCGGCGCGGCGCCGCCGGGTTGTCCCCGGCCGAAGGCGTCCGTATAATCCGGTGGCGTACAGTGTTGCGCCTGTCGCGGGGCCGGATTCTCCGTGGCTGCGCCGGAGTCTGACGCGTGCCCTCAGTCGCCGATCCGCCGCTGGATACCAGCCAGTTCTTCCTCCGCAGGCTGCACTCGCTGCTGGGCATCATTCCGCTGGGCGTGTTCCTCTTCCTGCACCTGGGAACCAACTCGCTGATCGCGGTCAGCACGCCCGAACACGACCTGTTCCAGATCCAGGTGAACAACATCCATGCCCTCGGCCCGCTCCTGATTCCGGTCGAGATCCTGTTCATCCTGGCCCCGCTGGCCTTCCACGCCGCGGTGGGGGTCAAGATCTGGCTGGAGAGCAAGCCCAACGTCGCGCAGTATCCGTACGGGGGCAACATCCGCTATACGCTGCAGCGCATCAGCGGCGTGATCGCCCTGCTGTTCATCGTCTTTCACCTGTGGCACATGCACTGGCTGGGCCGGCCGTTCGAGGGAGGTTTCTTCGACCACGAGGATGCCGGGGCCAGCGCCGCCGCGGCCATTCAGCGGTACGCCTGGGCGCCCTGGGTCTACGCCGTGGGCGTGGTGGCCGCGTGCTACCATCTGGCCAACGGCATCTGGGCGGCGCTGGTGACCTGGGGGGTAACGATCGGTCCGCGCTCCCAGCGCGGGGCGGGCTGGATCTGCGCGGCCTTCGGCACGGCACTGGCCTTCACCGGGCTGGCCGCGGTGGTCGGCATGGCCCGCCACGAGATCCGGCCTCCGCAGGACTCCGCGCAGGAGCCCCCTGCCGCCGGAGCCGGGATCGACCGGCCCGGTCCCGACGCCCGAAGTCCGGGCGGGCAGGTGACGCATGGTTGAACAGCGGGTGATCGTCGTAGGCGGCGGCCTGGCGGGGCTGTCGGCGACCATGAAGCTGGCCGAGCTCGGCCGGCCGGTGGACCTGCTCAGCCTCGTGCCGGTCAAGCGCTCCCACAGCGTCTGCGCCCAGGGCGGAATCAACGCGGTCAACGCCATCACCCGCCAGGAAGGCGACAACGAGTACCGGCATTTCGACGACACGGTCTACGGCGGCGATTTCCTCCAGCACCAGCCGCCGGTGAAGGAGATGTGCGACTGGGGCCCGCGGATCGTGGACCTGATGGACCGGCTGGGGGTGATGTTCAACCGCACGCCGGAGGGTTTCCGCGACCAGAGGCGTTTCGGCGGCACGCTGTTCCGCCGGACGGCCTTCGCCGGGGCGACCACCGGGCAGCAGCTGCTGTACACCCTGGACGAGCAGGTCCGCCGCTGGGAGGTGATGGGCCGGGTCCGCAAGTTCGAGGGCTGGGAGTTTCTCGGGCCGGTCCTGGATGACGACGGCGTCTGCCGGGGGGCGGTCGCACAGAACCTGACGTCGATGGAGGTTCGAGCCTTCCCGGCCGATGCGGTGATCCTGGCCACCGGCGGCTGCGGGTTGATCTTCGGCAAGTCGACCATGTCGATGATGTGCACCGGGGCGGCGGCGGCGAGGGCCTTCCGGGCCGGCGCCCGCTACGCCAACGGCGAGTTCGTCCAGGTGCATCCGACGGCCATCCCCGGCGCCGACAAGCACCGGCTGATGAGCGAGTCGGCCCGCGGCGAGGGCGGCCGCGTGTGGGTGCCCGCCCGCCCCGGGGACACCCGCGACCCGCTGGCGATCCCGCCCTCGGAGCGGCGCTACTTCCTGGAGGAGAAGTATCCCAAATACGGCAACCTCGTTCCGCGCGACATCGCCACCCGCGAGATCTTCAACATCTGCGTGAACGAGGGGCTTTCGGTGCAGCGCGGGGAGTACTGCGTCTACCTGGACCTGACCGAGCTGCCCCCGGAGCGCCACCGCAAGCTCGAGGGCATCCTGGAGATCTACCAGAAGTTCCGCGGCGTCGATCCGCGCACCGTGCCGATGAAGATCTTCCCGGCGGTGCACTACTCCATGGGCGGGCTGTGGGTGGACTACGAGCGCAGCCCCTCCGGCGGGCTGGCGGCCGGCTCCCCCCGGAACCAGATGACCGCCATTCCGGGGCTGTACGCGATCGGGGAGGCCGACTACCAGTACCACGGGGCCAACCGCCTGGGGGCCAACTCGCTGCTGAGCTGCATCTTCAGCGGGTTGTTCTGCGCCCCGGGCATCGACCGCTATCTGGCCGATGCCCTGAAACGCTCGGCCACCGACCTGTCGGCCCGGCTGTTCGAGTCCGCTGCCGCGACGCACCGCGAGCAGTTCCGCCTGATGGCCGGCCGGTTCGGCACCGAGAACCCCTACACGCTGCACCGCGAGCTGGGGCAGACGATGACCCGCAACGTGACCGTGGTGCGCACCAATGCCGGCATCCGCGAGACGCTCGCGCGGCTGGACGAGCTGGAAGACCGCTACCGCCGCGTGGGCTCGGCCGACGGGGGCGGATGGGCCAACCAGAACGTCGTCTTCGCCCGGTCGCTGGGCGACATGCTCACGCTGGCCCGGGTGATCGCCGAGGGGGCCCTGCGGCGCGACGAGTGCCGGGGGGCGCACTACAAGCCGGAGTTCGCCGTGCCCCCGCCCAAAGGCGGCGATCCGGTGACCCTGCGGGCCGAGGCCCTGCGCTGGTGCCAGGCGGTCCGCCGTCAGAACGAGCGCTGGCTCAAGACCACCATCGCCGAGTTCACGCCCGACGGCCCGGCCTTCAGCTACGAGCCGGTGGACACCTCGCTGATCCCGCCGCGGCCGCGGACCTACGGCATGGTCGGGGCCGAGATCATCGAGGAGGTCTGGAACCAGATGCAGACGCAGGCCGGACCGGCGCCGCGGTGATCGAACCGGGGCCGGAACCGCCGCCCCGCAGGGCCGGAGGCGCAGAGAGTCATGGAACGCACCGTCACGCTGCAGATTCGTAGGCAGGACCGCCCGGACGGACCTTCCTACTGGCAGCGCTTCGAGATCCCCTATCAGCCGCAACTGAACGTGATCTCCTGCCTGCAGGCGATCGCCGAGCTCGGGCGCACGGCCGACGGCGAGCGGGTCGCGCCGGTGGCCTGGGAGTGCGGCTGTCTGGAGGAAGTCTGCGGATCGTGCACCATGGTGATCAACGGACGGGTCCGCCAGGCCTGCACCGCCCTGGTCGATGAGCTCCTGGCCGCCGACGGCGAGGTCATCCGCCTGGAGCCCATGACCAAGTTTCCGGTGGTCCGCGACCTGGTGGTCGATCGCGGGCGGATGTTCGAGGCCCTCAAGCGCGTCCGGGCCTGGGTGCCGGTCGACGGCTACTACGACCTGCCCACGCCGCGCATCGAGCAGGCCGCCCAGCAGGAGTCGTACCCCCTGACCCGCTGCATGACCTGCGGGTGCTGCCTGGAGGCCTGCCCGCAGGTCAACGAGCACACCGGCTTCATCGGCGCCGCGGCCATCAGCCAGGCCATGCTGTTCAACCAGCACCCCGTCGGCCGGACCGAGGCCGAGGCCCGTTACCGGGCGCTGATGGCCAAAGGCGGGATCGGGGAGTGCGGCAACGCCCAGAACTGCGTGAAGGTCTGCCCCAAGAACATCCCGCTGACCGATTCGATCGCCCGGGCCGGGCGGGCATTGACCTTCTACGCGATCAAGCACTACCTGGACAAGTAGCCGGCCGGGGGACGCGCCGGACCGCCGGAGACGGGCCGGCGCGCCGGCCCGTCGGCCGGGCCGCCCCTCAGGCGGCGGGAGCACAGATGCGGCGAGCAACCTTCGCGTTCGTGGCGGCCCTGGTCCTGGCCGCGCCGGCCGCCCCCGGACTGGTGGACATCGACAACCCGCCGGCCGGCGTGTTCGAGGACGAGTGGTATGCCATCATGCTCAACAGCCGCAAGAGCGGCCACATGCACAGCACCATGGAACGGGTCCGCGGGCCGGACGGCCGCGACGTGATCCGCACGAAAACCATGATGATGATGGTCGCCGGGCGGGCCGAAAGCACGCTCACCGTCACCAGCCAGCAGGAAACCGAAGAGACCCTCGACGGCCGGCCGCTGTCCTTCACCAACACCATGCGGCTGGGGGCCCTGCCCAGCGTCATGAAGGGCACATTCCGCGACGGCAAGGTGCACATCAGCCACCAGCAGTTCGGCCAGCAGACCGTCGAGCAGGTCTACGAGCTGCCGCCGGATGCGGTCATGGCCTGGGGAGCCTACCGCGAACAGATCCGCCGTGGACTCAAGCCCGGCACGCGCTACGAACTGAAGCTCTACGACGCCGGCGTCTCGCCCTCCCGGGTCACCCCGGCGCTGATGGAGGTGCTGGAGCGCGAAACCATCGACCTGTTCGGCCGGAAGGTCGAGGCCGTCCGCACGCGCCAGACGCTGCGGCTTCAGGGCCTGCTGGGCGCCGGCTCGACCATCGAGAGCGACACCTGGATGACCGACGCCGGTACGGCCGTCAAGCTGCGCATGACCATGCTCAACATCCCGGTGGAACTGCTGGCCTGCACCAGGTCCGTCGCCCTCTCCAAAAACGACCCGGCCGAGCTGATGACCCAGACGCTGATCGAGGCCGGGCGGCGGATCGACCGCCACCGGGCCTCGCGCCTCACCTGCCGCCTGACCTGGTCCGGCGGGAAAGGCCGGGCGGCCGCCGCCGAGATTCCCGAGACCGACATGCAGCGGATCGTGCGCCGCGACGCGGAGGGCGTCGTGCTGGAAATCAGCCGCCGGTCGGCCGCGGAGCCGGCGACCCGGCCGGCGACGCTCCCGGACGACCAGCGGCAGCGCTATCTCGAGGCCAGCGTGACCCTGAACCACCGCGATCCGAAGATCCGGGCCCTGGCCGCCGAAGCCGTCGGCGACGAGAAAGACCCGTGGCGGATCGCCGATCGTCTGCGCCGGTTCGTCACCGATTACGTCCGCACCCGGGATCTGAGCGTCGGCTTCGCCACCGCCAGCGAAGTGGCCCGCAGCCGGGAGGGCGACTGCACCGAGCACGGCGTCCTGCTGGCCGCACTGGGACGGGCGGCGGGCATTCCCAGCCGCGTGGTCACCGGCGTGCTGTACGTCGAGGAGTTCGCCGGCCGCGAACACGTCTTCGGCGGGCACATGTGGACCCAGTTCTGGATCGACGACCGCTGGGTGGACCTCGACGCCGCCTTCCGGCAGACGGAGGTGGACCCCACGCACATCGCCCTGGGCGTCAGCCCGGCCGGGGACACCGGCGTGGCCGATATGGTCAACTCCATCTGGCTCAACATGGACGGCCTGAAGATCGAGATCCTCGACCTCCAGTAGCCGGAACACCGGCGACGGGCGATGCCGGGCCGGCAGACGGGTGAAGGCCGATGGGCGGCGCGGTGGCATATATAAGTCTCGATTCGATCCGGGCCAACCTGCAGGCCATCCGCCGCCGCGCGGGCCGGGGGGTGAGCCTGTGCCCGGCGGTCAAGGCCGACGCCTACGGTCATGGCCTGGCGCTGGTCCTGCCGGTGCTGGCCGACGAGGGCGTCGAGCAGGTGGCGGTCGCAGGGCTGGCCGAGGCCCTGGAGGCTCGAAGGCTGGGCTGGACCGGCGGGATCCTGTGTTTCGGGGCCCCGCTGGCCGGGGATTCGGCCGCCGCGGAACGCGAACACGCCGAAACCGCCGTCCGGGCGGGCGTCGCCTGCACGGTTTCGCACCCCGGGGAGCTGGCGGCCATGGCCCGGGCCGCCCAGCGTCTCGGGCGTCCGGCCGGGGTCCACGTCAAGGTCGATACCGGCATGGGACGGATGGGTCTGCTGCCGGAGGCGGCCGAGGAGTTCATCCTCCAGGCGGCCCGACAGCCTGGCGTCCGGCTGGCCGGCGTGTATACCCACTTTGCCACCGCCGACGAGCCCGACCCGGCCTTCGCCCGCCGGCAGCTCGCCTGCTTCCAGTCGCTGATCGCGAAACTGCGCACCGCCGGCCTCGCCGACGGCGTCCTCTTCCACTGCGCCAACTCCGCGGCCCTCTTCCGCATGCCCGAGGCCCGGCTGGACATGGTCCGCCCCGGTCTCTCGCTGTACGGCTACTGGCAGGAAGGCGGCGGGCCCCGGCCGGCCGATCTCCGGCCGGCCATGCGGGTGGTCAGCCGCCTGACCGCCGTGCGCGCCCTGCCGGCCGGCCACGGCGTCGGCTACGGTCGAAGCTTCGTGACCGCCAGGCCGAGCCTCATCGGCGTGGTCCCCATCGGCTACGGAGACGGCTACCGCCGGGGGCTGGGCAGCCGGGCGGTCATGAGCCTCGAACCGGTCCGGGACCAGGCCCGGCGGATCGTGCCGGTCGTGGGGCGCATCAGCATGGACCAGACCACCGTGGACCTCACCGACGCCGGCGACGCGCGGGTCGGCGACCCGGTAACTGTCGTTGACGATAACCCGGCCTCCCCGCACGGTGTCGAAGCGCTGGCCCGCCTGCTGGACACCATCCCCTACGAGGTGACCTGCCTGATCACCTCCCGGGTCCCGCGGCGGCCGGCGGAAGAAACACCGCGTTGACATGTACCGCGATGAAGCCACCCGCCAGCCGCCGCTTCAAACGAGTTTCGGCGTGACAACCGCCTTGAGCGTGGCTATGCTGGCCCGCCCGGTGGCAGTTGCGGCCACAGGCCGCGGTCGCCCACCCGCCGTCGCAGCGCCGCCCGATCCAGTGCGCGGGCCCGGCGGGCGGTTTGCCCGGCACGGCACCTGATCGAGGTGGATACCATGCATGCAATCGTGTTTCTGGCCGCCCGATGCCTGCTGTGGGTCCTGGTTCCGGGTGCACCGGCCACCCAGCCGTCGGCGATCGCCGAGCGCGAGGGACTGCCGGTCATCAGCTGGCAGGAGGCCGAGCGCTGGCTGGACCGCCAGGTGATCGTGCAGGGCACCATCGCCTCGACCCGCACCGTCGGAAGCGTCTGCTTCCTGAACTTCGACGACTCCCCCCGGCACCTTTTCGCGGCTGTGATCCGGCGGGACGACCTGCCGCACTTCCCGACCCACCCGGAGAAGGCCTACGCCGGCCGGCACGTCCGCATCCTCGGCCGGATCAGCGAATTCCGCGGCAAGCTGCAGATTCTGGTCTACCGGCCCGACCAGATCGAGGTCCTCGACGCCCTCCCGGACGTTCCGGCGGCGCCGGCCTCCGCGCCTGCCGATCGCCCTGCGAACCGGCTGCGCGTGGCCACGTTCAACATCATGAACCTCTTCGACGGGCACGACGACCCCTACCGGGACGACGAGGGCACTCCCCCCAAGCCCCGCGACCAGATCGAACGCGTCGCCGCCGTGATCCGCGGGCTTGACGCCGACATACTGGCCCTGCAGGAAGTCGAAAACCGCGACTACCTCGAGCGCTTCGTCCGGGCGATGCTGCCGGAGATGGGGTACGAGCACGTGGTGCTGTTCGAGGGCAACGACACGCGGGGCATCGACGTCGCCCTGCTGTCGCGCGTGCCCGTCGGCCCGGTCACCAGCCACCGCCACCTGGCCCTGCGCGACGCGGACGGCCGCCCGGTGCGCTTCCAGCGCGACCTGCTCCAGGTCGTACTCGCCCCGCCCGGCGGCCCGGAAGTCTCCGTCTTCGTCGCTCACCTGAAATCCAAAGGCACCGGGCCGTCCTCGGACGCCATCCGGCTGGCCGAGGCCCGCGCGACCCGGCAGGTGCTCGACGGGCTGCTGGCGCGCGACCCGCAGGCCTGCTTCGTGCTCTGCGGCGACCTGAACGACACCTGGGACTCCCCGACGCTCCAGACCCTGCGGGGCGAGGGTCCCGGGGCCCTGCGCTGCTTCTTCGAGGAGGTCCCCGGGGACCAGCGGATCACCTTCACCGAGGAGCCCTACCGCTCGATGATCGACTTCATCCTCTGCTCGCCGGCCATGGCGGCCCGGCACGTACCCGGCTCGTACCGCATCCCGAACCACTCACTGGCCACCGCGGGTTCGGACCATAACCCGGTCATCGCCGAGTTCCGCCTGGACTGAGTGCCCGGAGACGCCCGGTGCAGACGACCCGCAGCGACATGATCGGCACGCCGACCGGCCGCCTGGCCGCGCAGCTGCTGTTCGCCGCGTGCGTGGCGGTGTTTGCGGTCTTCTTCGCCTGGCCGGTGCTGCTGACCGTGGCCGAGGGCTTCAGCGAGCCCGTCTCCGGCGGGAAACGGTCCTGGACGCTCCGCTACGTGGCGGACGTCTTCGGCGATCCCGTGCTGCGCCGCTGCCTGACGCACAGCCTCGGCCTGGCCCTGACGGTGACCGGGCTGTCGGTCCTGGTGGCCATGCCGCTGGCCATCCTGGCGACGCGTTACGAGTTTCCGGGCAAACGCCTCCTGGTGCCGCTGCTGCTGGTACCGCTGGTGCTGCCGCCGTTCGTCGGGGCCATCGGCATGCGGCACCTTCTGGGGCGCTTTGGAGCCCTCAACAGCCTGCTGGGCGCCCTGGGCATCATCGACCCCGATCACCCGATCGACTTCCTCGGCGGGGCGCGGTTCTGGGGCGTGGTGCTCGTCCAGACCCTGTACCTCTACCCGATCGTCTACCTCAACGTCAGCGCCGCCCTGGCCAATCTCGATCCGACCATGGAGCAGGCCGCCGAGAACCTCGGAGCCGCGTTCGGCCTGCGCCTGCGGCGCATCATCCTGCCGCTGATCCTGCCGGGCATGTTCGCCGGCTGCACCATCGTGTTCATCTGGTCGTTCACCGAACTGGGCACGCCGCTGATGTTCGACTACTACAGCGTGGCCCCGGTGCAGGTGTTCTGGGGCATCCAGGAGATGTCGACCAACCCCCGGCCCTACGCGCTGGTGGCGGTGATGCTGTCGGTGTCCGCCGGGCTGTACCTCGCGGCCACGCTGGTTTTCGGCGGGCGGAGCTACGCCATGACCACGCGGGCGATGACCGGCGAGGCCGCGCGTCGGCTCGGCCCGGCCGGAGGGGTTGCGGCCGCGGCGTTCGTCGCGGCGGTCATCGCAGCCGCGGTGCTGCCCCACGTCGGCGTGCTGCTGACCAGCCTGGCCGGGCCCGGCAGCTGGTACCGCAGCGTGCTGCCGCAGCGGTGGACGTTCGAACACTACACCGGCGCGCTGCGCCACCCCCTGGCCGCCGGATCGATCCGCAACAGCCTCTTCTATGCCGGCCTGGCCACGCTGCTGGACATCGCCCTGGGCTTCACCATGGCCTACCTCAGCGTCCGCGTGCGCATCCGCGGGCGGCGGCTCCTGGACACGCTGGCCATGATGCCGCTGGCGGTGCCCGGCCTGGTGCTGGCGTTCGGCTACGTGGCCATGACCCTGCGCTGGCCCTTCCCGCAGCTGGCCGACTGGTGCCGGAGCCACGGCTGGGAGAAGGCGGCGGCGCTGATGCAGGTCACCGGCGAGGCCCCGAACCCGGCGATGTTCCTGATCATCGCCTACGCGATGCGCCGGCTGCCCTACGTGGTGCGCTCCGCGGCCGCCGGGCTGTCGCAGGTCTCCGCCGAGCTCGAGGAAGCCGCGGCCAACCTGGGGGCCTCGCGGATCTACACCGTGCGGCGGGTGATCGTCCCGCTGGTCATCCCCAACCTCATCGCCGGCGGACTGCTGGCCTTCAGCTTCGCCATGCTGGAAGTGAGCGACTCACTGATCCTCGCCCAGACCGAGGAATACTACCCCATGACCAAGGCGATCTACGCCCTGTTCGCCCGCCTGGGCGACGGGCCCTATATCGCCAGCGCCATGGGCGCCTGGGGGATGGCCCTGCTGACCGTCACGCTGATCGGCGCGTCGCTGATGCTCGGCAGGCGGCTCGGGGCGATCTTCCGGATGTGACCGCCCCGCGCGGATGCCGTTGCGGTCGGCCGCCCGACCGCCGCACCCGACGCGTCCGACGGACGGCGCCGCGGCGCCCATGGCCGCGATCCGGCGGTAGCGATCGAGGAAGAAACGCGTCCAGGCCAGACGGTCGTCGGTCCGGGACCGGGGGTCTTCCTTCCAGCGCCGGGCGGCCTGCTGCAGTTCCTCCGGCGTGAAGGGCAGTTCGTCGAAAAGCCGCTGCATCTCCGCGGCGGTCTGCGGGTCGGCGACCGTGTGGACCGCCCGCCAGGCACGCCCGAGGTCCTCGTGCACGTCGATGGCCATCGCGTGCAGCACGACCGGCAGCACGTCGAAGTAGCTCGGCGTGCCCGGCGGCATCGGCCTGGCCACCTCGTAGGGATTCTCGCGATCCACCATGCGGCCCGCGTGGCGGGCGTAGAGGTCGGGCCGGATCGGCGACCGCCGGAGCTCGAACCGCCGGGGGCCGTCCGGATCCCCGATGGGCAGGTTCCACAGCAGCTGGGCCTCCTCGGTCAGCAGGAAACGCACGAATCGCTCGGCGGTCCGTCGGTGCGGCGCCCCGCGCAGCACGGCCACCGGATCGGCGTTGACCACCGTCTGCCCCACCGGCGCGACATAGGCCAGCCGGTTGCCGCCGACCACCTGGGACTGGAACCGTCCGTAAAAGTCGATGGACATGCCCGCGGCGGTTTCGCCGATGGAGGCGTCCACCGGCACCTGGCTGGAAGACCAGGCGAAATAACGGGCGTTGGCGCAGATCCGCCGCAGCGTGGACCAGCCCTCCTCCCAGCCCAGACGCCCCAGGATCGCATCATAGGTGACCAGCACCGAACCGGAGTGCGCCGGGTCGGTCAGCCCGATCCAGCGGAAGTAGCGCGGATCGGCCAGGTCCTTCCAGACCGACGGTTCCGGCAGCCCCAGCGACGCGGTGACCTGGCGGTTGTACACGATCCCGAAGCTGGTCAGGACCACGCCCCACCAGTGCCCTTCGGGATCGTACAGCGGCTGGCCGGCCAGCCTGGGCTCGGGATAAACCGCGCGGCGGATCTCCTCCTCGATGTCGATCGGCTGCGTGATCGAGACCTGCCTCACACGGCCGTCCGGGGCGGTTACGGTCACGCCCTTCTTGAGCTTCTTGTCGAACAGATAGTCGCCGCCGCCGAACACCACATCGTACCCGGCCCCTTCCTCCTCCCGCCCGGCCGCCGCCAGCGCCTGGTACTGGCTGGTCAGCAGCCGCAACACGTCGCTGGACCCCCCGATCACCCGCCAGTCGATGCGCACCGGCCGGTCGAAACAGCGCTGGTGCCAGGCGGCGAAGGCCCGGCCGATCTCCTGGCGGATGCCCTCGTTGTGCGGGGTGATGATCACCAGCGGCAGCGCCGCCTCCTCGACCGAGGCATGCTCCCGCGGCGCCAGGACCACCGGCAATCCGATCACGGCCACCAGGCCCAGCAGCGGCAGAAAACGGATGAACTGAGAACGCATCGGCCCAAAACCCGCCGTTCCGGCCGCACATCTTCCCGGGCGACTGCCAGCCCCCGAACGGGAAACTCGCCCCGGTTCCCGCCAATCGCCCCGCCGGACCGATGCCGGCAGGACCTCCCCACCGGCGCCGGGCGGGTGGATTATAGAGGCTGCCGGGCCGCCTCGCTATGCAGCCGGGGACCGGATCGTTACACTGTCGCGGCGATGGTCCCGATCACGCTCCGCCAGGTCACCAGGCAGTACGGCCCGCACGTCGTCGTCGATCGCGTCGATCTGGAGGTCGAGGCCGGCGAACTCTTCTTCCTGCTGGGCCCCTCCGGCTGCGGCAAGACAACGCTGCTGCGGATGATTGCCGGGCTGGTCGAACCCTCCGCCGGCACCATCCTGCTGGGCGACCGCGACGTCACCGGCCTGCCGACCGGCCAGCGCAACACGGCCATGGTGTTCCAGAATTACGCCCTCTGGCCGCATATGACCGTGGCCGAGAATGTGGCATTCGGACTGGATGTCCGCCGCCTCGGCGCCGCCGAGCTCGGCGGCGCCGAGGCGGCGGACATCCAGTCCGAATGCCACATTCTCGGCCACGGTCATAT
>Ga0129299_1002505_pt1 | contig 12174 bp, 7 predicted proteins | sample ConPoolayeCmetaG_FD_94477 | JGI IMG/M metagenome (GOLD analysis project Ga0129299, IMG submission 94477) | Hot spring microbial mat communities from California, USA to study Microbial Dark Matter (Phase II) - Cone Pool mat layer C metaG ... | reverse complement strand
TTGTCATGGAGGGCGGCCGGCCGCGGCGGCCTGATGCGCGGGGTAAAAGGGCAACGAAGCCGTTGCACCTCCATGTATCGGTATCGGTATCGGTATTGCAATCGAAATTGTCATGGAGGGCGGCCGGCCGCGGGGGCTTGATGTGCGGGGGAAAAGGGCAACGAGGCCTTGCCCCTCCATGTATCGGTATCGGTATCGGTATCGCAATCGAAATTGTCATGGAGGGCGGCCGGCCGCGGGGGCCTGATGCGCGGGGTAAAAGGGCAACGAGGCCGTTGCCCCTCCAGTTATATGCGCTGGCCGCCGGATTCAGGGGATGGCTCGATATGACATCAGTGCCAGAGGTGTTGTATTAGAAATAATGGCATGTGATAATGGCATGTAACAAGGACGGCGATATGACGAGCTGCGTGGTGAAAAACATGTGGATAACAGCGTGGATGATAGGCGCCCTGAGCGCGGCGGGCGCGCCATGGCCGTGGCAGCAGCAGCAGGCCGCGGTTCAGGAGCAGGGCGCGCTTGAGTGGGCGCCGCAGCCGTTTGAGTTCCGGGCGGGGATAGCGCGGCGGTACATTGATTTTGAGAACGGCAACGACTACAACAATGGCTTCAGCACCAATGCGCCGTGGAAGCATCATCCGTGGGATGTGAATGCGCAGGGCAATGCGGCATCGGCGAGTGGCAATTTGACGTATATATTCAAACGCGGGGTAATTTACCGGGGGCAGCTGGTGCCGAAGCACTCGGGCACGGCGAGCAATCCGATACGATTAACAAGCGACCCTTCATGGGGGGAGGGGGAGGCGTGTATTTACGGATCGGAGGCGGTGAGCAACTGGGTGCAGGGGCCGGCGGGGGTGCATGCGGACATACCGACGCCGGGCTCAGTGTGGTATGCGCCGTTAGGGTTCCGGCCTGAGATTGTGGCGATGGTGGATGCGACGGGAGCGATCACGCGCATACCGGTGGCGCGGGAACCGGATTGGGAGATTACGGACCCGCTCAATCCGTTTGGGAATTGTTGGAGTTGGAGCTCAGATGCTTTCACGACGAACATCGGGGGCACGAGCATGTGGCTGGCGCGCTCGACGAGCCTGCCGAGCAGCGATCCGAATTATTATGTTGAGGGCACGGTCTGGTCGGAATGGAACCACTTGATGTGTGCGCCACACGCGCAGCGCATCCGTGCGTACAATGGCGGGCTGCCGGGCATAGCCTTTGAAATCGCATGGGGCGGCGCGTGGTTTAGCGTGCTGCGCTATCACCGGTTTTGGATTGAAGACCGGCCGCATCATCTGGATCAAAATGGCGAGTATTGGTATGACCCGGCGGCGCAGCGGCTGTATATCCGCCTGCCGGGCGGGGTGGCGCCGACGAATGTGGTAGTGGAAGCGGCGCGGCACAAAGGCATTATCTACAAATACGGCGGCTCATGGAGCCATACGGACATTAGCGGCCTGACGTTTCGGTTCAGCAACCTGCATGCGCCGCTGTACAACCGCGAGTTTGTGGACTATCCGTTGATGTACAGCGCGGCGATACATTTTGAGGGCAGCGGTGAGGGGATTACGATCAGAAACTGTAAGATTGAGTATTGCGGCAACGGGATACGGTTTGCGAATCCTGCCAGCTCGGACGTGTTGGACAAGTTGGTCATCAACGACAATGATTTTCAACAGTGCGACAAGAGCGCGGTGCTCATCAACAACGGCGGGAACGTGCCGGGGAATCTGAGGCGAGTCACGGTGATGCGCAACCGCATACGGAATTGCGGGCTGCGCGCGGGGCGCGTCAACTGGCATTTCGCGGTGGACGTGCGCTATGCGCTGGCGGCGGAGATAGCGGGCAATGTGCTGTGGCGGGTGGGCGGTGCGGGTATTTTTGTGAATGGTGGCAAGCCGTCGAACTCGTATGCCGATGCGCCGTACTCGCGCTGGGTGATTCATCACAATCTCGTGGCCGACGCGCTGCTGGGGGCGAACGACTGGGGCGCCATTTCCACGTGGCAGGGCGGGCCGTTTTTTGTTTACAATAATGTAGTCTACAATCCGATCGGGCCGATGAGCTGCTACAATGCGCGGACGTGCGCGGCGTATTATTTGGATGGCGCGTTCAAGAATTACTATTTCAACAACATCGCCTGGGGGACGCAGGCGTATGTGCGGAGCTATATAGACGCGCCATGGGCGTTTCAACAAGTGCACGGGCATTTCAACACATTCTTTAACAACAGCGCGCACAATTTCAAACCGGTGTTTCATCAACAAGAGGCGAGCACCTGCCGCAACCGGTATTTAGGCAACCTCGTGGACAAAAGCGCCGAATACGTGTTTGACAATAAGAATGGCACGAGCAGCGGCGATAATCATGACACGGTGGCGTATGACTGGAACGTGGTGACGCGCCAGAGCGACAATTTCGGGCGGTTCGAGCAATCGGGCACAGTCTACTGGCAACTGGCCAACTTTGCGAGCGCGCTGGACATGCGCCAGGCGATGGCGTGGGCGACAGGCAGCTCACTCAGCACAAGTATACTGGCCAATGCGGGAGGGCGCGATTTCCGGCCCAACGCGGGCTCGGCCGCGCAGAATGCGGCGGGGCGTGTGTTTGTGCCGTGGGCGCTCTCGCGCGTTGAAGGCGAATGGCATTTTCTGCGCAACCGCAAGTTCCCCACGAACATCATGGACGAGGCGTGGTACATGCGCTCCGCGTACTACGACCGCGCCACGTATGAAAACATGCCGACAATGCCCCTGACGGGCGTGAATATCAGCAGTAATGACTTTGTGGCCAGTCCGTATGATGACTGGGTGCCCGGGGCGTTGCGTTTGTCTGGGAACGCGTATGCGATGTCGCCGGGGAGCGGCCCGTATGGGATGTCGCTGGATTTGGGCACGACGAATTTTCTGGTGGAGATGATTTTCCGCACGGGTGCAGGCCACACGGGCGGCGTGCTAGTTTCCAAGGCAGCTGCCGCCGGCTATACACTGCAGCTTGATGAACATGGTTATCTGCAGTGGCGCGTGATCCAGGGCAGCGCTACGGTCTATCAGGTAGACTCCGGCATACAAGTGAATGATGGAGCATGGCATCATGTGCTGGTGGAAACGGTGCGCGGTGCGGCGCAGCCCTGCCGGCTGTATGTGGATGGGGTGGACGCCACGGGAGCGAGCAGCGGCGCGATGCCGGCGGGCGGGGTGATGATCTCCAACAGTTCACCGTTTTATGTGGGGCGTGACGCGGGCGGCCGCTATTTCACAGGCGATGTGGATTTTCTGCGCATCGCGCGCTGCTCGCTGGCCGAGGCTTACACGACCCATGATGAATTATATGACTGGCAGTTTGGCGGACCGCAGTTTTTTGATTTCCGCGGCGCGGTACCGAACGGGCGGCGCGACGCAGGGGCGCTGGAATGCAGCTACACCGGCGAATACAAGCCAGTGATTCTGCAACAGCCGACGAATGTGGTAGTGATGGCGGGTGCGGCGGGCGGGATTCGCATACCAGCGGGGAATGGTGTGGCGTTTGCATGGTTGCGCGACGGCGTGCTGCTTGCGGGCGAAACGAACAGTGCCGTGGCGTTTGCGCCGGCAGAGAGCACGCATGCCGGGGTGTATGAATTGGTGATGAGCAATCCGGCGGGCGTGGTCACGAGCGCGCCGATCCATGTGACGGTGGTACCGGAGCCGCTGGCGTGCGGGCTGGGATTGGGACTGGTGTGGCTGGCGGCGCGGAGGCATGGATACACTATGCAGCGTGCGTTGGGCTGAGCGGCACGATAGCGCGGGCGGCCGGCGCGGCGGCCACAGCCGGGGGATTGTGGGGGCGCTGGTGAGTTATCTCCGCATGGTGTTACGCCGGCCGCTGGCGAAAGAGAGCGCAACGCAGTTGGGAGCGGTGCGCAGCTAGGAGAGGATGAGGGCAAGCAGGTGGGCGTCGCGGGCGGGATCGAGGCCGCAGACGCGCTGCAGTGTGGCAGAGACGCCGGTGGACTGAAGCTGGCGGTGGAACTCCTCGTCGGCGGGGAAGAGCCGGCCATGTTCATCGCGGGCGGTGAAGCGCAGTGCGGCGGCGATCACGGCGCATATTGGCGCAGGATTGCCGCCCTGGGCGCAGACCAGCCGCAGCGCACCCATGCAGCGGTCGTTTGGGGCAAGCTTGCGTGGCAGGTCGCGGCCGACGCGATACACCGTGTCGCCGAGCGCGCGGTTGGCAAAACGGCGCAGCAAGTCGTTGATGTGCTCCTGCAAGTCAGGCAATGACAATTCATGTGGATACTGTTTATGCAACGCGAAGGCACTTTCGTGCATAGCGGCGGCCACGCGGGCATGCACGGCGGCATCTGCGACCGCCTGCCAGACGAACTGTACGCCGGCGAGGTGGCCGAAATACGCGGCGGCGGCGTGGCCGAGGTTGTGAATGAACAGCTTCCGGTCTACATACGCGCCGAAGGTGTGTTTCAGAACAAGACCGGGAACATCAGGCAGTTCGCCAATGAAAGCGTCACGGTCGGCGATGATCTGATTGTAAGCTTCGGCCCAGACTTCAAGCGGGTCGCGTGCGCGCACATAAGCGGGCATAATCGGCACCATCTTGCCGATACTGGTTTCGACGAGGCCCACGCGCGCGAGTGCAGCTGGATCAAGATGTGGGCGGAGCGCATTGCGCATGAAGGCGGCGGCGTTGCGCAAATTCTCACACAATATGATGTTGAGAGGGGTTGAGCGCTGGGCCAGTCCGGCGGCGAGAATGGGAACAATCCGCGGCAGCACGCCTGCGCCTACGGCCGTGCTGCAGAGATCAGCACGGGCAACGGCAGCGGCAACTGCTGCGGTGTCGCGCGCGTCTATCCCACGCACGCCCGTTACGGTGATGATAGAGGGCGCGCCGGGCGGCAGGGTATCCTTGATAATGACAGAGTACGCGCCGCGCGAGTTGAGGGCGGCGGCGATATCGGCCGCCGCATCCACACAGACGACCTCGTAGCCGGCGGCGCTGAAAAGCGGCGCGACGAGCGAACGCCCGATATTGCCCGCGCCAAAGTGAACCAAGGTTTTCATCTTGGGAGCATTGTAGCGATGCGGCGTGGAAAAAACAAGTAGCGTGGTAGGTAGATTTACGATTTACGATTGTGGGAAGCGGAGGCGTGGGAGAGGAGAGATAGTTTCAATCGTCAAAAAGTGTTGATTGCAGACGACAGAATGTGTCGAATGAAACGTGTTGGCATGTGGGGGTGCGCGGGGGATAGGACGGATAGGACGAATACGACGTATTTCATGGGGAGTGTGGGTGGGGAGGTTGAGCGATATGCGGCAATTGCCGGCGCCTGTGATGGGAGCTTGTGAAACCCGGTTATAGTTTATAAATAAATCCAACCGAAATTGGTCAGCATGTCAGCAGGGCGGCGCTGTGAGGGGTTCGCTCATGAGCGCTGCCGCCTGTTGCGCGCGGCTCCGTGTCTGCTGGAGCTGCAGCAGCAGGCGTTATTTGGCCTCTTGTAGCGCGAGCGCATCCAGCTGGTCTGCCTGTGCCCGCAGCCGTTCATTCACCTCCGGCACCACTTCCTGGTCGGGACGCTCCAGCACACGTTCGAACGGCGTGCGCGCGCGATCATACTATTTGCGCCAAGTGCCACGTTCATCGTTGCGCTCGTGCGCGATCAGCTTGCGCCCTGGCACACAGTAATTCACATGCAGATCATCAAGCGCGTAGACCTGATTTAACAGTTCACATTGCTCGTGCGTGTCACACCGCCGATAGACCACCAACCCACGCACGTTCGTCCCGTTCTTCTGCCTGGTGTGCGCATTGACATTCTTTTTGTAGGCACGGCAGCGTGTCATCGTTCCAGCCTGCGTTGCATCCACATCTTCAGTGCCACTGCACAATGGCGTGTTTGCGGCTGATGCCGGTTACCTCAGAATACTCGTTTAACACCTGCGTCACGTCGTTTTTGCGATTCACGCGCGCCCAGACGCGCCGAAGCCGTTCCACTAATTTCACGCTAGCCATATTGTCCAACTTTGGATAATGTGTTACAGCTTCGTTTTTCGTCACAATCCATCCTTCCATTTTGATTGGATAGATTATGACCTATCCATGCACCGTCCGATGGGATTTTTGTGACCTAACTCGGGGGTTGAATGGGAGAGTCAGGTGTGGTATACTGTGGGCGGAAGTGATATGAAGAGGATTGAAGTGACATTTGCGGAGGGGTTTTTGCCGCGTGTGGCGCGTGAAGTGGTGGGTTTAGTGGCGGCTGGCGGGGGGAAAGTGCTGAACGCGTCGGCAGTTGTGGTGATTGTGCCGGGGCGGCGGGCGGCGCGGCGGGTGGTGGAGCTTTTGGCTTAGCATGCGCAAGCAACGGGGAAATTTTTGATTCCGCCGCGTGTGATGACGCCGCAGCGTTTTTGCGCCGCGATAGTTGAAGGATGCGGGCTGGGTAATGTGGCGACGGAATATGAAGAGCACGCGGCGTGGATGCGGGCGCTGGGGGAGCATCTGGAGGTTTTGGCGCGTGTGATGGGGCGCGGGAGTGATGGCGCGGCGGGTGCGGCGGGCGCGGTGGAGGAGGCGCAGTTGTTTTCGCTGGCACAGACGTTGGGCGGGGTGTATGCCGTGCTGGCGGGCGAACAGGTGAGTTGTGCGGATGTCGCGCAAAGGTTTGCACGGGACGATGCGGAGTATGAGCGGTGGGGTGGAATTGAGGAACTGACTGCGGCGATGCGGGCTGAGCTGGCAAAGGAAGGGACACGCACGAGTTATGATGCGGTGGAGGAAGCGCTGAAGATGGTGCGGGAGGATGTGGCGCGCGCATTGCCGGGTGTGCAGCAAATAATCGCGGCGGGAGTGGTTGACCAGTTCAAGCAGTTTAGGGAATGTCTGGCGGCGTGCGGGGAGCGGGTGACGGTGATGACGTATGGGCCGGCGGGGAGTGAATGGTTTGATGAGTATGGGGGGTTACGGAAGGATGCAGTGTTTGGGCTGCTGGATGAATATGCAGAGGCGGTGGTGTGTTGTGATTCTGCGGCGGCGCAGGCGCATGCGGTAGTGGAGTGGCTGCGGGGCGCAGGGGCGGGGCATGCGCTGACGGATGTAGTGATTGGGGTGCCAGATGCGGAGGTGATCAGGCCGCTGTGCGCGGCATTGGATGCGGAAGGCGTGGCGTCGCACAACGCGGTGGGGACGTTGTTTGGCGAGAGCAGTCTTGGGGTGCTGCTGGGAGCGTTGGAGGAGGTTGTGGAAGAAGGGACGTGGGCAGCGGGGCTGCGGCTGTTGCGGCATCCGGTGGTTGAAGGATATGTGCGGCGGACGCTGCCGGGCGGGCCGCACACGGCGGCGGCGTACGCAGAGATGCTGGGTGCAGTTGAGGAGTATTTAGCCGAGCATATCGTGCAGCGAATCACGCGCGAGCGGCCGGGGGCGGGCGATGACAGGACAGAGAGTGTTGTGGAGGCGGTGCTGGAGGCGCTCTTGGGTTTAGTGGAACCGTTGAAGGGAACGGCGCCGCTCTATGATTGGATTGGCACTGTGAATGAGATTTTGGAGCGGATGTACGATGTGGAGGGTGGTGAGCTTGGGTTTGAAGATGACGAGGCGTTACGGGTGTGGCTGGCGTTCAGCGGGGCATTGCAGGAAGCGCGGATTAGGCCGGGCGGCGCGGTAAGCGCGGGAGTGGCGGTGCGGCAGTATTTGCAACTGTTAAACAAGAGGCCGCTGGCGCCGGCGCGCACGGGGCCGGCGATAGACCTTGTGGGGTGGCTGGAGCTGGCGCTGGACGATGCGCCGGTGGTGGCCGTAACGGGGATGAACGAGGGAGTGCTGTCGGAGAGTGTGACGAGCGATGCGTTTTTGCCGGATGGTCTGCGGGGGCAGCTGGGGTTGCCGAACAATGAGCGGCGGCTGCAGCGGGATCGGTACATAGTGCGGACGATCGTGGGGACGGGGAAGAAGTTTGTGCTGACGGCGGGGCGGGCGGCGAACACGGGAGACCCTCTGCGGATCAGCCGGGTGTTGTGCGACATGACGGCGGCGGGGCAAGCCGGGCTGATGCTAAGATTTTATCCGGATGAGGAGGCGCGCAAAGGAGCGGCGGCGGCATTTGAGATGGTGCCGGCTGCGAGGGGGGAAGTACGGGAAGTGGCGCCGCCAAGCGATGCGGATGTGAGCCTGAAAATTGAGCAGTTAAGCGCTACGGATTTCAAGCAGTATTTGGAGTGTCGGTACCAGTTTTATTTAGGGCGGGTGGTGGGTGAGGCGCCGCGGGAGCCGGGACAGGAGCTGGATGCGCGGCAATTCGGGACGCTGCTGCATGATGTGCTGAAAGAATTTGGGCGGCGCGGGCCGAAGGAATCGGAGGATGCGGAGGAGATCACGGCTTGGTTGTATGGGGCGCTGGAGCGGGAAGCGAGGAAGCGGTATGGAGCAGAACCGGGGCTGGCGGTGAAAGTGCAGCTGGCGTCGTGCCGGCAGCGGCTGGGTGCGTGTGCGAAGGTACATGCGGCGCGTGTGCGGGAGGGGTGGCGGATTGTGGCGGCGGAACAGACCAGCGGGCATGAGCTGGTTGTGGCGGGCGTGCCGGTGAAGGCACGGATTGACCGGATAGACCGGCGGGGGAGCGAGGTGCAGATTTTGGATTACAAAACGGGCAGGGCGCAGGACCCAGTGAAAGCGTCGCGGCAGCATGGCGCGTGGGTTGACTTGCAGTTGCCATTGTATTGGCATGCGGTGAAGGCAAGTGGAGACTATGAGGGATGCGCGCTGACGACGGGGTACTTTAACATTCCGAGCAGTGACGAGGAATGTGAGGTGATGTGCGCGGAATGGGAGGAAGGAGATTATGCAAGCGCGTTGGGGGAGGCGGAGAAGCTGGTGCGGGCGATGACGAGCGGCGAGGCGGGGGCGTTCAAGCGCACGGACGACCGGCGTGTGTGTGCGCGGTGCGCGTACAGGTATGTATGTCAGCGAGTGTGACATGAAAACGCAGGACGTGCAGTGGGCGTGGCATGAGGCAATCACAGCGTCGGCTGGAACGGGTAAGACGGAGCAGCTGGCGGTGCGGTACATCCGGCTGCTGGTGCGGGAGGATGATCCGTCGCGGATACTGGCGTTGACGTTCACGCGGGTGGCGGCGGGGGAGATGCTGGAGCGGATCATGGTGCTGCTGGCGGAGGCGGCGCGGAGCGAGGAGGGGGCGCAGAAGCTGTCGAATCGTTTGGGAATGACGCAGCCGCTCGACTGTGCTCGCGCCGGTGAATTGTTGGGGGGTCTGTTGGCTCATTTACCACGGCTTCGCATCGCCACACTGGACAGTTTTTTCCTGCAGGTTGTGCGGTGCTATGCGCTAGAGCTTGGGTGGCCGCTGGTGGTGCAGCCGATGGACGAAGCGGAGGCGCAGGCGTTGTCGGAACGAGCGCTGGCGGAGGTGTGTGCGGCGGCGGGTGATGAAGAGCAGGCGCGCGCGATGCAGGCACTGTTTCGCGCGCTGGTGATGCGCAAGGCGGAAAGTGCGGTGGCCAAGTTCCTGCGGGAGGCGTGCGAGCAGCCGTATGGGATGTACTGGCGGACGCGGGGTGATGCGGCGCCGTGGCATGGGTTTCCGCGGCAGCATGAACTGCCGGTGCATGAGGTTGTAGCGCTGAGTTTGTTCCAGCCGGGGGTGAGGGAACGGATCGCGCGCGACGACTGGTGGCCGGGGGTTGAACGCGGCATCAAAGCGTGCCTTGGCGGGGCATGGCAGCGGGCGTTTGATTTGGGGCCGGTAAAGAGTGTGTTGGCGGGCAAGAAGAAGTATGGGCGCTGGGAGTTCAGTGACCAGGATGTGAAGGAAATGCAAGCGGTTGCAGAGCACGCGGCGGCGGTGCTGCTGAACCGGGCGCGGGAAGCGACGGCGGCGATGTATGAGGTGCTAAAACAGTACGACGCCGCATTGACGGCGCTGAAGGCTGCGCGCGGGGTCTGTGCGTTTGATGATGTGACGCGCACGGTATGCGCTGCGGCGGAGATGCTGCGTGGGCGGGACATGTTCTTCCGGCTTGACGGGCGGATAGACCATATTCTTATAGATGAGTTTCAAGACACGAGTTGGGATCAATGGACGGCGCTGCAGCCGCTGGCGGATGAGATTTTGTGCGACCAGTCGGGAGAGAGAAGTTTTTTCATGGTGGGGGATATCAAGCAGGCGATCTATGGCTGGCGGGGCGGGGCGGCTGAGTTGCTGCCGCGCGTGGCGGAGTACTACGGCGAGGCGCTGGTGCAGCGGGTGCTGACAGAGAGCTGGCGCGCGGGGCAGCATCTGCTGGACGTGGTCAACAGAGTGTTCATGGCGGAAGACGGAACAGAGTTTAGCACGCGCGTAGCGGCGTGGCGTGAGCTGACGCAGTTTAAAGAGCATGTGAGTGCTGAACGTGTGAACCTGCTGCGGCCGGGCTATTGCGAAATACGAAAGGTGCCGCTCGAGATCGAGGATGCCACGTCTGAGGGGGAAGAAGAGCAGGAGAGCGGCACGCCGTGCATGCGCAGCGCGGCTTGGCTGCTGGCGGCGATACGGCCATGGGAGCGTGGCTACAAGACGGCGGCGCTGTTCCGCACCAATGACGAAGCCGACGCGATGCTGACGGTGCTACGGGCGCGCGGGGTTCCGTGTTTCATTCAGGGCAAAAGCCGGTTGTTTGACAATGCGGCGGTGCAGGCGGTGTTGGCGTTACTGCGCTGGATGAGCACGCCTTACGACCGTCTGGCCGCACTGCATGTGCGTGCGTCATTCTTGGGGGATATCATTCCGGACGGGGGCGACGCGGCGGCGGCGTTTCTGGCGCAGCAACGCGCCGAGCTGCTGCGTGTGACGTATCCTGTGTGGATCGAGCGGCTGGTGCGGGACATGCTGCCGCAGCTGGAGACGGAGCATCGCCAGCGCCTGATGCGGCTGATTGATTTGGCGGCGCAGTATCAGCCGCGGCTGACGGCGCATCCGGCGGATTTCATCGCCTGGCTGGAAGACGTGCGGCAGAGTGAGCCGCCCGCCAGCGAAGGCGTGGTGTGCTCGACCATGCACAACGCCAAGGGCAAGACGTATGACGTGGTGGTGTTGCCCAATCTGGAGAAGAATCCCAACAAGCAACGCAGTGCGGCACTTTACGTGCAGGAAGTTGACGATGCCGGTGTCAGAGCGCCGCTAGTGGAATGTGTGTTGCGGCCCCCGCAGAAAGAAAAGGAGGTTGCGCAACTGAACGAGCAGTTTGCTGCGATGCGGCGCGCGGCAGAGGACGCCAAATGGAACGAATATCTTAATTTGATGTATGTGGCGCTAACGCGGGCATCACATGCGATGTATATTTTCTGCACGGAAAAACCAGAGGCGAATACGTTTGCGCGTTGGATGTGTGAAGTTTTAAAGAACGAGGAGGGCGCGGTTTATACGGCGCCGGAGGAATGCGAACACCTAAGTGATCACGTGTATTATTTCACGCCGAGAGGGAATGCGGCGTGGTTCAGGGAGAAAGAGGCAGTGACGGGGGTAGCGGCAGTGCAGGGCGGGGAGAGAAAACGGTTGTCGGAGGTGCTGACAAAGGCAGCGGTGCGGCACCGGCACCAGGTGCAGCCGTCCAGCCATGCGGGGCCGGGGAATCGCGCGGTGTACTTTCGGCCGGAGGCGCGGGAGGCGGCGTTACGGGGCACGGCACTACACGCGTTGTTCGAGCAGGTGACGTGGCTGGACGAGCTGCCGCAGGAACAGGAGCTGGCAGCGGTGGTGCGGCGTGTGGCGCCCAGTTTGGGAGAAGACGCGCGGGCTGAGGTACTGCGGGCATTTTACGCTGCGTGCGCGCGTGAGGAAGTGGCGCAGGTATTGCGGCGGCCCAAGGAGGCGTGCGAGGTTAAGACGGAGCTGCCATTTACCGCGCTGGTGCGGGGGGCAACGGTGCGCGGCGTGTTCGATCGCATCGTGTGCTATTCTAGTTTTGCTACGCCGGAACGGATTGATGTGTTTGATTTCAAGAGTGACATAGTGCGCAGCGCAGAGGATATCGCGGCGCGTGAAGAGTTGTATTCTGGGCAACTGCAGCTGTATCGCGAAGCGTTGCAGGCGGGGTATGGATTGGCACTTGAGAAGATTGCGGCGCGGCTGGTGTTTGTGGGCGGTGGGGAGGGATAGGGCGGGGGGAATAGGACCTATAG